>Ga0193717_1000114_pt1 | contig 78852 bp, 55 predicted proteins | sample U2c2metaG_FD_145900 | JGI IMG/M metagenome (GOLD analysis project Ga0193717, IMG submission 145900) | Soil microbial communities from a riparian zone of the East river system, Colorado, United States - U2c2 | ecosystem: Environmental > Terrestrial > Soil > Riparian zone | place: USA: East River... | reverse complement strand
ATGCAAAAACTGGCCGCGAAACTTGAGCGGACCGATATTCCCGATTTCGCTCCCGGAGACACTGTCCGCGTTCAGGTCAAGATCCGTGAGGGTGAAAAGGAGCGCCTGCAGGCGTTCGAAGGCATTGTCATTGCCTGCCGCAAGGGACCGCAGGGTACCTTCACCGTTCGTAAGATGAGCTTCGGCCAGGGCGTCGAGCGCATCTTCCCTTACAACTCCAAGGTCGTCGACAAGGTTCAGAAGGTTCGTTCGTACGAGGTTCGTCGTTCGAAGCTCTTCTATCTCCGCGGTCTTCGCGGCAAGGCCGCTCGTCTGCGCGAGGTTGCACGCGCCGTCTAATTTCGACGCTATTTCCACAGAAGCCACGGCTCACATGCCGTGGCTTTCTTCTGCACGGAAGGTTATAAACTTTGCCATAAGGGATATGGCCTCTTCGACTCCTCTACGCATTCAGAGAACCGTTACAGCAGCCACGGCGAAGCAGCGGATGCTGCGGCAGCTGGTCTGCAGCGATGCGCCGGAGCAGGCGCTGCGCTATTGCGGATTTCGCATGATCGCAGGTGTCGACGAGGTCGGCCGCGGCGCATTGTTCGGGCCTGTGGTCGCTGCTGCCGTAATCCTTCCGGAGCGGATCAAGGGACTTGCATCCGCGGGACTCAAGGACTCCAAACAGCTTCTGCGCAAGGACCGGGAGAGGCTGGACCGCAGGATTCGGAAGATCGCTCTCGCCTTCAGCGTGGCCGAGGTGGATGCGGAGACCATCGATCGGGTGAATATCTACCAGGCAACGCGAATGGCGATGCTCGCAGCGGTTCAGGGCCTTGCGCTCCAGCCGGATCATCTTCTGATCGACGCGATGCGGATCGATCACCCTTGCAGGCAGACCAAGCTGATCTACGGCGACTCGCTGAGTCTTTCGATTGCTGCCGCTTCGGTGATTGCGAAGGTTCATCGCGATGCGCTGATGCGCGAGCTCGATGCTGCGCATCCGGGTTATGGCCTCGCTTCTCACAAAGGCTACGGGACGCCTGAGCATCGTCGGGCGCTTGTGGAGCGCGGGCCTTCGATGCTCCATCGCAGGACCTTCGCTCCTGTGAAGGCTGTCGATCCGGACGCGATCATTGAGGATCTGGTTTCAGGCGAGTTGTTCGATCTGGACCTTGAAGAGGGTGTGCAAGAGGGGGCAGATTGGGCCAGCGATTGATGTGCGTTGTCGCGCATCCGGATGACGAGTGCTATGGATTCGGCGGCGCGCTTGCGCTGGCTGCCGATCGAGGGATTGAGACCTATGTGGTCTGCCTTACCGATGGGCAAGCAGCAACCAACCGTGGAGCCGCGGGCACGGGAGCAGAGCTTGGAGCGATGCGTCGGGCGGAGTTCGCAGCCTCCTGCGAGGTGCTTGGCGTCACGCATTATGAGCTGCTGGACTACCAGGACGCGCAGCTCGAGAACGTACCGACGATCGCTGCGGTGGAGAGACTGGTCGAGCGGATGCGGCGATTCCAGCCGAACGTGGTGATCACGTTTGGCGGCGACGGCGGAATGAATTCGCACGCGGACCACATGATGGTTTCGTCCTGGACAACGTCCGCGTTTCATTGGGCCGGGCAGGCGAAGCGGTTTCCCGGTCTGGGAGCTCCGCATCTTGCGGATCGACTGTTTCACCTGACGACGAACTTCTTCCTTCCGAACCGGCAGCCACCCCGGCCGATCCCCTGGACGGTGCAGCTCGACATCCGCGCTGCCGGTGCCCGGAAGCTAAAGGCATTCGAGCAACACCGTTCGCAGTCTCATCTGATGAAGCTGACCAAGGCCGTAGTTGATGGCCTCAGCTCGGAGGAGTTCTATACCCTGATGGCCGCGAGCGATCCGCAGCCTGCGCAGCAGTGGATGGATCTGTTCGAGGGCCTTGCCACCCCTCCCCCGGTTTAATGGCAAAGTCTTGATTACAAATAACTTAACCTTGGACTTTGTCGGCAAAGTCTTCCAAACAAAAGAGTTATATCCAAAGTATAGATTCTAAAAGAGAACTGCGCGCCCAAGTCCTGGTACGGAAGCAAATTTCACCTCTATTCCATCGCCACGGACTTCGGTTGGCTCATCAGGCTCCACCCAAACCGCAGGTCCTTCGACTCCGCTGCGCTCCGCTCAGGATGACACTTTTGTCGGGGTAACTTTCAAGGACGATGGCAAACTGGCCAGAAACCTTCTACGGCGGCCCGTCAGGGTCCTTTGTGCCGCGGCAAATGGCTACCTGATGCGGAATGATCCTTCCCGCGGTTGATTTCCCTAATACAAGTTTAGCAATTCCGCTATAACAGATCGGCAAATGCAAGCTGCTGATAATTAATTAGTTATGGGGAGATGGGCTTGACAGACTTTTTTTAGAAGCCAAAAGCAGATTCCTCCGCTTTGCTACGGAATGACAAACCAGCACTATGACGAATTCAGCGTCAACGCCGCGGGATAACAAAACTCAGATAGAACCCCACCCCTATCCTATCTATCCCTTGACTTGCTATACATAGACAATCTATATATCGGCCATGACAAAACGAGCTGAGCTTTTGCCGGGAACGCTGGACATGCTGATCCTCAGGACGCTGGAGCGTGCGCCTCTGCACGGGTATGGGATTGCGCTTTCGATCCGGCGGATCTCGGAGGATGTGCTGACGGTGGAGGAGGGGTCTCTCTACCCTGCCCTGCAACGGTTGTTGCTGGAGGGCTGGGTGAAGGCAGAGTGGGGGAAGACGGAGACGAACCGTAGGGCCCGGTTCTACACGCTGACTCCGGAGGGACACCGGCAGCTTGGGGTGGAGTTGAGTGAGTTCGAGGAGATGATTGCGGCGATCGGCCGGGTTCTGGCGGGGTCTGGAGCCGGGTGAGAGTTGGGTTGGGAAGACAGTTTTTCTCGGGGCAGGTACGGATTGGGCTTGGCATGATGGATGGCGCTTTGTGTATTTGCGAAATACAGGGATCTCTCCACTCCGGCTCTGCGGGCCTTCGGTCGAGATGACGTCTTTCTCTTGTTGGTTTTCTGTCGAGATGACGATTTTCTTCGGTGAGATTTTCTTCGGTGAGGTGAGGCTATGGGAGCGACGGGGAGACTAGTTCGGCGGATTGAGTTGTTGTTGCGGCGCGACAGGTTTCGCAACGAGCTGGAGGAGGAGATGCGATTCCACAGGGAGGAGGTGGAACGCGAGATCGAGGCCGAAGGTGCGAGCGGCAAAGAGGCGGGGCGGGCGGCACGGAGGCGTTTCGGCAACGAGACGCGGATGCGCGAACGAAGCCAGGAGGTTGTGGGCTTCCAGTTCGAGACGGTGGCGCAGGACCTGCGATTTGCGGTGCGGCAGTTGAGGAGAAATCCGGGGTTCACCGCTACGGCCGTGACCACGCTGGCCCTGGGGATATGCGCGAGCGTGGCGCTTTTCGCCGTCGTGGATGCGGCGCTGATACGGCCGCTTCCCTATCGAGAACCGTCACGGCTGGTGTCGCTGTATGAAGCGATCTCGGTGGGGCCGCTGTTCCACATCTCATGGCCGGATTACCTGGACTGGAAGCGGATGAACAAGAGCTTTGACTCCCTGGACGTCTATGAGGCAAAGCCATACATGGAAAAGACACCGCAAGGAGCGCAGAAGGTGGACGGCGCTGATGTAAGCGATGGCTTCTTCAAGACTCTGGGCGTTGTTCCGGTGTTGGGTCGGGATTTCAGGACGGGAGAAGACCTGGCCTCGGCTCCGCGCACCGTAATCCTGAGCTATGGGGCATGGCAGAAGAGGTATGGCGGCCGCAAGGAGGTGCTGGGAGAGACGGTGACGCTGGATGGAGAGTTGAACACAATCATCGGTGTGCTGCCAAAGGAGTTTCACTTCGTTCCGGCAGAGCCAGTGGAGTTCTGGGCGACGATTCACGATAGATACCACAACCGAGACGCCCATAACTTTTATGGTGTTGCCCGGATGAAGCAGGGTGTGAGTCTGGAACAGGCGGCTGCGGATATGAAGACGGTCACGGCGCAGCTGGAGAGGCAGTATCCGAATAACAATCCCGGGCGTGGGTCTACGGTGCTTTCGCTAACGGAGGTGATTCGCGGGGATGTTCGTCCCGTGTTGGTGATGCTGCTGTGCTGCGCTGCCCTGCTGCTGCTGATTTCCTGTGTCAATGTCGTGAGCCTGCTGCTGACGCGCGCGGAGACCAGGCGGCGAGAGGTTGCTGTGCGCGGTGCCCTGGGGGCCAGCCGGGCGCGGCTGATGCGGCAGTTCGTGACGGAGGGACTGCTGCTGGTGGCGACGGGAAGCTTGGTGGGAGCGGCGCTAGCCGCAGCCGCTTTGCGCGCAGCAGAAGATTTGGTTCCAGCGGATATGCTGGCACGGATGCCGTACCTGGCAGGAATGAGGATGAGCGGGCATGTGCTGCTGTTTACCGCAGGCATTGTGGTGCTGGCCGGGATTGTCTTTGGGATCGCCCCTGTGCTGCGGATGCCGGAGGGCGTGTCGAACGAGAGCCTGAACGATGGCGGCCGCACGGCAGCGGGAACGGGATGGAGGCGGTTCGGTTCGAAGCTGGTGGTTGTGGAACTGGCGACCGCAGTGGTGTTGCTGGTGAGCGCCGGGCTGCTAGGGAAGAGTTTCTACAGGCTGCTGCATGTGGAGACGGGAATGCGCGCAGAACACCTGGCGACGGCGATGATCTCGCTGCCGAGAGCGCGGTATGCGAAGGATGACCAAATATGGCTGCTGAAAAAGAACCTGCTGCAGCGCGTAGAGCGATTGCCTGGAGTGATATCGGCTGGAGTTGCCAGCGATTTGCCCGTGGGATCGGGCGATGGAATGACGATTGTGCAGGTGGTAGGCAAGCCGGAACTGCATAAGAACGACGAGGTTGTGGGCCGGTTTTTAAGCCCGGGATACTTCAGCACGCTGGGGGCCCGGTTGCGAGAGGGACGTTACTTCACGGAAGAGGACGAGACGACGAAGCTGCCGGTCGTCATCATCAATCAGACGATGGCGCGGAAGTACTTCGCGAGCGGGCAGGCGATCGGACAGCAGATCAAATTCTGGAATAAGCCTCCGACGAGAATTATCGGCGTGATTGATGACATCCGGGAAGGACCGCTGGAGATGGAGGTGCGGCCAGCGTTTTATCTGCCGTTCAGCGCGGGACAGGACACGGATTTTGGATTGGTGGTGAGAGCTGGGCAGGAGGAGGAACTACTCCCGGCGCTGCATGCGGCTATTCATGAACTTGACCCTGGCATTGCAATCTATGCGGAGTCGACGATGAGCGGAAAGATTCATGACTCGCCTTCGGCGACGATTCACAGAGGCTCGGCGTGGCTGGTGGGAGGGTTTGCGGCTACGGCATTGCTGCTGGGAGTGGTGGGACTGTACGGAGTGATTGCTTACTCGGTGAGCCAGAGAACGAGGGAGATTGGAGTACGGATGGCTCTGGGTGCGGGACGCGGCAGGGTGATAAAGATGGTGATGCGCGAGGCTGGTTGGCTGACGGCAGTAGGCATTGTCGCGGGACTGGCGTGTTCGGTGATTGCGGCGACGATGATGCGCGGACTGCTGTTTGGGGTGAGCGCGTGGGACGGATCGACGCTGATCGCCGTGGCTGTTGTGCTGGGTGGGGCGGCGCTCATGGCGAGCGCGATTCCGGCGCGGCGGGCGGCCTCGGTCGACCCGATGGAAGCGCTGCGGGCTGAGTAGACTGGATTCATGGATGCTCGAGAGTTAGAAGCGGCGACGGACCCGGTGGCGGTGTTTCGCGAGTGGCTGCGGGAGGCAGAGGCTAGCGAGATAAACGACGCGAATGCGGCGGCGCTGGCTACAGCCACCGCGCAGGGCGCGCCGAGCGTACGGATGGTGCTTGTGAAGCAGGTGGACGACAGAGGCTTCTGCTTCTACACAAATGCAGACAGCAGAAAGGGCCGGGAGCTTGCGGCGAATCCCAGGGCAGCCCTGTGCTTTCATTGGAAGAGCCTGAGGCGCCAGGTGAGAGTGGAGGGCCCGGTGGTCGAGCTGCCGCCTGCAGATGCGGACGCTTACTTTCATAGCCGGGCGAGAGAGAGTCAGCTTGGCTCGGCGGTGTCGCTGCAGAGCAGGCCGCTTGAGAGCCGCGAGCAGCTGGAGGAGATGGTGAGGGAGTTTGGCGCGAGCCATCCCAGGGAGGTTCCCCGCCCTGCGCATTGGAAGGGATACGCTGTGCGGCCCGAACGGGTGGAGCTTTGGATCGATGGAGACCATCGACTGCATGACAGATTTCTGTTCGTGCGCGACGGTGAAAGCTGGGTGAAGAGCCGGTTGTTTCCGTAGGGCAGGCCGTCAGGTATGGACGCCGAACAAGATCTTTTCTGTGCTGCTGCTCTGACACCTCTTGACGACGTTAAAGTAGAATGCTACATAGGTAGCGATGAACCCTACGCTCGAAGTGCGTCAGCTTCATAAGCGTTACTCCAGCATTCCTGCGGTGGAGGCTGTGAGCTTTATCGCGCGCGCAGGAGAGGTAACCGGCTATCTCGGCGCAAACGGCTCCGGCAAATCCACCACCATGAAGATCATCGCCGGCCTGATTGAAGATTCTGTTTGACGGAAGCCCCGTTGCGGAGGACCCGATGGCCTTCCGGAGGCGCCTGGGCTATGTTCCCGAAGAGCCGCACCTTTACACGCATCTCAGCGGCATGGAATACCTGGTGATGGTCTCCGCATTGCGGGACATGGATCGCAGCTCTTCCATTGAGCGCATTCGGGGCCTTCTGCGGCTGTTTGGGCTTTACGGAGACCGGGATGTGTCGCTCTCCTCGTACTCCAAAGGAATGCGGCAGAAGATCCTGCTCTCGGCGGCGCTGATGCACAACCCCGACCTGATTCTTCTGGACGAGCCGTTCTCCGGACTGGATGTCGCGTCTTCGCTTATTCTGCGCAGTCTGATCGTGGAGCTGGCGAACCGGGGGAAGGTTGTGCTCTTCAGCTCGCACGAACTGGAGACGGTGGAGCGCATCTGTTCTCACATTGTGATTCTCCATCGAGGCAGGATCGTTGCAGACGACTCGATCGAGAGTTTGCGAACTTTGATGGAGCTGCCGACCCTGGAAGGAATCTTCTCGCAGCTGGCAGTCGAACAGGATTTCTTTGCCGTTTCACGCGAGATTGCGGACCTGATCCATGCATAAGGCCTGGGATACGCAGAAGCAACATTTTCGGGTGCTTTACGACGTCTTCCTGATGCGCGTGATCGACCTTGAACTGCTGTCTCCTAACGGTGATCCGACACGGCTGATGGGTCAGTTCGCGACGATCTTCACCAGCATCAGCTTTCTCTTCGCTCTTCCGATTATTTTGCTGGGTGGCGGTCGTATGCCGATGACGGCGAGATGGACCGCAGAACATTTTTTTCTCGAGACCACCATGACGATTGCGGGCCTGATCACAGTGCTGAGCTGGGATTCGGCTTTTCCTGACCGGCGAGACGTTCTGGTGCTCGCCCCATTGCCTGTGCGGACGAGTACTTTGTTTCTGGCAAAGATCTCCGCAATGTTCGCGGCGCCATTTCTTGCGATCCTGGCTTTTAATATTTTTTCGGGGGTGGCGTGGCCACTGACTTTTAGCTCTGAGCACAGTGGCTTCTTTGGAGCCTTGAGAGCATGGCCCGCCTATTGGATCACCATCATGCTGGGCGGGGCCTTCCTGGTTTTCACTGTGCTGGGAATACAAGGGTTTGCGGCGAATCTGTTGCCGCGCCAGCTCTTTCTTCGGTTGTCCGCGTGGCTGCAGGCGATCAGCCTGTGCCTCCTGCTGAGCGTGTACTTCCTCGAACCTTCGTTGGAATCGCCTGCGGCCCTTACTGCGCAGGAGAACCAGCGGCTGCTCGCATGGCTTCCGTCTTACTGGTTTCTTGGATTGTTTCAGCAGTTGAATGGCTCCATGCATCCGGCACTTGCGCCATTGGCAAAACGCGCGTGGATTGGCCTCGCAGTGTCGGGTTTCGCAGCGTGCGTGGCCCTGCTGCTCGCTTATTTTCGTATGCTTCCGAAGATCATCGAACAACCGGATATTCTTCCGGGCAGAAGCAAGAGGCCATGGTTTCCAAATCTGGGTCGTTCGCTCAATGGGGCGATTACCCTGTTCAGCCTTCGCACCCTGCTTCGGAGCCGCCAGCATCGCACGATCCTCAGCTTTTACGCTGGATTTGGATTTGTGATCGTTCTTGGCTATGTCAAGGTGCCGTTCGTGGGGTGGATGCCTTCGAAGACGGGAATCAGCATTGCCTTCCTGCTTGCGAGTCTGTTGATGGCGATCCTTGCAGTTCTGGCGTTGCGGATTGTGGCTTCCATTCCTATTTCACTGCGAGCGAACTGGATCTTTCGCGTGACCGAGGTACGTCCGGCAAGGCTCTACCAGAACGCTGTTCGTTATTCATGGGTCGTGTTGGGAGTGGCGCCGGTTCTCCTGATTCTTGCGGGGGGATTCCTGGCTGGATACCCGCGGATGCAGGTTCTTGGTCATCTGGCTACGATGCTGTGTCTGGGAATACTTCTGATCGAGATTTGCCTCTACGGATTCCAGAAGGTTCCGTTCACCTGCTCTTACCTTCCCGGCAAGGCGAACCTTCATTTCGCATTCTGGGCCTGCCTAATGGTGTTTCTGCGCTTGCTTCAAGAAGGAGCGGAGTTCGAAGGACACGTTCTGGAAGATGCGGTCCGATGCTGCATTCTGATCTGCACCCTGATGGCAGGGGCAGCCGGGATGCGATGGTTCAACCAAACGCGCACGGGTTCCACGGAGGGGCTTCTGCTTGAGGAGGAAGATGAGGCGGTGCTCGTCTCCCTGAATCTGAATTGATCGGGCAAAGGATCTGTTTCCCTTGCTTAGACCTTTACTTCAGACAAGACGGTTCCGAGGTATAACGACAGAGCTTTTTTGAACTCCGCTACGAGGAGGGGTTTTTCTCGAGTGCCTGTTTCCGAGTAGAGCGCGGGGACGCCCTTCACGATCTGGAGGGCAACGTTCGCGGCCAGCAATGCTCTCTCGTTCGAGAGCCCTGGGTTCTTCGCGCGGAAGGCATCGGCAATCGCCAGACGCAGAGCCTTGCGGGCGGCGGGATCACGGGAGAAGCGGGTGGGAGCGGCGAGCAATGCCAGGTAGGCAGGGCGCTTGTTCACAAAGTCAAGGATGCACTCGATGAAACTGTCCGCAAATCGTTCATGGGTGAGGGTGTGGGCCTGCTCCATGAGCGGCTTCCAGTGTGCCTCAATCTCCTGCGCGTACTGGCTCACAAGAGCGGAGGCGATAGAGCGCTTGTCCGGAAAGTAATGATAGAGGGTACCGATGGAGGCTCCGCTGCGCTCCGCGATCGCGGTCATGGTTGCAGACTCGAAGCCAACCTCGACGAAGAGATCCGCAGCGGCGTCCAGAAAGCTGCCCAGTCGACGGGTAGAACGCTCCTGCTGGGGCTCGCGGCGAATGGCACTTGACGAAGTTGAGGGCATCCTCATATTCTACATTTATAAAGTCGAGGACATCCTCGATTTAAGGAGGAGCTTTGAGTTCATTGCAGCTTGCGCCAGAGAAGACCGCCCTTGTGCTGATCGATCTGCAACATGGGATCACAGGGAGGCCAAACGCCGGTCCTTACACCACAAAGGAAGTCGTGGAAAAGTCTCGCCTGCTGGTGGACCACTTTCGCGCGAAGGGAGCGACAGTCGTCTTCGTCCGGGTCAAGCTGGACGAATTTTTACAGCTGCCGGCTGATGAGTCGATGCGCGATCCAAACGCGCCGCCGCCACCAACCATCGCATCGGAGATTGTGCCGGAGGCCGGGTTCCAGGAGGGTGATCTTCTGATCACAAAGAGACACTGGGGCGCCTTTGCCGGAACCGAGCTGGAGCAGGAGTTGAAGAAGCGAGGCGTTGAGACGGTGGTACTGGCGGGAATTGCCACGAATATCGGCGTCGAATCGACTGCACGCCAAGGGACCGGCCTTGGTTTCGCGTTCGTCGTCGTGGAGGATGCCTGCACGAGTCTGAGTGCCGATCTCCATCGCTTTGCTTTTGAAAACATCTTTCCGAGGCTCGCGAGGGTGAGGAAGACCGATGAAGTAATTGCCGCGCTTGGCTGAGGTGGCTTCCTCGACGGAGCGACTCGATGGGGCAGTCTGGAAGATTGTGGCGGTCGCCACGTTGGGTTCGTTTCTCTCTCAGCTCGACGCTACTGTCGTCAACGTCTCGCTCTCGAGCCTGGCGGTGGAGTTGCACAGCAGCCTGTCGGTGATTCAGTGGGTGACGAGCGGCTATCTGCTGGCATTGGCTCTGATGCTTCCACTGAATGGCTGGCTGGTGGATCGCATCGGAGCGAAGTCGCTTTACCTCTGGTGCTTCTCTGTCTTTACCCTGTCGTCGATGCTGTGCGGGATGGCATGGTCCGCCCATGCCCTGATCGGATTTCGAATTCTTCAGGGCATGAGCGGAGGCCTGCTGGCCCCGATGGCGCAGATGATGATGGCCCGCGCCGCCGGAAGACACCTGGCCCGCGTGATGGGTTACGCAGCGTTGCCGGTGATGCTGGGACCGATTCTTGGGCCGGTGATCGCTGGAGCGATTCTGCAGCATGCCTCATGGCGATGGCTCTTCTTCGTGAATCTGCCGGTGGGCGTGCTCGCGATTACGCTGGCGGCACTGTTTCTTCCTGAAGACCGCGAGGATGTGAGGCCGCGAGATCTCGATTTGTTCGGACTGCTCCTGCTGTCGCCGGGGCTCGTGCTCTTTCTGTATGGATCGGATCACCTGAATGAGCGCGGGGGAATCGTTGCCCTGATCGCCGCGGTGGTTCTGCTTCTGGTGTTTCTGAGGACAGCGGGTCCGAAGGGCTCGCGGGCGTTGATTGATTTGCGGCTCTTCAGGCGCCGAACTTTTTCGGCCTCGGCCGTGACGCAGTTCCTCTCGAACGGCATCATGTTCTCGGCGCAGATGCTGATTCCCTACTATCTGATCCGCGCCTGCGGCCGTTCGCCCAGCGCGACCGGATGGCTGTTGGCTCCGCTGGGCCTAGGAATGCTTTGTTCTTATCCGTGGATGGGGGCGATGACGCAGCGGTTCGGCATTCGCAGGGTCTCCAGCGGGGGAGCTTTGATCGCGCTGGCGGGAACACTCCCGTTTATTTACCTGGCGCGACATGGACTGGTGCTGGGTATACTTGCGCCTGCCCTTTTTATTCGGGGGATGGGGATGGGAGCGATCGGTATCCCGTCGATATCGGCGGCTTATGCTTCGGTTCCGAAACGAGATCTTCCCATGGCGACGACAGCGCTCAATATTGTGCAGCGGCTGGGAGGACCGACCTTGACGACTCTCTGCGCGACGTTCCTGGCTTGGAGACTGGGGTCAGCGGATAGGGTTCACAGTTCAAGTCCCGGAGCATTTGAGGGCACCTTTCTGCTGCTTTGCCTTCTACATACCCTGCTCTTCGCCGCGACTCTGAGGCTTCCCTTCTCGATCGACAAGCAGATTAAAGAAGAGACCCCGGAGTTGCTTGAGGCTATGTCCGAGTAAACGCGATTTGTCTTCCTCCCCCATCAACCGAGCCAAAGGTGGCTCGTGGTTGATATAGTTCGGGGTGCAGCGAAATTGCAGTTCAGGGGAGCGATGATTATGGGATCGGAGATGTTTGGTCGGCGTGAGTTTCTGCGGGCGGTGAGCTCGGCGGGATTGATGGCTGGGGTTCCGGCGTTGGCGGAGATGAACGCGATAGATCCGGCGCGAGTGGTTCACGAGGTGATTGAACCCAACGAGATCGTGGACGAGAAGCCAAAACACTCGATCAAGTTTGCCGTATGTGGAATGAGCCACGACCATATCTACGGGATGGCAGGGGCGATTCAGCGCGGCGGCGGCGTGCTGGTGGCTGCCTATGGAGCGGAACCGGACAAGGTTGCGAACTTCAAGAAGAAGTTTCCCGATGTGAAGATGGTGGCATCGGAGGACGAAATTCTCAATGACCCTTCGATCCAGCTGGTGATGAGCTCGACGATTCCCGATCAAAGAGCTCCGCTGGGCATACGGGTGATGAAGAAGGGCAAAGATTATCTGAGCGATAAGCCCGGGGCGACCTCTCTGGAGCAAATCGATGAGATTCGCAAGACGATTGCGGCGACGAAACGTATTTATGGGATTCTTTACAGCGAACGCTTCGAGGTGAAGGCCGCAGTGAAGGCAGGCGAATTGGTGAAAGCCGGAGCGATTGGACGCGTGATTCAGACAATCAACATCGCGCCGCACCAGATCGTGCAGCGTGGCGCGGACCCTTATGCGGGAGGATCAGGAGGAAGGCCGGAGTGGTTCTGGGATCCGGCTCGCTACGGCGGCATTCTGACGGATATCGGGTCGCACCAGGTGGATCAGTTCCTGTTCTACACCGGCTCCACGCAGGCCGAGGTGGTGGCTTCGCAGGTGGCGAACGTGAATCATCCTCAGAAGCCGAAGTTCCAGGACTTTGGCGACATGATGCTACGGGGCGATCGAGGATTCGGGTATGTGCGACTGGACTGGTTTACACCGGATGGCCTAGGAACATGGGGCGATGGAAGGCTGTTCATCCTGGGCACGAATGGATATATCGAGGTCAGGAAGTACGTCGATGTTGCACGCGGGAAGCAAGGGAACAACCTGTTCATCGTCGATAAAGATCAGGCACGGTATATGGACTGCAATAACATGTCGCTTCCCTTCGGACCGCAGTTCGTCTCTGACATCGTCAATCGGACGCATACGGCGCAGGATCAGACGCAGTGTCTTCTGGCAGCGGAGTTGGTGGTACGAGCACAGATGAAGGCGCAACATGCGACCTTGAAGAGCTGAAGGACCTCCATCCTGAGGTAGAATTCTGCTCGACAAAGGAGCTGGGCTAATGGCGGATCTAACACGACGAAGATTTCTGAAGGCTGCAGCCGGAACAGCGGCTGTAGCCGGCTTTCCCACCATCGTACCGGCGACCGTCTTTGGACAGATGGCGCCCAGCGAACGGATCAACGTGGGTGCCATCGGCGTAGGCAGGATCTCGCGTGGGCACGATCTGCCAGCGATCTTCAAATACGATGGCGCGCGAGTAATTGCGGTATGCGACCTGGACACGACTCGCGCAGAGCTGGGCAAGCAGTTTGTGAGCGAGTCGTATACGAAAAAGCTGGGCCAGCCGTATAACTCAGTGAAGATCTACCACGACTATCACGAGCTTCTTGCTAACAAAGAGATCGATGCCGTGGTGATCTCGACACCCGACCACCAGCATGCGATTGTGGCGGCGGCAGCGGTGAGAGCAGGCAAAGACGTCTATCTGCAAAAGCCAGCGTCGCTGACGATTGCGGAAGGACGCTATCTGAGCAATGCCGTGCAGGCCTCAGGAAGGATTCTGCAGATTGGAAGCCAGCAGAGATCGTGGAAGCAGTTTCACAGGGCGTGTGAGCTGGTGCGAAATGGACGCATCGGTGAGGTGAAGCATGTCGAGGTGGGGCTTCCGGGCGATCCCGCAGGAGGCAATGCAACGCCGATGCCGGTGCCGAAGGGCTTCCACTATGACGCGTGGCTGGGATCGACCCCGGAGGCGGCATATACCGTGGATCGGGTAATGCCACAGACGGGATTCGACCGGCCAGGATGGCTGCGCATGGAGCAGTTTGGCGCGGGGATGATCACAGGCTGGGGCGCTCACCACGTGGACACGGCCCACTGGGGAATGAATACGGAGTACACGGGCCCGGTAGAGATCTGGGGGACGGCGGAGTTTCCCAAGAGTGGACTATGGGATGTGCATGGGAAGTTCCTGACGCATGCGAGATATGCGAATGGAATGACGATGGACATCTCCGGAGACTTTCCGAACGGCATTAAATGGTATGGGACGAAGGGATGGATCTTCGTCACGCGCGATGAGATGACGACGCCGACGGCTGGCTCCGGGCAGGTGACGAAGATCGAGCCGCTGATGGCGAGCGATCCCAAGGTTCTGGACTCGGTGATTGGGCCGGACGAGATTCATCTGTACACGGCGAGCGAGCAACATGCGAACTGGCTGGATTGCATCAAGACGAGGAAGCAGCCGACGGCTCCGGTGGAGATTGGGCACAGGGCCTGCTCGACCTGCCTGCTGCACCATATCGCGATGAAGACAGACAGACACCTGCACTGGGATCCGGAGCGGGAACAGTTCAAAGGGGACGATGCGGCGAATGCGATGCTGTCGCGGCCTCAGCGCTCTCCTTATACGTTCGAGAAAAGTAGCTGGGTTTAGGGATTTATTTGGCGTTGCGATCTGTCTTAGTAATGCCACGCTCGTCGGCTTCAGCTCGCACCGCCTCGTAGCGGTGGGCGAGAACGTCGAGCTCGGCATCTGAGAGATGCTCGATGTCGATCATCTCGTTTCTTGCTGAATTGATGGATTCGATCAGCTCATCCAACTTGAGATTGATGGCGCGCGCGTCGCGATTCTGGGTGTTCTGGATGAGGAAGACCATCAGGAACGTGACGATGGTCGTTCCGGTGTTGATGACGAGCTGCCAGGTATCCGAGTAATGATAAAGCGGTCCACTGATTCCCCAGACGATGATGATGCCGAGGGCTGCGGCGAAGGCCCATCGGGAGCCAAGGTAAGTGCTGCAGCTGTTTGCGAATTTGCCGAAATGGTCCTTACGCGGCTGTCCTGCTGGTGCGTTGTCCTGGCTCGACACGATGTCTTTCACTCCGAGAGATGAGATGCTGACGGCGAGCGCAGCTTTGCCTGTTCTGCGATGAGTGCCGATGGAATCAGCTTGTCCAGAGCTTTGGCAACGCTCCGTCTTTTCCCGAGACAGGATCGGATGCGGGAAAGTGCACACGGCGCATACGCTCGAGGACTTCAGGAGTCGCTGCGGAACGGCAGATGTCCCAGTGTTCGTTGGGGGGATACGCGCCAACGACCAGGAAATCGTCGGAGGCGGAGATACGGCAGTGTCCTGTACCGGCAGGGAGGACGGCTACATCGCCGGCGTGGACGGTGACGGTGGTTCCCTGCTCGCCGCCGAGCATGATTTCGGCTGTTCCTGCTGCGAAGCCGAGGACCTCGTGGGCGGTTGAATGATAGTGATGGAAGTCGAAGACGCCATTGCGCCATTGTGGGGGCCAACCGTTCTGTGTGAACAGGCGCTCTACGACGTCGGCAAGACCGGGTGTGACCGGGATCGACTTGCGATAGAGAAGCACTGGAAGCGAGTTGTTGGGCATCCAGCCATTGGGCTTGAGGTGAAGCTGCTCGGGTGCGTAAGCCAGAGGAGATCCGGCTCTTCCTGCGATGCCGGTGGCGACCATTCCAGCGGCGAAGGTACGGCGATCCATAGGCTCTTTCATCTCCTGTTAGACGGCGCGATTGTCCAGGATGGAGAGGAACTTTTTCGGAGCGATGAGACGCCAGGCGTCGAGGATGTGGAGGCTTAACTCCTCATCGCTGATTTCGCCAAGCTCGATGCCGATCCAGCCCCGCACTCCAACGTACGGAGGCTTGAAGTATTTTCTGGGAGAGGTGCGAATGAACGTTTGTTGAGCTCCGGGCGGCGCGGGAATCCAGACGGCGACGTGACCATCGTGATGATGGTTGTTGGCGAACATCGTGAAGACTTTTTTGTCGACGAAGAATGTCGGCTCGCCATGGGAGAGCTTTTCGGATGTGGCGGGAAGCAATGCGCAGATTTTGCGTACGCGACTGAGATGTTCGCTGTGATTGGCCAGGGCCTGCGATGACATGAGACACCTCCGGGCGTGACCAGTGTAGGCGTTTTTTATCGCATCTGAAACTCTGGGCTGCCCATGACGAGCGCCGTGAGGAGGTTCAGAGTTTCGGTGGGAGGCGACGATGTCGTAACAAACTTTACGGCCTGCTGGTGGATGAGATCGTTGGTCTGAGCAGATACTTCCCCACCGACAAGGGAGGACTCGATCAGGTGAAGCGCGAGATTCTGACCGGTAAGGGTGGAGGGGGATGCGGTGGAGGCTTGCGTGAGAGCCGTTTCCTTATAGACTGCCTGCTTTGGTTGCGCGGCTGTGGCTGTGGAAGCGATAGAGGACTGTCCCATCAGGCCGAGGGCGAGAACATGCTCGGAGTCAAACTTCTGGTTTGCGAACTTATTGCTGGTAAGGGCGTAGGCGAAGTTGAGGCGATCCACCAGGGCGGAGGAGTTCATCCAACGATCGGCGGTGATGTAGTACCCAGTAGGCGGAAGAGCGTAATAAGGCGGCATGCCCATGGTCTTGAGGGTCTGGACAAGAGCTCCAGGATTGACGGGATCGGTGGCCGTGGTACGAAATGCCGAGGCGACAAACTCGATGGGAGTCTTGACCTTGTTGTGGAAGTATCGCCTGGAGTTGAACTCTGGCGATTCAACCATGGTGCGGAGAATTGCCTTGATGTCGCCATCGGTTGAGAGCCAGGTGTTAGCCATGCGATCGACCAGGGCAGGCGGGGGGTCGTCGGCGACAAAGCGCTGAGCTAATTTGTAGCTGATAAAGTGCGCGGTCTTAGGGCTGGCCGCAAGGATCGTGAGTGCCTGGATGCCTTCGCTCATCCCTGGATTCGCGTCAGGCTGCGCCGATGCTTTAGAGGAGTCGATGGTGTAGCCGAACCACTGTTTCGGACCGGGTTGATGGCGTCGGGGCTCAAAGACGAAGGGACCAGCCTGATGGGGACGATCGACGGTCCACCCGGTGAGGATTGCAGAGAGAGCGGTTACGTCGGCCTGGGTGTAGCCTCCATTCACGCCGACGGTATGAAGCTCCATCAGCTCGCGGCCGTAGTTTTCGTTGAGGCCGCGATTGCCTTTTTTGGCCTTGGGGCGGGCAGGATTGACGCCGTTGGCGATGGAGTCGGGACCGATGGACTCCCAGTTATCGAGGTAGACCATCATTGCAGGCGAGGTTGCGGTTGCCAGAAGAAGATCGCGGAATTTTCCCAGCGCGTTTTTGCGGATCACGTCGCGCTCGTAGCTGGTGGTGTACCACTGGTCGGAGTTTTTGCCGATGAAGACGTTGAAATGATTGAACCAGAAGTCGGTCATCACCTCCTGAAGCTGGCGCTCAGAGAGGATGGCGCGAAGGAGCTTGGCCTGAGAGAGCTCACTGGCGATCTGGTAGGAAGAGTTGATATTCGCGGCCATGGCGTTGAAGAGCTCGCGTTCACGCGGGGTGAATTGCGAGAGGAAGAGGCCGCGCTGCTCTCCGGAGACGTATGTGGTGAAGGCGATGCGATCCACGTTGGGCAGCTTGATCAGCGTGGACATGCGCTGATTGCGAGGCAGCGCGAAGAGCTCTCCTGCGACTCGAGAAGCGGTGGCCCGATCACGCTCACGCTGCGCGGCAAGCTCGGAGTCTTCGGGGGATGAGCCTTCAGGCTTGCTTTCAGCTTGAACCGCCTTCCCCATCTGGCGCTGGTTGAGTTTCACGAGCTGAACTTCGTAGACAGCAGCGAGGCCGGGGTCTGTAGGAGGCTGAACCTTCTCGTTCGCGACGGCCTGAATGGTGCCACGATCCGGGAAGGCGGTAAGGGCCTGCTCCGGGGTCATGGTAAGGGTTGGATAGTCTGCGAGGCGTTTATTGAGGGCGTCGTCGTTGATGCTATCGGGACTCAGCTGCTGCTCGAACCACTTGTCGGCTCCCATCGCGAGAACACGGTCCACCTCTCCGGGACGCGGGCCGAAGGTGAAGCGATTGAGAATCTGCGCGGCGCGCTCACGTTGATCGAGCGGAACAAGAGCAGCGGCTTTCGTGGGCGGCGGAGTTTTAGGCTTTGTCGATCTTGCGTGGGAAGGAGCTCGCTTTGGTGCTGGCATGACAGAGGGGCTCTCCTGCGCCTGGAGTGTGGAGGCAGCAACGACGAGGAGTGCAGCAAGGATAGCGCGCATAAAGCCTCTCCGAGTTAGACAGGCTTCTGAGGTCTAAAGTTGTGGTTGGGATACTGGATTTCGCGCTTATAAGCCTGATTGTCAGGGATTTGCGTTGCATCAACGGCGGAGGACTGAAAGCATGGCGGGATGGCGGTCGTGATCCATCTGGCGCTCGTGTTTGTCTGCTTCCTGGTGCTGATGATTCTGGCGGTATGGGGAATCCGGGCTCTCTGGCGGATGATTCGCGGCACGAAATTCAGATAGGCTGCTTCAGCTTTTTGTTGTCTGAAATGCGGCCCGGGGTTTACTGAAACGCTTGCTTGCGGTGTAGGCGAGACGTGCCAGTAGAAGGATGGTAAGTATCGCGGTAACTTTCCACGGGGTACGAACACCGGTTTTGACGAGCCACCAATAGTGGATGACGCCCGCTACTCCAGCGATGTAGACCAGGCGGTGCAGACGTTGCCAGTTTTTGCCTCCCATCGAGCGCATGATGAAGGCCGGTGAGGTCACGGCGAGCGCCAGCAGAATGACCCAGGCGAAAAAGCCTACCTGGATGAAGCGCCGTTTGAGGACATCATCCCAGATGGTGGGCCACACCATCTTCCACTGATCGATCGCGATGCCGGGGTGGCCTTCGCGAATTCCGGTAAGCACGGTGGGAAGATCGTAGCCGGAGAAGAGAAAGATGTAGGTCGACAGATGCAGGGACGCATAGAAGAAGGCGTACAGGCCGATCAAGCGGCGAAAGCGGATAAGCCAGGAGATACGAGGGGAGAGCCTGCGCAGAGGCGTGATTGCGAGCGAGGCGAGAAGCATCCAGAGCGCCCAGTCGCCGGTAAAGTGTGTGATGTAAGCGACCGGATCGGGATCGAGCGCAAGGGCGCCCGAAGTATAGAAGCGAATGAGCCAGAAAAACGGCGCAAAGCATAGCAGATGCGCGACAGCTTTAAGGATAAGGATGGTGCGTTTTGACATTGTGAAGATTGTTGGTCGCGATCAGTAATAGCGCTTCAGGTTCATTCCATTGTAGAGGCTGGCTACCTGGTCGGCGTATCCGTTGAACATCTGTGTGGGAATGGTGCGAGGAAAGGCGGAGCTGTCGATGCGGCGCTCGTGCGCCTGACTCCAGCGAGGATGACTCACCTCGGGGTTGACGTTGGAGTAAAAACCGTATTCCTGCGAGTTGATCTCGTTCCAGGTAGTGTGCGGCTGCTTGTCGGTGAAATGGAAGCGGACGATGGATTTGGCATTTTTGAATCCATATTTCCATGGCATAACGACGCGAATCGGAGCACCGTTCTGGTTAGGAAGGACCTGCCCATAGCAACCGAAGGTAAGAAGCGCGAGTGGATTCATAGCTTCGTCCAGGCGGAGTCCCTCACTGTAAGGCCAGTCATAGCCACCGGGAAGATCAGGCATCTGCTTTTTGTCTAAGAGCGTGACGAACTGCACAAACTTGGCGCTGGGAAGAGGCTCGCAATAGTTAATAAACTCTGAAAGAGAGTAGCCGTCCCAGGGAATGACCATGGACCATGCCTCGACACAGCGATGACGGTAAACACGTGACTCAAGGGGCCTGTACTTGAGAATGTTGTCGATATCGAGTGTTTGCGGCTTTTTGACCATACCGGTCACCTGGACGGTCCAGGGGCGGGTTTTAAGGGTGTGGGCATTTCGAGCCGGATCGCTCTTGTCGGTGCCGAACTCGTAGAAGTTGTTGTAGTGGGAGGCTTTGGCGAGGGGAGTCTGATTCTCGGTCGTGTTGTATTTACCGGGGGTAGCCGGAAGCGTCTGCGCGTGAACGGTAGAGGATGGAAGAAAAAGCCCGGGGATGTGGCCGGCGGCGAGAGCTCCCGCGGTAAGTGTCGCCGCTCCACCGATAAGGAAGCGGCGTTGTCGCTGGTAGCGCTCGAAGGCAGCCTGCGGAGTGATCTCAGAGGAGCGAATGGTGGAGTCAAAACCTTCGGAGCCGCGGACCAACATGATATTTCCCTTCCGGGGTGGGCTTCGGCACACGAAGAACACCCCTTAACCATTAGATCGAGTATGAGCGCTAAAGGTAACGCAACGCATGGATTTTGGCCTCTAACCGCACACGAAGTTGCATAGAGACATGAAGATGGAGCAAACTGTGTGCCATGATGACCGGTGCCCGAGAAAAGGATCTGATCAGCGCAGCCGATATGCTGCTGGATGCCCGTAGAACCTGCAAGCCAATTGCCGACCTGCCAAAAGAACTGCGCCCAACGACACTCGAGGAAGCTTACTTCATCCAGGATAGGATGTCGTGGGCTTATGAGCGAATCGGCGGATGGAAGATTGGCGCACCGACACCGGATGCCACTCCCTCTTTTGCCCCGATGCCCGCGGACTGGATGACGAGCAGCGGATGCGGACTGAGAGGCATCGCTCACAGGTATCGAGGGGTAGAGGCGGAGATTGCCTTCAAGTTGGGCTCGGATCTGCCTCAGAGAGGAACGCCGTACACGCGCGAAGAAGTCGTTGCCGCGATTGCAAGTATGCACCCAGCTATCGAGGTTCTCGAAACGGCGTTGCTCAATCCTGATGAGGCGACGAAGCTAACCTCTGTAGCCGACATGTCGATGCATGGTGGATTCGTCTATGGCGACCCTGTACCTGATTGGCAAAACATCGACTTTGCAAAGGAATCAGTATCGCTCGCAATTGATGGCGCAGTGCGAGTGGAACGAACCGGATCCAACACTTCCGGCGACCTGATGCGCTTGCTGCCCTGGCTGGCCAACGAGGGAGCGAGCCGGACGGAAGGGCTGAAAAAAGGAGACTGGATCACAACCGGGAGTTGGACCGGAAATACTCTTGCCGCTGCCGGAGCGTCTGTGGAGACACGGTTTGCGCGCGCAGGTCAGGTCGTCCTTCGTTTTGCCTGAAGGGCAGCCATTCGCGGTTCCGCTCGCTGATTTGTGCTGACGACGAATCGAGGTTGCTGCGTTGCAAACACCGTATAGCGGGGATGGTTTAGATACTCGCCATATTTGTGGTGGTTCGTCACAGAAGCCCAAAATGTTGTATGAAATTTGGCATCTTTGAGGGTATCGTTGGGAATCTGATGAAAACAGGCGGGTTTCGCCTGAACTCTCCGGAGATTGGGCTGCGATCTTCGTCAAAAACGTGAGGTTATGAAATGGCACGTCCGTATTGGTCTGGGCAGATACAGATTTCCCTGGTGTCTTTCGGTGTGAAGCTGTTTGTGGCGACTGAGGCAAAGAGCGAGATTCGCTTCCATCAGATAAGCCGAGCCACCGGTGAGCGAGTGCGCCACCAGAAGGTTGCCGCGAGCGCGCTGGAGGACAATCCTGGCGAAGCTGCCGCGGCGCTGGACAAGAACGACATTGTGAAGGGATATGAGTATCGCAAGGGCGAGTATGTGACGATCGAGCCCAAGGAGCTGGAGGAGTTGCGCGTCCCCTCCAAACACTCCATCGAGGTATCGCAGTTTGTAGACATCGACGAACTGGAGCCCGAGTACATGGAGAAGCCGTATTTCATCGTCCCGGAAGACGATGTGCAGGCTGAGGCGTTCGCTGTGGTACGCGCGGCGCTGAAGAAGACGAAGAAGGCCGCGCTTGGAAAGATTGCTTTCGGAGGACGGGAACATGTCTTCGCTGTCACAGCCGACGAGGATGACAAGCTGGGCGGGATGATGGGCTACACGATGCGGTATCAGGAAGAGCTTCGCGACCCCGCCGAGTACTTCAAGGACATCAAGAAGGTCGCGGTCAACGAAGATTCTCTCGAATTGGCGATGGAGCTGATCAAGCGCAAGGCGGCGAAGTTCGACCCCAGCAAGTTCAAGGATCAATACGAGGCCGCAGTGCGGGAGCTGGTTGAGGCCAAGGTCCAGCACGCGCCCATTCCGAAGGATGAAGTGGAGGCACCCCGGCGCGGCCAGGTTATCAATCTAATGGATGCCCTTCGCAAGAGCGTGAGCAGTGGTAGCGCCGCTGCGGAGAGCTCTGCAAGCAAGAAGAAGCCATCGACTTCGGTGAAGTCAGCTGCATCGAAGGAAAAGAAGGGTATTTCGTTAGTGAAATCGGCAAAGGCTTCGAGCAAGCGACGGTCGGCTTAGAGAGAGCCTGCCTGAGCGAAGGGGACTTCGGCGGATACTAACGCAGGAGCAACGATGGCGGGTTCCAAAAAGGCAGCTTTGAAGAAGCCGGCGAAGGCGGCAAAGAAAAAAGAGGAAAAGAAGACTCCGGCAACAGAAGCTGGCGATGTGGCGGCGAACGCGATTGACGAACAGCTCGCGCGCTACCGGTCGATGCGCGACTTCAACATCACCGAAGAACCGAGCGGCAAACACACAAGCACACGTACTGCGAGCGGACTTCCCTTCTGCGTGCAGAAGCATGCGGCCTCACACCTTCACTATGACTTCAGACTTGGCTGGAATGGAGTCTTGAAGAGCTGGGCCGTTGCCAAGGGTCCGAGCTACTTTACCGGCGATAAGCGGCTGGCTGTGCAAGTAGAAGACCACCCGATGGAGTACGGAGGCTTTGAGGGAATCATTCCTTCGGGACAGTACGGGGGCGGCACGGTGATGCTGTGGGACCAGGGAGTATGGGAACCGCAGGCAGGATACACCGATGTCGATGCCGGCCTGCGTGATGGAAGCCTGAAACTGATCCTGCGTGGGACCAAGCTCAAGGGTAAGTGGGCGCTGATCCGGATGGGCGGCAAGTGGGCGAAGGAGAAGAAGCCGAACTGGCTGCTGATCAAAGAGCACGACGAGTTCGAGCGGAAACAGGACGAGACTTCGGTTACGGAATCGGAACCAGACAGCGTAGTCACCAAGCGATCGATCGAAGAGATCGCAAAGAACGAAGACCATGTGTGGAACTCGAAGGACACACGCTCGGGCAACCAGGCGTGGTTTCGCCAGGAGACCCGCGAGAAAACGAGTGAGCCTGCGAAGGCAAAGCCCACATCGCTCGACCTTAGAAAACAGCTGAAGGGGCTTCCTGAAGAACAGCAGCCTGGCTTTCTTCCGCCGCAGCTTGCGTTGATGGGCGAGACCCCGCCTTCTGGCGCGGGGTGGCTGCACGAACTCAAGCTCGACGGCTATCGGATGCAGGCGAGGAAGGACGGGAAAAAAGTCCAGATCCTGACGCGAACAGGACTCGATTGGACCCACCGGGTACGAGCGATAGCCGATGAAGTTGCGAAGCTCCCGATCGACAAGGTGACGCTGGATGGAGAGGTGGTGGTGGTCGCACCGAATGGAACAACGAACTTCGCCGATCTGCAAGCCTCGATGCAGGAAGGCGCGAAGCATGCATTGACTTATTTTGCATTCGACCTGCTGCATGTGGATGGAAGGAATCCACGTGACCTTCCACTTCAAAAACGGAAAGACCTTTTGAGCGATGTGCTGCAGGGAGCCGATGGGGATCGCCTGCGGATAAGCGAACATATCGAATCCGGCGGTGCGGAGCTTCTGCGCGAAGCCTGCAAGCTGAAGGCTGAGGGAATTGTCTCGAAGCGGGCCTCGGGGAAATACATCTCCGGACGAAGCGGGGATTGGCTGAAGATGAAGTGCCTGCACGAACAGGAGTTTGTCGTAGGCGGGTATACGCTTCCAGCCAACAAGATCCATGGAGTGGGGGCACTTCTGTTGGGCTATTATCGCGATGGCACATTGATCTATGCTGGCCGGACCGGGACGGGATTCACGCAGAAGACGCATCGGCTTGTGCGCGACAGGCTCGAGGAACTTGCACAGCAGGTCAGTCCTTTTGAAAAGCTTCCCGGGGATGCAAGGAAGGGAGCGCAATGGGTGAAGCCAGAGATGGTGGCCCAGGTGCGCTTTGCCACATGGACAGCAGACGATCTGGTGCGCCAGGCAGCATTTCTTGGACTGCGTGAAGATAAAGCGGCTAAAGAGGTCGTGCGTGAGGAAGAGGAGATCTCCATTGGCCCGAGGCGATCGCGTTCAAAAGTGGAAACTCGTCGCCGCGATGAAGTTGAATCGACTGCAACCAAGGGTTCAAATGCTGGCAAGGCGAGTCGCGAGACAGGCGAACATGCCCCCGTTCGCCTGACCCATCCGCAGAAGGTGCTGGATGAGGTGTCGGGCATGACAAAGCAAATGCTCGCGGATTATTACTGGGCCGTGGCGGAATGGATGCTGCCTCATATCGTGGAACGGCCCGTGAGTCTGGTTCGATGTCCTGAGGGCGCGGGAAAGCCATGCTTCTTCCAAAAACATGTGAACTCGATGTTGCCCGAGGGGATTGGCAGCGTGGATATCGCCGACAAGCGTGGAAAGGTTGAGCCGTACATTACTCTTGGCACCGCTGAGGCGCTTGCGGCCCTGGCTCAGTTGGGAGTACTCGAGGTGCATCCATGGGGGTCCCGTAATGAGGAGCTTGAAAAGCCCGATCGGCTGGTCTTCGATCTCGACCCTGATGAAGAGCTGCAGTGGACCGAGGTTGCCGATGCGGCGATGGAGGTTCGCGATGGGTTGAAGAAACTCGGCCTCGAAAGCTTTGTGAAGTCCACAGGAGGAAAAGGACTTCACATCGTCGCTCCCATCGAGGCGGAACACGCGTGGCCCGAGATCAAAGGGTTTGCACAACAATTTGTAGTTGCGATGGAAAGGATCGCACCGCAGCGATATCTGACAAAGATGACGAAGGCAGCGCGCAAGGGGAAGATTTATTTGGATTACCTGCGAAACGAGCGCGGTGCTACTTCCGTTGCGGCCTACTCCCCTCGAGCTCGAGCGGGGGCTGCGGTTTCGATGCCGCTAAGCTGGGCGGAGTTGAAGAAGATGACCGAGCGGCCTTCGTTCCATGTGGCCGACTTTGCAGAATGGAAGCAGCGGTTGAAGAAGGATCCATGGAAGGATATGGATACGGTCAAGCAGCGGCTCAAATTGTAACCTCACCAGTAAACGTCGGAGCGATAGGTGGACTAAGTCTCATAACAAGGCATTTTGCGGCACCTCCTGCCTTGAGAAATTCATCGAGCGCAAGCGGGACAACGTTGAACCCGGCGGATTCCAACCGTTTTGTCAGTTCCCTGCTGATCTCATTGAGCAGAACGGTGCGATCGACATTGACGGCATTGCAGGCGAAGTGAATGGCATCCGTCGCCGAGACGACGATCCGTTTATGAGAGGGATAGAATGCCTCGATTCTAGCCACGGAGTCGGCGTCAAAGGCGCCCGGATAGTACATTACATTCCCGTCCTGCAATGGTGCGAAACAGGTGTCGAGATGATAAAAACGCGGATCGATGAGGCGAAGGGATACGACCTCCACATTCCACGCCTGCGCAAGACAACAATGACTCTCCTTCGCACTGCGCATTCCGTACCCTGCCCAGAGGCGTGAACCATCTGAAGAAAACAATGCGTCGCCCTCGCCTTCAAAAGGGATGTCTCGCGACAGACGTACGACCGTATAACCGGATCTGCGGAACCAATCCTCGAAGTACTGTTCCTCTGCCTGCCGTTCGGGATGGTAGAAGCTGCTGAGGACGACAGTGCCATTGTGCTCAAGCCCTGCATTCGCCGTAAAAACCATATCCGGCAAGCCGGGTTGCGGATCGACCAGTGTGATATCTGCAAGCTCGGAGAGTGCATCGTTAAGACGCTTCCATTGGGCAGCAGCGCGCCCCTGAGAGGTAGCGTGGAGATTGCCTGCCATCCACGGATTGATGATGTAGTTGACGCTGTAGAACTGCGGTCTGCACATCAGATAAGTCGGGCGCGACGAGCTCAAGGGTGGGATGAGGTGAGCTACATCAAAGGCTTGCGTACTCATACTGTTTTCTCCAGCATGAGCATGGCGCACGCGGAAACCCGCGTCAACACTAATGATTATGCATATTTAGGATGAATAATCATGCAAAGTTTTTAAAGTTCCCATGCAAAAAGGCCCGCCAATGATGGCGGGCCTTTTGCATAGTTCGATTACTGACTATTGACCGATCGTAACCTGTTGCTGTTCCAGCGCAGTTGCATCGTCATCGCAACCTTCAGGACGCGACTTGGGTCTTGAGCTGAAACGAATGAGAATACTCTTCACAACGACGTACAGAACCGGAATGAAGAACAAGTTCAAGACGGTGGAGAGCACCATTCCACCAACGATGGCTGTACCAACCGAGTGACGGCCAAGAGCACCGGCGCCGGACGCAAAGTACAGCGGGAGCACACCGAGAATAAAGGCGATCGACGTCATCAAGATGGGGCGAAGTCGAAGTTCGGCGGCAACGACGGCCGCCTCGATGACTCCCTTTCCATGTTCGATCTGCTGCTCCGCGAACTCCACAATAAGAATGGAGTTTTTTGCGGACAGACCAATCAGCATGACGAGACCGATCTGGACATAGACGTCGTCTACCAGTCCACGCGCTGAGACCAGGGCAAGCGCGCCGAGTACGGCCATCGGAACAGCAAGCAGAATGATGAATGGCAGAACCCAGCTCTCGTACTGAGCGGAGAGGGTGAGATACACGACCAGCAGACCGAGGCCGAAGATGACGACGGCCTTTCCACTGGATTCAACCTCTTCAAGAGCAAGGCCGGTCCAGGAGTACATCATGCCCTGAATCTTGTTCTTCTCGAAGAGTTCCTGCATCTTCTCCAGGCCCTGCCCGGAGCTGAGGCCGGGCGCGGCGGCCCCATCGATCTCGGCGGAGCGGAAGATGTTGTAGTGATAGATCACCTGCGGGCCGGAGGTCTCGGTGATGCTGACGAGATTGTCCAGAGGAATCATCTGGCCGCCGTCGGAACGAACATAGAACTGACGCAGATCCTTCGAGTTGCGACGGAAGCTCTGATCAGCCTGCACGTAGACACGATAAGAGCGATTGTTGAAGTCGAAGTCATTGACGTAGCTCGATCCCATGTAGGTGCCAAGCGCGGAGGTAATCTGCGCCAGGGGGACGCCGATGGCTTTCGCCTTTTCGCGATTGATCGTGACGAAGAGCTGAGGATCGTTCGATGTGTAAGGTGTGTAGAGACCGACGAGGCCAGATTTCGGATCGCGGCTCTGGGCGACCATCGTATGGGCAATGCGGTCGATATCGCCGAAGGAATTCCTGCCCTGATCCTGCAGCATGAACTGGAAGCCGCCTACTGAACCGATGCCTTGAATGGCTGGGGGCTCGAAGGCGGCCACGATCCCGCCAGGAACCTGGAACAGCTTCGGAGCAATTTCGGCTACGATGTCGTGTGCGGAGTGGCCCGGTCCTTTTTTCTTGCGCTCATCGATCGGTTTGAGCGGAGCGAAGATGATGCCTGCGTTCGGGGAGCTACCGCCTGTGAGCGAGAAGCCCATGACCGAGAAGGTGCCAAAGACGTCGTCATTCTGTCGAATGATTGCCGCTGCACGGTCCGCGACCTCAGTCGTATACGCGAGAGAGGCACCCGGGGGCGTCTGCACAATGTTGATGAAGTAGTTCTGATCTTCGGAGGGAACAAAGGCTGTCGGCACATGGTTGTACATATATGCGGTGGCGCCGAGGCCAGCCACGAAGAGCAGCATCATGATCACGCGCAGTTTAACCACGTGGGTCACGAGGTAGGCATATCCGGAGATAACCTTCTGCAGGCCTTTCTCAAAGAGACCAAGCAGGCCGCCATGCTTGGTTTCAGGCCGAAGCAGGATTGCAGCCAGCGCAGGCGAGAGCGTCAACGCGTTGAAGGCAGAGATGGCGATAGAGAACGCGATTGTGAGCGAGAACTGCTTGTACAGAATTCCTGTCGTTCCGGGAAAGAAGCTGACCGGAATAAACACAGAGATAAGAACAAGTGAAGTTGCGATAACGGCACTGGTCACCTCGGCCATGGCGTCCGAGGTAGCGCGATGACTGTCGCAGTGCTGTTCGTGGATATGACGCTGGACGTTCTCGATAACGACGATGGCGTCATCAACGACGAGACCCGTCGCCAGCGTAATCCCGAAGAGCGTGAGGGAGTTGATCGAGAAGCCGAAGATCTTGATGAAGGCGAAGGTTCCTACCAGCGAAACCGGGATGGTCGCTGCCGGAATGATCGTCGCTCGCCAATCCTGAAGGAAGAAGAAGATGACGACGATAACGATGATGATCGCTTCCAAGATGGTGTGGACGACCTCGGTGACCGAATCGCCTACGACAGTCGTGGTATCGAAGGCAATGACGTACTCAAGACCGGGCGGGAAGGATTTGGCGAGCTCCGTAAGAACCGCTTTGCACTGCTTGTCTACCTGAAGCGCGTTCGCGTTGGAGAGTTGCTGGACGCCTACACCGATCGCGTCGCCTCCTGAGAATTTCAGGCTGGTATCGTAGTTTTCCGCTCCTACCTCAGCATGTCCGACATCTCGAAGCAAAACCAGCCCGCCATTGTTGGGTGAGTTTTTCAGGATGATGTTTTCAAACTGTTGTGGATCTGAGAGACGGCCGACGACTCGCACAGCCATCTGATACTCCTGCGTGTTACTCGAAGGAGGACGTCCAAGCTGACCTGCGGCCACTTCCACGTTCTGCTCGGAGAGCGCATTCGTTACATCGAGAGCGGTAAGGCCGCGAGCAGCCAGCCGGGCCGGATCGAGCCAAACGCGCATCGCATACTTGCGCTCGCCAAAAATAATGACGTCGCCGACGCCCGGAACACGTTTGAGAGCATCCTTGACGTAAACGTCGAGGTAATTGGAGATAAACTCCTGCGAATATTTGCCATCGCGTGCGGCGAAGCCCGCCGCGAAGACGAAGTTACTGTTCGCCTTGGTGATGGTGATACCGGTCGCATTGACAGTAGCGGGCAGACGGCCTTGCGCGGAAGCCACACGATTCTGTACGTCAACAGCAGCGATGGACAGGTTATATCCCGTCTGGAAGGTAATCGTGATTGACGAGGTTCCATCGTTCGAGCTGGTCGAGCTCATGTAACGCATGCCCTCGACACCGTTGATCGCGGTCTCGAGCGGAATCGTAACGGCCGACTCTACAATCTGCGAGTTAGCACCGATGTAGTTGCTGGTAACGACGACCTGAGGCGGTGCCAGCTGAGGATAAAGTGAAATCGGCAACGTGGGGATGACGACAGCGCCGGCAAGAACAATAAGCAGGGCGCAGACCGTAGCAAAGATCGGGCGTCGAATGAAAAAATCTACCAAGATGAACCTCTTACCGGTGCGGCTGGCGCCGGGGGAATCCGAATGGCCTTCGCAGTACCCGTTAGTCGAGAGCCTGACGAAGAGATACGTTGCGTCTCATACAGCCTTAGGCCAGAGGCTGGACGGGAACTCCATCCTGCAAGAACTGAAGTCCCGAGATGATGACCTTATCGTCGGGATTAAGACCCTTCAGCACGGGGTAATTATTGCCGACCGGCTCCCCAAGGGAGACTGGAACCTGGTGCGCAGCGTATTTTCCATCCTTTTGCGCAGCCACAAAGACGAAGCTCTGACCACCGATACGGGTGACCGCGAGTATCGGAACCACGGGAGCAGGATTCGTATTCCAGGTTACGCGTGCCTTGACCAGCTGCTCTGTGCGCAATCCCTTGGCTCCGCGCGGTATAGGCGCCTTCGCGAGAATGCTTTGCAGGCCATTATCCACCTGGGGCGAAAGAAAGTTGACCTTCGATTTTGTAAGAATGTTTCCGTCCGAATCGACAATGTCCACTTGAAGTCCGGTACGAACCTCGGCAGCTCGTTCCGTCGGAATATAGATGTAAGCTTCCAGATCGACATTCTCGTCGACCGTGGTCAAGACCGTTGTGGTAGATACGAAATCGCCCACGTGAACAGGAACATCACCCACAACACCGGAAAAAGGAGCACGAATCTGAAAATATCCTAGCTGCTGTTGCTGCGTAATGGTCAGCGCAGCGTTCGCCTCATAGTCAGCCTTAGAATTTTCAAAAGCCTGGGTCGCTTGATCGAAGGCGTCACGCGAGACAACCCCAGCCTCATAAAGCTTCCTCTGACGCTCTACCTGGATCTTGTCGTAGTCGTAGAGGGCCTTCTTTTGCGCCTGAGTTCCCTGCTGCGATTGAACGGCAGCGGATTGCTTCAACGGGTCAATCTGCATCAATGGCTGTCCCGCCTTGACCACATCCCCGGACTTCACAAAGATCCGGGTTAGATTGCCTTCGACTTGTGGCTGCATCGTCGCCGAACGCCTGCCTTTGATCGTCGAGACATAAGTATCGGAGGCTGGGACCGGAGAAAGAGTAACAGACGCCACCTTGACAGGCATTGCCTGCGGAGGAGCAGCAGCAACGGCTTCATGCTTGCAACCGGAAAGCGACAGGCTGAAAATCGCACAGGCGGCGATCGAAGAAACGAACTTAGTATTTGAAGATCTGATCTCGGACAAGGTATTTCTCCTCACAAAACTGCACAACTGCATTTCCCGTGACTGCCACCCTCGGAAGATTGGACGAGGTTGAGTGGCGCAGGATGCTCAAAAATATCAACCTACACTAACTATTTGAATTCCCTTAAGATGCCCGGGATTCCGGAAAGATGCGAAAGAATGCGGAAGCAAAAATCATATCAGGAGGGCTTATTTTTCAGAATCCAGGCTCTGAGAAAAGGAAAATGGATTAAAGCTCTCATTCCGATCAAAGGCTTCCGTTCCCTCGGCCCGCTTAAGCCCACTGATCACGGCATAGGTCAGGGGAGTCGCCAGGATCTCGTAACCGACTTTGAGCATATAACCCGTCGCTATCATATTCCCGAGAACCTTCAATGGAACAGTCCCGATGAAGGTCAAAAAGACGACAAGTGTCGTATCAATTCCCTGCCCCACAACCGTCGAGCCAATCGTACGTGTCCACAGCATGCGGCCGTTTGTAAGCAGCTTCAACCTGGCCATCGTATAGGAATTCGCAAATTCACCTGCCCAGAAGGACACGAGGCTCGCGGCAAGAATCCTGGGGATGAACCCGAATACAGTCGCAAAGGCCTGCTGGTTGTGCCAGCCTGAAGCGGGGGGCAAGGCGATCGTGAGAGTTCCCATCAGGTAAAGAAGTGCCGTTCCAAAGAATCCTAGCCAAATTGCTCTCCGCGAAGCGGCAAAACCGTAGACTTCGGTAAAGACATCACCAAAAATATATGTAATTGGAAAAAGAAGGATCGCCCCGCTGACGTCGAAGGGCCCAATACGACACACCTTTTGAGCTACGAGGTTAGATACGAGCAGGATAACGACAAAAGCAGTCGTAAGAGCGTCAAGATATTTATAACGGGCTATATGGATCGACATGCTGATTGAGTGCGTACTTTTAGTATGCCTCGCAACGTTAGAATGTCGCTACCAGGCGCGGTTACTTCGGCCAAAATAGCAATGATATTGTTAAGGCATGAGAGATGGAGACGCCGGTCTCTCCTGAACGTCCCCGTCGTCTAGCCCGGCCCAGGACACCGCCCTTTCACGGCGATAACACGGGTTCGAATCCCGTCGGGGACGCCAATCAAATCAATGATTTAGCTAATTGATGTTCGCCGGATATCACAATTTTTCAAAAAGTTTTCAAAATCGCGGCTCAGTGATTGCGGTCAAAGAACCTGCGTCAGTTTCTTAGCATTCTCGTCTCGTTTCTTCCTGTCCCAGTAAAGCTTCTTCTGACGTTCAGCGGTTTGAGCTTTGTATTTCGGTGATCCGTTGTGCCACTTGTGATTGCAGTGGTCAGAACAAAAGCGGCTGTTCTTCGCTCTTGCTTCAATCCATTTCCCGCATTCAACACAACTCTTTAAATAAGGCAGTCTGCCACTTTGCATAGCAGTCAAAAGAAGATTCAGCATTCCTGCAAATTGATACTCCGCTAGTGAATCAGTCGTTATTGCTTTCTGGCGTTTTGCAGTCGCAGGTCGGTATGTGAAAAATGGCTGTCCGTTCTGATGAACATCACTTGATGCAACGACCATTGATACAGGACTCGCTTGCAGCACCTTATTAATAGCTGCCTGTACATGCCTGTTCTTCCCTCTTCATATTCCACACATAGCTTGCGTAAGCTGATCGTAATAAAACCAACCAGATCCAAGGTCTTGCAGTCGAGCGAAGGGCGTGCGACCTGTCGTGTTTGCCCACAGGTGATAGTTGCTGTACTGACGTCTTGCGAATGTTGGTCGCCGGACAGGGAGACTGGCTTTAGGTATGGCAACGCTCCACAATGCCGGGCGGGACAAATCCTTGGTTCGTAGCATCGATAACGATTACCCAATCCGGCCCATGCATTGGCGTCTGCAACTCCACCTGCGCCATGGAAAGGTCCATGCCCATACGCTGTCCAATACTTGTCCTCGGATCGAACCACCATCCGACACGCTTGGCCCCGCGAAGCGTTGCGAGATTCAGTGTGATCTTCTGTCCGGCATTCGGTACATAAATCATCGCGTAGCGTCCCTCTGAGTCACGCGTCGCCTGCGAATGTTCAAAGTGATTCGCGTATTTTGTCACGATCATCGATGGGTCAGGAATTCGCTCGAAGAACGGACGCGATTCGATGAGTCTGCGCAAGTACATCACCTGCTGAGCTGCTGGTCGCACCATCGCATCCATCCAGTCCCGATCCGCATGGTTGATAACTCCGTTTCGTTTACTAGCGAACTGCCAGACCGCATGATGGCCGTAGGTGACGCCACATCCCCCGGCGAAGACGGAGCGATAGAGTTGCTTGCGCACATCGTAATCGCGGAAGTATCCGTTCGCAGGGTTCCAGGTGGGCCACGGATCAACCGGATGGTCCTCGTAGTTTGGCTCCAGATCAATCACCGGCCTGGGCGGTGCGATGTTGTAATCCCGCTCGATCAGCTCCCACGTCGGTGTATCGCGTCCGCTTCCGTGCCCGCTTTGAATACCGTTGACGGAAAGCCACTTTGCATCGCGTAGCAGAACGGAGGTTGAGATCGGCCCTCCTTGCGGGTGGTAGAGAAACAGCGGTGGCGTCGGCCACACGGAAGTGATGCCTTCTGCCATCGCATTCCAGATTGGCGTCCAATCCTGGTTCTCAGAAAAACCGTACTTCGTTGCTGTTTCGCGAAAGTGCTCATCGAGACGTGCTGGTCGATCCCCTCCCAGCATCCACACTACGTTCGTGCAGTGTTGTACCTTGCGTGCGAGGTAGGCTGCATAAGAGCGCGCTACCGGCAGATTGTTATTCCGGAACAGGCGCGGTCCTGCCCCCCACGGAGCGGTCAGCTTGTCGCCCCACGTAGGCAGCAGGACAACATAGAGCCCACGTCGTCCTGCCTCTTCGACGATTTCAACAACACGCTGAAAATAGGCTTCGTTGGGGCGTTCGGGATCGTCGTTCTCAAACGGCACCAAACCCAAAGCTGATCGCTTATGTACTCCATCCATTTCTGCCAGCACGACTGCCTGGATGACCGTAAAACCCTGTGCCGCTCTCGTCTGTAAGTAGTAGCTGCACTCTTCCCGTGTCGTCGAATGTATGAGCTCCCAGGCGGTATCGCCGAGCCAGAAAAAGGGAGTGCCTTCAACCGTCTCCAGCATGTGACCGCTTGCATGCACACGAAGTGTCGGCAAGGAAGGCGAAGAGCAGGTCACTACGCTCTTGGCATTGAGCTCAGGTGAAGAGATAACAGCAGCGACGGAAGAGCCTAGAAAATTACGACGCGAAAAACGGAGCATTTCTTCGTCAAACCTCTCTCAAAGAAGTTCTCATTGTAGCGGGACGGCCACCCGTGTGTGCTCATCCGACGCCGAAGGGATTCACGAGCGTCTCGTCAATGCACAGCACGAGAGCATCCAACATCGCGGCGGCGACATCGCGGTCCTCAAGAAGTACTTGAAGGGGAGGGTGTCGACTCGGACGCGATTGAGGAGCTCGACACGCTTTGCAATGAGCTGGATGAGAATCTCGAGAAGCTGAAAGATATCCCGCATCCCTATACCTCACGCACCATCGATAATTTAGAGTCATAATACATCTGACACATGCAATCCAACCTCCCCGTTCCGTGGAGTCTCAATGAAGAAACTTTTTTTCCTACTTCTCTTCTGCGTTCTTTCTGCACATTCCGTCAGGGCGCAAACAGCTACGATCACGGGCCAGGTCTTCGATTCCGCCGGTGCAGTGATCCCGGGAGCGACCGTTACAACGACCTCTAAGACTACAGCGATGGTGCGTACCGTTACTACGACATCAGCGGGGCTCTATAACATCACCGCTCTCCCTCCGGGCATCTATGACGTAACGGTCACCGCGTCGGGCTTTCAGACATCGAACAAAACAGATGTCATCTTAAATGTCTCCGCCAATCTTCCGCTGAACTTTAGCCTCACTATCGGTTCCCCGGCGGTATCGATTGATGTTCAGAGTACGACCATCGCTCCCATTGAAAGCGACAGCTTCGAACTCTCCAGCGTGATCGATTCCAAACAGATTACGAATCTTCCGCTCATCCTCCGCGATCCCTACCAGCTCGTCCTGCTCTCCCCCGGCGCCGTCACTGCGACCAACAACGACGGTGGCTTTGCCATCAATGGGCAGCGCGATCGCAACAATAACTTTCTTCTCGATGGCGTCGACAATAACGACACATCTGTTCCCGGCATCCCCGGGGGCATCTCTTCCGCCAATCCTGCGTCAACGCAGGAATTTCGCGTTATTACGAATAACTTCGACGCTGAATACGGACGAAATACCGGTGCCATTATCGATGTAGTCACTCGGGGTGGAACCAATAGCTTTCACGGGGAGGCCTACGAGTTCGGCCGCTATAACGCCCTCGGTGCGAGAGATTTCTTCAATACGAAGGAGAATGGTCCCCAGGACCCCTACGTTCGAAATAACTTCGGCGCCTCCGTCGGTGGTCCTCTCTGGAAGGACCACACCTTCTTCTTCCTGAACGGCGACGTGCAGCGCTTCCGCACGACCCGCACCGAAAGCACGACTACCCCTACTGCGGCCTTTCGCACGGGCCGCTTCACTTACCTCGATCCCGCAGACAATGGTGCTCCGACCCTCGTGGATCTCAACAATTCAGCAAATCCGAACAACTTCAGTGGACGAGGGATCGATCCCACTCTCGCGAAGATCTATGCCATTGCGCCGGTCGGGCAGTCGGACAACGGCGACGGTGCGACATCAACATATTTCTTCGCCTCGCCCGATGCACTGAACTCCTACACCTTGACCGGCCGCCTGGATCACAAGCTGTCTGAAAAGCATCAGCTGACAGTTCGCTACATCTATGGACACTCGAACGACAACGATCCGTTCCACGACGAGGTCTTGCCCGGATACGGAAATACGGCATCCATTGCCACAAACCACAATGGCGTCATCTCCGTTGCCTCCGTCATCACCCCCAACAGCACCAACATCTTCCGGTCTGGCTTCAACATGGCGAATACTGGCTTCTTCTGCAATCACGCGGGCTTTGATGCATTGCTTGGGACTGATTCGTTCGGCAATGGCCGCGACATCAATATTCCTGGCTTCTTCAATGGCCTTCCGTTCGGATGCTATGACCTCGGAGAGAGCAATCAGCAGGCCCGCCTTACCTCGACCATGACCTTCTCCGATACCTTCGCCTTTACGAAGGGAAAGCATTCCATCAAGTTCGGCGGGGAGTTTCGCAGCATCAAGAGCAACAACTCCGCAAACTTCTCCTCCCGTAGCCTGCTTGATCTCTCCGTGTGGTCCAACTTCAACGCCGACGCCTATAACTTCCAAAACACTGACTCGCCCAGCTATCCCACCTTTGAGAACCTGATCTGGGGTGCTCAGGGCGTCGTCGCAACCAATGTTGAGACGCAGTTCTTCACTCGCTCCGGCATACGGCGCGGCTCCGACTATTCTCGCTTCCGTCAGCATGAGTGGGCCATCTTCACGCAGGACACCTGGAAGGCCACCCCTCGCCTGACTCTGCTCGGCGGCATCCGGTATGCCTTCAACGGCGTTCCCTATGAAAAAGACGGCAACTTTTCCAACTTCTACGGCGATGCCTCCACCGTCACTCCCGCCAATGGATTCATCTTTACTCCAGTCGGTCCTGGAACCGGACGCCAGCTCTACGCCAATAACTGGGGCATGATCGAGCCTCGCATCGGCTTCTCCTACGACGTCTCCGGCAGCGGCAAGACCGCCATTCGCGGAGGCTACGGCATCTTCCACGATCGTCTCTTCGACAACCTCTTCGGCAACGCCCGTTCCAATCCCCCGCTGCAGGCAACCTTCAACGACTTTCCCTTTGACACGGATAATCCCGGCTCCAGTCCGACCGTCTCAACGGCTGCCTTCCCCCCTGCGCTCACACCCTCGGCAGCGGTCTTCGACGGCGCCTTCTTGACGCCGGTTGTCATCAATCCACATCTTCAGATGCCCACCAATCAGGCTTACAACCTCGGCGTCCAACATCAGCTCAATAGTCACGTAACCCTTGAGCTCAACTATGTTGGCAGCCATACCACCCACGCTCTGCGCGAGATCGATGGCGCTCCGCCGCAACCGGCGCTTGTCCAGAAGCTCCTCGCCAGCGGCATCCCCGCCTCCCAGTTGCAACTGTCGGCGCTGTATACCGTCACCACCACCCAGTCAACTAACAACACGGCTTTTTTTAATGAGCTCTATCAAACCTCGATCGTCAGCGGCAACTACAACGCGATCCAGGCATCGGTCCGCGGGCAGTTATCCTCTCTGACGATTAATGCGAATTACTCATTCGCTCACGCCCTCGACAACGGAAGCGATCCGATCACTCCCGGCGCCGGAAACAATGGACTTCCGCGCAACAGCTTCGATCTCGGTCCCGAATACGGGAACGCCGATACCGACGTTCGACATCGCGCGACGATCGCTGCCATCTACGATCTTCCCATTGGAGATGGAAAGGGCCATCTCAACCACGGCTTCCTCGGACATCTCTTGGAGGGAATCGAGCTCTCCGGAATCGAACAGGCACAGACCGGTCTTCCGTTCGACCTGCGCGGAACGAGGGATAACCTGCACACCAGTCTGCTCAACCGGCCAGCACTTGTCGGCAAGCCCTATCCTTCGAGAAGGGGCACTATCACCTCGGCTGGAGTGATCACCGGTCCGGCGCCGTCTGCCTTTGCCAATGCCGCCTTCGACCAGAACGTCTCGATCCATCGAAACAAGTTTTACGGACCGAGCTTTATCAATACCGATGTCGTCTTCCAGAAGACGCAGACTCTTCGCAATGAAGCCAAGCTGGTCTTCCGCGCAGAGAGTTACAACGTGCTGAATCATCCAAACTTTTCTACGCCGCCTTCGAGCAATCTCAGTATCGCTTCCTCAACCTTTGGAGTCTCGAACTCACAGGTCGGACAAAACGATGGCACAACGGGAGCCCGTCAGATCCAAGGGGCGATCAAAATCGTCTTTTAAGAAACGGGTATTTAAAAACCAGTCTGTAAGAGATTTTAGGAGTAACCAGCTTCATGCGAGAGGTGACGATACCGAAAACATATTCTCTTTATCCGGATCGGTCGTTCGATCTCAGGATCCGAATTTGATGGGCGCCGGACTGCAATCGATACGAGAGAAATCTGTAGTGAACCTGACCACCTTTGGCGAGTCGGCATGCGAGAGGGCTCACCACTATATGGATAATTCGATGAGGCAGAGACAGCAATCGGTCACCCTGAACCCGTGCTTCAACCTGTGTCGAATGCTCTCTGTGACAGAGGCATGTCCGAGACTCGATCATAGCCACCCGGTGAGCCAACGCGAGGGGGAGGGAGTGCTGGTGAGGTATATGCTAGCGGGCTCTGATGCATAGCTTGGGTGGGCTGATAGCCGGCTAATTTCAAACAACGACTTTTCACCACCCTTCTATTTTGACATCTGTTCTGACCGCCGTCAGAAACGAAGTTTGCCACTGATCTGCATTACCCTCGGCGTGGCATTGGTGCCTGTAACAGTACCGAACGCCGCTTTGCCAAGGGTAGTGCTAGGGTTGCTAAAGTTGTATGGTTGAGCGCATTGATGAAGTCGGCACGGAGCTGAAAACTCAGCTTGTCCGAAGCAAGGCGAGTGTTCTTCACTGCTGAAAGATTGAGCAGATTTGCTCTTGGGCCGTGAACCGTGGGGAGTCGGCTTGGGAAAATCTGGATGTTGTTGGAGAGCTGCTCGGAAGGATTATTATCAAAGTGACTTGTATCGAACCACGCCTTGATTGACTTCTTTTCGGAAGGCAGGGAGATCGATCTCACATTGCCCATGAAGATCGGATTGCCGAACCCGAGGGCCTGACCGGCTTGAATCTGGTAGGTGCCCTGCCCCTGCCAGCCGCTGACCAGTTTGTCCACGAATTCATGGCGGCCAGAGATCCATGTCTTTCCGCTCCCTATAGGCAGCTCGTAGATTCCGTTCAATACCAGGCGATGAGCGCGGTCCTGATCAGAGATTACTCGCTCCGGTCGTGAATCCGTCTCATTCAAATAGGAGGTTGCCTGCATATTCTTTGACCATGTCCACGCCGCGCCGAACGAATAGCCACCTTCAAAGCGTTTTTTAATCTCAGTTTGCAGGGAGTGGTACCAGGAAAATCCGGTATTTTCCTGAATGGATAAGCCCGTAAACTCCGGAAAAGGTCGAAGCAGTTGCGACACCGATGTCGTGGTGGTGGTCCCCAGGCTCTGGCCGGGAATCAATCCATAAAACGGATTCGACACCTTCTTGGAAAGCGCATTTATGACCGCGGTATCACGCACTGGAAGTGTGCTGAGATATTGCCTGGGAATGGAGTCATAAGCCCGGCTGACCCACAGCTTCGTGCCGCGATTGCCGACGTACGACACTCCCAGAATCGTCCCCTTGCCTAATCCTCTTTCCACGCCAAGGCTCCAGCGTTGCATATAGGGACGTTTGAAGTCGGAGGACATGGCGGTCATGCTGGTTCCAGCTCCCGTGGTCAATCCTCCGGCAGCTCCGAGGGGCTGCTGGACGGGGTTGGTGAAGGAGCCGCTCACTGGAAACGGATCCTCAGTAGAGGCGACGTAGCTTTGACCGTTGTTCTGCGAGGCCACCAGGCCGGTAGTTTGGCTGAACCCGGTCTGAATCGGGTTGAATCGGGTGATCTGGTTGAAGATGCCGTATCCGGCTCGAACGACGGTGTTGTTGTCGATCGTATAGGTAATGCCAAACCGAGGCTGCAAACCAGATGGGCCGTTCGTCGCTTTCCAGAGCGAACGCTGCGTGTTGACGCCCGCAAACAGGGGGCCGCCGAGAACAGCAAGTCTGGCTGGAAGCAAAGTGGACCCGCTATTGGAGTATGCTGCGGACGCAGCCGCCTGCAGCGGATTGACTGTTGTCATGTTGAATTGAGTTATGGAGCGATTCTGGCTTTCAGTAGCCGGAAACTCATATTCATAACGAAGGCCGAAGTTCACGGTTAGCCGGGGCGTTGCCTTCCAGTTGTCCTGGACGTATCCGGAGAAGATCTGGTACTGCTCGGCATACGAGTCGCTGACTTGAATGGAGCCCCCTGTGGGAAGTCCCATGATAAAACCAGCAAAGCCTTGCCCGTAGCTGCTGGGCGTCGTGTCGCTAAGACGAGTCCAATCGGAGTTGAAGTCGAGTTCTCCGGAGTCGGAGCCGGCGGAGAAACCATTGTCGCGATAGAGGCGATACTCGCTACCCAGCTTCAACGAGTGGCTTCCCAGCAGCCAGGTGACGTTAGAGGCTATGCTCCAGATTGTGCTTGGATAGCTGTCGCGGGCGTTGCCGGAAAACTCCGGCATGTCCTCGATGGCGGTGTCGGGCAGGCGGGTATGGCCGGGGTCGATGCTGTTGATCTGGCTAATGTAGTTTTGCGACAGCCCCGTCGCAGTAAGGTCCTCGCCCTCGGTCACAGGGACCGTCGCGGTGCTGTAACGCGTGACCGAGGCCCGAGTGTTGAGAACCAGGCGTGGTGTAAAGGTATAGACATCGTCCACGTCGAAGCCGCGGTTGTCCCGAAAGTATGTCCATCCGGCGCCGCGGTTGAATCGTATCTGGTCGTATTCATCCAGATGGCTGTAATAGAAATGCCCGAAGAGACTGTGGTGGTCGTTGATCGTATGGTCGATTCTAGCGACGTGGGACTGGTACCAGTTCGTCTGGTACTGCTGAAGGACCAAGTTATTTTCGCCATCCGCCACACCCGCCACGTTGGGCCGTGGCATGTGTGTATTCAGGATGTATTTCGCATAGGAGTCCATATTGAACTGGTGTCCGTTCAGACTAGAACCGAAGGGAATGACATTGTTCGCGAATGGAGTCCGGATAAAGTGTCCCGCGTTAGCCGGATCCTTTACGGTGCTATAGGGATTGTAGATCTTAATGCCGGAGGCCAGCAGCGCCGAAAAGTCTCCTCTTCTTTCGGCATCGGTCGGAACACTGTAGACTGCATTCGTGCTTTTCGGGAAGGAGTTACTGATTCCGTTGTATCCGTACATGAAAAAGGTCCGGGATCGGCCGTTATAGATCTTCGGCAAAATAACCGGGCCGCTAATGACGGCGCTCCAATCGTGCTGCCGGTTGTTGTCTTTAGGCAGCCCGGCAAGGTTCGTGAAGTAGGAGTTAGCGTTGAGCGCCGGATTCTGCATGGTTTCGTAAAGCTGCCCGTGAAAGTGATCGGTGCCGCTCTTCAGGCTAAGATTGACGTTGGCCCCGGGACCGTAGCCACTACTGGCGTCATAGGTGGCGGTTTGAATCTTGAACTCCGAGACCATGGCTGTAGTTGGGGTAAAGGCTTGGTTGTAACCGACGCCGTTACGGTTTCCAGCATTGTTCGGGGCTCCATCCAAAGTGTAGGTGTTGCCTCCGTTCGCGCCGCTGGAAGCTACACCGCTGATGGAGATATTGGAGGGAGTGCTGCTGGTGAAGGCCTGGGTCTGGCCCCCGCTGCTGCTGCTGGCGAAATCAAGGACACCCGCGCTCAGCGTGGCCATCAGGAGAGGGTTGTTGTCTTTGACAGGTAAATCTTCCAACTGGCGAGCCTCAATGACGGAGCCTAGATCGGCATCTGCAGTTCGGATCCCCTGCTCGGTCGAAGTGACCGTAACACCAGTCGCGACATCGCCTATCTGCAAGGAGATGCTCAATGAGATATTGTCCGAGACCTGAAGCAGAATATCGTTCTGCTCGTACCTCTTGAAGCCCTCCTTCTCAACTGTGACTCGATAATGTCCAGCAGGCAAAAATGGCATTACGAAGTCGCCTTTGCTATTGGAGACGCCAGTTTTTCCAACGCTGGTAGCAAGTTCAACTGCCGTGATTCGAGCGCCTTCGACAAAAGCTCCCGATGAATCCACGATTTTTCCCTGGATCTGACCACGTATATCCTGCGCGTGCGTTGTAGCGTTGGGCGCAAGGAACAGAAAGATCATTGCAAGGACGAGTGCCAGCTTCTGCATCTCAGCGACTGCAAAACGGAACCCATCTAGGTTGCATTCTTCGGAACCGCAGTGTCTGGCTGGCCATCCAAACGTATTAGTCGCTAAATTGCTCTTCATCTCTTCGCGATGCCTCCAGGTAGCGATGCTTATCACTAAAAATCCACGGCTGGATACCGCATGCGCACACCTCCCCGAAGAGAAGTATACGTATACAAATTCCTGCCCTTTTCTATCGACCATGAACGTATGTGAGATAGGTAATACCTGTCAATTTATTTTTTACTTGTGATACATATTTTTCACCACCTAAAAATAAAGAGGTTTCTTGGTATCCGGTGGTTGGGTAGCAGGCCAATGTAAGAGCGACGGCCGGCCATGTTGCCCCGGTCGTCGACCACCACCATGCAAGCACGTTCCTTTCCGGCGAAGTGCTTGCCAACTCTGAGGCCCCCTTTTGCGGTGACGAAGGGCATCTGAGTCGGCTCGGTTCCTTGCCTAGAGGGTCTTCTTTCCCACTTTGTCCATATGAGCATCCTGCACATTGCGAGACCCAGAGACGCTGAAGTCCTTCACATCCTCCAAGGCAAAGACCGGTGTAGAGAGCCCCTTTGGCGTTTTGATTCGGAAGAATTCAGCGCCGTCGACGCCAGACAAGGAGAAGACAGGCCGCATATCCGGCTGGCTCGAGGCAATTTCAACATTGTTGAACTCGATATTCTTGACATGGCGCACAAGGAAGCCGCTGGCCGGACTATCGCCCAGCCGATATGGTTCCGGGTACGCGGTCTCCTGGTCGTCAACAATCCGGTCGGCAATCTCTTTTGTTCCGCCGCCCCGATGCTCCATATACAAATCATGAATCTTCACATCCTCAATCGGATGCCCGGGAATGCCCCATATCAGACCTCCACCACTAAACTTCGACCAAGAGTTATGGCTGACCACGTTACTTATTATGATTCGCTTCAGTGTCCCTACGGGAACTCCCGACGGGCCGCGCATCCGGCGGCCGAGACGCAAGAAAATCGGCGTGTTGGCACAGTCTCTCATCGTCACGCCGGTGAACGTAATGTCTTCGAGAATCGCCCCGTCAACGGTCTCCAACGCAAAGCCACGGCAGCCGTCGAAGACACAGTTGGAAATTGTGATGTTCTTGAATCCGCCATTCGACTCAGTGCCACACTTAATGCGACCTGTGGGGCTGGTCATCTTGGAGTCCGCCGTCCAACGTTTCCAGGTCCCATCCAGGGTAGTCCCAAGCTCATACGCGCCCGTGACGTAACAGTTGGTGATCGTTACATTCTCTGTAGGACGAGCATAGCCCAGCGCGAACGAACTCTTGGGGCAGATGCCGTCATCCCAAGGTGAATTAACTGAACAGTTGGAGACCCGGACGTTGCGGCAGCAGTCAATGTCCATTCCGTCGCGGTCGGTGTCGATCTTCAAATTATCGATCGTGAGATTGTCCACACCTGTCGCCAGGATCGCAAACCATCCTCCTTTGAGCACCGAAAAATCGCGAAGGATGACGTTGCGACAGTTCTTGAGCGAAATCGACTTATTGCCCATTCCTGGCGTCTCAGCCGCTTTACCACCGCGAACCAAACCTTTGCCCCAGATCAGGCCGGGCCAAGGATTGCTATGTTTTGTAACCCCTCTCCCCAGATCAAACTGTTATGCCAATGATTGTGGCCAAAGTCCTGATAGCTGTCCCACGCCGTCTTCGGTTCCGGAGGATCATAGCTTGCGCTGCTGGCTGTCGATCCCTCCGACACTGATGCAGCCAATATCGTCGCTCCTTGATCGAGATACAGCGCCACATTGCTCTTTAGATGGATCGAATAGGATGCGTAAGTGCCAGCCGGGATGTGGACTGTGCCGCCGCCGCTCACGCTGGCCGCATCGATCGCGCGATTGATCGCCGGGGTGTCAATGGTAACCCCATCTCCCTTTGCTCCATATTGCTTCACGTTGAAAACGATGTTGGTGCCTGCGCCAGGCATCGATGCCGCCTCACCCAGCGCTTGAGATTGCGGTGAAAGGAGCGCTGTGGCAGCTGCACCAGCTGCCCCGGTCGATGCCAACTTCAAGAATTCTCTGCGGAATATGGTCATGCTAGTAGGTCCTCACTTGTTACTTTGTCAGCTGCGGGCTCGAACAGCTGGCATGCTGAGGAAAGTGTCCGAACTCATGACAAGCTTCATCTTTTCTGAACCTCCGCTGATCCCCAGCCATCGATATCAGCTTCAGACTCTATTGCAAATACCACTCCATGCCTTCATTATTATTTCAACTGGTTCAACTTCTGTTTCATATATTAAAATACAAGATATTTCTTTGACACTTCACCGAGGTCCTCTCATCGTTATGGCCATTCAGAATGCAGATCCAAGAGTATCCAGCCTCACTCGTAGGCAATTGCTCCAGAACGTCCCTGTACCGGCAATGGGAGCGATCGCTGCGGCAGTGATCTTTCCCAGCCCAACGGCGCAAGCTCAAGCAGCGACGGGTGCGCACGCTGGCTCCCTACCCGATGTCCTGCCCCTCGGTGCAAGGATCTACGACATCACGGCCTTCGGCGCAAAGGGTGACCGCATCTCGTTGAACACGACCGCGGTGCAGGCCGCAATCGACGCCTGCCATGCCGACGGTGGCGGCACAGTCCTTGTTCCCGCTGGCACCTTCCGCATCGGCACAGTTGAGCTGCGCAGCAACATCACCCTCCATCTTGCGCCTTCAGCCATTCTCCTCGGCAGTGGCGTCGGCACAGACTACCACGCGGTCGATGCCATCCCACTCACGGGCGATTCCACTCTCAACGATGGTAACTGGGCTCTCCTCTTCGCGGTCAATCAAAAGAATATCGTCGTTGAAGGTCCCGGTACGATCGACGGCCAGGGTGCGCAGTTCCACTCTCCTGTTCGCGGAACTTTACCTCCAAGCAAGCTCAGCGGCAACAACCGTCCATACCACATTCTCATGCACAAGTGCGAAGACATCCACCTCCGGAATCTCTCGCTCGTTGACGGTGCGTACCACTCCATTCGCATTATCCAAAGCCGCCGCATCTTCATCGACAGCGTTTACATTCACAACCGCGTCAACGGCAATAACGACGGATTTCATTTCATCTCCGCCGAGCACGTGACAGTCTCCAATTGCACCGTGCTCTCGCAGGACGACGGTTGCGCCATGTTCGGCTCATGTAAGTTCATCAACATCACTAATTCCACTTTCAGCACTCGCTGGTCCGTCTTTCGCTTTGGTGGTGGTGAGAGCGAGAACATCGCTATCTCCAATTGCGTCCTTTATAAGGTGTACGGCTGTCCGATCAAGTTCCAAGGCAACGATGGCTCCCGTTTTGAGAACATCTCCTTCTCAAATCTCATCCTGCAGGAGGTGACCGGCCCCATTCATCTCGGCGTTGGTCCGCGCCCCCAGCAGACCGTCAATCCAGGCTTACAACCTGAAATTCATGCACGGCGTCCCCCTGCCGTCGCGCGCAATATCTCTTTCTCGAACATCAGCGGCACCATCACCGACCGTGGCGGCCAACTCCCGGAGTCGTCTCTTGCGCCCGACGTGCTCCGTCCTGGTGAAGGACACTCCGCAATCACCTTTAATTGCACCGGTAATGCCGCCATGGAAAACATCTCTCTCACAAACATCCATCTCACCTTCGCCGGCGGAGGCACAGCAGAAGAAGCCGCCCGCCGCGATCTCCCGCACGTCTCCGGCGAATATTTCATGTTAGGTTCCATTCCCGCCTATGGACTCTATGCACGGAACGTCCACGGCCTCACTGCCTCAAACATCCGCTTCCAAACTGCGGCCCCCGACCTCCGTCCAGCGGTAATCCTCGATCACGTCGTCGACGCATCCCTCGATCTCGTCAGCGTGCAGGCCGATCCCCGTGCCGAATCTGCCTTCCGCTTCATCGACTCCACCGACATTCTTGTCACGTCTCCGCGGCTGCTCACCAACACGGCAACCTTTCTGCAGTTGGAAGGCAAAGCCAACACGCACATCACACTCGATGGCGGAGATGTCTCCCGCGCCACGGCGCCGATCGTGTACAAGGACGGTGCGACAGCTGCGGCTATCAAGCATCGTGTCTGAACCATATTCCCCGGGAAGGAGATCATCTATGAACGTAATCACACGCCGTCATATGCTTCGCCTGTGTACTGCGACTCCGTTCATTAGCCCTTTGGCATTTGCTGCGCCTACAAAAGACGTTGCGGACACCACGGATTGGTCCCGTCTCGTCATTGCCGCGACTATGGACCGCAAACCCGATCCCGCCCAACTCGGCGGTTGGGTTATGCCATCGCGCTTTACTGCTACGGAATGTACCTGGTCTACCTCCGCACTGGCGACAAGACATACCTCACCTATATCCAGGGCTGGATCGACGAGCACATTGACGACTCCGGCATCATCGACCGGAAGATCACCGCGCTCGACTATGTGTTGCCCGGCAATGTCCTGCTGCTCCTTTATAAGGAAACGGGATTGCAAAAATACAAGATCGCCGCCTCCACTATCCGCACGACCTTCGACACCTATCCCCGCACTGAAGATGGTGGCTTCTGGCACGCGCTCTCCCGCCAGCACCAGCTTTGGCTCGATGGTGTTTACATGTCGCTTCCCTTCCTCGTTCGCTATGGCGCCAGCTTCAACGAAAGCAAGTACACACTCGATGAAGCGGCAAAGCAGTTGATGATCTATGCCGGACATCTCAACGATCCCGTAACAGGGCTAATGTTTCACGCCTATGACGAATCAGGCCAGCAGCGCTGGGCCGATCCTGTAACCCGTCACTCGCCCATCTTCTGGTGCCGCTCCATCGGATGGTTCGGTATGACGCTCGTCGATGTATTGGAGATCATGCCCAGGAACCATCCCCGCCGCGACGATCTCATCACGCAGGTTCGTCGGTTGGCCGCTGCTTACGAAAAGTACCAGGATTCCGCCACAGGCCTCTGGTACGAGGTCGTTGATAAAGGCAGCCTTCCCGGCAATTGGCACGAGACCTCCAGCTCAAGCATGTACACCTACATGCTGTCCCGCGCGGTGCAGCGCGGCTACATCTCCAGACGCTACAAAGCCATAGCTGACAAGGGATACCTCGGCATCCTCACTCAACTCTCCAAGGACGACAAAGGCAACGCCCATATCGCCAATATCTGCGAGGGCACCAACGTCGGAGACCTCTCTTTCTATCTTGCTCGCCCCCGCAGCACCGACGACTTCCACGGCCTCGGCGCCTTCCTCATCATGAATGAGCAACTAACACACCCCCGCAACGGCGACCCCATCATTACAAAGGGATCCTAACGTGCGCATCGCAGGTTCATCGCCATGAGCGAGGCAATCAAATAGAGTTATGCAAAGAGGAAGGCAAGATGCAGTTCCTCCTGAAGTTCATCCCCACCACGAGTCCAGGTTGAGCTGATTCTCTCCTCGCTAGACAACAACCTACCTTTACGCTCGGCAAATCGCCCTTCACCAATGCCGGCGTCCCGGACGCACCGCAGCAGCGATCTCTTCTCCAGTTACAAACGGTCTCCGATTTTCGCGAGGGCTACTAGGATCCCAAAGGACGACCTCTTACAAGCAACCGACTACAATCAATCGCTCGCCAGCATGGCAGTAGCGAGGTCTTTTCCATCTCGAATCTGCTTCGCGGCCGCCGCATATTTTGGGTCATGGTAAGCGACTGCAGCCCGCTCTAGGGTGTGCTCCAGATCGCTCGCCTTGAAGCCTCCAATCTGCTGATACTCCCACTTCTTGCCGGTCACCGCATACGGCAGAAGAAAGTCGATCGCCCCGCGTATCGAGCGCCCATCAGGCGTCTTGTAGTTCCAAAGATCAACGCCCACGCGCTCGCCAAGCGTGGCGAGCTGAGTCAGACCATCCAGGTTTCCATTGCTGTAGCCCCACCCATTTGTGCGTGCCGTCTCAAGCGGCTGACGCCCATTGGGGTCGATTTGCGTGATGCGCCGTGTTTTCACACGCTCCAGGGTATCGACCGCTAGCTTGCGATCACCTAGGAACAAGGCCAGTTCCGTCACCTGCAGGTCGTACCAGGTTCCGTGGTTGTTCTTTGCGGCGTCCTCGTCCTTGCCCTTTTGGCTGTTGCGCATCCAGCTCAAATAGGCTGCCATCCACATCTTGATTCCCTGCTCATCCGATACGGTCCAGGTGTTCGATCCGGCGAGAAGCCCGACCGCCTCACATGCTCCGAGAAGTGACCGCGACTCGATGATACCGATCCCGCGGCCGGTGTTGATCCCTGGAATCCCTTGGCCAAACTCGAGATTCGGATTCATCTTAGTGGCGGGATCGAGGAACCAAGTGCGCAACAACAGCTCCGCGCGATCCGCGTATTCTTGTCTTCCCGTTAGGTAGTACTCGAGCGCAAGCACTCTAGCGTTGTCTCCCATCTTCCCAAACTGGTCGTGGTCGGAGATCTTCTTCAACTCGGGGTTCCGCTGGCCATCGCGACGAATGTAGGGAAGGCCGTTCGCCTTGCTCGGATCGGCCCAGAAGTACGGAGCCTGGCTCATATAATCGTGCTTGTCGCCACTGGGCGGGGTGATCCCCTTTTGCACGACAGAGAATGGACCCTCGTGCATGGCCCGATCAGCAGCTGTTTTCGCCGCAAGAAACACCTGCTGCTTGTGCGCATCGCCGGCGTCCGCGTTCTTCAAGCGGGCAATAATCGCGGGGTCGTAGAGAAAGACGCGTGGTGCGGCTTGTGCGAGGCATACCAGGGGCGCGGCAAACGACAATGTAAGGGCCGCGCAGATGGCTGAAACTGTGTGATGAGGTCGCATCATGGTGCTCCGATCTATCTCATTCTGGTGAGAGGTGGTATGAGCCACCCGCTATGGTCGTGAGGGTGAGCCTGCCTGCCTCGTTGGCATGCAGAGCTGGCACTTTCCCGGCGGCCGACGACACAGCGACCGCGCGTGCACCCCAAGGGCTTTGAATGACGAGTGCTCCACCCTTCTCGCTGACGATGTCGACGAAAGTCACCTTTCCTGCGACCTGCTCACTCGAAACAAGGTAAGCACCCTTTGCCCGAAGCCGCGTGAAGGCTGCGTCCATACCGGTCGGCCAGTCAGGAAAGAGCCGCAGAACATTCGCCTCGTGTTGCAGCAGCATGGAGTTAATAGCTTCGATGGATCCCGAGGTCTCAATGCCCCCGCCGCCCTGGAAGACGGTAAGATTGCTCGGTCTCCACTGGTGCTGGATCGCGGCCTTGAACTTCGCAACCAGGTCGTCCGCAGGCCACCCCATGCGTGCCGCCACAGGGAAGATCTTACAGAATCCGTTATTCGTGTTGCCACCCTTAGTGACTCCCCAAGAATTCATCTCTTCCATGGAATTGCGAGCGATCTGAAGTTGCTGCGGATCGCCGCCAATAGCCAGGTTTTCACCGGGGTAGACGGTCCCCTCGAGGTTGATGGGCTGATCTCCAGGTTCGAAAAGGCCCTGATTCTTGATCGTGTTCTTGATGCTTGCAGCGATGTAATAGACGGGTTTCCCGTTCACGTCGCCGGACGGATAGGGGGCGAGGTCATCGAGAAACTTTTGCCACACTGGGCGGAGTTCGCTATCCACACCGAGTATTTTGCTCGTCTCGATCAGTTCCCCGGCGACCCGGCGAGCGAACCCGATATCGAGATTGGGATCGATGTCGTCGCCGCCCTCGTGCGCCGAACTATGTTCAAAGTGGAGGTGCCTGGTTGCTGGATCGCGAATGGCGAAATCACGCCAGAACGCATCTAGAGCCTTCATGGCGGGATACAGCTGCGTGCGAAGGAAGTTGAGATCCTGCGTGTATTCCCAATAGTCGATGACGGGGAGCAGACTAAACGTCGCGTTCGACTTCTGATCGGATGGAAGCTTCTTGTAGTCCTTTATCGCAGCGACGTGAGCCGGTGGGGGAACGGGCTGATACTGGGTAAACGGCGAGAAGGTCCGTTGGAACGCCACCCCCTGATAGCCCGCGAGCGCGGTGCGGTTAGTCTGCGTGGGAATCTGCGCAAGCACCATACGGTTGTATGGTGCTGCAATCTCCGGCCGGTTGCTTGAGTAGACTCCATAGAAGGGCGCTTCCTCGTTGTAGTTCATGAAATAACGACCACCCCAGCCGGCGTTGTCTGTTGTTAGCCAGTTCGCCCAAAGCGATGGCGGAAGATGACCGGGACGAGATGCCGAGCCGAGAACATATTGCGCCCCATAGTAATAGTCTTCCAAGACTTTGTCGTGCAGTTCGACATAGGACTGGAGCCAGAACTGTTTCCACCATTCGCGATGTTGGGTCTCCAGTCGGGCGATCTGGGGCGCGCCGATCTTCTTCACATCCGCGACTGCTGTCTTTGCCAGCATCTGTGCGACAGGTCCGTCGGGGCCGATCCTGGCATCGCTCTCAAAAGCCGTGAGGAGCCAGACAGTTTGGCCCACCCTCACCGTGAACTTCGCCGCCTCACCATTTGGAGCAGAAGTCACGCCAGAGAAGGAAGTGCCTACAATGCCAGTTGCAATGCCAACGCGCGCTTTGTAGTCCTTGAGGCCACTGAGGTCGTTCTCTCGGCTGACCCAGAGCACACCATCCCTTGCACCGCTCTCCGCCGGAAAAATCATGTGTGCATTTGGCAAAGGAGTCGGCGTGGCAAGTACTATCTGCAGCGGCACGTCAGATGTTCCGCTCGGAACGGATATCTCAGTGACGAAGACATTTGACGTGTCGGACGTCCACGAGCGCATGGACACAGTGCTGGACCCGAGCTTGAGCGTGGTAAGAACCTGCGCATTGAGGATGTCCTGATCGACGCGATACGCCGCCGGGTCTCCGGTGGCGCCTGCCGCGGATGCGACAGAGAGCGTACCGAGAGAGAGGATGGATACCTCCGGCGCGTTGTGCCTGGTGTTCCAGTGGGTACCCCAAAAATCGCTCTTGCCGAAGTAGAAGCGCTGCGAATCGACGGTGAGGTCGCCGGCCACGACGCCGATATCACCATTGCCCATCAGTGCGCCGGAAGTGTATTTCGGTGTTACAAGGTTCTTTGGCGGCTCCGTCGCGATGCCGTGGATCTTCTCGAGAATGGGCTTCAGTGTGGCCCAGTCGCGGTCAGTCTGCGCGTTAGCAGGTGCTACTGTAACTAGGCACGCAGCAAGCATAACGGAGGAAGTACACATGTACCTGAATTTCATGAGAAGTCGTGACCAAGCTGAACTACACCCACTTCCGTGAGCCATGTCGGTACGAAACGTTGATGTTGTTCTGGCTGGGTTCGCCGTCGCTTTTCATCCAAGTAGTGCATGAATTTAGGTGAGTCTGCGCACCGCGTCTGCTCCAACGCCACCGGTAAGAACAACTTCTTTGACGCCCTGAGACATGCGGTTCAGAGAAAGTTGCACATCCGCACTGGTGGCCCCAGACAGTTCAAGAAACACAGGTCGCTCGGCCGTGCCGCGAGAAGACGAGAGCAATACTTCCTTTACGTCGTTCATGCGCAGCGCCGGGTCGGTAGCGCTTGGGCCATCGGTGCGGAAGTGGAGAACCTCGAGGTCGTGCACCCCGTGGAAGTTCGCGGCCACTCCGGATGTAACGTTGATGGTTGCCCGATTGAGCACCATACCGTTCACATGCGTGCAGGAGATGCCGGTGGTCGCCCCTTCCACATGGAAATTATCGATCTGCAGACCCTCGATCGGCCGCTCCGGAAGACCTTCGATGAGCGCCGCCCGCTTCGTCCCGGAGACGATCATGTCACTACAGTGAATGTTGCGCATCGCGGGCGTGGCTGGGCCTATCGGCTCGGCCTTATCGCGGTCCCCATTGACGTACCACATCGACACCCACAGCGCCGTGTCGACCAGGTTACGCATAACGTAGTTGTTGACACGGATGTTCTCGACCGACGCCCCGCGGCCGCGGCCTGTCTTGAAGTAGAGACCTCTTCGGGTTCCATCGCAAACGCAGTTGCTGATGGTCACGTCACGAACGCCGCCGGCAGTCTCACTGCCGATCCCTACGCCACATTGTCCAAAGCCGAACACACAGTTGGTAATGGTGACGTCTTGGGTCGGAACGAGTGTCTTGCCCTCGATGTACTTATAGCCGGACTTGAGGATGATACAGTCGTCGCCGGTGCTGATGTAGCAGTTAGCAATGCGCACCTGCTTGCAGGACTCTGGATCGATACCGTCGGTGTTGAGCGAATCCTTTGGGCTGACGATAGTGATGCCATCGATGATGATGTTCTCGCAGAGAACCGGATGGATATTCCAGGACGGCGAATCGAGAACGGAGATTCCAGAGATCAGGATGTTCTTCGATCGATAAAGATTGATCATGCGTGGGCGCGGCCACTTCAGCTTGGAACCCGAAGGGTTTTCAGGCTCACGCTCGTGCAGACCAGCGGCCTTGCGCGTCTGGTTCGTCTGGCGTTGGGCATCACGCCAGGGCTGGCCCTGTCCGTTCAGCGCGCCGCGGCCGGTGATGGTGACATTCTCCAGATCCTCACCTGTAATCAGCGAGGCGAAGACGGTACGATCGTTGCCCTCCCATCGGCCCTGGATGGTGGGGTAGTCATCGAAGTTGGTGTGGCCGAGAAGAACGGCGCCCCCGAGCAGTTCGAGAGTGAGATTGCTGCGCAGGAAGAGCGGCCCGGTAAGAAAGGTTCCGGGTGGCACGATCACACAACCGCCGCCAGCACGACCGCAGGCGTCGATAGCTCGCTGAAGCCCCGCGGTTGAGAGGGTCTTACCGTCGCCGACCGCGCCGAAGTCAGTCACCAGAAACGTGTGCGAGCGAGAGGTGACAGCGCCTTGTGGGGTTTGGGCGAAAGCTCGCGAATCACTGGCCGCGAGTGCCGCCGTGGCGAAGCCGGCAGTCGTCATCTTGCGAATGAAGTCACGACGGAGGGAAGAAGGGATAGGGCTTTTTGATGACAAGTCGCGATCTTTGCTCCGAGTGGATCAGTTATTGCAAGTCCGATCATTTTTACGTTTGCCGAAGCGATAGTGTCAAGTATAAAAATATATTTTGTATGATGAAAACGTAGTGAACGCTGCCTACCGACCGAGTCAAGCGTAAAGCCGCGGCGGACCAAGGGACGGCTTCTGTCTTCAATCCGAAGGGGCAAAGATTTTCGCGTCTTTGGAAGCCTCGTGGTCAGGACGCCATCTGCGAGGACGTGCATGAAAAGTCATCTAACTTCTTCCGGTTTCGGTGGACGATTGTCATGTTTTAGAAGTAGGATGTTGGCCGGTAAGTTTTAAGGATGGAAGTAGATTTCTAATTGCGAAACGGAACTAATAAACACGCTGATCTGAACCTGAATCGGCGGACCCTTCTTCTGGAAGGTGCCAAGATCGATGTATCGCTCGGGTCTGGCAAGTACTCCGCCGTCGTAAACGGAGTTCAAGTCGTCTCCGAAACCTGGATTGCGTGGCCGCTTTGCTTCGACCGCATTGTTTTACTCCACCGACGCTTGCACGTTGCGTCATTCGATCCCGGCTGGCTGGGTTTCACGAAACCTCAAGGCTGTGACAGCAACGAAGAGCGCTCCGCAATCTCTGAAGGTTCAGCTGCAGAACGGCGAGATCGTCATTGCCGTCGCGGCGCGTAGCCCATCATTGTCTCTCAAGGCTGATGCTGAGGGCAGTGATAGAAGGCCCATTTCCGAGAGCAGCCCTAACCCTTCTCAAATTAGCCTTTCACGGTTGAGAGGCTGTTTTGTTCAGACATAACACCGCCGCAGAAAGCTATTTCGGACGGCCAAATTGCATCGATTTTGAGGTGATCTCAATGAAAAACATCTACCAGGTAATAGGAAGGATCGGCATCAGTTTCGCGCTTGCTCTTCTGTTTGTCGCAAGCAGCGCTCTCGCCCAAAGCTCCTCAGGATCGGTCAATGGAACCGTAACGGATCCTACCGGCGCCGTCGTTCCGGGCGCTGGGATCGACCTGATCGGGACCGACACCGGCGTGGTTCGTCACACCGAGAGCAACGAAGCGGGTGCCTTCACCCTGCTGAATGTGCAGCCGGGAACCTATAGCCTGAAAGTCACGATGACGGGCTTCAAGACCAATCAGTCTCCGGCCTTTCCGGTGGATGTGAATCAGTCGGTCACACAGAACCAGGTCCTCCAGACGGGTGCCACCAGCGAGACGGTGCAGGTCTCCTCCTCGCTTGCAGGAAATCTCACTCAGCGTTCCAGCTCAGAGCTTGGCACGGTAATCGAGACCAAGGAAGTGCAACAGTTGCCCTTGAACGGTAGAAACTTCACCCAGCTTTTGATTCTCACGCCGGGTGTTACTCCCGTCTCGACCTCCCAAGGTTCCGGGGTCAGCACCACCGATTCCGGCGTTACCGGTATTCCCGGAACGGCGTTCTACAAGCCTTCGATCTTCGGACAGCAGAACCGCTCCACCATGTATCTGCTTGACGGAATCAACAACACCGATTTCCGAACCTCCATCTACGGCTTCCTTCCCATCATCGATGCGACGGACGAATTCAAGGTGCAATCGCACAACGACAAGGCGGAGTACGGTGGCGTCCTTGGCGGTGTCGTCAACATGGCGAGCCGCTCCGGCACGAAGGAGTTTCACGGATCGGCGTGGGAGTTTGTCCGGAACAACATCTTCGACGCTCGCAACCCGTTCACCGATTTCTGCACTCCCGCGCGTTGCGGTGCGGGTTCTTCGCCGAACACCCCTGCCGCACCCGGCCATTACACGCAGAATGAGTTTGGCGCAGCCGTCGGCGGCCCCATCTTCAAGGACAAGACATTCTTCTTTGCGGCCTACGAGGGATGGCGTTACAGCAAGCCTACGCTCAACACCGCGCTTGTTCCGACGGACGCTGAGTTAGGCGGCGACTTCTCGCAGAGCTTCTACAAGCAACAGATCTACAATCCCTTCTCCACGCAGTGCGTCGGCAGCTCCTGCACGGTGCAGCCGTTCCGTTGCGACACCGCCGGAAATGCTATTCCTCTTTCGTCCAACGGGACTCAGCCGGCGGGTACGCCCTGCAACAAGCTGCCGTCGGGAGTGATCAGCTCCCAGATGCAGAAGTACATGAACGCTTACTATCAGCGACCGAATTCGACCAGCGGGCCGGGCAACAGCTTCAACTTCATTGAGCAGCGACCACAGATCGACAATAACAACAGTTGGCAGCTCCGGCTAGATCATCACTTTAGCGACCGCGATTTCGGCTTCTTCCGCATCAGCCAGATGTGGGTCAATGACACGCAACCGGTCACCGCAACTGTTGAGTCCGCCGTCAGCAGCTATCACGTCTACAACATCGGCGGAGGCTTCACCCACGCCTTTACCGACCGCCTTATCCTCGATGCTCGCGGCGGCGTCATGTTAAAGCCGTATGTCTTCAGCCAGAGTGCGGCTCCCGACGGATTCGCCTCTGCGACCTCTGCGGGCTTTTCCAACCTTGATACCTATGGAGGCATGGTGACGAGCCTCGCCGCTCCGTACACGACCTCCTCGGCAGGAAATCAGGGAACGTCCCTTCGCCGAAACCCTGTCATCAGCGGTGGCGTGGACATCAGCTGGCTGAAGGGTAAGCACAACATCAAGGGTGGCGCCTCCTATGTGTACCAGAGCCGCTTCCAGTCCAACCTGCAGCAACTCTTCGGATTCTCGGACTCGATTACCAGCAACAAGAACGCAGCGAATACCGGCAACTCTGCTGCCAGCTCCCTGCTTGGTTTCCCTGCTAGCTTCAGCGCGGAGACTCCGCAGTATGGTGCCGTCGCCTTCCATTTGGCCACGATCTCGGGCTATATCCAGGACGAGTGGAAGATCACTCCAACCTTCACCGCCAATATTGGAATCCGTTACGACTACGGAACACCGGTGATTATCGACAATCAAAGACTTGCCAATCAGATCGACTTCTTTCATCAGCAGTATCTGATCGGCGCCTCCAACGTGCCTGAATGTGCGACCACGGGCGCCTTCGTCAATCCGTGCATTCCTGGCGGACTTGGCAGTGTGCCTTTCGGCGACCACATCGTCTTTCGTGGCAATACCAAGGAGGCGATGCAGAGTCTGACGGACAACGTCGGACCCCGCATCGGTTTTGCGTGGCAGTTCCGTCCGAACTCGGTCCTGCGCGGAGGATACGGCATGATGTATGACACGATCTCCGGCCGCAGCCAATATGCACAGAACAACATCGAGGGCGCTGTCTGGCCTTATACCAAGGGCATTACGAATCAGACGACCAATGTCCAAGTGAATAATATCTGGCCTGGCGCATCGTCAAATCCTCTCGTCCCGATCACGTCTCTGGCGGGCAACTCCCCGAATCCGATCGTGGCGTCTTCTCCCTGGCTGGCGGCGTCCTATGTCAACGCGCCGAACTATAATGACGCACGTTCGCAACAGTACAACCTGCAACTTCAGCAGCAGCTCACTCCGTCTACAATCTTCTCGGTCGGTTATGCCGGATCGAAGACCGACCGACTCAACTTCACGGGGCGCGTGAACGCGGCTCCTGTGGCGTCGACCGATACGACACCCGCCTCTGCCATCGACGCACTCAAGCTCATGCCGTGGGCGTCGCCTTCATGGAACTACTCTTCTTCCACCGGATATGCGAACTACAACGCTCTCCTGGTGCAATTCCAGAAGCGCTTCTCGCAATCGTTTTCTACTATCGCCTCGTATACGTGGTCGAAATGCATGGACAACAGCTCCGGTCTTTTCAATGCTGAGAACGGGACCGGCGGTGGCTCGGTCGTCCAGAACTACTTCAATCCCAGCAATGCATACGGCGTTTGCGCCTACAACATTCCCAACTACTTCAGCTGGAGTACAAACTATAGTCTTCCATTCGGTCACGGCCAGCGCTGGCTGAACCACGGTGTTTCTTCCTATATCTTTGGGGGAGTCCGCATGAACTACGTCTTCCAGATCCGATCAGGGCAGCCCTACAACCTGACAGTTGGAGGCGATCCTGCTCATATCTCAGGTAACAACGGATCGGTCTCCGGCTACAGCAGGCCGAACATAGTGGGCGATCCTCACTCCGGAGGCTGCGGCTCCGTCGCTTTTGGAGAGAGGTCGGCCTCTCAGGGCTACTGTGTCTTCAATCCGGCGGCCTTCGCCATTCCCACAAACTCGTTCGGCAATATGGGACGTGGGGTTCTCAGCAGCTCAGCGTACAACAATCTGGACTTCTCTCTGATCAAGGTCACTCCCTTACACGACCAGATTCAGCTCGAACTACGGGCCGAAGCTTTCAATATTTATAACGCACAGATTCTGGGGGCCCCGGGAACGACCATCGGCACATCGAGTGCTGGTTTTGTGAATAGCATTACGAGCACTCCACGACAGTTGCAGATGGCCGCGAAGATAACTTTCTGATTTGTATCAGACCGTTTTCTATATTTCTCTCGCGGAAGGACTACTGGCGTTATGAGTGCGGATAGCCGGGTGGAAGCGGGATGCCACCCGGTTGTCATGCTGCACTTAATTCTCGGAATTCTGCGAGTGGTTTCTGTACAAGCTGCGGTGGGAGGCCGTTTATGGGATACAACTGGAAGTCCCATCTGCGAACTCACGAGATCAGTACCCTCGTGGTGTGGATGTAAGTTACTAAATTGTCCGGCGCTACCCTTTTTGGGTAAGTGCGAGGAACTGTAATACAGTTTTAGTAACCGATGCCGACATCTCAGGTGACACCAGAGTGTCTATCTGATCTGTCTCTTTGGCATTCTTGCTCTCGATGCCGAGAGTGTGCCCACGCTTTGCAGGCATCGTAAGCCTAATCAGTGGAGCGCCGCAGCCCACTTGCACATCAAGGTTTGAGGCCGTGCAGCTAAACTGCTTAGTTGAAGCCGGTTGAATCAAGGTAAACTAATTCTTAAATGCAGTTTCCCAACATCATCAAACTAATCGATGAGTATCTTGACCGCCTCATAGAGGTGCGCCGACTCCTCGCAAATCTCGACCTTCCGGCTACTCAAAGAAAGGCATCGGCGATAATTCAAAGCCGAGCCGCAAAATTGCGGTCCAAAGCGACGGGCAGGTTTGCCGCTGACACTGCAAACCGACCTTCCAGACCCAAATTTGTACCCCGAAAGACACCCAAGCCTGCGGTTCAAAAGCTGAAGTCCGAAAGCTTAATAGAGAACTCTACCAAGATTCGCGACACAACTTTGACCGCAGTTTCCATGGCGCCTTCCGCCACGGTATTGCCGCCTGAACCAGAGAATCAGAGTGCGGAAAAGAGAACTATCGTTCGGACTCGCACAAAGGGACGGCTTAAAAAAGGAGCCGCTCCGGTGAAGTCCCTTGCGAAGACGAATGTATTGGCTCTTGGAGGCACTATACCGACAGGGCCAATTGTTGTTTCGGCACAGCAAATCCGAATCGAACACACCTTGAGGCAACAGGAGGCCACCGTTAGGCGAGATCCTTTTACATTTCCAAACACTATTCCTCTGACGGCTGAGTTGCTCAGGAAACACTGGATTCAAGGCTCACAATCTTCTCGGTGAGAACGGAGGCAGCTTGGAGACTATAAAGTCTGACAGTCTGTTCGTCATCACAAGAAGTCCCGGATCAGGAAAACCAACTTTGTGTTCGGGTTGTGGGTAAGAAGATGCTCTGTGCGCTTGCCATAGAGGGTAAGTTCACGAGTGAAAGATTGTCTTCCACCGACCCAGCCAGGGATCTTTTTCACGAGCCTCGCGAAGGAACTATTGCGGCGGGACGGCGTTCGTGAGTTCGCGAGCTCGGTCTCGGCCAAAATTGGCCAAGAGCGCATGGTGATGATAGTTGAGGTTTCTACCTCAGAGGCCCGCACAGAGACCACCTCTGTTCTCGAAAATCCCACAGAGAAACAAAAGTTGTTCGCTTCGTACGGGCTACTCCCGCAATTTACACACAGATGTCGCTATTTGCGGCTTAACAGAACAAAATGATGCCGGGTGCAGAGAACATCCTGCACCTGCCGTCGTTTGTTTCCCGTAACGAAGAACCAGCTTAATGCAACCAAACCACTCCCCTGCTGACCGCCAACAAAGTCGAATTGAAACACTATGACCCCGAAACCTCGGGTATGATTTCTCTGTCACGCGGGCTCTGATCCTATTTCAATCCCAGAAAAAGCACTCAACGGATATCATCATGTCCTCTCACCGCACACGCATCTCGATCATCGGCTGCGGACACGTTGGAACCTCCTGCGCCTACGCCATCCTGCAAAATCACCTCGCCCGCGAGATCGTCCTCATCGGCCACACGGACGATCTTGTCCATGGCGAAGCTATGGACCTCCAGCAATCTGTTCCTCTCGGCACACCCGTCGACATCTTTGCCGGAACCTACAAGGACGCTGGATCCAGTTCCATCGCCATCCTTACCGTGGGCACACCAGCGAAGTTCAGTGGATCGCGTCTCGACATGCTCGCAGGCAATGTCGTTATCGTACGAAGCTGCATCCAGAAGCTCATGGCCGAAGGCTTCGACGGTGTGATTATCATCGCCACCAATCCCGTCGATGTCCTCACCTTCATCGCCCAGAAAGAGTCAGGACTACCCGCCGGTCAGGTCATCGGCTCCGGTACTCTCCTAGACACCGAACGCCTAAGGTACATCCTCGGCGAAAAACTCAATGTAGATCCACGCTCCGTCCACGCCGCCGTGATCGGAGAACACGGTGACTCCTCCGTCGTGGCATGGAGCGCAGCACAGGTGGCTGGCATCCCCCTGGCCCAATATCCCGGTGCAGACGCCCTCCCCTCACAGGAAGAGATCCTCACCAGCGTTCGTCGAGCTGGCCCCGAGGTAGCTGCGCTCAAAGGCAATACCTGTTTCGCCATTGCTGCATGCGTCAAGCGAATCTGTGAAGCCATTCTGCGTGACGAGCGTTCCGTCCTTCTCGTTTCCACTCTCATGACCGGCCAGTATGGCCTTAACGAAGTCTCCCTCAGTACCCCCTGCATCGTAGGGAGTCGTGGCGCCGAGTCCATCCTGGAGCTACGTCTCAACGCAGCCGAACAGAAAGCCTTGGAAGCCTCCGCGGCGATCCTTAGGCACGCCTACTTACAACTGGAACCGGCCTCGTAAGTCACAAAGTGTTTTTCATCGTTACCTGCGATTTCCACTACCCTGCCTTCGCGCCGGGTTTTTCATTTAGAACGCGCCCGTTAAGGATGGCTCTGATGCACAACCATGGCTCATGGCTTGTGGTTATAGTTCCTTTCCTTCGACTCTCCTCTTTTTCACGCCGATCCGGCAGGCTTTTTAGGAGACCGGAGTTGGGATTCAGGTTGGAACCTGAACCCCAACGCGATCGCATTAGCTACGGCGTGCCCGTGAACTTCGTCGCTTCCAGGTACGCTCCCACATCAGTCCGCTGATTCATAATCACGCCCAGCCGGTTGATGATGATCAGCTTCAGTCGCTCATTCGTGAGATTACCAGTGCAGGCACAGGAATTGCCACGGTAAACGGTCCCCGGCATTCGGTCACAGCCTGGTACGTAATCGCATCACGGCTGAAGGACTGCCGGTTTCACCAACCGTTTCTCCACGATCTTTTAGCGCCCTATGGCATAGTCCCAAAGATCGTTGAGTCGCCGCAGTCCTGCTCAGTGCAGCTGGCGTATGCGGCTGCGGGGGAGGGCGTTGTTGTTACGACATCCTCGATGGCAACGTTCACATTTCCTCATGTGGTGGCACTCCCCTTCGCCGAACCGTTGGCTCCGATCCAGCTCGGTTTGGCGTCGATCGAATGCAACGAATCGCCGTCAATCCGAATCTTTCGCCAGCTAGTGATGGACTGCGCCCGCTCGACGCTGGAGCACCGCGAGACGCCCCTCCTGCCGGATTCGCACCCCTTATTGGCTCCCCAACTATCTGTGATTCGTCGGGGCGAGGCGGGCTACGCTGTTAAATCTTCTCGGGTCTGACGGAGGTCAGGAACCCCAGCATCTGGATCATCTCGCTTCATAAGCCTATGTCGCCAGCCACGAAGATGACCTGCCCCTATTGCTATCACGGTGACTAACGAGTGTTTTGGTACTCCCCGTATTTCCTCCAGTTGCGTTGGGTACAGGAATCTGGTGTGCGACGGCCACCGACAACCTGTTGCAAGTGTCGATATGAAGCTCGAGGTCATCGTCATCCCCGTCTCCGATGTTGACTGCGCGAAGGAGTTCTACGCAAAACCCACTGGCCTCGACTCCGATCGTTCCGTCCGCGCGGGCGTTCCGCCTCATCCAGTTCACGCCTCCCGGTTCCACCACATCGGTTCAGTTCGGCACTATGAAACGTTGCATATTATCTTATGGTGCTAGTTGGATGTCATCGCTTTGGATAGGCGTGCTAAAAACACACCGTAACCGCCCCTTCTGCGTAACGATCACTGCATTTCTCTCGACCTGAGGGTAGACCTACACGAAAAATTGCGGCCTTACGACAAAATATGGTCACGCCATTTTGATCTTGAGTTTGCGCAACGCCTAAGCTACCTCACGGTTGTCTTCATCGCGTCGTCTGTTCTTTCGTGCCCTATCTATTTCGATTTCACCATCAGGCTCACATCGTGTTTTAGGACTGAGACGACTTTCGGGACATTTATTCCAGATATCGACGCTCCGAGGACAGGAGCAGAACAGTGCTTGAGAGTAACCGATACGATTTGCCAGCGCTGGATATTTCTCCCGGGAACTAATCAACTTATCTCAGCAATCGCTCTTCCCATCAAGTCGTCGCTTATCATGTCAGTTTAGGACGGCCGGATTATCTCGGAACGGAGAGACCTTCCCTGTAGAAGGGTTTATTCTTCTTGCTCCAAAGCAATCAATTCAGGCTGAGTCTTCGCGAGTTCCCTTGGTGTAAGCACGGCAGAAAATACGCCAAACAGGACTTTGAGCGAGTGCTCAGCGTGGGAAGAGTACTTCGCAGGCGCAGCGCAGCCAGATGGTGATCGCCTTTGCCCCCGGATCGGGATAGCCGAGCACCCGATCCCCAAGATAACTAGACCGCCCCAAACGTGGCTTCATCCGGGCCGTTGCTTCCATGCCACGCTGCGCCGCATCGACCGCGGATAAGACTGCTTCGCGCGGCGCTTTCCGATCATCACTTTTCTTTAAGGCCTTCACAAATGGATCGAGCGCATCCAGCATGGTCCGATCGCCAGGCTTCGCGCCACCTAGTTCGCTGATTGCCTGGCAGCCCTGATCGAGCGCTTCGGCCCACTGCGTCAATCCGATTGCGCCTGAGCCCTCCAGGGCGCTGCCGCAACGCAGGAAAAGCGCGCCATAGAGCGGTCCTGATGATCCACCCAACTCGCGCCGAAGAGTATGACCGAGCGCTTTGAGGGTAGCAGGAAGATCGTCCAGTGGATACGAGTTCACCGCACTTTGGAGGGCCTTAGCTGCGCGCTCCATGTTAGTGCCTAGGTCGCCGTCACCCGTTACGCGGTCCATCTCGGTAAGCTCGCGCTCGGCGTCGATCATTGCCTTGCATGCTGCCTCGATGGCCTCCTTTGTCTTTCTGCCTGCATCCGATTGCACGCTCTTGGTGGCCGGCGAAGTGACCTTTGCGTCGACGTTCGCTACCACTCTCGATTCCGGTCTGCCAGGCGGTTGTTTCAGCAAGTTTGGCCATGCAGGAGCCGTCGTAGCTGCATCGAGCCAGCGCAGCCACTCATCGTTTACACCGAGAACGGAGATCGAGATCCCCGCCATATCAAGGGATGAGAGGAATGTTCCGGAATATGTTCGCTCCACAGTGAATCCCCTGCTTTCAAGAGAGAGCATTGCATGCCGGGCCACAATCGCCAGCTCCATCTCCGTGACTGCACCCAAATTGTTCACCATCACAGCCACGCGCTTTTCGTCGCCAAACTTTCCGTGCTTCAGAATTTCGCTTAGCAATGTCTCTGTCAGCTCGTCTGCGGGTTGCACCTCCATCCGCTTCAGTCCTGGTTCTCCGTGAATACCAAGGCCAAACTCCATCTCATCCTCGCCGAGCTCAAAGCCGGGCTTTCCGACTGCTGGAGAAGTTCCCGCCGAAAATGAAACACCCATGGTCGCCAGAGACGCAACCGCCGCTTTACCCGTTGCCACTACATCGGCCAGGCTCTTACCCTCGGCCGCCGCAGCGCCCACCAGCTTGTGAATGAAAACAGTGCCGGCGAGACCGCGTGCACCCGCGGGCTGATCCGTATTTTTCAGGGCAACGTCATCATCCACGATGACAATTTCGACCGGGATGCCTTCTGAACGCGCCATCTCGGCCGCCAGACCGAAGTTCAGCCGGTCGCCGGTGTAGTTCTTGACCACCAGCAGCACACCAGACTTCGTCGCAACTACCTTAATGGCGGAGAAAACGGAATCGCTGCTGGGCGAGGTAAAGACTTCTCCGGCCACAGCAGCGCTCAGCATGCCCACGCCGACATAGCCTGCATGAGCCGGCTCGTGGCCGCTTCCGCCGCCGGCAATTACTGCGACCTGTTGGTTATTGTCGTGTCCCGCATCTGCGCGCACTATGACTTTATGTCCCAGTAGACGGGCCGAGCCCGGGTGAAGCACGACCAACCCTTGCAGCATTTCTTCCACGGCATCTTCCGGACGGTTGATGAACTTTTTCATGGGAAATCCAATGTACAGCGTTTCGCGAGGAGAATGGCGAGCAGACTTTTTGAAACATAATTGCGCCTAGATGGCTAGATGAATCGGGAGCGAGTGTCAGTTGGTGCTAACAGGGCTTAGCACTCATCGATCCATTTGGATCGGTTGACGTTTCGGGCAAGTGCCGCATAACAAAACGAAGCCGCGAGTCAAACTGCTGCGTGAGTGAGCGACGTAGATTAACTATGGCCTCACAGTCGGGAGTCAAAGCATTCTCCTCGGATATCTGCGGCCAAGCACGACTGTAGCCACGACTGGGTTTCAAGGTTTCGTGAGCAGGTAGTTGTGTACACGGAGCCAATTTTCCAGGAGCAGAGGAAAGATGCCCAGTTCTGGATACTTCGTCTGGTCGTCCCCCATGTGAGTGCCGTGGGGGCCACGCTCAAAGATGTGAAGTTCGGCAGGGACTTCGGCCTTACGAAGAGCATTGAAGAAGACCGTGGCGTTCATACTGTTCACCTTCTCGTCGAACTCGGTGGCGTAGATGAAGCTGGGGCTGGTGTCCTTCGTAACATGGTCTACCGGGGAGATGATGTGATTAAGTTCATCGCTGGGCGTAGGACCAGTGAGCGAGATGATGGACCACGAGCCAGGAATATCGCGGGTGACGGTGAGACGCGCGTAGTTCAAGATGGCGAAGTCAGGGCGAGCGGAAAGCTTGTCGACGGCATCAGCGGATTGCCCAAAGTCCTGGGTGGTGCCAGGAGGCAGCTCTGGCAGACCGTGCGGGTTACCCGTAGCAAGGAACCCGGCAAGGTGGCCGCCGGCGGAGAAACCCCAGACACCGATGGCGTCCGGCTTCAGGTTCCATTCACTTGCATGGGCTCGGACGTAGCGAACGGCCCGCTGGCCGTCGATCTGCGGAATGGGGTAGAGGTAGCGCGGGCCGAGGCGATACTGCAGCACATAAGCCGAGATGCCGAGTTTGTTCAACCAGCGGGCCTCCCGTGCACCTTCTTGCTCGGTGACGAGGTGGTTATAACCGCCACCGGGCAAGACAATCACAGCAGTATGAGGGCCGGGGCCGGAAGCAGGGTAGCTCCAAAGCTTGGGCTGGTCGTCGAAGGTGTCGCCAACCGCCCCAGGCGCACCGTTTGTCCACAGGACAATCGTCTCTTTCGCGTCAGAGGGAATGGCGGTGCCAACAGCAGAAGAGGACTTAGTCGTCTGAGCGACAGCGGACAAGGCTAGAGCAAGGAATAGGGCGGCAATCTTCATGTCCTGAAAAGAATAGATGACAGTATGGGGAGTATGGAAGGTAGAACTATGCCGAATCGACTGATGGAGCCATTTTGGACGATCGTGGGGCTAAAAAGGCTTTCTTCGATCAGGAATTCAAGTCAGACGATCACTTTGAAGTAAGGGATAATGGGTCACCATGAAACTCGGTGTCAACACGCTTATCTGGTCCGCTACCTATGACAACTCGGTCGAGGAGGTTCTTCCCACGATCAAGGAAAAGGGCTTCGATGGAATAGAGTTTCCTATCTTCCGAGCAAATGTATCTCCTGCGCGTGTTCGCAGCGCGATGTCATCAAATGACCTTGAATGTAATACAGTGAGCATTTTTGTCGACGGTTTGAGTGCGATCAGTGACGACGCCACGATTCGCAAACGGTCTATCCAATGGTTGAAAGATGCTATTGCGATTACGGCGGAGTGCGGTGCTAATACCATTGCCGGCCCACTTTACTGTCCCGTCGGATATCTACCAGGCAGGCGCCGTACTGCTGACGAGTGGTCGTGGGCGATCGAAGCGTATCAGCGGGTAGGCGACACGCTGACTGAACACAACGTCTCCCTCGCCATTGAACCCCTTAATCGTTTCGAAACTTACTTTCTGAACACCGCGGAGGATGCCGCCTTGTTAGCGGAAGAAGTTGGCCATCCGAACATCGGAATTCTATACGACACCTTTCACGCAAACATTGAAGAGAAGAGTATCGCAGCCGGATTGCTTAAGGTCGGAAAGTATTTGAAACTGATTCACACATGCGAGAATGATCGTGGAATCCCTGGCTCGGGCCATGTTGAATGGGAAAGCGTCTTCGCCGCGATTCGCCAACTTGAATATAATGGCTGGCTTACTATCGAGAGTTTTGGATTCGCGTTAGGTGATCTTAGCGCTGCTGCAGCAATCTGGCGAGACATCGAATCCAGTCCATCCGCTATTGCTTATGAAGGAATTCGCTTTCTGAGGCAAGTGGCTGGCGGGAACGGCGAGCGATCGCGCAAGGCCGCGAGCCAGACAAGTTAGTTTGGAGATAACCTCCGATCGATCTCATAAACGAGACCTGCTCGTCCCAATTATCGTTATCGAGTTAGCCAAGTTGCTGAAACGCCGATTTCGCGGGAAGATGAACTGGGTCGAAAAAGCCCGACTATTGCTAGGCCGAACGGCCTATCTAAGTGAGCAGTCATCTCAGGAGATCAAACAACATGCACCAGATAGCTATCTTGTTCCTGGCAACATTCTCTGCCGCCTCTGTTGCTCAGCAGTCGCCCGCCGTGAACTCTCCCCGCCCCGCTCCTGCTCCGCTGCAAGTGCCAACCCCCCATTATGTGACCTTGGTGTTGACCGAGGACGTCAACGCATCCGCCGACACAGTTTGGGCGCGAGTAGGCAAATACTGTGACATCGGAAAATGGGCATTTCCCGACTGCAAAGTACTTGCAGGCGACGGCGGCTATGCGTCCGAGCGAAACATAGTGAACGAGGTGTTGGTCGGCAAAACCGACCACAGCTACACCTACACGCAGCCCGTACGAAAAGACACCAAATACAACCTTTATCATGGCACGCTGGAGGCGGTGCCCGTTACAGCCAAAACATCGCGCCTCATCTACAGCTTTTTCTACGACAACAGCATGCTCGCTGACGATGCCGCCCGCGACGCCGAAATCGACACCCGCAAGAAGCGATTTACCGTATTTCTTCGGAACATGAAGACGCTGGGCGAAGGCGGGAAAGTGCCACCCTCGGCTAAGGAAGCCATTCAACCACCAAGCCCCGCACCGGATCAGCTGCAGACTCAAAATCCCCACTACGTCGCCATACCTATGACCGTCACCGTCAATGCACCCGTGGACACAGTCTGGGCTCGCGTTGGCAAATACTGCGACATTGGCGAATGGGGCATTCCAAACTGCACTATTCTCTCCGGCGATGGCAGCCTGGGCACCGTCCGGTCTATCGGCCATGAGGTACTCGTAGGCAAAACGAAATACAGCTACACGTACACCCAGCCGGTTCGCGAAGGCGTTACTTACAACATGTATCACGGCTCACTCGAGGCTTCCCCTCTCACCGACAAAACTACGCGCCTGAGCTACACCTTGGTCTATGACAACAGCATGCTCGCCGACGATGATATACGGAATAAGGACATCAGCAACCGCCGGACTCGGTTCACTAAGATGCTTGAGAACATGAAGGTTCTGTCCGAAGGAGGAACGCTGCCCGCAGGAGCATTGGGTGCAAGTGCTGGCGCCCCCTCGCCCCATTAATCAGCGATAGACCTCCATATCCAAATCAGGCCTCGAAGAGAGCAACCATCATCACGGTCGATCTGCAGATCAGTAGCGGCAAGTCGGCTTATCGGTAGCAATCCTGAGCGCATTGGCAAAGACGTAGTTTTCGAAAACTACTTTTGTGGATCTGTTCTGCGCCCGAACCGCGCACACCAGGCGAGACATCCTGTGACCCATGCGAGCCACCTCTAAAGGTGATTTATGGATCTTTCGAGCACAAGGAGGGTTCGGAAATCATCTTTTATGACAGCAACGCCCAACTTCTCTCGCCGCCCCGTCTCAGTAACACCAGCCCCTAGAATAGCGATCTTCATTAGCGAATCTCCGAAAGCATTGCATTATCCCTGTCCAAAACAATGTTCGAGGTAGTTAATAGTTTTTCTCCTGTAAAGATAGAGTTTGCACCTGCAAAGAAGGCGAGAAGCTGTCCTTCTTTGCTAAGGGTCATTCGACCGGCCGCGAGACGGATACGGGAGCGAGGCATCAGAATTCGTGCGACTGCAATTGTTCTGACGAGGTCCGTTAACTCAACCGGGGTAGAAGCTCCAAGTGGAGTTCCTGGGATAGGCACCAAAAGGTTTATCGGTACCGACTCAGGTGGTGGCTCCATTTGGGCAAGTTCACTCAGAAGAGAACAACGATCCTCTTCTGTCTCCCCGATACCGAGGATTCCACCGCAACAAACCGTAATTCCCGCAGCCCGAACGAATCTAATTGTTTCCAGCCGTTCATCATATGTACGCGTAGTAACGATATTTGGATAATGTTCACGGCTCGTGTCTAGATTATGGTTGTAGGCATCGAGGCCGGCTTCTTTCAAACGGTAGGCCTGATCGGCATTGAGCATACCGAGTGTGGCGCATGCCTCAAGGCCAAGCGCTTTAACTTCTCGTATCATCGCAACCACACGTTCGAAGGGTTCACCGTCTGGAGCATTGCGCCATGCAGCCCCCATGCAGAAACGCTGTGCACCCTGCGCGCGCGCCTGGATCGCGGACGTGCGGACCTGTTCGACAGAAAGGAGGGGTATTCGTTTAAGTCCTGTCTTATGGTGTGCCGATTGAGAACAATAGTTACAATCCTCTGGACATCCACCTGTTTTGATGGAGAGAAGAACGCAACGTTGGATCTCTTCAGGGGCATGAAAACTACGATGAACTGTGTGAGCTCGATAGAGAAGGTCGAATAGTGGAAGTCGGTACAGTTGCAAGGCTGTTACAGCATCAGTCGCTGCGTTCAACGTAAAAGACTCCTTAAGCTTCTGTGAGTTTGCACTCACATTTGAGTGTGATCAAGGATGTTTTTGTATTGTTATATATAGTTGAATTGATAAACCATATGAACGCCGCAACCGTGTCTCGGGGCCAGTGCTTCATAAGCATGCCAGTTTGAATCCGAACTTCTCCTCGCCTCACATTCAATAGCGGTTCCAGGGCATCCCCCTTTTACAATGTCGTCACTACCACGCGTTACATCGTGCCGACCGCGTTTCTCGCCAGGCTCCGCGGATATCAGCAAAACCAGCGAGGGCAAGGATCGCGCAAATCAGGTGGCCGGAGTACCCGTCTTCGCGGGTCGCACTGTACTACAGAAGGGACCACGCAGACCTATCAGTACCTCACCAAGACGGCTTTTGTATTGCCGTCTGCAACATGCGCGTGATATGGCAACGTGAGATCGCCGACGATCCAACGGAAGTCTAGGTCATCCGCACGAGCATTTGAGTTGATTCGGTCGCTGCTTATGCCCGTTCCAGGTCGATCAAACAACTCCGTCCACACCAATCCTGGATCTAGCGCCATCTGGGTACCCCAACACAGTTTTCAAGGCTTTAAAAGCTGGCAGCGATCCCGCCGCCCGTATATTGGTCTCTGGGACTTCAACGAGAGTAGCAGGCGCTGCCAATCCCTGTTACAAGTACCTTTGGATAAAAGTCATTTCGCATGAATCTTCGTTCTTTGCTTCTGAGTCTCGTCTTCGCCGCAAATCTGAGCGCTCAAGTGCGTGTCATCAACGATGGATTTCCGGGGGAAAACACCTCCGAACTCGACGCTCGTCTTGATAGCGCACTTCAGCAGTTCAATCCTAACTATGTTGTTCTCTTCGCGGGAGGCAACGACGCGCTCAACGAGAAGAAGTTTCTCGCGGCCGACGAGACCGGGGCTCATCTGAAGGCGATGGTTGCTCGCGTAAAAGCCCGGGGCGCTCAGGCCATCTTGGTCACCGTGCATGATCCTGACCTTACCCGGCTGATGGCCCGACACAAGCAGGAAGCATATGGCGATATTCCTCCGTTGCAACGGCTTGCTATGGTCAACGAACAGGTGCGCGGCGTGGCGCAGGTCGATCATGTGCCATTGGCTCCGTTTTCCATTGTGCTGAGCAAGGCTGGAGGGACAAACGCCGAGTTGAGTACCGACGGAGTCCACCTTACGGCGAAGGGCTACGCTCTACTGGCCGGAACGGTTCGCGCGCAACTCCCGAAGCACCTTCCCGCCGATGCAATTATCTTATGCTTTGGAGACAGTCTGACGTACGGAATCGGAGTGCGCCCACCGAACAGCTCTGAGACGGCTGAGACGTATCCGTCACAGCTCCGCGCGCTTTTGCATTAGGACAAGTGTATCGGCAGCTGGATAGAATGCCATGCATGGCTGCAACGCTTGTACCGCAGGTACCTGAAACAACAGAGATGACCGAGGCTATTGAAGCGCATGTGCATCACGTGCTGCATAGCTCTCACTTTGCGCGAGCCGAGACACAGCGCAAGCTGCTGCAATATCTCTGGGAACATCGCTCTGAAAGCGTCAGCGAGTACGCACTGGCGACCGAAGCTCTTGGGCGTAGCGCAAGCTTCGATCCCACTACGGATGCTTCAGTCAGAGTCCACATCTCTCGCCTGCGGAAAAAGCTGAAAGAGTACTACCAACTGGAGCCCGGAGAACCAGAGCTGCTGGTGATTCCCACCGGAACGCATCAGCTAATGGTGCAGGACCAGTCGCTGCACACCGCCGCCCCAGTGGTCGACGAAGCGGAAAGCCCACAAACCCCTGGACGTTCGTATACGATCCAGATCCTGTCGGGGATCATCGGGGTTCTCCTCATTGCGATTGTATGTCTTGGCTGGAAATATAACGCCATCCATTCTGTTTCTGAACGTCCAAAGCCGAATGCATTCTGGAATTGGTTTCTGACAGGCACAGCACCGATCAGAATCATCCTCCCAACGCCAGTCATCTTCGGCTTTAAGGATCATCCTACGTACCGGTTGCGCTCTACCTCGGTCAACGACTTTAACGATGTGCCCAAAGACCCGGAGTTCGACAAACTGACCAAGACTCTGGGAGAACGAACCTTCGAGCAGCCTTACACCGTAACGTGGGATACTCTGGCGGCGATCGATATGGCACGCTACCTCGACGGCGTAGGAGCCAAAGATCGTGTCTCGTTTAATGTAACCCGCGATCTCTCGCCTCTGTTCCTAGAAAACTCGAATGTCATCGCCGTTGGTACGCACCAAACTCTTCAGCCTCTCAACGATTACCTGCAGGCGATGAACTTTTCTCTCGCGCCGGCTGAGTTGCGGGTAACGAATACAAAGCCCCGGCTCGGGGAGCAGAAAACCTACGAGATCATTCATAAGAGCCGCTACCGAGAGGTCCGGCCCTCGATCCTGGCCGTGCTGCCTGGACGTGCACCCGGGCTGAAAGTAATGCTTCTGCAATCTCGAGATACAGGCGCTCTTGTCGCACTTATTTCCTCAGCTGCAGGGTCGAATTCAATCGAGGAGATGTGGAAGAAGGAAGGATCGCCAAAGTACTTCGAGATAGTGACCTACACCGAGGTGGAAGGAAATGCTCCGCTGCGGACCTGGCCTGTTGCGATCCATACATTTACCTCGCAAGTGCCTGCAGATTCAATGTAACAGCGCGTGCCATTCGCTCGAAAAGTCTCCGAGTTATCGCGCGGGTGGCAGTATGTTTTTCCATGATCGGAAAATAAAGATCACTGCTCCATTTCGCTTCCATATCCTCATCGCTTCAACATAGCCGTGCCGCCAATAGCAGCTTCGACAACAACACCCCGTCGTCTGTGGCGGCATGGCTTCGGGTGTAGTTACAGCCTATGCAGCAGCCAAGGAAGGGCTCAAGCCGTCCAACTCAATCCGAGCTCTCATTTGGAGGTGTGCAACCGGAGGGACATCACCTCCGAAGTATCGAGCAAGAAGCTATTGGACCAAGCGTCTAATAAGAACTAAGTACATGAAAACAATCATGCTGTTACGTTACGTAACAGCATGGTACTTCCCAATACCACTCCACAAAACGAATAGTGGCGAGCCATAGGGAAATAGGGTGTCCAGCCTAGCTGAAGATGCCCGTTCCGTTTCAGCACCAGCTCTCATCAGATGAGGCCACTATGAAGTTTTGTTTTAGGGCAGTAGCGCATTTCGTTGCTCTCGGTCTGTTCCTCTTCGCCCCGGCTCTCCTACAGGGGCAGGTCGCAAACGGAGTCATCACCGGGCGCCTGACCGACACAACGGGAGCCGTCGTACGCGATGCTCAGGTTACTCTTACCAAAACCGATACTAGATTCACCATCTCTACACGGAGTAACGGGGACGGCATCTACTCGTTCCCATCGCTTCAGACTGGCCCCTACAAGATCCAGGTCTCACAGAGCGGCTTCAAGAATGCAGAAACGACTCTCACCCTGGCGGTCGGACAAACGGCCAACATCGATCTGGGCCTCGAGGTCGGCTCCAGCACCGAGACCGTAAACGTCGAGTCGGCCGGCATGGCCGATCTCGAAACCAGCGATTCCACCGTGAGCTATACGGTAGGTACGCGGCAGGTGAGCGATCTTCCTCTTAATGGGCGCAATCCTTATGGGCTGGCAGCTCTATCTCCTGGCATCAATCCAGGAGGCGGCTTCGGTCAGGGTGTCAGCCAGGTTCGTGGTGCGGTGGTCGCGGCAGGGACCAATAACTTCGAGTCCAACGGTGGACAGTCGGGATCGAATGAGGTCTTTTTCGATGGCGTTCCGGCGACCGTATGCTGCCAGGGCCAGCCGGCCCTAACTCCATCAGTTGAGGTCGTCGATCAGTTCAAGGTCATCACTTCGACTCCTCCGGCGCAGTTCGGACGCTCCTCGGGCGGCATTCTCAACATTGTGTCGAAGACCGGCACTAACCGATTGCACGGTACCGTCTATGAGTTTCTGAGGAACGAGAAGCTGGACGCTGCACCCTACTTTCTGAAGTACAACAACACGCCACCCATCCGTGGCCGGAACGACTTCCGTGCGCCGCATAAGTTCAATCAGTATGGCTTCTTCGTAACCGGCCCGGTATATCTACCCAAGATCTACAACGGCCGTGACAAAACCTTCTTCACCTTTGGTTGGGAGGCATCACGCAACGTTCTCTATGCCCCGGTAACCGCGACAGTGCCGACTGCGCTTCAGCGCCAGGGGATTTTTACGGAAGCCCCCGGTCAGATCTATGACCCCTACAGCACAAGCGGCAATACGCGTCAGCCCCTTCCCGCGGGTTGCAACTCCGCCGGCTGCTTCGGCGCAGGCAAGATCGTCCAAAACATCAACCCTGTATCGCAGAAGCTGTTGCAGTTCTTCCCCCAGCCCAACGTCGCTGGACTGACCAACAACTATGTCTACGCCAACCGCACAAGCGATCAGGTGGACCAGTTTAACTTCCGCGTCGATCACAACTTTTCGTCCAAACAGCGTGTCTTCGCACGTGGCACTCGCGATACCAACACGCATCACGAGAACGATCTCTTCAACCAGGCTACTGGCCCCAGCGGCATCAATCAGACCCTGCGTGCCTATCTCTTAGCACTAGGCGATACGTGGACGATTACGCCACGGCTGATTCTGCAGACCAATTACGGCTTCGCTTACCAGAAGAACTTCCAGATCCCACAGAACTACGGATATCAGGCGTCTGACTATGGCTTCACCAACTTGGACAGTCAACAACAGTTGGCCGGTCTTCCCTACATCACCATTAACGGTAGTCCCACCAGTGGCGGCTATGCCGGCATCTCAAATGCGGCCAACACCAACCGATGGGAGCATTACAGTCACTTTCTGGAATCGACTGCGCTATGGCAACTCAGAACGCACAGCCTTACATTTGGCTATGACGGCCGCCTTATCCTCGAACACCAGCAAAGCGCAGGCAACGGCCCGGGCACACTGTTGTTCGATACAACCCTGACCAACGGCCCTAACGTTACTAGCTCAGCTGCCTCCAACCAAGCGCAGTTCGACTCCTTCGCCGCCTTCCTGATGGGAACCTTCACCAGCGCCACTCTCACGCGCCAGGTGCAGCCAGCATACGATTCCTGGTATCACGCGATGTATCTCCAGGACGACTGGCGCGTCAATCCGCGACTGACACTCAACGTCGGTCTGCGGTATGACATCGAGACCGGCTACGCCGAACGCTATAACCGCTGGGCCGACCTCGATCTAAATGTCGCAAACCCTCTCTCTTCGGCCGCACTGCCATTCACTGGCGGAGCACGCTATCTCGGAAGCGACTTTCCCAACCGCACATGGAAGACCGCCTACAACAAGTTCGGTCCACGTATCGGACTCGCGTTCCAAGCCTCAAATCGGGTTGTGCTGCGCGGAGGATACGCTTTGATGTATCTTCCCACCTCTCAGCGATTTTATGGCACGTCAACACTCGGCTATTCACAGCAGACCCAGACCAACTATACGAGCACCAGTATCCCCACGACGATGATTGCCAATCCTTTCCCTAACGGTGTGATTCTGCCAGCTGGTCCTGCTGCAGGCGTAACCGCAGGCACGGGAACTTCGGTGGGTGGAGCGGTCTATAACAATCCACTGCCTTATTTCCAGCAGATCAACGCCGGAGTCGAGACGCAGATCGCACAAGGGGTCGTATTACACCTTAATTATGTTGGAAGCCACGGCGTCCATCTGCCGATCAACTACCGGCCCAACGATCTGCGCGATCAGTACTGGGGTGCTCCGGGGAGCCAGTCGCAGATCGACTACCTCAACGCACAGGTCGCGAATCCCTTCTATCGCAACACCGCAGCAGGGCCGCTGGCCACCTCAGCCACGATGCAACGTGTGCAGCTTCTCTCGCTCTATCCGCAGTACACGCCGAACACCGGAATGGCGAATACCTCTCTTACTGTCAACCAGCTCGGCATCGGAGCATCCATCTTCAACGCTGCGCAAGCCTTCATCACAATCCAGCGATCGAAGAACCTTTCGGCGACGGTCAGCTATACCTTCTCCAAGCTGATGGGCAACACCTCTCCCCTGCTCACTGGCTTCCTTAATCTCAACCAAACACCAAACTTCCAGAACAGCTACCACATCCGCGACAAGGAATGGTCGATCATGGCCACCGATATCCCTCACCGCCTGGTCACCAATGCCAATTACAACTTGCCCTTCGGACGCGGCCAGCGCTTCGGCAGTAATGTTAGGCCGTGGCTAAACCAATTCGTCGGGGGCTGGTCGCTTAATACCATCGTTGCGATTCAGTCCGGCTACGCGCTTGGAATCACGCAGACGGGGGGCCAAGCATACTCTGGCTCGCGTCCCTTCTTCGTGCCGGGAGCCAAGCCGCTCACATCGGGCGATGTACATCAGCGTCTCGGCGGTACAGGGCAGCCGAATGCTTATCTCGACGCCAATGCCTTCCGCAAAGCAAACGCCTTTGAGCTTGGCGACGTGCCCAGATCCTCCGGAAGACTCCGCAGCCCCGCAGGGTTCCAGGACGATCTCTCCCTGCTTAAGAATTTCCCCATCCACGAGAGCATGGGCCTGCAATTCCGACTCGAGGCATTCAACCTGCTAAACAAGGTGCAATTCGGTGTGCCAAACACCACCCTAGGTTCAGCCAATTTCGGCTGGATCACCAGCCAGGCAAACTCACCTCGCAATATCCAGGCGGCCCTCAAACTATTGTTCTGAGTAACGGCCTCCAATTTTGCCCGGGACGCCTTGGGTGTCTCCGAAGGCGTCGCATCATGGAATCCGATCATTCTGAGAGTCGAAATATCCGCGCTCAGCCGACACGGAGAGAAACTATTTTGATTCAGTGTCCGAAATGCAGGATTCCAATCACTAGTAAGATTCACCCCGATTGGCCCTTCCTCGGAAATTCCGGATGCGATGTAGTTGCAATAGAACGCAGAAAGTTTGGCCCTCGTCATACGACACCCGACTTCTCGTCTAATTTATGCGGGAGTGGTAAGGCGGTTCGGCGAAATCGGAGCAATCCGCCATGCAGTCAGCTTCGTCTCGTTTTCGTGCGTCCGCACTAAAATATCTGGGGCAGTTGAGCCAGAGTGATAGAAACGCTTGGTGTAACCAATACGCTCGCTCACGTTTAACTCAATCACGGAGCCGTCGACGAAGACATGCAGGATCGGCACGTCGTTGGCCTCCAGCATAATATCCTTACCGTCTGCTACAAACGCGTGCTTTTCGGCCGAGTAGCTCACGTGCAATAACTCCACAGAATCTGTGCTCAGCGTGAAATCAAAGGTCTTGCCCTTAATGCCCGAGCAAATCACCTCGCCTGAAGCGTTCCGCAAAACGCTACGCACTCCGGGACGTGCCTTCTCCTGCGGCACAACACCCGCACGCAATGTCGCTGTCTCTGGAAGAGTCCGTAGACGAACGGTCCCGTCTTTATCGAGATTCATCACCCGTGGAAGACTCATCATGCCCGACCACCCAGCCCCTCGCATCGCAGCTTCCGTTCGCCGCTCTGGAATCCATCCCCACAAAATTCTGCGACCCCGGACATCGAGCTGCGTCTTCGGTGCATAGAACGCATCGAGGTCCAGCAACCCCGTTTTCATGCTCTGGAATTTCATCGTTGCCTCATCGAGGACGCCCGACAGCCAGAACACTTTCCCCAGAGTCGAGTAGATAAGCACGTAGCCACCATCCAATGCGAAAAACTCGGGGCACTCCCACATCTCGCCATCGTCACAGGGATTCGCAGTTGGCTTACCATTCCAGGAGCCGCTAATAAGTTCATGCATATACTCCCAGCTTTTAAGGTCCCTTGAGCGGTAGAGCAGGACACAGCCCCCAACCTTCGCGATACCCGAACCAACCGTCATGTAGTACCAGTCGCCCTGCCTCCATGCCGAGGGATCGCGAAAGCCGGTAATCTTCATCCCTGCTGGTGGGAGCGGCACAATGGGTTGGGGATCCTTGGTCCATTTCAAGAGCGCGGGATCGTCAGACCACGCCAGGCATTGTGATTCCTGGATCTTGTCCGATCCGTCGCGAATTGTAGCGAGTTCCGGACTGCTCTCCCTGGCGCCGGTGTAGACGACATAGACACGCTCGCCTACCTGAATTGCGGAGCCGGAAAAACATCCATACGCATCTGGACTGCCGGGCGTCGGGGTGAGCGCAAGCGGTAGATGCGACCAATGAAGCATATCGCTGCTGACCGCGTGATTCCAGCTCATATCACCCCAAGTTGCTGCGTGTGGGTTGTACTGGAAGAACATGTGGTAGCGACCGTTGAAATAGATCGGGCCATTTGGGTCGTTCATCCAGTTTTTTGCCGGCAGCAGATGGAACTGTGGCCTCATCGGGTCGTGAGCGAGCCTGCTTTCGACGCCCGTGTCCACAGGTGTCATCATCTGTGCCATCACATCGCGCGACACGATCGTCGAAACTACCAGGCTAGTTGCTGAAGACAAAAAATGGCGACGCGTAATTGAAGCATGATTTCCCTTCACCTGTCCCCCGTTACGAAACACCAACTGATGGAGCTGTTGTACTACTCCTTCATCGCGGCTCACGCTCACAGTCTTGCGACGCATAGTCATGGCGAACGGCACTCGTGAGAGTGGGCGAGTCACTGGCCTGGTAATTGAAAACTGGTGTGTATAAACGAGCTAACACCTTCATTCGCGGCCTTATACACCTCTCGCGTCGCCTTTGTGAAGATTAGCACTCAATGCGATTCAAGAATGAACATACTACTGCTGCCCAGAAGATTACTCCCTTTCATACAACAGTGTTATGGTGCATGACTGCCACTTTCGTCAAGGCGAATGGGTTACTCATAATCCCGTTCCGATGCTCGGTAGAGGATGGACTTCCGCTACCGGGGCAAGAGCCAAGCTTTGCCAGCGATTTACCTCATGCCCGACAAATCCCATTTTGCTTTTTATCTTCCGATTGCAGGAGCAGTGCTATATTGCCCCACGTAAGCCGGTTAATTATGGGGAGTTTGATGTCTATCGGATTGAGATTTTCTTCGCTCGCAGCGTGTGCGTTCCTACTTGTTTCATCATCGTCCCGCAGTATTGTCTATGGTCAGACGTCAGCGTCCGGCTCGGTGAAGGACCGTGTCCTAGGCTCGCAGACAAGGCGGCTTCCCAAACATTTTGCTGACGGCTCCGACCTGCCGAACGGCTGGCGAATTACACCCGCCGGCAAGGCTGTGGGGGAGATGAACGATCTGGTGCTGAATCTGGTGTCCTCGCCGGACGGTAAGGTTGTGGTATCTGTCAATTCGGGCTTTCTGCCACATGGCATTGACCTGTTCGATGCGAGGACGCACAAGCATCTCCAGCACATTGAGCTGCGGTCGACGTGGCTGGGCATGGCCTGGTCGCAGGACGGCCGTACGCTGTATGTTTCGGGCGGGAATGCATCCGGGGCGAAGAACAAGGCGGAGCCGGTAGCGCCGATCTACACATTCACCTATGCCAACAGCAGGCTGAGCGAACAGCCGACGGGCAAACTGGTGGAGACGATCGATCCGAAGCTGGTGTGGTGGTCCGGGTTGGCTTATCTGCCAAGCAGACATCTGCTGTATGCGGCGAATCGCGGCACGGGAACGGGGCCGGGCGACATCGTGGTATTTGACGCGAAGACACAGCAGATTGTGACGCGAATTCCAGTCGAGACGACGCCGTACGAGACGCTACTTACGCCCAATGGAAAGCTCCTGTTTGTGTCGAACTGGTCGAGCGAGTCGGTGAGCGTGATTGACACGGCAACGAACAAGGTGGTCCGCACGCTTCATGTAGGGATAAACCCGAACGATATGAAACTATCTTCGGACGGACGCCTGTTCGTTGCATGTTCGAACGACAACACGGTGTATGTGATCGATGCGAACGAGCTGGAGGTTATGGAGCGGCTGTCGACGACGCTGACGCCGCTAGCTCCGGAGGGCTCCACGCCCGACGCCCTAGCAATCGACGACGCTCGCAAGCTCTTGTACGTTGCGAATGCGGACAACAACTCGATTGCGGTGGCGCATATTGAGAACCGTTTGCACAGCACGGTGGTGGGCTTTATTCCGACGGGATGGTATCCCTCGGCGCTGCTTTTGACAGAACAAGGCCGCACGCTTTACATCGGTAATGCCAAGGGAGAGGAGGGCCATCCGGATCCCGATGGTCCGCACTTCGGTAAAGAGAGCGACAAGACGCTGCAGAAGAGCAGCCTCGAGGTACTGCCAGTGACGGAGCTGAAAGAGAAGCTGTCGGTGTGGACGCGCCAAGTGACGGAGAATACGCCGTATCATGACTCGCTGCTTGCGGAGGCGCGGATGCCGCAGGAACCGAGCGTCATTCCACAACGTGTGGGAGAGGCCAGCGAGATCAAGCACATTATTTATGTCATCAAGGAGAATCGGACATACGATCAGGAGTTCGGCGATATACCGAATGCGAATGGCGATCCGAAGCTCGTACTGTTTGGCGAGGAGGTGACTCCGAACCAGCATGCGCTGGCGAAGGAGTATGTTGTGCTGGACAACCTCTACTGCGATGGCGAGGTAAGTGTCGACGGACATTCGTGGTCCAATTCGGCGTATGCGACGGACTTCAACGAGAAGCAGTGGCCCCCGGAGTATGGCGGCCACAGCGCTGGATCGTATGGCGTGCACGCGATGGTTCCTTCGGCAGGACATCTGTGGGATCTTGCTCGAAGAAAGGGGCTGACATACCGCTCGTACGGCGAGAGCGCCGCGCGCGCTAGCACGGCTACCGGCGCGACGATGGAGGCTGCGCCCGGATCCGACGGGCTGGTGGGACATGTCTCAAAAGAGTATGGTGCTGGGCTTGAAAACCGCGATACGGACAAGATCGCAGTCTTCCTGCGGGACTTCAAAGAGTTCGAGTCGAACCATGATAGTCCGGATCCAATGAAGCGCCTGCCTAATTACATTGTGATGAGCATGCCGGAAGATCACACGCGCGGCACAGCTCCGGGAGCCTATACGCCACGGGCGATGGTGGCCAATAACGACTATGCGATCGGGCAGCTGGTGGATGCGGTAAGCCACAGCCGCTTCTGG
>Ga0193717_1000113_pt1 | contig 79416 bp, 78 predicted proteins | sample U2c2metaG_FD_145900 | JGI IMG/M metagenome (GOLD analysis project Ga0193717, IMG submission 145900) | Soil microbial communities from a riparian zone of the East river system, Colorado, United States - U2c2 | ecosystem: Environmental > Terrestrial > Soil > Riparian zone | place: USA: East River... | reverse complement strand
CGACGATCGCGGTCTTGCCGACGCCCGGCTCACCGATCAGGACCGGGTTGTTCTTGGTCCGCCGGGACAGCACCTGCATGACCCGCTCGATCTCCTTCTCGCGCCCGATCACCGGGTCGAGCTTGGACTCACGGGCGGCCTGGGTGAGGTTCCGGCCGAACTGGTCGAGCACCAGGGAGCTGCTCGGGGCACCTTCGGTGGCCCCGGCACCGGCTGTCGCCGTCTCCTTGCCCTGGTATCCGCTCAGCAGCTGGATGACCTGCTGCCGGACCTTGTTCAGGTCCGCACCGAGCTTGACCAGGACCTGCGCTGCGACGCCCTCACCCTCGCGGATGAGGCCGAGCAGGATGTGCTCGGTGCCGATGTAGTTGTGGCCCAGTTGCAGGGCCTCACGCAGGGAGAGCTCCAGTACCTTCTTGGCGCGAGGGGTGAACGGGATGTGCCCACTGGGAGCCTGCTGTCCCTGGCCGATGATTTCCTCGACCTGGGAACGGACAGCCTCCAGCGAGATACCGAGGCTCTCCAGAGCCTTGGCGGCGACACCTTCACCCTCGTGGATCAGGCCGAGCAGGATGTGCTCGGTCCCGATGTAGTTGTGGCTGAGCATCCTGGCCTCTTCCTGAGCCAGGACGACTACCCGACGGGCGCGGTCCGTAAATCGTTCAAACATCGCCAAAGCGCTCCTTGCCTCAGAGGAGTCGGACGTGCCGTTTAGGCCGACCCCCGTACATGCATGCTAGTCCCCGGCACCGACAGGCTCGCTCTCAGCGAACAAGCCGCGACCTCCGGTACGGCCGCCAACTGGGGATCACAAGGGAACAACCACCCCGGGTCCGCCGGTGTTCCCGGCGCGCCCGGTGTTCGCCACCAGCGAATTCGTCGGCTTTGTTGTTCTCTCAGTCATCCGGCCGGACGATCCCGGCCGGCGGTGTCCACAGTGTGATACGGCCGGAATGCGGACGGTCCCGGTGCCATCGACTGGCACCGGGACCGGCAGATCTTGTCCGAATTTACTTGGCTTCGTTGTACGCCGCCCGTACCTCGGCGGAGATCCGGCCCCGCTCGCTGACCTCGTAGCCGTTGTCCTTGGCCCACGCGCGGATGTCGGCGGAATCGGTCGCGGACCGGCCCCGTCCCCGCCCACGGCCCGCGGCGCCACCCCGGCGGCCGGCCACCCGGCGCCCGGCGCCGACATACCCGGCCAGGGCGTCGCGCAACTTGGCGGCGTTCTTCTTGGACAGATCGATCTCGTACGTCGAACCGTCCAGCCCGAAGGTCACGGTCTCGTCGGCCTTACCGCCGTCGAGATCGTCCTCGAGAACCACCTGAACCCTTTGCGCCATCGATGACAGTCCTTTCCGCGCCCGTCACCGGGCACAATCCCCCTGCCGTTAAAACTTGATACTGATTTGTACCGCACAAACCGGCATCCTGTCATTCAACAGGCGGAATGGGCCGTAAAGATGTGACTAAACACTCCGGTCCGATCGACGCAGCGCATCCATCGTGACGATGGGTATTCACGTCACTCCGGGTACGTGTCGGCAAGAAATCGGACCCGGGAATGGATTTGGCCGTTGGTTGTGCTATGCAACGGCTCCCGGGCCCGATTTAGCGGTCACTCCGGACGCAGCAACGGGAACAGAATCGTCTCCCGGATACCGGCCCCGGTGAACAACATCACCAGCCGGTCCAGCCCCATCCCCAGCCCACCGGCCGGCGGCATGCCGAACTCCATCGCGCGGAGGAAATCCTCGTCCAGGTCCATCGCCTCGGGATCGCCGGCCGCGGCCAGCAACGACTGTGCCACCAGGCGTTCCCGCTGGATCACCGGGTCGTTGAGCTCGGAGTACGCCGGCGCCAGCTCGACCCCGTTGATGATCAGGTCGAACGCCTCGACCAGCCCGGGAACCGACCGGTGCGGCTTGGCCAGCGGCCGGACCGATTCCGGATAGTCCTGCACGAAGGTCGGCTGGATCAGGGTGTGCTCGACCAGCTTCTCGTACAGCTCGAGCGCGATCTCACCGGCATTCCAGCCGGGCTGCAACTCGACCTGGTGCTGCTCGGCCAGCTTCGTCAGCCGGGCCGCGTCGGTGCTCACGTCGACCGCTTCACCGACCGCTTCCGAGATCAGCTCGAAAACACTCACCTCGCGCCACGGGGCGGTCAGGTCGATCTCCGACCCGTCGCGCCCGGTGACCACCGTGCGGCCGACCGCGTCGGCCGCATTGAGGATCAGGTCGCGCAGCAATGTCTTCATCGAGCCGTAATCCCCGTAGGCCTGGTAGGCCTCGATCATCGAGAATTCCGCCGCATGAGTGGAATCGAGACCCTCGTTGCGGAAGGTCCGGCCGATCTCGTAGACCCGGTCGACGCCGCCGATCATCGCGCGCTTCAGATCCAGCTCCAGCGCGATCCGCAGCAGCATCTCCTGGTCGAACGCGTTCAGGTGGGTCCGGAACGGCCGGGCCGCGGCGCCGCCGTTGGTCAGCTGCAGCACCGGCGTCTCGACCTCGATGAAGCCCTGCTGGTCGAACGTCGACCGCAGCGACTTCAGCACGGCCGCCTTGGTCCGGACCATGTCGCGGGCCTCGGGCCGGACGATCAGGTCGACATAGCGCAGCCGGACCCGGGCCTCCTCGCTCAGCGGCTTGTGCTCGTTCGGCAGCGGCCGCAGCGTCTTGGCGGCCATCTGCCAGCCGGTCGCCTGCACCGACAGCTCGCCGCGGCGGCTCGTCACCACCTCACCCTGGACCGAGAGCAGGTCGCCGAGGTCCACCAGCGCCTTGAACCGGGCCAGCTCCTCCTCGCCGACATCGGCGAGCGACAGCATCACCTGCAACTCGGTGCCGTCCCCTTCGCGGAGGCGGACGAAGCAGAGCTTGCCGGTGTTGCGCAGGAAGATCACCCGGCCGGCCACCGAGACCTGCTCACCCGTCTTGGTGTCGGGCTCCAGCTCCTGGCTGTCGTAGCGTTCGCGGATCTCCTTCAGGGTGTGTGTCCGCGGCACCGAGATCGGATACGGCTGGACCCCTTCCGACAGCAGCCGGTCACGCTTCTCCCGGCGTACCCGGATCTGCTCGGGCAGGTCGTCCTGCCCGCTGTCGGGGGTCGCCGGGGTCTCACGTGGGTCAGTCATGCCCTAAAGGCTAGTGAGTGAGCACCTCTTCGGCCGAATCCTTTGTCCACTGCCTACTGACCCGGATCAGCAGTACGGCGGTGACAACAGTCATCATCGCCATCCCCGAACCAGCGGTCACGAAGGTCATCCGGGGACCGAGCAGGGCACCCACGAGGCCACCGAGCAGGAGAGCCAGGAGGCTGGCTGCCCGGGCGGTTCCGCTCAGGGCGGCGATCACCCGGCCACGAACCGCCTCGGCCGACCGGGTCACGACGAGGGTGCTGGTCGCGGCGTTGAGCATGCCTCCGCCGAACCCGACCGAGACGGCTCCGATCACCAGGGTGACCACGTTCCCGGCCACTCCCATCAGAATGCAGGACGCCCCGATCGCCGCAGTACCGGCAAGCACGGCCCGTGAGCGAGCGGAGTCGTTCCGCAGCCGCCCGGTGAACCAGGCTCCGGCGATCGCGCCCGCTCCCTGGGCGGCCAGGACTCCGCCGTACCCGCTAGAGCTGAGGCCGAGTTCGTCGGTGATCAGGAAGACCTCGACCACGTTGACCGCCTCGCCGGCCAGGACGAACACCCACAGAGCCGGTACGAGGATCCGCAGCAACGGGTCGCCGAACATGCTCCGCAATCCGGCAGTCAGCGCACCCCGCTCCCGTACGGCGCCCCGCTCGGGGCTGCGCCGGGTCCGAACCAGGCGCGCCACGACAGCCAGTCCGACGAACGTCGACGCGTCCACCAGCAGGGCTCCGCGATCGCCGGCCCAGCCGACGAGCAAGCCACCCAGGGCCGATCCGGCCAGCGTCGCCACGCCGATCAGGGCCTGGCTGGTGCCCGTCGTCTTGCCGACGAACTCCTCACCGACGATCCGCGGGATCAGGGCGCCCCACGCTGGGCCGGCCACGGCCTGACCCAACTGCAGGACGCAGACCAGAGCCAGAGTGGCGGCGAGGCCGTGGCAGAAGGCGAGCCCGACCCCAGCGGCCGCCTGCAGCACAGACGCCCAGACCAGCACCTTGCGGGAGTCGTAGCCGTCGACGATGCGACCGGCGAACGGGATCATCACCACCGTCGGGACGGCGAAGGCGAGCAGCAGCGCGGTGATCGCGCCGGGACCGCCGTTCTCGGAGACCCTCAGCATCAGCGCCACCAGGGCGATCGAGTCACCGGCATAGGAGACGGCGCGAGCGGGGAGCACCAGCCGCACGTCCCGCAACGACCAGATCGACCGGCCAGGCCCTGAGTTCTGAAGTGTTTGCTTCATAGTTATGAAGCTACTGCTTCAGATATGACGGCGTCAAGGGACCCGCTACGCTGTCGCCGTGGCCAAGAAGAAGCGCCTGGTCCTGACCGATCCGCGGGCGATCCGTGCCCTGGCCCATCCGGCCCGGCAGGTGATCATCGACGAGCTGTACAGCGGGAAGGTGCTGACCGCGACGGAATGCGCCGAACTGGCGGGGCTGACGCCGTCCGCGACCAGCTACCACCTGCGCGCCCTCGAACGCTGGGGCATCGTCGAGCGCGCCGACACGTCCACGGACGGCCGTGAACGCCCCTGGCGGGCGCCGGCCCAGGGCCTGGAGGTCAGCACCCAGTCGGGCGGCGCCGGCCGGATCGCCAGCCAGACGATGATCCGGAACAACATCCTGCGGGTGCTCGAACAGTTCGAAGAGCTGGCCGGGGACGACCCGTGGGACGACCTCAGCAAGCTGAACCGCAGCCGGCTGTGGCTGACCAGGGCGGAGACCGAGCAGCTCGACCAGGAGCTCACCGAGGTGATCGATCGCTACCGGAAGGGCCGGACGGCGACGAACCACCCCGCCGCGACGCGCCAGATCAGCACGCTGCTGGTCGTAGTACCGACCGGGAAGGCGCCCGAAGAAAGCTGAACTGTTAGGAACACAACGGGCTGAGCGGGAGTACCTTCAGAAGACAGGCACTTCCGCCGGCGCGGGTGGTTTTTATGCAGTCCTGGCTTCTGTGGTTGACCATCGCCGCCGTCCTCGGCATCGCCGAGTTGATGACGGCCACGCTCGACCTGCTCCTGCTCGCCGTCGCCGCGCTCGCCGCGGCCGCGCTGGGGGCGCTGGGGCTCGGGATCGGCCTGCAGTTGCTCGCGTTCGCCGTCACCGCCGCCGCCATGATCACGCTGGTCCGCCCGGTCGCCCGCCGCCACCTGACCGGTACGCCGCAACTGCGGACCGGGGTCGCCGCGCTGATCGGGCGCGAGGCGGTTGTCCTGAGTCCGGTCGGACGCGATCCGGGCCGGGTCCGGATCGGCGGCGAGGAGTGGACCGCGCGGTCCTACGATCCCGACCTGCTGATCCCGGCCGGGACCAGGGTCGACGTCTTCGCAATCGAGGGCGCCACCGCCCTCGTCCATCCCCGGGAGGAACCATGGCCGAACTGATCGTCGGGCTGGTCGTCGCCGTTCTGGCGGTCGTGCTCGTACTGCGTACCGTCCGGATCGTGCCGCAGGCCAGGGCCAGCAACGTGGAACGGCTGGGCCGGTACCTGCGCACGCTCGAGCCCGGACTGAACATCGTCATCCCGTTCATCGACCGGCCCCGGCAGCTGATCGACCTACGCGAACAGGTGGTGTCGTTCGAACCGCGCTCGGTGATCACCGAGGACAACCTGGTCGTCGACATCGACACGGTGCTGTACTTCCAGGTCACGGATCCCCGCGCCGCGGCGTACGAGATCTTCAACTACATCCAGGCGATCGAGCAGCTCACCGTCACCACGCTGCGCAACGTGATCGGCAGCATGGACCTGGAGAAGACGCTGACCTCGCGCGAGCACATCAACTCGCAACTGCGCGGCGTCCTCGACGAGGCCTCCGGCAAGTGGGGCATCCGGGTGAACCGGGTCGAGCTGAAGGCGATCGATCCGCCGGTCTCGATCAAGGAGTCGATGGAGAAGCAGATGCGGGCGGACCGGGAGAAGCGGGCCACGATCCTCAGCGCCGAGGGGCAGCGGCAGGCCAGGATCCTGACCGCCGAGGGCGACCGGCAGGCCGCCATCCTGCGCGCCGAGGGGCAGGCGCAGGCGATCGACACAGTGTTCGAGGCGATCCATCGCAACGACCCGGACCCGAAGCTGCTCGCCTACCAGTACCTGCAGATGCTGCCGGAACTCGCGAAGGGCCCGGGTAACACCTTCTGGGTGATCCCGTCCGAGGTCACGTCAGCCCTGCAGAACGTCACCAAGGCCTTCAACCCGACTCCGCCACCCGTCGCCCCCTCGACCAATGGCATCCCTGCGGAGATTCCCCGGGCGGACTAGATCACAGGTCAGGTAACTAGTTGCCCCCGGATGCCAGGATGGAGGTATGGGGGAAACATTCAACGCATTGGCCATTTCGATACCGACCGGGGGGTTCGCGATCCTGGCCTATCTCGTCGTCGGCCTGGTGATCGGGATCGAGAGCATGGGCATCCCGCTGCCCGGCGAGACCACGCTGATCGCGGCCGCGCTGCTGGCGTCCCAAGGTGACCTGCGGCTGGTGCTGGTGATCGGCGCGGCCGCCACCGGCGCGATCATCGGCGACTCGATCGGCTACTTCATCGGGCGCAAGGCCGGCCGCGGGCTGTTCGAACGGCTCGGGCGACGGTCCAGACACTTCTCCGAGGTCCGGATCGTGAAGGCGGAGAAGTACTTCCACAAGTACGGCGTCTGGACCGTCTTCTTCGGGCGGTTCGTCGCGCTGCTGAGGATCTTCGCCGGCCCGATGGCGGGCATGCTCCGGATGCCGTACCCGCAGTTCCTCGCGGCCAACGCGGCCGGCGGTATCGCCTGGTCGACCACGATCGGCATCGTCGCGTTCAACATCGGCGACAACGCGGACAAGATCTTCGGACAACTCTCCGTCTGGGCTCTGGTGGCTGTCGCAGTCGGCCTCGTCGCGGCGTACGCGATCTACAGGCTTCGCCGCCGGACCAGCGACGTCGTACCGGCTGAGCCTGCGGTGGCGGAGTCAGCGGACGCGTAGTACCAGGCTGGGAGTCGCTGTGCCGTAGACCGTCGTGCCCAGGTACGACGTGCCGGGGACCAGGAAGCGGTAGGCGAACAGGCCCGGCTTGGTCGCCTTGAAGGCGAGCGTGGCGCGGCCGTTGCGGATCGGCGTGGCCTTGACGTTGCCCCAGGTCTTGCCGTTCCAGAACTGCAGCATCGCGGCGCTGTTGACGACCGGACGGACCACGACGACCGCATTGATCACGTCGTTGCGGTTGTGGAGGTTGCCGCCGGAGTACCCGGCGCCCTGGATCTGCAGACGGCTGCGAGTCAGGTACGTCTTGCTGCTGGATTCGGTCGAGAGGGAACCCGCCCGGCTGGCGGCGGGGACATAGGCGCGGTACGAGCGGCTGCCAACGGTGTTGACCCGTACTTCGAAGTGCCCGCCGGGCTGGGTGGTCCCACGCCCGGCCTGGACCCACGGACCTCCGGCCTTGTTCTGCGCCAGCACGACAACCGTCAGCCCGGCCGCCGTGTTCTGTTGCGCCAAGCAACGGCTCTCGGCGCAGCTGATCTCCTGTAGGACGGTCCTGCCGCGGATCATCATCTGATGCCCGAAGGTCCACAGCGTTGGCACCGCGGCCGTCGTGTAACTGGTCCGGGCGGAGATCTCGCCGCCAGTCAGCGAAGCCCACTCGTTCTTGGCCCGCAACTGGAAGAAGTACGGCGGCTTGACGTTCTTCACCACCTGCCGGGTCGAGGTGGTCCCGGCCCCGACCGCGCGGAACGGCTGACCGTTACTGCCGATCACCGGCTGGTAGACCTGGCTCCCCTTCGGCACGTCCAGCGGATCCCCCGGGGTGAAGTCCTGCGCGGGCGGCGGCACCTTCCAGGTCACCACCACGTCCTTGCCGCTCGGGGTCGCCACCGCGTCCGAGGGCCGCTGCGGTCCGTCCGTGTCGAACATCGGGGAGCGGGCCAGTTTGCTGGTGATGCCACCCTGCGAAGTACCGACGGCCAAGGCGATCTTGTAGTTGCCGTCCGGCGGGAACGCCGAGGTCGGGATCGCCCAGCTGTTCGGCTCCCCCGCGGCCAGATACTTGATGTACGACGGGCTCGAGCTGACGATGCCTTCGATGGAGATCCGGTTCGGGGCGTTCGAGTCCTTCCAGCTGACCTGGACGGCCTGGCGGGTGTTGTCCGCCCACCCGATCGTGACCGCGGACGGGGTCGGGTCGGACGAGCACGCGGTCAGCACGCCGGCGCTGAGAACCACGGCCGAGGCAAGGGCGAGCCGCACCCTGACCATCTCGCCTCACCTACCTCGTCGCGGATACCGCCTCACTGCAGGGACCGGCTTGACCATACATAGTGTGGACAAGCCGATGCCTAGAAGGAGGACCGAATCGTGATACTTCCGGCCGACGTCTGCCGGCAGCGGTTCCGCCTGGCGGACAGGGTCTTTCTGGCCACTACGGGTGAGGATATGCGCCCGCACATCGTGCCGGTGACGTTCGCCCTGACCGGCGACGATTCACTGCTCATCGCGATCGACCACAAACCCAAGACAACCACGAACCTCCGCCGCCTCCGCAACATCGCCTGGAATCCCCAGGTTTCACTCCTGCTCGACCACTACGACGCGGACTGGACCCAGCTCTGGTGGATCCGCGCCGACGGCCACGCCGCCGTGAGCTCTGACGCCTCCGCCGAGGGCTTGGTGGCCAAGTACCCGCAGTACGCCGAGACGCCACCAGCCGGCCCCTTCATCCACATCACTGTGGACAACTGGACCGGCTGGTCTTACAGCTAGGCGTTCGTGGTGAGGACGACCCAGGTCTTGCCGTTCCAGCGCTGCAGTTGCACCCGGCCGGAAACCCTCGGGTCGACGTTGAGATCGGCGTAGCAAGAAAGTTGCAGCTTGTTGCAAGTGGGCGGCAGTGCTTGGGCCTTACCGTGGGGTTCAACAGCAAGGGGGGACCTCTATGACTTTCATCAGTACGCCCGAAAACACTGCCCATCTCGAGGCGAACCGGGCGCCGGCCGGACATATCCCGAATTTCGTCAGGACCTTCGCGGCCAGGCCGGAGGTCTACCAGGCTTGGGCGCAGCTCAACGGCGCGATCAAGGCAGGAATGGACCTGCGCCGCTATGAACTCGCCACCCTGGCCGCCGCGACCGCCCTGAAGTCGAGCTACTGCTGCCTCGCGCACGGCCAGGTTCTAGCCGACAAGTTCCTCTCATCCGACGAGGTCGCGACGCTCGTCACCACGCCGGCCGAAGATCCCGTCGACCGGGCCGTGATGGATTTCGCCCGCAAGGTCGCGCTCGCCGCCGACACCATCACCCAGTCGGACGTCGACGTACTGCGCGCCCTCGGCCTCAGCGACGAAGACGTCCTCGACGTCGCCCTGGCAGCCGCCGCCCGCTGCTTCTTCTCCAAAACCCTCGACGCCACCGGCACCACCCCCGACGCCGCCTATCACACCCTCCTACCCCCAGCCCTGGCCAAAGCCCTAACCGTCGGCCGCCCAATCGACTGATCGCTCGACCAATCAACTGGTACCATTTCCTGTACCACTGCGCTCGAGCGATCAACAGGCAGCAACCAACCAGAGAGGGGATCCCATGGCGATCACGGCATCGGCCGCACGCAAGGATCTGTTCCCACTCATCGAGCAGGTCAACGAGGATCACACTCCGGTGGAGATCACGTCGAAAGCGGGCGGAGCCGTCCTGCTGTCCCTCGACGACTACCGCGCGTTGGAGGAGACGGCGCACCTGCTGCGCGTGCCGGCCAACGCCCGGCGGCTGCTCGAGAGCTTGGCACAGGCCCAGCGAGGTGAACGGGAGGAACACGAGCTGACGTGAGGCTCGTGTTCACTCCGCACGGCTGGGAGGACTACACCTACTGGCAGGGCGCGGACCGGCAGCAAGTCAAGCGCATCAACCGTCTGATCGAGGATGCGCTGCGCGACCCACAGAGCGGCATCGGTAAACCTGAACCTCTGAAGCACATGCTCCAAGGAGCCTGGTCGCGGCGGATCGACAGCGAGCACCGACTGGTGTACCTCGTCGACGCCGACGATCTCGTGATCCTGCAAGCCCGGTTCCACTACGGGAAGTAGACGGTCCTATTCCGGCTGGTTCTTGGTGGGGCCGTTGTGGTGGTAGGGGGTGGTGATGCCTTCGTACATGAGGTGGGTGATGAGGCCCTGGGCGGCGTGGGGGAGGTTGTGGCAGTGGTCCATCCAGATGCCGGGGTTGTCGGCGACGAAGGCGATCTCGTAGGTTTCGTCGTCCTCGACGTTGAGGGAGTCGACCCACCAGGGGGAGCCGGTCGCGGCCACGCCGTTGCGGCTCAGCACGACGACGTGGTGTCCGTGCAGATGCATCGGGTGCACCTGGCCTGACTTGTTCTGCACGGTCATCCGTACGATGTCCCCCTCGGCCACCACGAACATCGGCACCTTCGGGAACTGGTGCCCGTTGATCGTCCACCACAGCCCAGGTACGCCGTCGTAGAACCCGGGCCGCCTGCCGATCCGGTACTCGAAATGCCGATCCGCCGAAGCAGGATCAAAGGGCAGCGCAGCCGTCTTCCCATAGCTCAGCAGATCGACCGACGCACCAGGTTCGGCACCCGTCGGCGCGTCCCCCGAGCCGATCACCAAAGTCGTCGGCCCACCACCCAGTCCGATGCGAATCGCCCCACTGGGCAAGGTGATCGCCAGGTCGATCCGACCGCCCGCCGTCACGAGCACAGACTTCCCCTCGACAAGAGTCGGCCCGTTCACCTCTGTACCGTCCACAGCAACAACCCGGTACTGCGCGCCGTCGACCCAGGCAGCCATCGGTCCGTTGTCGGTGTTGATCAGCCGAACCCGCACCGTGCTCCCCGGCACCGCGGAGACCCGGCGCTCGCCGTACTCCCCGTTGACCGTCCGGATCTTGTCGTACGTGTGCACCGCCGCGATCACGTCGCTCGGAGAGGGCGAGATCACGAGTACGCCGTACAGGCCGTCCTTCACCTGCTCGTGCGACAACTGGTGCGAGTGGTACCAGTACGTCCCCACGTCGACCGCCACGAACCGGTACACGAAGGTCTGTCCCGGCATCACCGCGTCCTGCGTGACACCGGCGACGCCGGCCACAGCAGCCGGTACGTCGACTCCGTGCCAATGCAGAGTGGCCCCATCGGGGACCGACTCGTTGATCAGCGTCACCTCGACGAGATCGCCTTGTTTCGCGGTGATCCGCGGGCCCGGTGACGTGTGGTTGAGGGTGTACCCCTTCATCGGGCCCCGGCCGGGAATGTCGAAACTCTCCTTGCGCGCGACCAGCTTCACCGAAACGTCGGCCGCCTGGTTCGCGGGCGCGACCAGCTTGCTGAGATCACGTCCGTGGCCGGCGTGCGCCATCGACATCGCCGGGCCGCCACCGTAGTCGGCGTACCCCATGTCCATCGGCGCCAGGCCGTTCGGCACCAGGCTCTGCTGCCACATCCAGCCCAGCGGCGCCAGCACCACCAGCGTCGCCACGAGCGCGACCAGCACGCGGCGACGGGGCAGCCGAGCGGTCACGACCGGCCCTCGAAGGTTGCCAAGGGCATCTAGATGGTCGCCTCAGTACTGGTCGGCGCGGCGGCCGCCGGCTGGTTCGCCGCCCGCTTGCCCGCCATCCCCGCGACAGCGATCAGGGCCAGCGCATTGGCGCCGTGCAGTGCGCCGATCACCGGTGCACCCCACGCGACGAAGGCCAGTGCGATCTGCAGGACGACGAGTCCGAACACGATCGCGGCCCACTTGACCCCACCGGCGATGCCGGCGAAGAAGGACACGATCAGCAACAGAATGGCGAGCAACGGGATCGCTATCAGGCCGATCATGCCGTGCGCCACTTGGCCGAAGTTGAAGTCGGTGTTCTTGTCGAACACCGCGCCGCCGTCGACATCCTTCAGCACCATGAACCAGCCGAGCGCGATGGTCATGGCCTGCAGCAGCACGCCGATTGCGATCAGCTGCGCCAGCACGCGATAGGTGGACTTCACAATCGATCCTCCCCCGGACCGCGACCCGCGCGCTGCGACCACGCACATCTCCCCGTGGCCCCGGACCTCCCCGCCCGGGTGTCGCTCGTCTCATCGTGATCCTGCTACGGCCTGTGCACAAGAGGGTATGGCGGTGAACCAGAACTGACGGAGAGTGACCGTCTAGCGGTTGCGGGCGAAGGCGCGCTGCAGACCGAGCAGGGTCAGGAAAGGTTCGTGCTGGTCGATCTGGTCGCATTCCTCGACCACGAGCGCGGCCAGGGCGCCAGTCGCGACCACGGTGACGGCTGAGCGGTCGAAGCCCTGCTCGGCGACGATCCTGTTCACGATGCCGTCGACCAGACCGGCGAATCCGAACACCGCGCCTGCTTGCAAGGCCTCCACCGTGTTCTTCGCGACCACCGAGCGGGGGCGGAGCAACTCCACCCGGCGCAACTGGGCCGCGGACTGCCCGAGCGCATCCATCGCGGTCTCGATCCCCGGTGCTATCGCTCCGCCGATGAAGGCGCCGCTCGCGTTCACCACGTCCACGGTGGTCGCCGTACCGAAGTCGGCCACGATGCAGGGAGCACCGTACCGGTGGACCGCGGCCAGCGCATTGGCGATCCGATCGGTGCCGACCTCCCGCGGGTTGTCGACGAGCACCGGAAGGCCGGTCTTCACCCCCGGCTCCACCACGACACTCGGTACGCCCGGGTAGTAGCGCGCGACCAGGTCCCGGAGCTCGTGGAGCACACTCGGGACGGCCGAGCAGACGGCCAGTCCGTCGACCTGAGTCTCGCCGGACAGCAGTCCCTCGAGGAGCACGGCCCACTCGTCCGCAGTACGGCGGGTGTCGGTGCCGACCCACCAGTGGCGTTTGACCGTGCCGCCGTCCGTGGCCTCACCCTGGTCGCTGTCGAGCAGGCCGACCAGAGTGCGGGTGTTCTCCACTGCGACGGCGAGCAGCATCAGGCTTCCTGGAGGTCCAACGCGATGTCGAGCACCGGCGCCGAATGCGTCAGCGCGCCCACCGCGAGGAAGTCGACACCGGTCTCGGCGACCTCGCGAGCCGCGTCGAGCGTCAGCCCGCCGGAGGCCTCCAGTCGGGCCCGGCCGGCCACCTTCTCGACCGCCTCGCGCAACGACGGCACGTCCATGTTGTCCAGCAGGATCAGATCGACGCCCGCATCCACCGCGATCAACGCGTCCTCGACCGAGTCCACCTCGACCTCGACCGCGATCTCCGGATAGGCCTTGCGAACCAGGCGGAACGCCTCCGCGACCCCGCCGGCGGCGATCACGTGGTTGTCCTTGATCAGGGCAGCGTCGGACAACCCCATCCGGTGGTTCTTCCCGCCGCCACAGCGCACCGCGTATTTTTCCAGCGTACGCAGCAGCGGCATCGTCTTGCGGGTGTCGCGGATGACCGCGCCGGTGCCCTCGACCGCATCGACCCAGCGCCGCGTCAGGGTGGCGACCCCGGAGAGATGGCAGAGCAGGTTCAGCGTGGTGCGCTCAGCGGTGAGCAGTTGCCGGGTCTTGCCGCGCACGGTCATCAGGACGTCGCCGGCCTTGACCGAGGCCCCGTCGGTGACGGAGTGCTCGATCTCCACCTCTTCGCCCTTGCCCGCGACCAGCCGGATCACCAGGTCGGCGATCTCGAGGCCTGCGACCACGCCGTCGCCCCGCGCGACCAGCTCCGCGACCGAGACCTGGTCAGCGTCGACCGTGGCCGTGGTGGTGACGTCGACCCCGCCGGCCAGGTCCTCCTCGATGGTGGCCCGGACGAGGTCCTCGACCCATTGCCTGTCGAGAGTGTCATCCATGCTGCTACTTCCCCTCCGGTGAATCCTTCAGCGCCACGAAGGTCGTGGCCGGCCGCGCCGAATCTTCCTCGGCCGGCAACGTGAGGTCCAGATTGCCCGACCAGTGCTCGTCGTCGCGATCCGGGTAGTCCTCGCGCCAGTGAGCCCCGCGACTCTCCTCACGGACGGTAGCGGCCGCGATCAGCGCTGACGCGACCGTGACCAGGTTCGTCGCCTCCCATCCAGGCGTGCCGGGCTCGCCGGCCGTTTGCTCGATCAGTTTCCCGAGTCTGGCACCCGCTTCCGACAGTCCGGACGCGCTCCGGATGACGCCGGCACCGACCGTCATCACCCGCTGCAACTCCGGTACGACGTCCGCATCGACCAGGCCCGGCACTCTCCCATCGACAGCCGGTTCGCGCAACGGCGGAAGGTCCCTGGCGAGCGAATCCGCGATCCGGCGGGCGAAGACCAGGCCCTCCAGCAGGGAGTTGGAGGCCAGCCGGTTCGCGCCGTGCACCCCGGTACAGGCGACCTCGCCGCAGGCGTAGAGCCCGGGGACGGAGGTGTGACCCTGGAGATCCGTCCAGATACCGCCGGACGTGTAGTGGCAGGCGGGCGCGACCGGGATCAGCTCGCGGACCGGGTCGATACCGTGCGACCGGCAGGAGGCCAGGATGGTCGGGAACCGCACCCGCCACTTCTCGTCACCGAAGTGCCGGGCGTCCAAAAAGACGTGATCCTTGCCGGTGGCAAGCATCTGCCGCATGATCGCCTTCGCCACGATGTCCCGCGGGGCGAGGTCGGCCAGCTCGTGCTGACCCTGCATGAAGCGGTTGCCGAGATGGTCGACCAGGAACCCACCCTCGCCGCGCACCGCCTCGGACACCAACGGTTGCTGGCCTTTGGCGCTCTTGCCCAGCCACAGCACGGTCGGGTGGAACTGGATGAACTCCAGATCGCGAACCTTCGCCCCGGCCCGGAGAGCCAGGGCCATCCCGTCCCCGGTGGAGACACTGGGATTCGTGGTCGCGGCGTACAGCTGACCGAGTCCGCCCGAGGCGAGGATCACCGCGCGGCTGCGGATCGCGCCGACGCCGTCCAACTGGCCCTCACCCATCACGTGCAGGGTGACGCCGGCGATGGCGCCGTCCTCGGCGGTGAGCAGGTCCAGCACCAGCGCGTGCTCGATCAACCGGATGTCGGGCGCCCGCTTCACCGCTGCGACCAGCGCCCGCTCGATCTCGGCGCCGGTCGCGTCTCCGCCGGCGTGCGCGATCCGGTTGCGGTGGTGCCCGCCCTCCCGGGTCAGCGACAGGTCTCCTCCGGCCATCGTGTCGAACCGCGCCCCGAGCTCGATCAGATCCCGGACGGCATCCGGTCCTTCGGTCACCAGAGCCCGTACTGCGGCTGGATCGCTGAGCCCGGCGCCTGCCACCAGGGTGTCGTGGAGGTGGTCCTCAGGCGAGTCACCCGGACCGAGCGCCGCGGCGATACCGCCTTGAGCCCACTGGGTCGAACCAGAGGCGACGACGTCCTTGGTCACCACCAGCACCGAACCGAGCTCGCGAGCCCGCAACGCGGCGGTGAGCCCGGCGATCCCCGAGCCGATCACCACCACGTCGACCGTATCGGTCCAGCCTGGTTCGGGCGCAGCCAACCGCTGCGGCACAGCAGGAGCAGTCATCAGGCGACCGTATCAACCGATTTCACCGGAGCGTGATGGAAATGTTGTCAATGAGACGGGTGGTGCCTACGCGGGCGGCTATCAGCATGCGGGCCTCGCCGGGGCCTATGACCGGTCCGAGGTCGGGGGCGCGGAGGGCCAGGTAGTCGATCTTCACCGACGGCACGGCCTCCAGTTCGGCATGGGCGGCGGCCATCACGGCGTCAGGGCCGTTCATTCCGGCCTTGGCGCCCGCGGTGAGCGCGCGGTACAGGACCAGCGCCTCGTCACGCTCGGTCTCCGACAGGTACCGGTTGCGTGAGGACAAGGCGAGCCCGTCGGCCTCGCGAACGGTCTGCACCGGGACGATGTCGACGTCCATGTCGAGATCGCACACCATCTCGCGGATCAGCGTCAACTGCTGATAGTCCTTCTCCCCGAACAGCGCGATGTCCGGTGCGGTCAGGTGCAGCATCTTCGACACCACCGTCAGCACACCGGCGAAATGCCCGGGCCGGACCATCCCCTCGAGCTCGTCGGCCAGCGGACCGGGATGCACCGTGATGGACGGCTCGTTCGGGTAGAGCTCGTCGCGGGACGGGTTGAAGACCAGATCCACGCCCTCGATCTTCGCGATCGCCAGGTCACTGGCCAGGGTCCGCGGATACCGGTCGAAGTCCTCGGACGGCCCGAACTGCAACGGATTCACGAAGATCGTCAGGACCACACTGCCTTCCGGCCCGACTCGTTCGCGAGCCTCCGCCAGCAGGGCCGCGTGGCCGTCGTGCAGGGCGCCCATCGTCATCACGACCGCTCGGGGCCGGATCGCCGCCGCCGCTCGCAGCTCAGCCTTGGTCTGGGTGAGTCTCACTGCGGTGCCTCCCCTGTTCGATACCCCAGCACATCTTCGAAGTCCAACGCCGTTTCGAACCGCGCGGCCGTCTCGCGATCCAGCCGGCCCGCCTCGACCGCCAACTCCACAGTGGCACCGGCGAGCTCGGCGTACGTGCTCGCCACGCGCCCCCGCAGTACGGCCAGGTGAGCTGCCACCGTGTCGACATCGCCGCGCGCGATCGGCCCGGTGAGCGCATCATGACCGGACCGCAGCGTGTTGTCGAGGGTTGCGGTCAGCAGTGGCCCCAGTGTCGCCGCCGGGTCCGCGACGCCGGCCTCGCGCAGTACGGCGAACGCCTGCACGAGCAACGTGGTCAGGTGGTTCGCGCCATGCACGAGGCCCGCGTGGTAGAGCGCCCGCTGCTCCTCCGAGATCCACTGGACCCCGGCTCCGAGGGCCTTGACCAGCCGCTCGACCATCGGCTGGGCCTCGGCCGGCGCGGTCGCCGTGAAGACAACGTCGGTCAGGTCCACGGCCGTCCCGACAAAGGTCATCGGCGGATGCAGCGCCACCGGAATCCCCGCAGTACCTGCGAAAACCGAGACCCCGTGCGCCCCGGACAGATGCACGACGTACTGGTCCCGCGTCAACGGAAGGCCGGCCGCAACCTCGGCCAGCGCATCATCCGGTACTGCGACCAGCACCACATCGGCCCGGGTGGTCACCTCGGACGGCGATAGCACGGGGACGTCCGGCAGCAGGCGGGCGGCTCGTTCGAGCGACGCCTGCGAGCGTGCGGCGACGCCGGTGACGGGATACCCGGCGGACGCCAAGGCTGCTCCCAGGGCGCTCCCGGCCCGGCCGGAGCCGATGATGCCGATACGTTCCATGTCCACTCTCTACGTTCCAGTCCTGACTAGTGCAGGTACCAGACGGTTCGTGCGGTCGACTCAAGCTTAGTGGTCGGCACAGGTGGGAGCATGATGCGGTGAGCGAACACTCAGTGGATGCGTGGACCGCGCGGACAGCGATCCTGGTCGCGGTGCCGGAGCTTGCCTCGTACACCGATCGATGGCGATCCGTCTCCTCCTCATCGAGCCGGCCGGACCTCACGCTGACCGAACTGATTCCGCCGCACGTGACCGTGCTGGTGCCCTGGGTCAGCGATCCATCGCCGGAACATGTGCAGCGACTGGAGGACGCGGTCGCCTCGGTGGAGCCGTTCGACCTCAGCTTCCCGACCGCCGGCCAGTTCCCGAACGGGACGGTCTGGTTGCGACCCGAACCCTTCGACCAGGTTCTCGAACTGCTCAAGACCGTGCTCGCCGCGTTCCCCGAATGCCCGCCCTACGGCGGTGAGTATCCGGACCCCCATCCGCACCTGACCATCGCCTCCGCTTCCTCCGCCACTGCCGCTGTCCTCGCCGAGGCTCAGGCGGCGCTCGCGGCTGAGGCCGCGCCGACCGTCCGGCTCGACGATCTGACCATCTGGCGGGAGGGCGAGGACCAGGTCTGGCAACTGGTCGGCTCGGTCCCCCTGGGCCACTAGATGGCAACCTTCCGGGAGGCTTGGCAGGAAGCGCTCTACGGACCGGGTGGCTTCTACCGCGTCGAACGACCAGCCGCCCACTTCCGTACTTCGGTGCACGCGTCCCCGTTGTTCGCCCGGGCGATCGCCCGCCTCGCACGGGATCTGGGTTTCAGCGAGATCACCGACATCGGCGCCGGGGAGGGCGAGCTCGGGGATGCGCTGCGCGCCGAGGGACTCGCAGTACGGGACATCGAACTGGACGACGAGCTGCCCGACCGGCTGACCGGCCTGGTGATCGCGAACGAATGGCTCGACAACCTCCCCTGCGAGCTCGTCGAACTGGACGACTCTGGGGTCCCGCGCTACCTGCTGGCGGATCTCACGGTGGGTGAGGTTGTCTCAGGCAACGACCTCTCGTGGCTGGAGAAGTGGTGGCCGCTGACCGAACCGGGTGACCGCGCCGAGGTCGGGACCACTCGGGACGCAGCCTGGGCGGACGTTGCCCGCCGCCTCGACGATGCCGTTGCGATCGCAATCGACTACGGACACACCCGCGCCGACCGTCCGCCGTGCGGGACTCTGACCGCCTTCCGCAAGGGCCGCGAATGCTCGCTGATCCTCGACGGCTCCTGCGACATCACCGCGCACGTCGCGCTGGACTCGCTGGCCGCAGCGGTTCCGGGGAGCTTGGTTACCACCCAACGCTCAGCGCTCAGCGCATTGGGGGTGAGCAGTAGCCGTCCGAGCCAGGAGCTCGCCCGGACCGATCCCCTGCGCTACTTGGCCGAGCTGTCGTCCGCGGGCGAGGCCACTGAGCTACTGGATCCCTCTGGGCTCGGCGGGTTCGGCTGGGTGTGGACGGGAGCGGGCGCGGACGCAGTACGGCGTGCTTCTCGGGCTCTGCTGGCCTGAGCCTCTAGGAGGTTTGCAGCGTCGTCTACATCGCGGTGGAGGGCTATGGCATCCGTCGGGCCCAGGGGCGTGTCTATGTGGACGTTGGCGAGGCGTAGGCGGCGCTGGAGCGGGCCTTGCTGCAGTCGGACAGACTGGGTCTTGTGGTGCAGCACGATCGACGTACGGCGGCTTACCCAGCCCCGGGTGGTCACCAGTACCTGCTCGTCGGAGCCGTACGACAAGTAGCGCCAGCCGATCGGGCGCAACCACTTGGCGCGCTCCGGGGCCTGGTGCATCTCGATGCGGGACAGGTCGAACCCGGGCAGCACGCGCGCGAGCACACCGGCCACCTCCTGGCGCTCACCGACCGGTAGGAGCTGGGCGCCATCGTGCTCGTCCTCACCGTCGGACTTGTTGCCCGCCACACCGGCGATGTCCAGGTCCACCCGCGACCAGCCGAGCAGTCGCCAGATCAGCGGCTCGGTGATGAGCAGGCCCTGCACGCGGCCGGGCGGAACCGTCTGGCGCTGCACGTCGAACAGGCCCCGCTTGGTCCTCAGCCCATCGCGCGTCTCGGACAGGGTGAAGCCGTGGTTGCCGACGACACCCTTCCAGATCGGCTGCACGACACCGAGCAGCAGCGGCAGACCAGCGAACAGACCGAACCGGAAGTCCAGCACTGTGGTGGCGATGATCAACCAGACCAAACCGGCGAGGCTACCGAGCACTGTCGAAGACAGCAGGGTCGCACCGAGCAGGCGACCTGTCGGAACCACCAGCAGCGGCGGCGACTCCACTTGCGGCGCCTGGGCCTCGGCCTCGGCGGCCTGCTCGCCCTTGGCCCTGACCAGCAGAGTGGCCCGCAGCTTGGCGGCCTCCTCGTAGGTGAAGTAGCTCAGCCGGCCGTCGTTCTTCCCGCCGCCGGCGACGTCCATCCGCAGCTCGGCCATGTTGAACAGCCGCGCCACGAACGGCTGCGCCACGTCGATCGCCTGGATCCGGTCGAACCGGATGATCCGGGTCCGGCGGAACAGGAAGCCGCTGTCGACCCTGATCGCGTCGTCGGTCAGCTGCCACTTGGTGAACCACCAGGACAGCGCGCCGAGCAGGATGCCGCCGACCAGGACGGCGAGCAGCCCGAGTCCGGCGATCTTGAGGTTGCTGCGCAGGCCCTCGTTGTTGGCCATCGCGAACGCGGCGACGACGAAGTACCCCCAGCCCTTCACGAACGGGGTCAGCGGGTGCAGTCGCTCTCCGGTGCGCTCGGCCGGGCGCGCCTGGGGTGGTGCGGTGGGCTCGGTCACAGGCCCCACGCCTGTGCCTGGCCGAGCGCGGACAACCTGTCACGCAACCGGCTCGCCTCGTCCGGATGCAGCCCGGGGATCTTGGCGTCGGTCGCCGGGGTCGCAGTGTGCAGCTCCACCGTCGCGATGCCGAACGACCGCTCCAGCGGACCGGCCGCCACGTCGACGAACTGCATCCGCCCGTACGGGACCACCACCAGCTGGCGGAACAGGATGCCGTGGCTGACGAGCAACTCGTCCTCGCGTTCGGCGTACTTCCAGGACCGCTGGTTCCGGCCGATCAGGATCCAGGTCCAGACGAAGATGGCGGCCATCAGCACCAGCCACAGTACGGCGTACAGCCAGTCCAGCAGCAGCCCGAACAAGAGCAGCCCGGCGATCGCCACCACGCCGATCATGATCGCCGCACTCACTCTGCGAACAGCCGCGAGCTTGGGCGAGACCGGTGTCCAGCTGACATCCGATGGTGCGAAGAGGTCGTCCACGACAACCAGCCTGTCACGATAGGGGGCATGAGTACGGAGCGAGTGGTCGGAATTGGCCCGGGAGCCGCTGGGCTGGACCCGCAGTTCGAGCGTGGCGGGACCGGTTCCGGCTCGGAGTTGCCGACCACCGACATGGTGCTCAACATCGGGCCCCAGCACCCCGCGACGCACGGCGTACTGCGGCTCCGGCTGACCCTGGACGGCGAGCGGATCGTCGGCTGCGAACCGATCATCGGCTACATGCACCGCGGCGCCGAGAAGCTCTTCGAGGTCCGCGACTACCGCCAGATCATCGTGCTGGCGAACCGGCACGACTGGCTGTCCGCGTTCTCCAACGAGCTCGGCGTGGTGATGGCGGTCGAACGGATGATGGGCCTCGAGGTCCCGGTCCGCGCGGTCTGGTTGCGCACCCTGCTGGCCGAGCTGAACCGGGTGCTGAACCACCTGATGTTCCTCGGCTCGTACCCCCTGGAACTGGGCGCCATCACGCCGGTCTTCTACGCGTTCCGGGAGCGGGAGACTCTGCAGGCGGTGATGGAGGAGCTGTCCGGCGGCCGGATGCACTACATGTTCAACCGGGTCGGCGGGTTGAAGGAAGACTTCCCGTACGGCTGGCTCGGCCGTACCTCGGCCGCCTCGGCCGCGGTCCGCCGACGGCTCCCGGATATCGAGAACCTTGTCCTCGGCAACGAGATCTTCCGCGCCCGGACGGTCGGGGTCGGCCGCCTCTCACCGGAACTGATCGCGGCGTACGGCGTCTCCGGCCCGATCGCGCGAGCCTCAGGCGTCGACGCCGACCTCCGCCGGGACGAGCCCTATCTGGCGTACGACGAACTGCTCCGCGACGGCGTACTCCGCGTCGTCACCCGGCCCGAAGGTGATTGCTACGCCCGCTTCTCGGTGCTGCTGGAACAGGTGAAGGTCTCCCTCGACCTGGTCGACGCCTGCCTGGAGCGCCTGATGACGATGCCGGCCGGACCGGTGAACGTCCGCCTCCCGAAGATCCTCAAGGTCCCCGAAGGCCAGACCTACGCCTGGACCGAGAACCCCCTCGGCATCAACGGCTACTACCTGGTCTCCCGCGGCGACAAAACCCCCTGGCGCCTCAAACTCCGCTCCGCCAGCTTCAACAACATCTCAGTCCTCCCCGAAATGCTCCCCGACACCATAGTCGCCGACATGATCGCCATCCTCGGCTCCATGTTCTTCGTAGTAGGAGACATCGACAAGTAGGCGATTGGCCGGCGGCGGCCGCACAAGCCGGAAACAAATTTGCACCTGGCGACCAGATGTTTCCGGCTTGTGGGATGGGATCAGGCAAGCTGGCAGGTCGGACCGCAAGGGGTCGCGCTGAGGGTCGGGTCCCGGCGACGCAGCACCTGGAAGACCTGTACGGCGGCAGCGCATGGCCTACTGGTGATGTCGAACCACCCGTAGCGCAACGTGGATTCGGCGCGCAGGGTCGCGCGGTTGTCCCGGTCCAGATCGCGCCAGCGCCGGTGCGGCGCGAAGTGGAAACGCCCGTCGAGCTCGACCACCAACCCGAACCTCGGATAGGCGACGTCGGTGAATTCCTTGCCCACCTGACGCTGCCGAACCCCCGCAGGTAGTCCGTGGCGGCGTTCCACGTCGCGCAGGTAACGGAGTTCGAGGAGTGAGTGCGAGCCGGCCGCGACGTCGGCCAGGATCGGTCGTAGTTCGCTGCGGTAGCGGAGCCGGCGCCGCTCGTCGAGCGCCGACAGGATGGCGGCGGGATCGACCCGGCCGCTCTGGCAGGCCTCGGCGATGACTGCTGCTGCCTCGTCGGCGGAGTTCGAGATCGCGACGATGTCCAGCACTGCGTGCGCGGCCGTACTGCGCGGCGGAATCACCGCCGCCAACCGGTCCTTCCAATGCTCGTCACGGTAAAGCATCACGTTCGGTCGAGGGCGAACCCGCCGCTTCCCGGGGATCGTCAGATACACCGGTCGCCGGTCGTCGGCCTTGAGCAGACCGAGTTGCTCCGCCGCGGTGTAGTGGCTCCATCCAGCGTCCGGACCCGCATACAGCAACGCTGCCAGCAGACGCTCGTCGTAGCCGATCGGTCCTGTATGAGTGGCGTAGACACCAGGGTGAATAGTCTGCCAACGCCGGCGCCGCAGTGGACGACGGATATCTGCTTCAGACCACTGGGCCGCCAGTAGTTGGGCTCGGGAGACGATCCGGTTCTGCACATGGATCAGAACCTCGATGCCCTCGTCCTCGAGCTGCTGCTGCCACCACCACTCCACCCGATCCAGGATGAACGAAATCGGCGGCGCGCGCGGATGGGGCTGTGGACAACCGGGCGCTCGGCCGCAGATCAGGCAGTATGAACGGGCGACCACCGGCCCAGCCGACCTCGCGCGTCTTCCAGTGCAGCGTCGTCATCGTCAGAAGCCCACTCCACTACAGGCAACGGCGGCAACCCGAGCCGCGGCGCAATGTCATCGTTCGCATCGTGCATCCAGCTCGTCGCCCAAACCCCCTCACAGTCCAGTGAGGCCGTGCTGCCGTCGCACAGCGGCAACCTCCGCCTCAGCCTCTGGGGTGTTGATGCGCTCGGCTCGAACTTCCTTCCACGCACGGTGTCCCATACTCGCGGAGTACTTGAGTCAGGAGGCGGCGAGGCCGCGGAGTTTTAGGTCTACGACTGTGGGGGCGTCGGCTATGGAGTGTTTGTCGCCGGCGGCTACTACGGTGGCGACCTCCTCGTCGATCTTGTCGAGGCGTTGGTCGATGCGGTCCAGGCGGCGTTGCATCAGGTCGACGAACTCGGCGTTCTCGACCACGCGGGCGCTGGTGATGCGGGAGTACTCCTGGGCCACCTGGGCGCGGTCGTCGCTGTGGGCCAGGCGTTCGACCAGGAGTTGGTGGCGGATCAGCACCGAGGCGCCGACGGCGACCAGGACGGCGCCGATCGCGGCGGCGCGGAGGATCCACTGGTTCTGGGAGAACAGGGCGATACTGACGCCCAGGCAGACGACCACCAGCAGGCTGTTGGCGATGGTGAGAATTGTGGTCCTGGTTCGACGGCGGCTACCCCTTGACCCCATGGACCGACATGTTAGGGGGTGTCTTCGGGGTCTTCCGGGATACGACACGCGCGTTCGAGCAGCAATCCGGCCGTGACGACCAGCACTGAGATCACCGCCGCGATGCCGGAGGTGATCACCCGGTTGCGGGGCCCCGAGGCGCTCACCGCGTCCAGGAAGGATAACGCGAACCCTGCGTACACGCCGGTGCACAACGCGCCGACGAAAGCGCTGGCTTTCCCGATCATCAGCAGGAAGACCGCGCGGGACGGCTCGATCCGCTCCCGGCGCACCTGGACCCGCTGGTGGGTGTTGCGGGCCGTGCCGAACAGCAGCGCGGCCAGGAAGCTCCAGGCGACGAGGGTGAGCCAGGACACCGTCGGAGCGACGCCGCCGCCGGACTCGATCGCCCGCACCAGAGTGAGGCCGATCGCCGCCCCGAGGACGGCGATCGCGACCAGCAGCCGACGCGAGGTCGGCCGGACCGAACCGGGCCGCGGCGGCTCCTTGCCGGCTCCGGGCTTGCTGCCCGGGCCGGTCCCGCCGGACGCCACTACCCGAGCTCGATACTCAGGTCGTCGAGCCGCTTGACGCCTTCGGTACCGACCTTGGCCAGCAGGTCCGCCACCGGGCCGACGCCGGGCAGCACCGCGTCCGGCTCGATGTCGAGCCAGGGCGCCAGCACGAAGGCGCGCTCGTGCGCCCGCGGATGCGGCACCGTCAGCTCCTCGGACTCGATCTCCTTCTTGCCGTACGTGATCAGGTCGACGTCCAGGGTCCGCGGCGCGCCGGGCACGCTGCGCTCCCGGCCGAACGCCTGCTCGACGGCGTGCGCGCGGTCCAGCAGGGTGTCGACGGACAGCGTGGTGTCCGCGAGCAGCACGATGTTCAGGTACGAGCCGGAATCGTCCGGTCCGCCCACCGGTGCTGTCTCGTAGACCGGTGAGACGTCGACGACCACGACGTCAGGGGTGTCCCGCAGTGCGTCGACGGCGCCCTGCAGGTTCGCCTCGCGGTCGCCGAGATTGCTGCCGAGCGACAGGATCACCTGGCGGATCGGCTTCAGGCCACCGCTGAGGGTGTCCGCGTCGATGACGTGGGGACTGGGGGTCTCGGTCACGGGGTATCTCCGGATCTGCGCTGCACGGTCAGGACAACGTCGTCGAACGGCACCTTGATCGGCGCCGAGGGTTTGTGGATGGTCACCGCGGCTCCGCTCACCCGCCGGTCGGCGAGGCACAGCGCCGCGATCCGTTGTGCCAGTGTCTCAATCAGGTCGACCGGGTCGTTCTCGATGGCGGCGTGCACCTGCTCGGCCACCACCCCGTAGTTCACGGTGTCGGCCAGGTCGTCGGAGGCCGCCGCGGGCCGGGTGTCCAGCTCCAGCCGGACGTCCACGATGAACTCCTGCCCGTCGGCCCGCTCGTGCTCGAACACTCCGTGCCGTCCGAATCCCCGGATGCCGCGGATCTCGATCACGTCAGGAGGCATCACGGGACCGCTCATTCCGCCTCCTCCTGTCGACCCCCAGACGACAGTACCGGGGAGGCGTGGTGGATCCACAACCGCCAGCCGGTAGAAGTTCGCCTGAAGACGTTGGTGGCTAGTGCCTTACCCCCGGCGAAACCCTCCTCCGGCGCCCCTTCGCCCGAGGACAGGACATTCTCCGTACACGTGACGTAGGCCACGTCTTCATCTACCCGCACCTGCACGTCGGTGAGGAAGAACTGGATGTACGGCGTGTTCGCGAAGATCATCGCCCACGCCCGCATCATCTCGTTGTAGCCGGAGATCGCCGCGTTCCCCGGATGGATGCAGACCGGATCCGGCTCCGGCAGCCACACCGCCGCCATCAGATCCAGGTCGCCCGCCTCGAACGCGTTGTAGAACGCGGTGTTGGCGTTCAGCACCACGGCCTCGACGCTGGCACCCGTGCCACGCCTCGAACCGCTCGGCTCTTCCGTCATACCGCTCCCCACCTGCTAGCCACCCGGACTGCGTCCGCGCTCGGTGCCACCGCATGGGCCCGGACGCACCAGGCCCCACTCGCGGCAGCGAGGGCGGAGACAGCCGCGCTCGCGTCGTCTCGTCGTACGGCCGGTCTGGGCTCGCCGGTCTCCTCGTCGGCGAGCAGCCTACCTAGGAACGTCTTGCGGGACGCACCGATCAGCAAAGGCAGTCCCAGTACGGCGAACTCGCGCAGCCGGCGCAACACCTCCCAGTTGTGGTCGGCGTTCTTCGCGAAACCCAGCCCCGGGTCCAGCGCCACCCTGCCAAGGTCGATCCCGGCCGCCCGGATCGCCTCCACCCGGTACCCGAGTTCGGTGATCACCTCGGCCACCACGTCGTCGTACTCGGCCTTGTTCTGCATGTCGGCGGAGTGCCCACGCCAATGCATGCACACGTACGCCGTGCCGCGATCCGCCACCAGCCCGAGCATCTCCGGATCGGCCAGCCCACCGGACACGTCGTTCACCATCACCGCACCCGCATCGAGCGCGAGTGCGGCGACCTCGGATCGCATGGTGTCGATCGAGACCAGCGCGCCTTCTGCCGCGAGGGTCTCGATCACGGGCATCACCCGGCGGAGCTCCTCGTCCTGCGAGGGCCGTTCAGCCCCGGGCCGGGTGGACTCGCCACCCACGTCGAGCAGGTCGGCGCCCTCGGCCAGCATCTCCCTGCCGTGCTTGATCGCCGCCGACGGCTCGAACCACTCGCCGCCGTCGGAGAAGGAGTCCGGGGTCACGTTGACGACGCCCATCACCAGGCATCTGGCGGGCGTCGGCAGTCCTCGGACCTGACTCGGTGGGGCAGTTCGCACCCGACCACCGTAGTGGCCGCCGAACTGCCCCACCTAGGTGGTGGGCCCCCATCAACTCCCGGCCTCTGCCGGGGGTCGCTAACCCAGCACCAATGAGGCGCTGCTAGCGGACAGCGCCTCACCGATCGGTTGGGAGTACGACTCGTTCTGCTGCCCGTACTTCTCCATGCACTGACCGCTGATCAGGGCGGCTCCGCTGGTGATGCCCTGGGCGTAGTTGCCGGTCATGTTGGCCCCGCCGGAGTCACCGGACTCGACGCAGGCGGTGTGCTGGAACAGGCCCTTCACGACCTTGTTGTTGCCGTAGTTCACGGTGACGTTCTTGGCCACGATCCGCCCGCACGTCCACTTGGTGCTCTTGCCGGACTTGCACAACTGCGAGCCGACGGTCGCATTGGCATACCCCCGTACTGCGACGTCGGTGGTACCCCAGCCTTCGATCACCCCGCGCTGGTCCCAGCCGTCGATCACGCTCACCGTGCCGAAGTCGTTGCCGGGGAAGCTCGAGGTCCGGGTGTCGCCGAGGATGTAGCCGTTGCGGGAGAACGACGGTTTGCCGGACGTGCAGTGGCCCGCGGTCAGGAAGATCCGGGTGCCCTTCGACGTCCGGGCGTTGAAGCCGAGGGAGCACGTGTAGCCGGTGTTCTTGTCCACCTGGATGCCGCCGAGCAGGCCGAAGTCATCCGCCGTGGTGGTGACCTGGCCCGGTGAGTCGTGCACAGTCACCTTGGCGCCGTTGGCCCGGGCCTTCTTCAGGAACCGCTGGGTGAGCGGGTCCCGGGCGTCCGTGGGCGCGGTGACGACGACGGTGCCGGACACCGGATCGACGTACCAGGACTTGACCTTGCCCGCGCTGGAGCCGGTCGCGATCTGGTCGAGCTCGGACTGCACGGAGTTGAGCTGGGCGGCGGTGAACTGGATCAGCTTGGGAATCGCGCCGACCGCGCGGACCAGTTCGGCGGTCGCTTCGTCCGAGACGGCGACGACCAGGTCGCCCGCGTCGTCGAAGTAGCTGCCGACCACACCGGAGCCCAGCTGGTTCTCCACCTGATCGGCCGCCAGCGCCTGACGGTTCTGCAGCAGCGCTGTTGTTGAATTCGAACCCTGCCCCACCGCCCCGGTCGTCGAGGTCGAGCTCCTGGTTTGGTGGTCCGCTTGCGCGCCGTTCGCCGCGATCAGCCCGGCAGCCGTCAGGGCGACGACCCCGGTGAGTGCGGCGCCGACCCGAAAACGCCCTGCCATACGTTCCTCCTCACGACAGCGCCCTGTCCCCGAGACAGAACGCCACTACGGAACGTAAACGTTCAGACACGGAATGTCCATGGGCAATCGCTGCCAAAGGGCCAACGAGCATGGCCGGTCCGAAGCTATGGGGTCAGCCGACGATCAGGCTCATCGCCTCGGCGCGGGTGACCGGGTTGCGGAGCTGGCCGCGCACGGCCGAAGTGATCGTCCGGGCGCCCGGTTTCCGGACGCCGCGCATCGTCATACAGAGGTGTTCGCACTCGATCACCACGATCACCCCGCGCGGTTTCAGCAGTTCCACCAGGGATTCCGCCACCTGGGTGGTCAGCCGCTCCTGCACCTGCGGGCGTTTCGCGTACACGTCGACCAGCCGGGCCAGCTTGGACAGCCCGGTGATCCGCCCGTCCACGTTCGGGATGTACCCGACGTGCGCCACCCCGGTGAACGGGACCAGGTGATGCTCGCAGATCGACCAGACCTCGATGTCCTTGACCAGGATCAGCTCGTCGTGCTCGAGCTCGAAGGTGGTGCTCAGGACCTCCTCGGCGGACTGCCCCAGCCCGGCCGTGATCTCGGCGTACGAGCGCGCGACCCGGGCGGGGGTGTCCTTCAGTCCTTCACGATCAGGGTCCTCGCCGATCGCGATCAGGAGTTCGCGGATCGCGCGTTCGGCCCGGTCGTGGTCGAACTCCGGCGAGGTCAATCCGTCACTCCGCAGGCGGCGTCGGACCACTGCCGTAGTTCGGGCCGTGCGCGGCCTCGTCCGGCCCGATCGAGCCACCGGGGATCACATCCTGCAGCGAACCGTTCTGCTCGCCCTTACTCGGCAGCGGCATCACCGGCGGCTGCTCGGACGGCGCCCGGGTGGACGAACCGGTCCAGGCCGGCCGCAGCTCGCGCTTCTGGATCGGCGCGAACACACGGGCGATCTCGGCCTTGTCGAGCGTCTCCTTCTCGAGCAGCTCCTCGACCAGGGCGTCCAGCACCGCACGGTTCTCCACCAGGATGTCGAAGGCCTCCTGGTGCGCGTTCAGGATCAGCTTGCCGACCTCCTCGTCGACCGCCGCGGCGATCTCCTCGGAGTAGTTGCGCTGGCTGCCCAGATCCCTGCCCAGGAACGGCTCACCGGAGTCCTGGCCGTACTGGATCGCACCGAGCCGCTCTGTCATCCCGTACTGCGTGACCATCGCCCGGGCGAGCGCGGTCGCCTTCTCGATGTCGTTGCTGGCACCCGTGGTCGGGTCGTGGAAGACCATCTCCTCGGCGGCCCGACCGCCGAGCATGTAGGCCAGCTTGTCGAGCATCTCCGAGCGGGTGGTCGAGTACTTGTCCTCATCGGGCAGCACCATCGTGTAACCGAGGGCGCGGCCGCGCGGCAGGATCGTCACCTTGTGCACCGGGTCGGAGTGCGGCAGCGCCGCGGCGACCAGGGCGTGCCCGCCCTCGTGGTACGCCGTGAGCACCTTCTCCTTGTCCGACATCAACCTGGTCCGGCGCTGCGGGCCTGCGATGACCCGGTCGATCGCCTCGTCCAGCGCGTACTTGTCGATCTGCTGCTTGTTCAGCCGGGCGGTCAGCAGGGCCGCCTCGTTCAGCACATTCGCCAGGTCCGCACCGGTGAACCCGGGGGTCCGGCGGGCGACGGCCCGCAGGTCCGCGTCCTCGCTCATCGGCTTGCCGCGCGAGTGGACCTTCAGGATCTGCTCGCGACCCGGCAGGTCCGGAGCGTCGACGGCGATCTGCCGGTCGAACCGGCCCGGGCGCAGCAGCGCCGGGTCGAGTACGTCCGGACGGTTGGTGGCCGCGATCAGGATGACCCCGCCGCGCACGTCGAAGCCGTCCATCTCGACCAGCAACTGGTTCAGCGTCTGCTCGCGCTCGTCGTGCCCACCGCCGAGGCCCGCGCCACGGTGCCGGCCGACGGCGTCGATCTCGTCGATGAAGATGATCGCCGGGGCGTTGGTCTTGGCCGTCTCGAACAGATCGCGCACCCGGGAGGCACCGACACCGACGAACATCTCGACGAAGTCCGAACCGGAGATCGAGTAGAACGGCACGCCCGCCTCACCGGCGACAGCCCTGGCCAGCAGCGTCTTACCGGTACCCGGCTGGCCGTACAGCAGCACGCCCTTGGGGATCTTCGCCCCGACAGCCTGGAACTTGCCCGGCTCCTGGAGGAACTCCTTGATCTCGCCGAGCTCCTCGATCGCCTCGTCGGCCCCGGCCACGTCCGCGAACGTCGTCTTCGGAGTGTCCTTGGTGACCAGCTTGGCCTTCGACTTGGCGAAGCTCATCACCCGGGAGCCGCCACCCTGCATCGAGTTCATCAAGAAGATGAAGACCACGGCGATCAGCAGGAACGGGATCAGCGTCGAGAACACCTGGCCGATGAAGCTCGGCTTCGGGTTCTCCACGTCATAGGTCTCCAGCTTGCCGTCCTGGAACAGCGTCTGCAGCTGGGTTCCCAGCGTGTTCGCCTGGCCGTCCACCCAGAACGCCCGCACCTTGGTGCCGTCGGTCTTCTCGATCCGGATCTCCTGGTCCGGGTCGATCAGCGTCACCGCCTTGAGCGACTTGTCGCTCGACGTGGTCGCCTGCTGGATCAGCTGGACGACCTGGCCGGTGGACTCGGTCTTGTACCCGCTCGAGCCGGTCAGCAGCTGTCCGATCACCAGCACGCCCAGGAAGGCGATGACGATCCAGAACAGGGGTCCGCGGAAGATGCGCTTCACGTCCATGATCGAGGCCTACGCCCCGTCCCTCCTAGCTCAGCAGGCCCGGGTGTGGGGGCCTTAGACGGTAACACTTGTCCAAGTGTCTCGTGTCGGGCAAGCCTGCCCACCACGAGGGTCACCGAACGACGGTACGTCCCTGTCTACAGCCTGTCACAAATCCCGGGTCCAGCAGACTTCAGAGGCTCAGGAATAGACGTGCGGGGCGAGGGTGGCCACGCAGCGTAGGTTGCGGTACTTCTCCGCATAGTCCAGGCCGTAGCCGACCACGAACTCGTCCGGCAGCTCGAGCCCGACGTACTTGACCGGCACCGCCATCTTGGCCGCGTCCGGCTTCCGGAAGGCGGTGCAGAGCTCCAGCGAGGCGGGCTTGCGGGAGAGCAGGTTGCTGACCAGCCAGGTCAGCGTCAGGCCGGTGTCGATGATGTCCTCGACGATCAGCACGTGCCGGTTGGTGATGTCGGTGTCCAGGTCCTTCTGGATCCGGACCACCCCGGACGACTTGGTGCCGGACCCGTACGACGAGACCGCCATCCAGTCCATCTCGACGTGCCGGTTGAACGACCGGGCCAGATCGGCCATCACCATCACCGCGCCCCGCAGCACCCCGACGATGAGGAGGTCCTTGCCGTCGTAGTCCTGCTCGATCTGGCGGGCCAGCTCACGCAGCCGGGCGAGGATCTGCTCCTCGGTGTAATGGATCTTGCTCAGGTCCTTCTCGATGTCCGAAGCATCCACGCGGGTCAGCCTGTCATACCTTGCGCCAGGACGATGAATCCGGCCCGCCGGATCGCCCGGACGCCTTGCGGCAGGTCGATCCAGCGCTGGCCGCGCCAGTCGGTGACGAGTGCGTCCACGGCCGCGACGTGGCCGGCTGTGAGATCCGTCGCACGGCAGCCCGCCTCCAGCGCCGCCTGCCGCAGAGCCCGGGTGCGGATCGCCGCCGGTTCCACCTCGAGCATGCCGACATCGCAGACCACCTCGTCCCCGGTCCGCCGTACCGCGGTCTCGGCCAGGTCCGCGGCCAGCACGTCGAGCGCATCCGCGTCGGCCCGCAACAGCCCCGCAGTACGGGCGAGGGCTTCCAGGACGCCGGGTCCGAGGGCCTCCTCCATCACCGGCAGCACCTCGTGCCGCACGCGCACCCGCCTGTACTGCGGGTCGTCGTTGTGCGGGTCATGCCACGGGCGCAGGCCCGACGCAATACATGCAGCCGCCGTCGTAGCCCGGGGAACGTCCAGCAGCGGTCGCCGGAGTACGCCGGCAGTGGGTGCCATTCCAGCAAGCGAGCGGGCTCCAGAACCACGGGCCAGGCCTAGCAATACTGTCTCGGCCTGGTCGTCCCGGGTGTGGGCGAGCAGGACCACGTCCGCGCCCAGCTCGTCGGCCGCCTCGCGCAGCGCGTCGTACCGGGCGGTCCGGGCGGCTCCCTCGGGTCCCCCGACCGTGCCGACCTCGACTGCACGCACCTGGACCGGCTCGAGCCCCAGGGACCGGCACTGCTCGGCCGCGGTCGCCGCAACCTTCGCTGAGTTCTCCTGCAGTCCGTGGTCCACGATGACTGCGCCTGCTCGCAGTCCTAGCTTGGGCGCTTCGAAGGCAGTGGCTGCGGCGAGTGCGAGTGAATCGGCGCCGCCCGAGCAGGCCACGAGCACCGTGGTGTCACGCGGCAGGTCCTCCAGCGACGCGCGGACGGTCTCCCGTACCCGTGCCACCGCAGGATGCAGCTTCCCCCGGCGGCTGTCGACCAGCCCTTCAGAGTCAGCCGACACAGCGGGATCAGCCGTTGAGTCGGGAGACCCAGGCATCCGGGTTGGCGATCTCGTTCTTGGTGGGCAGCGTGTTCGGCCCGGTCCAGACCCTGTTGAAGCCCTCCATACCGACCCGGTCGACCACGCGCCGGACGAAGGCCGCACCGTCCTGGTACTGCTTCAGCTTGGCGTCCAGGCCGAGCAGCCGCTTCAGCAGCTGGTCCAGCGGGTTGCCACTCGTCCGCCGGGACGTGAACTTGGCCCGGATCTGGTCAACGGTCGGGATCACGCTCGGCCCGACGCCATCCATCACGAAGTCCGCATGGCCCTCGAGCAGTGACATCACCGCGGTCAGCCGGTCCAGTACGGCGCGCTGCTCGGGCGACTGCATCAGGTCGACCAGGCTCAGCTCACCCTCGCCCTTCACCGACCGGCCCAGCCGCTGCACGGCCTCGCGGAACATCGCCGCGTACGCCGAGGCGTCCAGCTCGGCCTGGTCCAGGAACAGGGCGATCTCGGACCGCAGGTGGTCCCGCAGCCAAGGGACCGCGGTGAACTGCACCCGGTGGGTCTCCTCGTGCAGGCAGACCCAGAGCCGGAAGTCCCGCGGTACGACGCCCAGCTCGGACTCCACGTGCATCACGTTCGGCGCGACCAGCAGCAACCGCCCGGTCACGTCGGGCCGGTCCGGGTCGGGCTCGGACGGGTAGAACGGGTCGAACTGGCCCAGCACGCGAGAAGAGAGGAAGGCCAGCAGAGCGCCCGCCTCGATCGCGGTGACTCTGGAACCCACTGCCGACGACAGGCCGCCGGTGCGCTCCTGCTTCTCGCGCAGCTTGTCCGCAAGCGGTTGCAGAACGGTCCGGAACCCGTCGGCGTTGGCCTGCACCCAGCCGGGCCGGTCCACGATCACCACAGGCGCGGTGGCCGAGGTGGCCTGCAGTCCGGTGAACTCCCGCACGTGGTGCTCGGAGTCAGCGGCGAACTGCCGCAGCTCGGAAACCACCTGGTCCGCCTCGGCGCGACTGACCACCGGCCCGGGCCGTAGCAGCTTGCGTGCCACCCCGGTCGCCAGCTGCCAGTCGACCATCTCAGGCGCCGTACTACCTTCCGCCGTACTCATGATTCGACCCTAGTGCCATGTTCCAACATGCGCCTGCCGACCTCAGGCTGCGCAGCCGCAGTTGGCGAGGGTGGCGGCGGCTCGGTCGAGGGCCGCGCGGGCGGCGAGGGCCTTGTCGGGTGGCGCGCTGTCGGTGGCAACAACGAACACCAGCAGCGTGCCGGTGCGGTCCCGGACCAGCCCGGCCAGGGAGTGCACGCTCGTCAGCGTCCCGGTCTTGGCCCGGACCAGGCCGGTGCCGGCGGCCGTGCCCGGCCCGGCGAACCTCTCCTCGAGACTGCCCGTGAACCCGGCGACCGGCAGTCCGCTGATCAGGTGACGCAACTCAGGCCTGGCCGCAGCCACCCGGAGAGCACCTGCCAGCACGTCCAACGGCACCTGGTTCGTCCGGGACAACCCGCTGCCGTCCTCCAACCGGGCCTTGCTGACGTTCACGCCGAGCTTGGTCAGCGTGGCCCGGAGCCCCGTCAGCCCACCCGCGTAGGATCCGCTGTTCTCCGTGGCGATCCCGACGTGCCGCAGCAGCACCTCGGCGCCGTCGTTGTCGCTGTGCAGATTCACGTACTCCACGATCTCCCCGATTGAAGCCGAGCGAACCTCCGCAACGTTGTTCGCGGACGAGGACGCAGTCGTCGGCTTGACGCTCCTGGCCACCTTGATCCCAGCCGCCTGCAGCAGCGTGGCGAACGAGGTCGCGGCCGCCTGCGCCGGGGAAGTGGCCCGCTTCGCCATGCCTGGCGACACCCGGCCCTCGTTCACCCAGAGAGCGGAGGTGCGGGCGGCGATGCCCTCGGTGACGTACTTCGGCTCCCACTTGGCGTTGGCGGCCGGGCCCTCGAACAAGGTCGCGTCGTACCCGAGGGTGACGCTGAGGACCCCCTCGGCCTTGAGAGCGCGCGCAGTACTGGTGGCCAGGTCCTGCAGGGTGGCGCGCGGCGGGAAATCCAGCGGGTCGCTGGAGCGCTTGATGGTGAGCAGGGGATCGCCGCCGCCGACCAGGATGAGCGTGCCGTTCGCAGCAAGCACAGTCTTGGTGGTGAACCAGTGGTCCGGGCCCAGCGTCTCCAGCGCCGCGACAGTGGTCAGCAGCTTCATGGTCGACGCCGGGACGAACGGCTTGGCGTTGCCGACCGAGTAGACAGCCTTGCCCCTCGACGCGTCGTACACGTAGGCCCCGTAGTGCTTGCCGAGCGACGGGTCCCGCAGTACGGGCTGTAGAGCCTTCTGTACGCCGGCGGCGGTGGGCGCGGCGCCTTCCGTCGTCGCAGGCGGAAGCACGGCGAGCGCAGCCGACGCAGTGGTGTCACTCTGCGACGCGGTGTCACTCTGCGACGAAGGGGGCACTGCCTGCGCCCCGCTCACCAGTCCGGCCAGTACTGCGCCGGCGGCCAGCGTGACGAAGACCGCACGGGGAGGACGGGCCACCAGGCTGCTCCTGTCATTTCATCGGTCCGAACCGTGACAGTATCTGCCGTATGGAGTTCGACGTCTTCATCGAGATCCCCAAGGGCACCCGCAACAAGTACGAGCTGGATCACAAGACGAACCGGCTGCGGCTCGACCGGACCCTGTTCACCTCGACCCAGTATCCGGCCGACTACGGGTTCATCGAGGACACCCTCGGGCAGGACAGCGATCCGCTGGACGCCCTGGTGCTGCTGCCCGAGCCGACCTTCCCGGGCTGCCTGATCAAGGCTCGCGCGATCGGCATGTTCCGGATGACCGACGAGAAGGGCCCGGACGACAAGGTCGTCTGCGTGCCCGCCGGCGACCCGCGCCAGGAGCACCTGCGCGACATCCATCACCTGCCGGAGTTCGACCGGCTGGAGATCCAGCACTTCTTCGAGGTCTACAAGGACCTGGAGCCGGGCAAGTCCGTCGAGGGCGCCAGCTGGGTCGGCCGAGCCGACGCCGAAGCCGAGATCACCGCCTCCTTCAACCGCCTCAAGGCCGACCCGTCGCATTGATCTGTTGCACGTAGCTGCAATGGACCTGCCGGTGACTCCACGGCGGCGGTAGGTTGCGCTCCGTCCGGTATGCGCAGACGGAGGGGCTCGAGCTGACCTGGCAGCGACTGATCAGACCGGCCGCGGCCGGTTCCGCCCTGGTACTGCTGACCGCGGGCCTCGCAGTCCAGGCCACGGCGACCCCGGCTCCGGCCCCCCGATCGATCACCTGGGCACCCTGCGAGGAACTGCCGACGATGTCGTGCGGCACGATCACCCTGCCCGTCGACGGGGCCAAGCCGCAGGGTGCGACCTTCGAGCTGGCGATGGCGAAGCGTCCAGCCGACGACCCTGCGAACTCCAAGGGCCCGCTGTTCATCAACCCGGGCGGACCGGGCGGTTCCGGCGTCAGCTATGCGTTCGCTGCCGCTACCCGGTTCAGCCCGGACATCCTCTGGAACTTCGACATCATCGGCATCGATCCACGCGGTGTCGCCCGCAGCCACCCGGTCGTCTGCTCCAGCGACGCCCTCGGCCAACCCGGCTACAGCCCTGGGGCCTACCGCGCGCTCCACTACGGCGCCCGACCTCGAGCCGGTTCCCGGTCGCTGGTAGCACTATTCTGCATTGCACAGTAGCCTGGACTGTAGAACACCTACGGGAGGGGCGACATGACGACCACGGAGACGAGCGACAGCTATCTCAGCCAGGTGCGCGCTGAGCTTGCCGATCTGCCGGCCATGGAGCTGGACGAGGTGATGGACGACATCACCGCACACCTGACCGAACTGCGCACCGAGCTCCCAACGACCGAACTGCTGGAGGAACGTCTCGGCAGTCCCCAGCAGTACGCCGACCAGCTCCGCGCGGCCGCCGGTTATCCGGCCCGGCCGGACGGCTACGGTCCGACAAGTCGAGGTGCTGCAGCCGTTGGCTGGCTTGCACTGTCGACCGCGATCACGCCGCTGTTGCTGATCTGCTGGTTCGCCCTCGACGGTGAGTCGACGACCGCCGTGTTCGGTTGGCTTGCCGTCGGCCTGGCCCCGTCGGCTATCGGTTTACTGGCCTTACATGGCCACGACCCGGCCATCGTGACCAGCACGCCTGTCTGGCGCCGCAACGAGCGTCGCGTCCGCCGCCTGCATTCAGCACTCCCCGCAGGAGTCCAGCGCGACCTGGTCGAGGTCGGCCAGCCGGTCTGGTGGGTGCTCCGCGGTCTGATAGGCGGCGTCGCCCTGTACGGCGTGCTCGCGAGGACGACTGATGTGCCACAACTCCTGGCGGCAGCCGTCGTCGGCGCCCTCGTGTCGATCTGGCTCAACCGCCTCTCGCAGCGCAACCGCCGCTGGCTCTGGCTCCTGATCCCCCTGAACAGCATCGCCATCCTGGCCTTGGCCATCCTCCTGATCGGCGGCACGTCCGCGTGGGGCCACGACGGCTACAACTTCAGCGGGGTCCACTCGATCCACTGACCGACCCATCTCCCGGCACCAGCAGGTGCCGGGAATTCTTTCACCAGCTATTCAGCTTCGCATAGTACCGCGCGACGCATACCAGTGACGGAGACTCGATGACCCGCAAGCTCCTGGCCTTTCTGATCCTGACCACCCTGATCCCGCTCACCCCAGCGACCGCAGTGCCGGCACCCATCGATCGCACCCACGCGGTGAAGATCGACATGATCGGCCGCAACGGCAAGGCGGCGATCTCGCCGAGCGAAACGGTCATCGCCGACCTCGAAGATCCGGAGGCCTGGTACTTCGCGCGGCCGGGCGAAACCCTGCAACTGCCCGCAGGCCGGTACGCGGCAATAGCGGCGGTCTACTCGGTGTTCCCGGGTCAGTTCCGTCCTGCGATGACCAGCGTCGCGGAGCCGACCTTCCAGGTGGATGCCGCCCGGACGCTGACCCTCGACGCCCGACCGGGGCAGCGCGTCAAACTCGAGGTCGAGCAGCCCGACGCACAAATCCTCGAACAACGCGCGGGTCTGCGAATCAGTCACAACGGCAGCCACTTCAGCCTGACCGCCGGCGGCAACTCCGAGCTTTACGCAGTACCGACCGCCGGCACGCATCCGCACCTGGACTCCTACCTGCGCGTTCAACTCGAGAAGCCGCAGGCCAGTCTCACAGCGACCGCACCCGAGCGGCTCCGGGTTCCGGTCGAGTGGGTCCTGGAGGAACCGCGCCTCGCTGGCAGGCACGAACTCGAGGTTGTCGACGTGGGGCATGCGCTGCCTGCGGAGATCAAGGCGAAGGACCTTCGCGGCAAGCTGGCCGTGTTCACCTTGAGCCCCGCGGAAGCCGATCGGTACGGCGTCCGGGTGCAAGCACTCGCCGACGCCGGAGCACGTGCGGCAGCGCTGTACCTCACCGCGATGCTGAAGATCTCGGCCCGAGACGGCAAGGCGATCCCGGTCCTGCTGAGCCTCGGCAACGAGGGAAGCGGGCTGGCGCGAGCGACCCGGGCCGTCGTGGAGGGCATTGCCGCCAGTCCGTACCACTACGAACTCGCCTTCGCTCACAGCGGCGGTATCGCCCCCGGCATGACCTACCGCCCGGCGAACCGCGAACTCGCGAGGGTTCAGGCCGGCTACTACTCGCTGGGAGCCGAGCGGGTGGGCTACGCGAATATCGGTGCCCGGCAGAACGACCTGGAGATGTTCGACTTCCCCTCGCGGATCCTCACCGGCACCCGGCAGACGCGTTACTTCTCCCCGCAATCGATCACGTGGTCGCGAGTTCTTCGTACTGGCTACCAGGCGTTCCGACCCGCCGACAGCACCTACGCCCGCGGTCGAGCGGACGAGCACTGGGGCAAGGCAGTCCTGGCGCCCTCCTTGCTGGGGCTCGATCGAGATGGACTGCCGCTCGCGTCTCGAGAGGGTGACGCCATCACGGTGCAGTTGCCGCTGCGATCGGACTCCGACGGAAACCTTGGATTCGTCGGTGAGGACGACAGCAGCTCCGGCGACACTGGCGACACCGAACTGTTCGCGGACGGCCGACTGGTGAGCAGGAGCGGCGAGCCGGGCCGCGGCACCTTCAAGGTCCCGGCCACGGCATCCACTCTCCGCCTCACCTCAGAGGTCACCCGAACCCTGCCGCAATGGCCGCTGTCCAGCAAGGTCACCGCCGAGTGGACCTTCCATGCCAGCAGGACCGGCGTGCTCCCGCTACTGACAATCGGCTTCGACCCCGCCGTCGATCTGCAGAACTCAGCACCTGCCGGCGGACCGTTCACCTTCCCGGTCACGGTCCACCGCCAACCCGGCTCGACAGGCGGCCCGGCAACGCTCCGCTCAGTAGAGATCTCGTACGACGACGGCGTCACCTGGAAGCGGGCCAAGCTCCACAGGACCCCCACCGGCTGGACCGCCACCGTCAGCCACCCTTCCGGAGCCCTCTTTGCCTCGCTCCGAGCCACCGCCCACGATGCCCACGGCAACAACTTCACCACGACCATCACCCACGCCTACCACCTCCGCTGACCCTGGTGAGGTCCGGTCACTCCGGGACGAGGCGGGACAGCAGCCTCAGGAGGGTTTTGCGTTCGGCGGGTGTGAGGGGCTGGAGGAGTTCGGCCTCGGCGGCGAAGATCAGCTGGTCCATCTCCGTCAGCGCCTTCTCGCCCTTGACGGTGATCGCGACGATGTTGCGCCGCCGGTCGGCCGGATCCGTCCGGCGGACCAGGTAGCCGAGCTTCTCCAGCTCGTCGAGCATGGTGACCAGATCGCTGCGATCAAAGGCGATCCGGTCCGCCAGCGTCGCCTGCGCGGCCTCGCCGTCGTCCGCCAGACTCGCGAGCACGTGGTAGTGCTGCGTCCGAACGCCGGCCGCCGTCAACTGTTGCCGGACCAGTCGTTGCGACTGCATCGACGCCCGGCCCAGCTGCCACAGAACCCGATCACCTAGACGGTGCTTGGACGATTTCATGCCTCTCACTCTAGAGCGGCCGCCACCGATCCTATATCGTGGGAATCTCCCATTATTTCTACGACCCACGATTTGGAGAAACACCATGCGCAGCGTCCGGTACCACCAGTACGGCGGCCCCGAAGTCCTGCGACTCGACGAGGTCCCGATCCCGGAACCGGCGAGCGGCCAGGTGCTGATCGAGGTCGAGGCGATCGGCGCCAACGCGATCGACACCGTGCTCCGGCGCGGCGACAGCCCGTGGACCCGTCCCCTGCCGGGCACACTCACCGGCGACGTCGTCGGGCGGATCACCCAGCTAGGGCCGGACACGCCTCCCGGAGTACAGATTGGCCAGCGGGTCGCGGCACTGTCGGAGGACGCCTTCGCCGACTACGTCGCGGTCGATGCGGACTGGCTCGCGCCGGTTCCCGATGACGCCGACGCCGGTGCGGCCACTGTGCTCTCGATGACTGCGCCGCTCGCCCTGCGACTCCTCAAGGTCGGTCAGGTCAGCCCTGGCGACACCGTCCTGATCCAGTCCGCGGCAGGCACCATCGGACACCTCGCCGTCCAGCTTGCCCGCACCCTCGGCGCCGGCTCGATCATCGGTACTGCGTCCTCCGCCGCGAGGCTGGACTTCATCCGGTCCAACGGAGCCGGTTCCGCCATCGACAGCAGTCAGGAGGACTGGCCCGAGCAGGTTCGGAAGGTCGCACCGGACGGGGTCGACGTCGTCCTCGACGCGGTCGGTGGCAAGGTGTTCGACCAGGGCCTGGAACTGCTCGCACCGCTCGGCCGGATGGTCACTTACGGTGCGATCAGTGGCGAACTGCCCACGGTAGAAGGGAATGCGGTGTTCGGCCTGAAGTACGTCGCCGGCGTCTCGATGCTCGGCTGGCGAGCCGCGCGACCGGAGGCGGCTCGCGAGGACGTCGCCGAGGTCACCAGGCTCTGGCAGTCGGGCGAACTCCGGCCCGCCGTCCACGCCCGCTACCCGCTGCCGGAGATCGCCACCATCCACAAGATCCTCGACGACCGCACCAACCTCGGCCGCCTGGTCGCAGGCGTCTGACCTACCAGCCGATCAGCGAGTACGACGGGGCCGAAGCCGGGTCGTCCAGCGGGGTGAACCGGGTGGCTCCCGACTGGTCGGCAGTCGCCCGGTTCAGCGGAGTACTGGTGTCGCAGGCATCGGCCCTCGATCGACTCCGGCCCGTCGCCCGCCTCATCGCGGACGCGAACATCGCCTTGCTGCGCAAAGTGTTCATCGCTGGCACCGTTTCTGCACGCGGGGCTGCTCAGGGGCGGCCGAAGAAGTCCGGCTGTTCCCAGTAGTAGATGCTGTCGATGGTGACCGGGCGGCCGGTCCGCGGCGCGTGCACCATCCGGCCGTTGCCGAGGTACATCGCGACATGGAAGATCGTGCCCGGGTCGTCCGCGTTGTCGGCCCAGAAAATCAGGTCGCCGGGCCGCAGCTCGTCCTCGGAGATGTGCTTGATCTGCTCGTACTGCGCGACGCTGTAGTGCGGTAGCTGCACCCCGGCCCGATCCCAGGCACCCATCGTCAGGCCCGAGCAGTCCCACGAACCAGGACCGTCCGCACCCCACAGGTACGGCTCGCCCAGCTGCGACAAAGCGAAGTTGATCGCAGCGGTCGCGCCACGTCCGGCGCTGGACCCGCCACCGTTACCCGGCCTGCTGGGCTTGCTGGGCTTGCTCGGCTTGTCGGGCTTCTGCTTCGCCGGCTTGTGCTTCTTGTTCTCCTCGCGCTGTTCCCGCTCCTCGCGAGCCTTCTCCGCGGCGATCCGAGCCCGCTCGGCGGCTTCGCGTGCTTCGATCCGCTTGCGCAGCTCCTCGGCCTTCTTCGCAGCCAGTGCCGCGGCCCGCTGCCGGGCCAGCTCCTCGAGCCCTCGCTGCCGCTGATCGGCCACCTGGTACGACGTGTTGCGCAAGGTCGCGAGCAGCCCGATCTGCTTCTTCCGCTCGACGCCCATCGAGGCGACGGCCGCGGCCTGCTCGGCCTCAGCAGCCTGAGCGGCCGCCTTCGCCTTCGCCGCTGCGTCGGTAGCGGCCTTCACCTTGGTGACAGCCTGATCCGCCTGCAGCTTGAACGCGTTGCTGACCACCTGGGTGGCCGTGAACCGGAGGTACGAACCCTGCATCGCCTGCGAGACCGAGCGCGCGGCACCGGCCGAGTCGAGCAGTTCCTGCGGCCCCTCCGCGGTGAACAGCGGGCCGATCTTGGCGATGTCGCCACCACCTTGGTACGACGCGGCCGCGAACCGGCCGATCTGGCGGCTCTGCTCGGCGAGGGTCTGCTGCGCTTTCGCGGCGCGGTCCGCGGCTGTGGCGGCCTCGGTCTTCGCCAGCTGCAGCTTGTAGACGGCCCCGTTGTAGGCCTCGGCGGCGCGGCCGGAGACGCGCCCGAGCTCTTCGAGCCTGTCGTTGGCGCCGGCGAGCTGCTGCTCGATCGCGGCGACCTGCGCGGCCTTGTCGGCGGCCGCCTTCTTGGCGGCGTCGACGGCGGACTGGGAGGGAATTACCGGCGGCTTGGGGTCAGCCTGCGCCGGAACGGTGATCAGGGCTGTCGTGCCGGCCAGGCAGACCACGAGCACTCCGGACAGCAGTGCCCGTCCGGTCTTCCCAGTGCTCGCGACCCGCTTGCCGGAAGTAGCCCCCGAAGACATCCGCATCGGGTTCTTTCCTTCCGCCAGTCACGAACCCCTTCTCTCTGCCAGAGCAAAGTCGAGTCCCAGGGTTCGTGAACTTTTGGTCCTTCTGGACCACATACGTGACACTAGTTGCCTACAGCCCCATTGGGAACACCTTTCACACGAATAACTTTGTTGCACCTGCGTGTCGGCTTGACAAACTACAAGCTTGTAATTCACGGACCCCCACTTCCAGGCAACCAAAACCGGCGCCCACCCCCCTGAGGGATGAGCGCCGGCCGGCAGGCGTAGTACGGGCTACCGCAGCTTGTAGGTGGCAACGACCGGGAGATGGTCGGAGCCGTTGGTGGTGATCACCGCGGAAGACAGCGGCTCGACCTTCCGGGTGTGCAGCAGGTAGTCGATCCGGGCGGTCGGGTTGTCCGCCTCGATCGTGTAGCCGGGGCCGACGCCGACCTCGGCCCAGGTATCGCGCCAGACCTTGGTGAGCGTGGTGATCTCCGGGGCGGTCGGCTTGGCGTTGAGATCGCCGACCAGGACGGTCGGGATCTTCGAGTCGTCCAGCAGTTCGACGACCTTCTTCGACTGCTCCAGCCGTTCCGCGTTGTTGTTCGAGGTCAGGTGCGTGTTGGCGAGCCGCAGAGAGACGCCGCGGATCTTGATCGCCGCCACCGCCAGCCCACGCTGCTCGCCGGTCGGGTACAGCGGCAGGAGCGTGTTCTTGAAGTCCTTGATCGGATTCTTCGACAGAATCGCGGTGCCGTACTGCCGGTTGGGCTCCCCCGGGTGCAGCGGCGGCAGATCAAGGTTCGCCGCGTAGGCGTAGTGCATGTTCAGGCGGGCAGCGAACCACGCAGGCTGGTCCACCCAGTTGCTGCGCTCGCTCCAGTGCTTGTCGACCTCCTGCAGCCCGACCAGGTCGGCGCCGGAGTTCTCGATCACCTTGGCGATCCGCTCGAGATCCAGGACACCGTCCGTGCCGGCGCCGTGATGGATGTTGTACGTCAGCACCTTCAACGGCTGCCCCGGCCGATCACTGCCTCGCGGGGAGGCGGCGGCCGCCGTCGGCAGAACCATCAGCAACCCCACGACAGTGACCAGCAACCGGGTAGGAAGTTTTCGCATGACTTCATCCTGGCCGTAGCCAGGCGACACCCGCACAACCTGCGGGTATCGCCGCGCTGAATTACCGGCTTCCGAGTTAGCGACTGACAGACAACCGCGCCGCCGCGCCCTTCGGACCGGAGGCCCAGCAGGCCGACTTGTGGCCGTGCCCCACACACTCGACGCTGTCGTAGTTGCCGTCGTCGAACTGGGTCCAGCTCCGTCCGCCGTCGACACTCACGTCACTTCCGGTCGGGCCTACGGCGACCACTGTCGCCACCGTCCAGGGCACGAAGGCCGATCCACTGCGGTACATCTTCGGTGCCTTGTCCGCCGGAACCAGCTTCCAGCTGCGGCCTCCGTCGGACGTGTACGAAGCGGCGTTGACCGCGCCGCCGGTCGTCGCGAAGTCGCCGCCGATCGCCACACCGTGCAGCGGACCGCGGAAGGCCAGGCTGAAGATGCCGGCCGCCTCGCCACTGGCCATCGGGGAGTCGGTCACCTTCCAGGTCCGGCCGCCGTCGGAGGTCCGGAACACTCGCGGCCGGTCAGCGCCGCCGGTCGCGAACCATGCCGACCTCCCGGCGCCCGCGACCAGGCAGGTCCCGCTCGCCGCGAAGGCGAACTCCCCTGGCAGCGCTGCCGGCATGCCCTTGGTCGACTGGACCTTCCAGGACTTGCCACCATCGGACGTGGCGGCGATCCGGAACTTCCCGCCCACCGGGTCACTCAGCGCAAGTCCGTTCCGGGTGTTGTTGAAGTCCAAGCAGTCGTAGAACGCGACCGGATCGGTGTTGCGGAACGCCTCCGCCCAGGTCTTGCCACCATCAGCGGTCCGGAAGATCCGCGAGTCCTCACCGTTGCCGATCGCCAGTACTACCGCGTGCTTCGCGTCGAACGCCTCGACATCGCGGAACAGCAGCGTCTGGCCGGGCGGGCTGACGTTCTGCCACTTCTTCCCACCGTCGACGGTCCGCAGCACCTGCCCCTCACTCCCCGCGACCCATGCCACGTCCGCGCTAACCGCCGCCAGCCCGCGGAACTGCGACGCACTCCCGGTCGGCTTCAGCTCCCACTGGTACTTCGGTCCGTGGTGGCCGCCGGCAATCACCGCCTGGGCCGGCACCAGTTGGGACATGGCGAGCAGAACTCCGGCCGCAAGCGCGGCGATGCGCAGGGTCTTCATGCCCGGCAACGTAATACACAGCACGGACAGAACACGAGGTCTTGCCGAGGTCAATCGTCGCTGTCACTCTGAGCATCCAAATCTCGAGGAGCCGCTGAAGATGAACGACTCCGTACTGACGTCCGTCCTGCTGCCGGTCGCGCTCGCGATCATCATGTTCGGCCTGGGCCTGACCCTGACCGTCACCGACTTCACCCGCGTACTACGCATGCCCCGCGCCGTCCTGGTTGCGCTCGGCACCCAAGTGCTCCTGCTACCGGTGATCTGCTTCGGCCTGGTGAAACTGTTCGACCTGGCCCCCGCGCTGGCCGTCGGGATGATGCTGCTGGTCGCCTCCCCCGGCGGAACCACGGCCAACCTGTTCAGCCACCTGGCCGGCGGCGACGTCGCCCTCAACGTGACCCTGACCGCGGTGAACTCGGTCCTGGCGGTGATCACTCTGCCGATCGTGGTGAACCTGTCCCTCGACCACTTCATGGGCGACGGCCAGCTCGGCCTGCAACCGGCGAAGATGCTGCAGGTGTTCGCGATCGTGCTGGTTCCTGTCGCACTGGGAATGCTGCTACGCAACAAGCAGGCGGGCTTCGCCGAGCGGATGGCGCGGCCGGTGAAGCTCGGCTCGATCCTCGTTCTCGTGCTGGTGATCTTCGCCGCGGTCTACACCGAGCGCGACAACTTCCTCGACTACCTCGCCGCTGTCGGGCTGGTCGCCGTTCTCCTGAACATCCTCAGCCTCGCCTTCGGGTACGTCCTACCGAAGCTGGCCAAGCTCGGTGAGCGCCAGTCCATCGCTTGCTCGATGGAGATCGGCATCCACAACGCCACGCTGGCGCTCACCATAGCTCTCAGCCCCTCACTGCTCGGCAACAGCGAGATGTCCATTCCGGTAGCCGTCTACGGCATCGTCATGTTCATTCCTACTGCCGCCTTCGCCTACTACCTCAGCCGGCGGTTAGTCGGAACGACTGCGTAGCCGAGTTGTTGCAGGTTTGCTGGACGAGTTGGACGCTGTCGGCGGTGGAGCCGCTGGGGACGGTCAGGCATTTGCTGCTCAGGCGACTGACGAAGTGGAAGTAGCCGCCGCCTTCGGAGACCGCCTGCCATTGCTGGTTGTTGCCGCTGCTGTAGGTCCACAGCTGCAGTCCGGCGTTGTCGGCCGAGGACACCCCGGTGACGTCGATCACCTTGGTGGCGTCGTTGCGGTTGTTCACCCGGACGAACCCGCTCGACGTCGGCTGGAACTGGAAGTTCTGCGCGAGCGATGCGTTGCAGGTGTACTGCTGGATCACCGTGCCATTCGCAGTACCGGCTGCGCGGGCGTCGACACACTTGCTGTTGCCCTTGTTGGCAACGGTGTACCAGGTGGTGGCGTCGGGCTGGTCGACCGGCGGGACCGTCCCGCCGCCACCGCCGAGCCACTTCAGCGCGTCCATCAGGAACTGGTTCTGCGCCGGGCTGTCGAAGGTCGAGGAGGTCCGGGTGTTGGTTTCGTAGTTCATCCCGTTGTGGCCGAAGTTGGCGTAGATCATCTTGAAGTTCTTGTTGGTCCAGATGATCGGGTAGTAGCCGCTGTTCCAGACCTGTGTCGTGCCGACCGGGAAGCTGGACGGGTCGATCGACGCCAGCACCTGGATGTTCGGGTTGGTGCGCAGGTCGTTCTGCCAGCTGTACCACTCACTGACCGACGAGCGGAACGTCGCGCCGGTGTTCACCAGCGACGGGTGCGTCCGGTTCTCGGCCTTCAAGGTGACCGCGGTCGGCAGCCAGGTGTTGGTGGCGAACCGGCCGGTGCCCAGGAAGGTCTGGTTGAACCAAGGCCAGTTGCTGCCGGCATCGTTGTACGCCGACACGTGGAACCCGAAGTACGCGCCGCCGTTCTCCATGTAGCGCTGGAACCCGGTCCGCTGCGCCGCGCTGTGCGGCGAGTCGTCCAGGAACATCACCACCTGGTGCTGCGCGGCGGTCAGGTTGTTCAGCTGGTCCCAGTTGTTCGTCGCCGTGTAGGTGAAGCCGTTCTGCGCGGCGAACTGCGGGAACCGCTGGTTCGCCTCCTTCACGAAGTCGATGTGCGCCGCGTCCCAGGTACCGCTGTAGAACGCGAGCACGTTGAAGGAGGCAGCGGCCTGGTCCACTCGGGCGTCCCGGGCGAACGCATTGCCGGAGGTGAGACACAGTCCGACCAGGAGCAGGGCCAGCAAGCGTGGAACCAGTCGGATCTGGGCAGGCAAAGACTTCCGAGCGGGCATGGGCGGATCCCCTCAGTCACCGGAACATCACGGAGTGAAACTTCAGGGCTTAAATTAACCCCGGGTTGAACCGGTGTCCATACTTCAGCAGACCCTTTTCAAAACTCGGGGATCCGCCCGCCCGGAACCGGCAGTGCCGGAACCCGCACCCGCTACTCGGCCAGGGCCTGTTCGATGCGTTCGACCTTGGCGGTGAGCTGGCCGGTGTAGCCGGGGCGGATGTCGGCCTTGAGGACGAGGCTGACCCGGGGTGAGACGGCGGTGACGGCCTCGACGGCCTGCTTCACCACCGCCATCACCTCGTCCCACTCCCCCTCGATGTTGGTGAACATCGCGTTGGTCTCGTTCGGCAGGCCGGAGGCGCGAACGACGCGGACCGCCTCGGCGACCGCCTCGCTTACGCCACCGGTCTCGTCCCCGGACCCCGGGCTGATGCTGAATGCAACGATCATGCTTCCAGCTTGTCAGCTTCTTCCTGAGCTCTGCGCTCGGCCCCTGAGGTGGTGAGCAGTGCCTTCTCCTTGATGAAGAAGACGGCGATCATGGCGAGCACCGCGAACGGCACCGACATCATGAACAGGTCCGCGGTCGCCGCGCCGTACGCGTTCTCTACCACCGCCCGCGCCTCCGGCGGCAGCTCCGCGATGTTCGGTACGGCGCTGCTGCCACCGGACGAGGCACCGCCCGGGTTCAGCGTCTCGGTGACCTTGTTGGCCAGGATCGCGCCCAGCACGCTGACCCCGATGGTTCCGCCCATACTGCGGAAGAAGCTCACCGACGAGGTGGCCGCGCCCAGCTCCCGGGCCGGTACGTCGTTCTGCGCGGCGAGCACCAAGTTCTGCATCACCAGGCCGATGCCGACGCCGAGCACGATCATGAAGGCCCAGAGCAGGTACTTCGAGGTGTGCGCGTCGATCGTGCCGAACAACGCCAGCCCGATCGGCAGCAGGATGCTGCCGATGACCAGGTAGATCTTCCACTTCCCGTACTTCGTGATCAATCCACCGGCGATGGTGGAGGCGACCATCATGCCGAGGATCATCGGCAGGCTCATCAGACCGGCCTTGGTCGGCGAGTATCCCTGCGCGATCTGGAAGTACTGCGCCAGGAACACCGAGCCGCCGAACATCGCCACTCCGACGAGGGCGCTGGCGATGATGGACAGCGTCACCGTGCGGTTGCGGAACAGGTCCATCGGGATGATCGGCTCAGGGTGCCGGCGTTCGACCAGCACGGCAGCCACCAACGCTGCCAGGGCCACCGCGACGAGCAGGAAGCTCCAACCGGACGCCCAGTCGAACTTGCTCCCGGCGAACGAGGACCAGACCAGCAGCGTGCTCACGCCGCCGGTGATCAGGAAGGCGCCCCACCAGTCGATCTTCACCTCACGGCGGACGGTCGGGAGCTTCAGCGTGCGCTGCAGCAGGACGATCGCCGCCAGCACGAACGGCACACCTACCAGGAAACAGGCTCGCCAGCCCAGCGGCGAGTCGACCAGGAAGCCGCCGAGCAGCGGACCGCCGACCGTCGCCGAGGCGAAGATCGCGCCGAAGATCCCGGAGTACCGGCCGAGCTCACGCGGCGGGATGATCGCCGCCATCACGATCTGCACCAGGGCGGTCAGACCACCGGCGCCGAGGCCCTGCAGGACCCGGCTGCCCAGCAGTACCTCGATGTTCGGGGTGAGGCCGGCGACGACCGAGCCGACCACGAAGAACCCGAGCGACAGCTGGACCAGCAGCTTGTTGTTGTAGAGGTCGGCGAGTTTGCCCCACAACGGCACCGTGGCCGTCATCGTGAGCAACTCCAACGTGATGACCCAGGTGTAGGACGACTGGCTGGCGCCCAGGTCGTGGATGATCCGCGGCAGCGCGGTCGACACCACGGTGCCGGCCAGGATCGCGACGAACATCCCCATCATCAGGCCGGAGATCGCCTGGATGGTCTGGCGCGGGGTGAGCTGGACAACGGCCTCGGCCGCGATGACGTCCGCCCCGGCGGTTCCGTCCGCGTCGGCCGCGGAGGGGGAGGGCGTAGAGGTCGATGTCATTCCTGACCTTCCTTGTCGGTTCTGAGAATTGCGTTCTTGTCGAAGGCAGGGTCGAGTCCGTCCGCGAGGATGAGGAACGCCTCGTCCACCAGCGAACGCAGCGAGCGGCCCGGCTCGGTCTTCTGTTTCTCTGCCGCGACCCGGACAGCGGCCGTGGCGGCGGCGACAATCAGCGCCGGACGGATGGCCGAGGCAGGTTCGCCCATCCGCTCGGCCAGCGCCGCGGACATCGCCCGCTCGTCCTCGGCGCCGAGCAGGACGAACTGGGTCAGCAGGCTCGGCGACTGCATGATCAGCCCGATCCGTTGTGAGAGCGGGGTCTGGTGGTCCTCGAGATCGCTGAGCGCCTGGTCGAAGATCATCCGCATCGTGGTGAGCGGCGACTGCCCGGCCGGCGCCTCGCGCAACCGCTGCAGGGCTCGCTCCAGTTCCTCGGGATCGCGACCGAGAATCGCGTGCTCCTTGTGCTGGAAGTAGTTGAAGAAGGTTCGCACCGAGACGTCCGCGGCCTCGCTGATCTCCTCGACCGTGACGTGGTCCGGCCCCTTCTCCAGCGCCAGCCGGAGCGCCGCGGCCGCGAGCGCCGCCCGGGTCTCCCGCTTCTTCCGCTCCCGACGGCCGACCAGGTGATCCCGCAGCCGTTCCCGATCCTCGGCGCTCGGCGCGCTCTCCTCGGTTTGCATCACCACTCCACGGTAGACGAACTTGCAGTGAGTGCAAATTAATATCCGTGCAACTTTGCAGGCCTGCAGTAAGACAGTGACGCTGATCACCAGGACTGCTACTCATGGCGCTCGACCCGCTACGGTGCGTCGATGCGCCCTTCCGAGACTGACCCGTCCGTTATGTCCCGTCGCCGGTTCGCCGGCTTGACTGCCTTCTCCTCCGCCGCCGCGCTCAGCCTCACCCAGATCAGTACGGCCCGTGCCGCCGCCCCTCGCGAGTTCGTCCCGGCCGTCGTGATCGGCACCGGCTACGGAGCCGCCGTCACCGCCCTCCGGCTCGGCGAGGCCGGTGTCGCGACCACGATGGTCGAGATGGGCCAGTTGTGGAACAAACCCGGCAAGGACGGCAACGTCTTCTGCTCGACCCTTCAACCGGACAACCGCTCGATGTGGTTCGGCCGCCGCACCAAGGCTCCCCTCGACACCTTTCTCTGGCTCGACGTGGTGAACCGCGACCTCGGTACGCCGTACGCCGGCGTGCTCGACCGGATCGACTTCCCGAACATGGGCGTGTACGTCGGGCGCGGCGTCGGCGGTGGTTCCCTGGTCAACGGCGGGATGGCGCCGACCCCACAACGCTCGTACTTCGAGAAGGTGCTGCCCCGGGTCGACGCGAACCAGATGTACCGGCAGTACTTCCCACTGGCGAACCGCATGCTCGGCGTGAACACGATCGACCCGCGGTATCTCGAGAAGACCCCGGTCTACCGCTACGCGCGGGTGTCCCGGCGACATGCGCACCAGGCCGGGTTCCGGACCGCGGTGATCCCGAACGTCTACGACTTCCGCTACCTGGAGAAGGAGGAACGCAAGCAGGTCCCGCGTTCTGCCCTGGCAGCCGAGGTGATCTATGGCAACAACCACGGCAAGCAGACCCTCGACAAGACCTACCTGGCCGAGGCCGTCGGCACCGGCAAGGTGACGATCCGCACCCTCACCCGGGTGCTGGCGATCCGCCAGGACCGGCGCGGCTACGTCCTTACGCTCGAACAGATCGATGCCTGGGGCAAAGTCCTCCGCCGGAGCGAGCTGGGTTGCAAGCACCTCTTCCTCGGCGCGGGCAGCATCGGCTCGACCGAGTTGTTGCTCAGGGCCCGCGAAACCGGAGAGCTGCCTGAGCTCTCCGAGACGATCGGCACCGGCTGGGGCACCAACGGCAACGTGATGACGTCCCGCGCGAACCACCTGTGGGATCCGACCGGGTTCCTCCAGTCGACCATCCCGACCGTTGCCATCGACAACTGGAACGACCCGGTCCACCCGGCCTTCGCGGAGATCGCCCCGCTGCCGGTCGGCCTGGAGACCTGGGCGAGTCTCTATCTGGCGATCACCGCCAGCCGTGAACGTGGCCGGCTCAGCTATGACAGCAACGCCGACCGCGCCCAACTCCACTGGGGTTCAACCCAGAGCGACCCTTCGATCGCGGCCGCCCGGGCTCTGTTCGACAAGATCAACCGCGCCACGGGTACGACGTACCGGCGGGATCTCTTCAGCGGGAACCGCGAGTTCGCCGCGGACTTCTGCTACCACCCGCTCGGCGGTTGCGTCCTGGGTAAGGCAACCGACGACTACGGTCGCGTCCGCGGCTACCGCAACCTCTACGTCACCGACGGTTCGCTGCTCCCCGGCTCGATCGGCGTGAACCCCTTCGTCACCATCACAGCCCTTGCCGAACGCAACATCGCCAAGGTGATCGCCACAGACCTCAAACCCTGATCCTCGGTACCCAGGCCGGTACGGCTCGGCAGTACTCCTCGTACTGCCGGCCGTAGCGCCTGCGCAGTACCGGCTCCTCGTACCAGTGCACGAACGACGCCATTACTGCCCAACTAACGACGGCATAGATCAGCAACCCGACATCCAGGAACAGCAACGCTTGCCCGAGCACGGCAGCCACCACGCCGACGTACATGGGATTGCGGACGAAGCGGTAGTCGCCGCCGATCACCAACTGCTCGGTCGGCGCGATGGGCGCGGGAGTCCCGCGACCCTCGCGAACGAATCGGACGAAGGCGCGCAGGAGCAGCAGCAGTCCCGCGACCACCAGGACGATCCCGGGCCAGAACCGTGGTGCGGGCCAGCCGCTGATCCACCAAGGAACCAAGCCCGCAACCACGCAAGGCGCCGCGAAGAAGAAGGCTGTGCTGCCAAGGGCTGCCTTAACCATGATCAAGCCGATCCAGAACCCGGTCAGCGAGATCGCAGAAGGTGCGGAGCTCTGCTGGAGTGAGGTCGGCGAACCACTCGGCGACTGCCGCGAAGTCGCCGGCGTCCCGTTGTTTCCAGTACGCCGCGTTCGCGTTCGTTGTCGAGAGCAACTTCCGGCGGCCGTCCGCGGGATCGGGCTCGACCTGCAGCATGTCCTTGCGCACCAGGGCGGCGACGATCTGCGCGACATTCTGATGAGTGCTGCCGAGGGCCGCGGCCGCCTCCGCCAGCGAGGGCTTGCCCAAAGCCGACACCACAGTGATCAACGCCGCCTGCTGCGTCGTCAGGCCGTCGGAGCGCAAGCGTTCATCCATCGCATAGCGCAACCTCTGCGCGAGCGTGAGCACGGTACGGAACGCCCTCACCGACGGCTCGAGCTCCGAGGCCGGCCCGATCCCGAGGAGGTCCGTGGTCTTGTCCTGAGCTGACATAGGCAATATATTACCTATCAATCGCCACGGGGACAATGAGCAAGGGGGACAACTGATGATCTGCCTGCTGCCGCACTGCGCCTACCTCTCCGAGACCTCCCGGATGCTCGAGATCCACCGGGCTCTGACCGAGCTCGGCCTCCCCGTCCGCGTTGCCACCCACGGCGGCCCGCACGAACGCCTGCTCCACCAGGCCGGCATCCAGTACGACGTACTCGGGCCCGGGCTGTCACCCGCCAGAGCAGCCGCCTTCGTGGGTTCAGCGGTCGGCCTCGGCGACCCCCGGCAGAGCATGTACGACGACGCCGAGATCCGGGGTTACGTCCAGGCGGAAACCGAGTACTTCCGCAGCCACGGGATCACGGTGGCCGTCACGGGCTTCACGCTGACCACGTTGCTCTCGTCACGACTCACGGGCGTGCGGCTGATCACCGAGCACGCGGGCAGCTTCGTGCCACCAATCTTCGAGCGGCGCCCACTGCCTTCCCCCAGCCGCATGACTGCGTACTGCGGGGGCTTCAACCGCGTGGCCGCATCCCTGGGGATCGAGGGCATTCCCAGCCTCGCGGCTCTGCTCCTCGGCGATCTCTCCTTGGTGCCGGAAGTCCCCGAAGTACTGGGGATCTCGGCCGCCGACCTCGCAGCGTGGACCCCCGCAGGCAAGAAGGGCTATCGCGCCGGGTCCAGGTTGACGGCGGTCGGCCCACTCTTCGCCCACCTGAACACTCCCTTGCCCGAGCGGGCACAGAAGTTCCTCGACCGACCGGGCACCATCGTCTACCTCGCGATGACGTCGACGACCCCTGAACTAGTACGCGCGGCCATCACCGAGCTCGGCACCCTCGACGTACGAATCCTGGTCGCGGGCACGATCCATGACCTGGCCGACCTGGCAACGGACCAGATCCTGATCGAGCAGGTCCTCCCCAGCCACCTCGTCATGCCCCAGGTCGACCTCGCCATCACCACCGGCGGCCAGGGCAGCGTCCAAACCGCTATGGCCTCCGGCACTCCGCTCCTGTCGATCCCGCTGCAGCCGGAACAAGACCTCAACGCCGCCCTGGTCGAACGGCTCGGTGCCGCCCGCCACCTGGCCCCAGCCGAGCTTGCTCACCTCCCCGCCCTCACCACGACCATGCTCAACACCCGCGAGCACGCCCTCGCCGCCGAACGCATCCAGAAGCTCTATGCCGCAACCGACGGCCCCGCCGAAGCCGCCCGAATCATCGCAGCTGCCGCCTGACCAGCTGCGACTAGCTGTGCTGGATCGAGACTCCGTAGAGGTGGACCTCGCCGTAGTTGGAGGAACTGCACGGTGACGAGTTCGTGCAGTTGGCCTGGGTATAGGCGCCGGCCTTGAAGTAGCCGCCGGTGAAGCTCTTCGAGATCGTCGTCTGCAGCACCCCGTTGTAGTAGGCCTTGATCTGGCCTCCGCTGACCACGAACTTCGCCTGGAACTTGGTCCCCAGGACGTAGTTGCTGGTGACCAGCTTGTGGTGCGTGGTGTCGCCGTTGGTGATGTAGAGACTGCTGCCTTCCAGGCGGAACACCGACACATCGTCGTCGGCGTCGTGGATCTGAGCCGACACCACATGCGGTTTGGTCGCCGGCAGTGCAGTGAACGCCTCGTCGACGATCAGCGTGTGCGTCCCGGACGTCGACGACCAACTCGCGTTGCTGGTCCCGTTGTTGGCCATCTCTCGCAACTCGGAGCGTGGATAGCTGGAGCCGCTCGTGGTGACACCGTTCACCGGCGCGCGGAACTGCACCCGGTCCCCACTGCTGTAGACCTTGAAGAACGGGTCGTTCTGGTAACTGTCCAGAGCAGGCTGCTTGACCTCGGTCGGACTCCCCTCCGAACCGGTCGGCAGCGTCACCTTCCAGTTCGTCAGATTGAGTACGTCGGCCGGAACCTCAGCCGACCCACCACCGCCCGTGCCCCACACCTCAAACTCCGTGATGCTGTTCCACGTCGTCCCCGCAGTACCGTCGTTCAGCTGGTACCCGTGTCCCAGGTAACGCACCTTGGTCGTCTGGACATCGGTGAAGTCGAACGTCTGCAGGCCAGTGGTCGTCCCACTGCTGAGCCCGTCGAAGACGGGGACCCAGCTGCTCCCGTTCCAGTACTGCAACTCGAAATCGTTCTTCCGCTCGTCGCCCTTGTAGACCGCGACCTTGAGGTGCGACACGAGGCTGCTCGCCCCGAGGTCGAGCTGCAGCCAGGCACCATCGCCATCACCGGACCAGCGGCTCGTGTAGTTGTTGTCCACCACATTCGCCGGAACATTCGCGTCGCTGGTGCTCGCCGAGACAGCCGCGGCCCCCGGCGTGATCTCGACGTTGGCCGCCGCCGTTGCCGTCCGATTGGCGTTGCAGGGCTGGGTCGGCCGGTACTGCGCGCCGAACGTGCCGACCGCGTCTCCGCCGGTGTTGGCGGACATCGCGTTGCCGCAGATGCGGCCTTGCGGGGTCGCCTGGAACTTGATGCCGCCGGCGCTGTTGCCGGTGATGCTGTTGCCGTAGGCATCGTTGCCGGCGCCATCGGCCGGGGTGTCGCCGCCGAACCGGATGCCCGCGCCGGTGTTGCCGTGGATCACGTTGTACCGGAACGTGTTGCCGTTGCCGCGCGAGTCCATGCCGCCCGATTGCGGGTCGCGCTGACCGGTGCAGACGTTGTACTCGACCACGTTGGCGGTCGAGTTCTCCTTGATGTCGACGCACTCGTTGCCGCGGGTGTCGATCACGTTGTGGTGGACCCGGTTGCCGGTACTGATGTCCGGCCTCGCGTCGGGTGCCCCGTTGGCGCCCTGCTGCTCCGGCGCAGTACCGATGTAGATGGCCTCGCCGTTCTTGCCCCCGCCGGGGAACTGGAAGTCGTGGACGCCGCACGGACCGATCTTCGAGTTCGAGACCTCGGAGTTCGTCAGCAGGTAGCGAAGCCGGACACACTCGCCGCCCGCATTCGCCAGGGTCATGCCGCGGATCGTCAGTCGGTCGACGCCGTCGCCGGGCGTGGTGCCGATCGCGTAGATCAGCTTGTCCCGATAGCCGTCCGGGGTCGTGGGCGAACCGACCAGTCCGTCGATGGTGAAGCCGGACAAAGTGATGCCATCGTGGTGGACCTGCAGGATGCGAGCCGCTCCGCCACCTTGGACCACCGCGGTGGCCGGTCCGGTCACGGTCACCCGGTCCCGCCGGGTGACCGCGTCCTGGAGATAGGTCCCCGCTGCAAGGTGGACCGTCGAATCGCTCGGCGCCACATCCAGAGCGTGCTGGATGGTGGCGAACGCGCGGCTGGTCGACGTCCCACTGGCGCTGTCACTGCCGGCCGGACTGACGAAGTAGTTGGTCCCAGCAACCGTGGCCCCAGCCGTGGCGGCCGACAGGCCTGCGATCAGCGCCAGACAGACACCGGCGGTCGTCCATCGAAGACGTTTCATCGTGCATCCCTTCCGAGCGGTAGAGGGGTGGTGCGGTCAGCCAGTTTGAGAGCGATCAGCAAAGGCACGGTCGGACCGAAGAGGAACGGCCCGACCGCGAGTGGGAGCGTCACCACAACGACCACGGCCGTCGCGGCCAGCAGAAGCAGCCCGCGTCGGCCACCGAACCCAAGTACCAAGGCCTGGCGCCACCAACTGGCCAGTTCGCCGGCGGGCGAGCGACCGGCGATCGCTGCCAGACCAAGGTGATAGAGCACCATGGCGGCGCCAATTCCGAGATGCACAGCAAGGAAGCCCAGGGCAAAGGGCGAGGTCTGCCCGGCGAGGAACCCGAGGTTGACCAACAGCACCGCGGTCACCGCAGTGGACACAAGGCTGTGCCGCCACAGCTTTCGCCAGAACTCCCCGAAGGCCTCGAACACACCGACGAAGGAGCGCTGCTCCCCCTCGGAACGCCAGCGATACAACACGTGAGCGGTCGCGGCCAATGCCGGCAGCCAGGTGACAACCCCCAAGCTGAGCAGAAGAAACGCAGCCCCGGCCAACGCCGGATTCGCCACCCACTCAAGCCCACCCAACGCCGACGACTCCCATGACCCAGACCGGCGGCGCCGGCCATCAATCCGTGCGGTGGTCATCGGGGCACCTTGATCAGGCCTGTGTACGGCGTGTCCGCGTCGATCAGGACTCGGCCGTTCAGCACGAGCCGGGTCGCCCGGACGACACCGAGTTGATCACCGCTGTGGATCACCGCGCCGGCGTCGGCGCTCACCCCACCAACCTCGATCGATCCCCTCGACGGAGACAGCAGAACCACCTCGTCACCGAAGTCCACGCCGTACTCGCACCCCTCACTGATCGCAGAAGCAACAGCAGCAGTCGGTGAGAGCGCGGAGGTCGGCTCGATGGCGGCAAGAAAGTGAGCAGTGGTTAGCCGCGGCGTCGTCCACCGCAGGGTGCGCAGCGTCTTGGTGATCCGCAGGCTCGGGGTCGAGGCGGTCGGGTTCGCCTCGATCTCGGTATCCGTCTGTGAGACCTGTACTCCGCTCGGCGCGAGCCGGGTCACCCACGCCTGAGCCGGCCCCGAGCGCACCGCGTGGAGACGCGATGACACCTCCTCGGCAGGCCAGTCGGACTGCAGCAACCAGGTCCACGTCCTCGGCTGCGCGGCGGTCAACTCGTCCAGCACGACCAAGCGACCGCGCGGTGTGCTGACCAACGTCCGGTCGACCCGCCGCACCCCGAGAGCGGCATCGAACATCGGCGCGGTCTCCGATGTCGCATGCACGAAGCCACCCTCAGCCAGCACATCTCGCATTACCGGCCGAGAGCTGTATGGAAGGTCCTTGTAGCCGTGGTACCGGTCTTCCCCGGCCCAGCCGCTGCTGTCCACCAGCACCAGATTGTGGTGTGCCGCCCGCTTCCGGTTGCAGTAGCCGTCGTCCACCGCAAGGAAGGCGCCGTGCGAGACCAGCACGAACGACCCTGCATCCGGGTGGTGATGACCCGCGTTCAACGTGTCCCAGCCCAGCTCGCGCCGCAACCGCTCTGCCTCGTCCCAAGCGCCGTTACCCCCGCCCGGAGCCGACTTGTACGACACGTACGTCGCGGTGTCGTCCCACGAGGTCCGGCTGGTCACCTGGCCGAGGTCCGGGAAGTACGCGGTCGTCGGCGTACTGTCCGCCGGATCAACCGGTACTACGTCCGGGTCGAACCACAGCAGCTCGTAGAACGCCTCTGCCATCACCCCGGGCTTCACCCCGGATTCGTACGCCTCCCGCCAGAAGAACTGCCCTACCCGGTCGGCCAGCCATTGCGCACGTCCCTCCCCGTAGGCAGAAGCGAGCCGGTAGTACAGCGCGAGACTGTGGCCGCTACGGCGGTCGTGACAATCCCCGTGGTCGACGTTCTCCTCGAAGCCCGGTGCGCACTGATGCAGACGCCACTCGAAGGTGTTCGCCAGGAAGTCGCAGTTCTCCCACAGGGAAACGCCCTCGACGTGCTCGACCAGGTCGGCGTAGATGGCCAGCCACGGCACGCCGTACCGCCAATACACGACTCCCTCGGCGTCCGAGCCATCACGAGGCAGCAACGGCAGCACTATGTCGAAGTTGTTCCGCGCACGCTTGGTCCAGTCCGGCCGGTCCAGCACATAGCCCGCAGTAGCCAGCCCCGTGTAGCAGATCCAGTTGTGGTTCTGCCAGTAGCTCGACGACCACCAGCGGCCCTCTGTCTCGACCGCGAAGTCGTACAGCCGTTGGCCCTGCAGCTCCAGCTTGGCCCGGAGTAGTGAGGCTCGCTCGGCGCCGAGGTCGTCGCCCAGCCAGCTGTAGGCCAGCGACAACCCATGCAGGAGCCAGCCCGCATCCAGGTCGTGATCGGGAAGCTTCGCCCTTCCCCAGTGCGGATAGGCGATGCACACCGAGATCCAGCGCCACGCCTCCTCGAGGTAGTCGCTCCGGCCGGTCAGCCGGTAGGCCAGGGCAAGGTTCGCGGCGGCCGGACCGAAGTACGTGATGCTTGCGGTCGGGTGCTCGGCCGGCGGTTCCTGGCGGCGGTACCAGTCGCATTGCTCGTACAGGCGTCGCCACTGCGCCGCGTGGGTGCTGGTCATCCCTGTGCGGAGCTCGTCGAGCCGACCGTCGAGGAGCAGCATCAGTCCTCCACTCGATAGCGCGATCGGAAGGTTGCCTTGGCCGCGTCGTACGCGGTCCAGTCGATGTGCGTCACCACGCGCTGCGGATCGTCAGCAGGCCCAGGCCCGGGCCGCGCGGCAAACTCAGCCGGTACGTCACAACTGTGCTCGCCAACCAGCACCTGGTCCCCACCCCACCGCGTGCTACCCGGACGAACCTCAACCGGTACTGCGGGACGCAGGTGAGCTGTAAGTCGACAAGGCCGTGCGGCCGCGATCGTCAGCTCGTCGAGGAGGCCGTCGTCGGTCAGAGTCAACCGGCGCTGCGCAACAACACCAGGGAAGGCATCCGTGCACTCAACCGTGACAGACCGCTCGCTGACGTCCACCAGCCGTCCACTGCACTCCGCCTGCTCCATCCCATCCACACTGAACGTCGGATGAGCTGCCGCACTCGCGTAGTACCGGCGCCAGCCGGCATGGCCATACGGGACCTGTCCGGGATCCGGCTGCCAAGCACTGGTCGCGCCGTAAAGGTACAGCGCGAGCTTGTCGCGATGTCCGTGCGAACCACCGTGCGGCCCGAAGTCCACGATCGCGTGCAGCCCGGCGCCGCGCAGTACGGCGTATCCGGCATCGCGGAAGACAGTCACGCCCGCTGGCCGCGGTGTACCGGAGATCAGCTTGGCCAACTCCGCCAGCTCATCGTCGAACCCGGGCCGGCCATAGGGCCCGTCGTGCAGCGCCGGCAGTAATCCACCCGCAGTACGCAAGGTCGCTAGTACGTCGGCCATCGAGGCCAAGCGATCCCGTACGTCGCTTGGCGGGTTCGCCCCGGGCACTGCGGCTATGGCGAGCAGCGCGGCACGCAGTACGAAGGAGTGGTAGTAAGTGCTGGCTTCCCACTGCCAACCGTCCGGGGATGTTGCCGCTAGCAAATGGTTGTAAAGCCCGTGCTGACCTTCCAGCCATTCCGGATCACGCGAACAGACCGCACCGGCTGCACAGAACCAAGCGACATAGTTGGAAGTGAATCGGTCCTCGACCAGGGCAGCGCGGGCTTCCTCAGCGGCGCCGGCGAGTGAAGTGAGCAACTCACCGACCTCGGGCCCGAGACCCAATCCGCGATCAGCCAGCAACCAGGAGGCCCGGCCGATCGTGACGGCCCAGATCGCCTCGGTCAGCGCCTGCTGGAACAACCGCCCCCGCAGCATCCACGCCTGCGCACCTTCGTGAGCCGCAGGCAACGCCGCATAGAGCCTCGCATACTGCGTCAGCAGGCCCAACGCAGCATCGTTGTCCGCCGGGTCAAGCGACTCCGCCAACTCGAGGATCCGCCGTCCGCAGGTCTGATGGGCCAGCACCGTCCAGGCGCCACGCACCTTCGGAGTATCGAGCGAGCAGCCATAGACGCAAGGCGCGCCCTCGGCAGGGAAAGCACCACTGAGGAGTCCGGCGTGGCCCAGCTCGACCCCGTGCACCGGGCAGACATAGTCGTGCCACCAGCCCCCTTGCCCCTGCGGCAGGGTCACCTGAACCATGCGCCACCGTCGATGTCGACCGTCGAGCCAGTCACGAAGCCACCTGCCTCCGAGCACAGCCACACCACCGCACCTCCGACCTCGCCGGCGGTACCGGCCCGCTTGAGCGGCGTGCCGTTGATGATGGTCTGCTGTACCTCCGGCGGAGTGAAGGTGCCGTGGAACGAGGTCTCGCCGATGAAGCCGGGCGCGAGAGCGTTCACCGTGACGCCGTGGGGAGCCAGTTCCTTCGCCAACCCCCTGGTCAGACCGAGTACGCCGGCCTTGGCTGCGGCGTACACCGCTGAGCCCGCACCGCCACCGTTGTGGGCCGCGAGTGAAGCCATCGTGACGACGCGACCGCGCGGACCGGCCGCGCGCAGGTGCGGGATCGCGGCCCGGACCGTGCGGAAGGTCGAGCCGAGGTTGACCTCGACCACCTGGGAGAAGTGGTCGTCGGACATCCCCTCGACTGCGGCCCGTCCAACCAGGTGGCCAGCGTTGCAAACGACGATCTCCAGTCCACCGAGGGAGGCGACGGCCTCGTCGACCAGACGATCGACCTCGACGGTGGACGTCACGTCCGCGCCGACCGCGACCGCTTTGCGACCCAGCGCTTCGATCTGCTGGACGACGTCCGCTGCCTGCGCTGCCGAACTGCCGTAGTGCACGACGACGTCGGCGCCCGCCTCGGCGAGTGCGAGTGCGATCGCGGCACCGATGCCGTGGCCCGCGCCGGTCACCAGCGCCCGTCGGCCGGTCAGGTCGAATGTCCCGTATGTCACAAGCTCACTCCTTACTTGATGCCGCTGTTGGCGAAGCCCTGGACGAAATAGCGCTGGGTGAAGAGGAAGAGCACGATCATCGGCAAGGTCGCCAGCGTCGTACCGGCCATCAGGTACTCCCACAGCGTCCGCTCGCTCTGCTGGAAGGCGGCCAGGCCGACCTGGATCACCCGCAGGTCCTGGCGGGTGGTCACGATCAACGGCCAGAGGAAGTTGTTCCAGCTGTTCTCGAAGGTGATCAGCGCGACGGTGGCGACGGCCGGCTTGATCAGCGGCGTCATCACCCGGGCGAAGATGCCGAACTCGCCCATCCCGTCCAGCCGGGCAGCTTCCTCCAACTCCTGCGGCAGCGAGAGATAGAACTGCCGGAGCAGGAAGATCGCCAGCGGCGTGAGCGCACCCGGCACGATCAAGGCCCACCACGAGTCGAGCCAGCCGTAGCCGCCCCGGCCGAGGTAGTCGTTGCCGCCGAAGAACGGCATTCCCTTCGCGATCAGGTACTGCGGCACGATCTTGGTGTAGGTCGGGATCATCATGGTCGCCAGGATGGCCATGAAGATCACCGTCCGGCCGCGGAACGGCACCCGGGCGAGCGCGTAGCCCGCCATCGCCGCGAGCACCAGGTTGATGGCGGTATGACCGATCGAGATGATCAGGCTATTGCGGAAGTAGGTACCGAACGGCGCGAACTCCAACGCGTCCGGATAGTTGCTCCAGCGCCAGTCGTGCGGCAGCCAGGTCGGCGGGTACGACGTGATCTCCGAGTGGCTCTTCAGCGACGAGAGCACCATCCACACGAACGGCACGATCATCACCAGCGCGCCGATCGTCAGGACCACATGCAGGGCGATCCGTCCGCCCTTTCCTCCTTCAGCCTGCATCGTCGTCCTTCCCGGTCAGGCGCCGGCTGATCAGGGTCAGCACGAGCAGGAAGACGAACAACACCAGCGACTGCGCACACGCAGTACTGATGCGGAACTCGCCGAAGGCGCTCTTGTAGATCTCGAACGTCATCACCGTGGTCGCGTTCGCCGGGCCGCCGTCCGGCGTCAGCACGTAGACCTGCTCGAACACCTGGAACGAGTCGATCAGCGACACGATGAACACGAAGAACGTTGCCGGGCGCAACAAGGGCACTGTGATGGCGAAGAACTTCCGCCACTTGGAGGCACCGTCCACGTCGGCCGCTTCGTACAGTTCGGTCGGGATGCTCTGCAGCGCAGCCAGGTAGATCAGCATCTTCAGCCCGATGCCTTTCCACACACTGACCAGGATCACCGCCGGCATCGCCCAGGCCGGATCCGACAACCAGGCCGGCCCGCGGATCCCGACCAGGTCGAGCACCGCGTTGAACAGGCCGATGTTCGGCTCGAACATCCACATCCAGACCAGCGCGATCGCCACCGTCGCGGTGATGTGCGGCAGGAAGAAGGCCGCCCGGTACCACGCTCGCCCGCGCAGGTTGTTGTTCAGCAGGACGGCGATGACCACCGCGATGACCATCGCCACCGGCACGGTGAAGAAGGTGTAGACGACCGTGTGCCAGATCGACAGGTTCCAGGTCGGGTCGCTGAAGATCTCCCGGAAGTTCGCCAGCCCCGCCCACGAGATCGTCCCGGCCAGCACGTCGTAGTTGGTGAAGGCGAGCACGAAGGTGGCGACGGTGGGGATGCCGATCCAGATGGTCAGGTGCACCAGCGCCGGCGCCAGCATCCACGCCGCGGCCCGGCGCCGCTCGTAGCCCAGCCTGCGCCAGCGGGAAGGCTGGGTCGACCCCGGCCCAGGTCGCGGCGGATCAGGGGCCGCGACCCGTGGAGCGGTGAGACCGGCCGTCATCGGCCGGCCGCGATCGCCGCCGTCGCCTTCTCTGCCAGGTCGTCGAGAGCCTGCTTCGCGGTCTTCCTGCCGAGCAGCACCGACTCGATCGTGGACTTGAAGTCGCCGCGGATCTCGAGCCAGGCCGGTACGCCGCCCTCGGAGTACGCGACATCGAGGTTCTCCATCGCGAACTGCACGGACTTGTTGTTCTTCACGTAGTCGGAGGTGACCAGGCTCTTCAGGGCCGGGACGTTGCCGCGCTGCTCGTTCGCGGCCAGGGCCGGCTCGGAGCTGGCGAGGTACTTCACCAGCGCCTTGGCGGCCGGCAGTTGCTTCGACTTCGCCGACACGGTGGCGATGGTGCCGCCCTGGAAGATGGCCGGCCGCTCGTTGGCGATGGTGAAGAAGCCGATCTTGTCGTCCTTGATCAGCTCCGGCGCGTTCTTTTCCAGTTCGAGCCAGGTGTTGTTGTGCCCGAGCATCATCGCGGCCCGGCCCTGCACCAGCGGGACCCCGGTCGCCGCCCCGGCCTCGGTGAAGCCGACATCCTCGGACTTGTCCGTGCGGATGACGTCGGCCATCAACTGCAGTGCCCCGACCCCCTTCTCCGAGTTGAATGCCACCTTGCCGTCCGGCGTGAACAGGTCACCGCCGTTCGCCCAGAGGAAGGTCTCGAAGCCCTGCCGGAGGTCGATCGACAGGATGTCCAGGCCGGCGCGGGTCAGCTTGCCGCTGGAGTCCCGGACTGTCAGCTTGCGGGCGTAGTCGCGCAGTTCGTCGAAGTTCTTCGGCGGCGCGCTCAGACCGGCCGCGGCGAAGAGGTCCTTGCGGTAGATGCCGTACCGGGTGTCGAGCATGATCGGCAGCGCGTAGACCTTGCCGTCGTAGACACCCGGGTCGACCACGCGCTGGTCGTACAGGCTGGTCAGCTGGGCCTTGTCCTCGCCGAGGTCGGCGAGCACGCCCTTGGCCGCGAACGGCGGGATCCAGCCGACGCCCATCAGCATCACGTCGTACGGGCGGCCGCTGGCGATGGAGGTGGTCAGCTTCTCGTTCAGCTTCGCGTACGTCGTGTAGTCGGGCACGACCGTGACCCCAGGGTGCTGCTTCTTGAAGTCGGCGATCAGGCCGTCGAGCACCTTCTGTCCCTCGGCGCCCTCGAAGATCGGCGTCAGCATCCGGATCTCGCCGGTGATCTCGGTACTGGTGTTCTGGCCCGGCGCCGGCCCACCACAGGCCGCGACGCCCAGCAGGCCAAGGGCGAGCACACCGGCCCAGGCGGTTCGCAGGAGTCCCATCAGCGTTCTCCTCATCGTCATGCGCCCGGCCCGGCGGTGAGCCAACGGCAGTGATGCACTAGCACCGATGCATCGATTTACTGGTGCATCGGTTTAGTACCGTAAGTGGGCTACGTCACGCTGTCAATGCCGGGATTCATGGCGGAAGCGCGGGACGGCGGCTACCCTGTGGGCCTCAGGGGTCGCTCGGAAGGACAGCATGAGTGGTGTGACGATCTACCAGGTCGCCCGAGAGGCGGGAGTGTCGCCGAGCACGGTGTCGAACCTGCTCAACGGGCGGCCCGGACGGATGCTGCCACAGACCCGGCAGCGGGTCGAGGCCGCGATCGAGCGACTCGGCTACCGGCCGAACCGGGCCGCGCGGCAACTGCGGACCGGCCGGATCCAGGTGATCGGCCTGGTCGTGCCCTCGGTCGCGAACCCCTTCTGGGGCACGTTCGCCCGGCACCTCGAGGCCGCCGCCCTGGAGTCCGGGTACCACGTCCTGCTGTGCAACAGCGAGCGCGATCCCGACCGTGAACGCAAGTACGTCGAGGAGCTGTGGGCCGACGGCATCCGCGGTGTCGTGCTGTGCTCGTCGCTGCCGTCGCTGGAGCACCTGATGCCGATCGTTCGCGACGGCCTCGGGCTGGTCGCCTTCGACCGGACCGCACAGGTCGGAGATCCGGAGACGCTGGTCAACATCAGCCTGGACAACGTGGTCGGCGCTCAGCTGGCCACCCGGCATCTGCTCGAGCTTGGCCACAAGCGCATCGCCTTCGTCTCCGGTTCGCTGCGCAGCGTCAACCGGCGTGAGCGGTTCCGCGGATTCTGCGAAGCCCTTGAGGCAGCTGGCCTCGATCCGGCCGATTCGCCGGTCTGGTCCGGCGGTCCCGACGAGCGGTACGGCGATCTCGACGTTGCCGGCCTGGGTCGCACCGCGGCGACCGAACTGCTGTCCGGCGAGCGACCGCCGACCGCGATCGTCGCGATCAATGACATGTGCGCGCTGGGTGTCTGCGCCGGCATCCGCGACGCCGGGCTGCGCGTGGCGGACGACGTGTCGGTGATCGGCTTCGACGACATCGTGCTCGCCGATCTCGCCGCGCCTGCGCTGACCACGATCCGCCAGCCCCTGCCGGAGATGGCGACAGCGGCCTTCGCGCACTTGCGAGCCGGTATCGAGAGCGGCGAGCCCATCCCCGGACAGTCGCTGCTGATGCGCCCGGAGCTCATCGTTCGCGCGTCGACTGCACCCGTCCCTACCTGAGCACTGCGAGCAGCCCGTCGAAGTCGGCGCGGTTGAATTCTCGGGCACCGATCAAGGCCTGCAGCAGGATCCCGTCGAGGGCCGCCACCAGCAGGCCCGCCTTGTGGGCATCACTGGTGAAGCTGCGCGCGATCTCATTCAACGGTCCGAGCCAGGCCGCCGCGGCCTCGCGCAGAGCGGGCCGTCGAGCCGCCAGCAGATAGAGCTCGTACGCCGCCAGCGTGCGGCCTCGGCGATAGACCAGGCAGTGCTCGATCAACCGGGCCAACTCGTCCGCCGGGCGAGCGCCGAGCTCGTTCACCCGCTCCTGCAACTCGGCGGTGAGGTCCTCCGAAGCCCAGATCAGCGCGGCGACCAACAACTCGTCGAGAGTAGCGAAGTGGTACGTGGTCGAGGCCAGCGAAACACCCGCCTCGGCCGCCACCGCGCGATGACTGACACCGGCGACCCCGTCCCGCTCGACCACCCTCAACGTCGCCGTCAGCAACTCGGTGCGACGAAGGTTGCCGCGCAGCCTCCGGCCGTCGGTTCTGGTCGCTAGTACCTGCCTGACCTGCACGAACGGCAAACTATCAGGACAGACGTACCACTTGTTTTTCGGGCCCGAAAACGGTCGGATCGGCGCTTTCGGCGACATACGCTCGTCCTCGTGCCTCACAACGACACTTCACCAGGAACCGCTCAGCCGGCCCCGATGAGTACCGCGATGCGCAGGGCGTTGAAGCGTGCGGACGACGGCAAGACCCTCGACCCGACCGAGGCCGAGATCCTGCTCACCGCCTCCGGCGAGGCCCTCGTTGCGCTGATGGCGACAGCCGCCCGGGTCAGGGACCAGGGACTGGCGGACGCCGGGCGCAGTGGGGTCGTCACGTACTCCAAGAAGGTCTTCATCCCGCTCACGCGGTTGTGCCGGGATCGCTGTCACTACTGCACCTTCGCGACCACACCAGGCCGGGTGCATTCGCCGTACCTGAGTCCTGATGAGGTGCTCGAGATCGCGCGGCAGGGGGCGGCGCTCGGCTGCAAGGAGGCGCTCTTCACTCTTGGCGATGCTCCCGAGGATCGCTGGGACGCGGCTGCTCAGTGGCTCGAAGAGGCTGGCTACGACAGCACGCTCGACTACGTGCGGGCGATGGCGATCCGGGTGCTCGAGGAGACCGGGTTGCTGCCGCACCTGAACCCGGGCGTGATGTCGTGGCAGGACCTGCAGCGGCTGAAGCCGGTCGCGCCGAGCATGGGCATGATGCTGGAGACCACCTCGCGCCGACTGTTCGAGGAGAAGGGCCAGCCGCACTTCGGTTCGCCCGACAAGGACCCGGCGATCCGGCTGCGGGTGCTGGAGGATGCCGGTCGGTCGAACGTGCCGTTCACCAGTGGCCTGCTGATCGGCATCGGCGAGAACCTCGAAGAGCGGGCCGATTCCATCTTCGCGCTGCGGCGGATCGCCCGGCAGTACAGCGGTATCCAGGAAGTGATCATCCAGGGGTTCCGGGTGAAGCCGGACACGGCGATGCGCAATGACGCCGACGTCCCGCTGGACGAGTGGCTGGCCGCGATCGCGGTCGCGCGGATCGTGCTCGGCCCACGGATGCGGGTCCAGGCGCCGCCGAACCTGGTGGACCTCAACGAGTGCCGCCGGCTGCTCGATGCCGGGGTCGACGACTTCGGCGGGGTCTCGCCGCTGACGCCTGACCACGTGAACCCTGAGCGTCCCTGGCCGCAGATCGACGATCTTGCCAAGGTGACGGCCGAGGCCGGTTTCGCCTTGCGGGAAAGGCTGACCGCGCACCCGGAGTACCTGCGGGAGCCCTGGCTGGATCCGCGGCTGATCTCGCACGTGGAGGCGCTGGTCGATCCCGAGACCGGGCTGGCGAACGAGGACGCGTACCCCAAGGGTCTGCCGTGGCAGGAGCCCGATGGCGGCTGGGACAGCGTCGGGCGGACCGACCTGCACACCGCGATCGACACCGAGGGCCGCCGTACGGAAACCCGCTCCGACTTCGACGCGGCGTACGGCGACTGGGACGTCCTCCGCGAAGACGTCGCCGCCCGCCGCGCTGGAGAAAGCCAGCCGGAGCGGATCGAGGCCGAGGTGAAAGCTGCCTTGGCCGCTGCCGAGCGGGATCCGGCGGGGTTGTCGGATGCTCAGGCTCTGACGTTGATGACGGTTACCGGGCCGGCGCTGGACGCGTTGGCGGGGATCGCGGATGAGTTGCGGAAGGCAACGGTCGGCGACGATGTGACTTATGTAGTGAACCGGAACATCAACTTCACCAATGTCTGTTACACGGGTTGCCGCTTCTGTGCCTTCGCCCAGCGGCGGACCGACGCGGACGCGTACTCACTGTCGATGGATGAGGTCGCCCAGCGCGCCGAGGAGGCCTGGGTGATCGGCGCCACCGAGGTCTGCATGCAGGGCGGCATCCACCCGGACCTGCCCGGTACTGCGTACGCGGACCTGGTGCGGGCGGTCAAGGACCGGGTCCCGGAGATGCACGTGCACGCGTACTCGCCGATGGAGATCGTGAACGGCTCCGTCCGGACCGGGCTGTCGATCGAGGAGTTCCTGATCTCGGTGAAAGAGGCCGGGCTGGACAGCATCCCGGGCACGGCGGCGGAGATCCTGGACGACGACGTGCGCTGGATCCTGACCAAGGGAAAGTTGCCGACGGCAAGCTGGATCGAGGTGATCAGTACCGCGCACAAGGTGGGACTGCCGTCGTCGTCGACGATGATGTACGGGCACGTGGACTCGCCGCATCACTGGGTCCAGCACCTGCGCACGATCGCCGCGGTGCAGGACCAGACGGGCGGGTTCACCGAGTTCGTGCTGCTGCCGTTCATCCACCAGAACTCGCCGATCTACCTGGCCGGTGTGGCGCGCCCCGGTCCGACGTACGACGAGAACCGCGCGGTGCACGCGATGTCGCGGATCATGCTGCACGGGCGGATCGACAACATCCAGTGCTCATGGGTGAAGCTCGGCGTCGACGGTTGCGTCGCAGTACTGGACGGCGGCGTGAACGACATCGGCGGCACCCTGATGGAGGAGACCATCAGCCGGATGGCCGGCTCCAAGCACGGCTCCCGCAAGTCCATCGAAGAGCTGACCCAAATGGCCACCGCCGCAGGCCGCCCGGCCCGCCAACGCACCACCACCTACGGCGAGGTCCACCGCCCCCTCAGCAACGTCGGAGGCTCACTCGACCTGCTCCCCTGACAAGCCTGCAATCGCTTGTTTTACAGGGTTTCACGTCGATCGCTGAGTGCGATGAACTGACCACGGCGTTCCCCCGTACTTCCTCCGAAAGGGATTTACGGGGGGAACCACCATGCTCATCTTTATCCTCGCGACCATCACCACCACACTCGCCCTGATCGTCTACATCGCCCTGACGACCACCCCACTCCTCCAAGACCTCCTCAACCTCGACAACCGACCGCGGTGCGGGAGGAGAGCGAGGGGAAGGGATGACGAAGCGGAAGCACTCGTACGCGAGGATGTCGACCTCGATGCCGAGGTGGTGCGCGACAAGCGGGGCGAGCGCATCACGGAGAAGCGCGCGAGTGAGCTCGCGGAAGACGCTCTGGAGCAGGCTCGGGCCGGGCGCCCATCACTCAGTGGCTCCCGGCGGGCCTCGCCTCAGATCGCCTTCCGGGTGCCCGATGAACTGCAGGCTCGCGCCGAGGCGAAGGCCAAAGCTCAAGGCATCAGCCTGTCGCAGTTCGCCCGGGAGGCGCTGGAGCGCGCGGTCGGCGAGTGAGTTTCAGCGGTGATTGACGGTGAACGAACAGCGAGCGTCAGCGAGCCGGGTCGAGGTCGACTGCGGTGGTTCGGTTTCGGCGCTTGGTGCCGAGCCGGTGGCCGACCACGATCAGACCGAAGCCGATCAGGTAGATGGCGCCGGTGACGGCGAGATACTCCCACGACACCGCCTGCGGATCCTCCGGGAATCCCCGGGTCCGATCGCCGACCCAGCCGCGGACCAGGTCCACGCTCTGGAAAGTGAAGGTGTAGCTGAAGATCGCGATGTAGGCGACGCAGGCCGACAGTCGGCTGCGGAGCAGGAAGCCGAGCGGGAAGGCGCAGAGCACGGTGATCAAGGCAATCATGAGGATCCCTCCGAGGTGGATGTCTGATGACATCTCCAAGCTCCTCTCACCGAGCCTGACGGACATCCGTGCCACCGCCGCACCTGATCGACGCCAGCACTCACGTGCTGGCACTGGTGCGCTATCAGGCCGTCCCGGCGATCATGAGGTGTGGTCAGGTCCAGAGCTCTCCGCTGGGTGGTAGCCGCGACGGTCGTCTTCGTCGCGGCCACTGCGGTGCGGTCAGCACTGGCTTTCGGCCCGGCCTCCATCGGCGAGCCTGCGGATTTCCCCACACTGACCCTGCTCTTGGCTCCTGCGCTGATCCTCGGCTGGCTGGTCGGGCTTCGGGCTCCGACGAGTCCCGTTGGGCCAGCACTCGCCTGGACGAGCGCCTTACCGGCCGTGGTGTACGCAATCGAGGAGTGGGGCGCGAGCTACTTCACGGCCGATCCCTGGCCGGGTTCTCACACAGCCGCGGTAGTCGGTGTCGGTGTCTGGCCTTGGCAGTTCCTGGGCTTCGTCGCGTTGGTGCTGGTGTTCCCAGACGGGCCTCTGCCGGGATGGCGGTGGCGGCTGGTTGCGATCGCCGCACCTTTGGCAGCCTTGCTAGTGAACTTCGTCGTCTCCACTGACACCGTCAACTACTCAGATCAGCCAAGTGGCCTGCAGTTGGCCGGCAGTCCACCCTTCGTGCTGCCGCTGCCGCTGCGGATCGCCCTGCTCTGCTTGGCGTTCGGATCATTCATCGGCGTTCTGCTCGCGGTCGCGGCGAGTCTCGTGACCAGACTCCGGCGCGGCGACGAGCAGACCAGGCTGCGGCTGCGCTGGTTGGTCTGTGCAGCGGTGAGTGTGCCCGTCCTGCTCGCGACGAGTTGGCTGCTGATCGCTCTCGGCGTCCCTGACACGTGGGCGTACCTGTGGTTCCTGGCCGCCATGCTGGTGCTCGTCCCCGCCGCCATCGCAGTCGCCATTCTGCGCCATGACCTGTTCGACATCGATCGATTGCTGGGTGCCACGCTGACCTGGCTCACCACAAGCATCGTCTCCGCCGCGGTGTTCGCCGGCGTCGTGGTCGCGGTCGACATCCTGTTTCCGGACCAGCAACGAGCGGGGATCACCAGCGCCGCCTTCATCACTGCCCTGGTTCTGCTTCCGCTCCACCACTGGCTGCATCGCGGCGTTTCCCGCTTGGTCGACCGGGATCGCACGGTTGCGCTGGCTCAGATCCAGGAGTTCGTACGGCGGGTCCGCGACGGCCGCGCCGAACCCGAACAGATCGAGGACGTCCTACGCATGGCTCTCCAAGATCCCAGCCTCGAAGTCCTGCTGCAGCGTCCTGGCGACCACCTCGACCTGCCGAGCGGCGCGATCCCCTTGCAGACAAGCGGTTCCACCGTGGGTGCCCTGGTGCTCGGGTTGACCTCGGCCCGGCGGGTACGGCGGGCTCGCGAGGCGGCGATGGAAGCTCGGCTGCCGATCGAGGTGAGCCGCCTGCGATTGGAACTGCGGGAGGCGCTGGAGGAGGTCAGGGCGAGCCGCGCCCGGCTGATGACCGCGGTCACCGCCGAGCGGCAACGGTTGGAGCGCGATCTCCACGATGGGGCGCAGCAGCAACTCATTGCCATCGGCATGCGGCTCAGATCCTTGCAACACCACCTCGGCCCGGGCGGACCGGCGTACGGGGAGGTCGACGAAGTGGTCGACACCGTCGAGGGAACCGTGGCCGAGTTGCGGCGGATCGCTCACGGCGTCCGGCCGAGCCGGCTTGACGACGGGCTCGCGGTGGCGCTGCGGCGGCTCGTGCAGGACAGTGCGGTGCCGGTCGACCTGAGTGTGTCCGAGTTGGAGGTGGACGAGGCGGTGGCAACCGCGGTGTACTTCACGGTTGGCGAAGCGATCGCCAACGCGCTCAAGCACGCGCGCGCGACCCGGATCTCGATCGAGGTCGGGCTGACCGGGGGACGGCTCCGGGTCCAGGTGTGTGACGACGGGATCGGCGGCGCGCGCGAGGGGTTCGGGCTGACCTCGTTGCGCGACCGGGTGGCCTCGGTCGGCGGCGAACTCACCCTGGACAGTCCACCGGGATCCGGGACCTCGATCAGGGCGGAGATCCCATGCGCGTCGTGATCGGCGTTTGTTTTATTTTCATTGCAGTTGGGCTAATCCGAGGACTCGGCTCTGTTCCGGGAAGGCCTGAGCCGGCTGCTGACGGAGAACGGCCACGAGGTGGTCCGGGCCGTCGCCAATGCCGATGCCCTGGTCGAGGCCGTTCGGGAAGTCGCGCCGGACCTCACCATCATCGACGTACGGATGCCGCCGACCATGACGGACGACGGCGCGCAGGCAGCCAAGGTACTGCGGGCCGAATCCGCCGACAGGTCGATCCTGATGCTGTCGCAGCATGTGGAGACCAAGCACGTGGTCGAACTGGTCGCCACCGGTGGATTCGGTTATCTGCTGAAGGATCGGGTGCTGCGGGTCGGCGACTTCCTCGATGCGATGCAGCGGGTGACTGACGGCGGCTCGGCGCTCGATCCCGCGATCGTGGCGGCTCTCGTGACACCGACCCGGGTGGGCGATCCGCTGAGTGCGCTGTCCACGCGAGAGCGGGAGGTCCTGGGGCTCGCCGCAGAAGGGTTGTCCAACTCAGCCATCGCCGGGCGCCTCGTGCTGGCTGAGCGCACGATCGAGACCCACATGCGCAGCATCTTCCAGAAACTGCGGATCACCGACAGCCCCGAGAGCCATCGCCGCGTCCTCGCAGTACTGGCGTTTCTCACCACCTGAGCCGGGCTGCCAACTTGCAAGGGAAAGGGAAACGCCGGCCGTGTCGGGTGTCGGTCACCACCTCACTGGCGACCGGCACCCCGGCGACACGGCCGGCGTCCTGCTTTGCCCCGAGAGGGCGGTTTCGGCCCGAAGGAAGGAGGTACCGCTGACTCATTCCGAGCCCGGCAGGGGAGGTACAGTCCGGTCTCGGACGGGAGTGCCGCGGTATCACCAGGAGCCTGAGCCGGCGACCCGTCCGTCGCCGACAACAGAACGTTGTCACGGGGTGGCTCAGAGCCGCCACGGAGCGGGTCAAACATTTGCATTGATCTTGTCTAAGGCAACGCTGTGTATACAGAATGTCACTTTCCGTACTGGCGAGTACGAAAAATTGCCTTCAGCAACAACTATCCCGCCCTAGTAGGGGTAGGTGTCGTCCCGGCGGATCGGGTCCATGTCCCAGAGGGAGAACTCGACCACCTTGTGCGACTCCTCGCCGCCGGCTGGGCTGATCCCGAGGCCGTCGTAGTCCTTGGAGCCGATCCCGTCCAGGTAGCCGAGTAGCTCGAAGGCGGACCGGGCGTCCTCGATGTCGTCGATCACGTCGTCGTTCTGGGCCTCGTCTGCGCGGCTGCGGACGTAGGCGATGAACGCTTCCGGATCCGTCACCACGAAGTCGTACCGGGCCTGGTAGCTGAGCCGGATGCCGTGCTCCGGCACCAGCGGCTCGTCCAACCCCTCGTCGCCCGCGACCATCTCGCGGTAGTCGGCCGGATCGTCGAAGTCGTCCGGGCCAAGCGGCAGGTCGTCCAGCTCGTCCGGGTCGTAGGAGTCGATGCCGAGGAAGATGTCGCCCCAACCACGCTCGTGGACCGCGTCGGCGAGTACCCGGGCCTGCACCCGGACGTTCTCGATGGCCGTGGTGGCCCGCAGATCATGCAGGTCCAAGGCGTCGGCCTGCTCCAGCAGGACCTTCGCAAGTTCGCGGGCGGCCTCCGCGGCCGACGCGGGCTCAATCGGCTCACTCATGCTGCGACGGTACAACCATCGGCACGTCCACCGCCGCGCCCGGTACTCCGAACGCGTCCACCAGGCCGATCGCGTGCGGCCGGACCAGGGCGCAAAGCTCGTTCACCAAGGCCATGATCGCCTTCGACCGGGGCCCCGACAACCGGCCGTGTTCGATGTACCAGGCCCGTTCCCCCTCGATCGTTGCCAGCGCATGCAGATCGCACAACTCCTTCAGCCGCTCCCGCGGTTCCCCCTCCGGAGCAGCCTGTACTGCGGCCTGGAACGCCTCGAGCACCACGCGATCGACATGAGCGCGACCAGCCGCGATCACGTGGTCCTGGCAACGGTTGAACACCTCGAAGGCATCGTCCCCGGCTTCGATCCCGCCCCGGAGCCGGCGGGCGACCCCGGCCAGCATGTGCTCCTCCCGGTACCGGAGCAGTCCGGAATGGTAGGCGTCGTCCCGGAGCCCGGCATCGGGATCACCCTTGTCGTTCCGGTTCGGTACTGCGTCCCGCAGACGCTCGACCAGGGCCCGGACAGAGGTCTTCTCGACCGCGATCTCCACGGCCTGGCCCGCGATGAACCGTGCGGTGCCGAGCGGATCGAGCTTGCCGAAGGACTCCCGGTAATCCGTCAACAGGCCCTTGGCAACCAACTGCAGGAGGACGGTGTTGTCGCCCTCGAAGGTGGTGAACACGTCCGTGTCCGCCTTCAGCGCGGCCAGCCGGTTCTCGCTCAGATAGCCCGCACCACCACAGGCCTCACGGCACATCTGGATGGTCTCGGTGGCATGCCACGTACCGACGGCCTTCGTCCCGGCCGCCTGCGCCTCCAGGGCTCGCCGGTCGTGCTCGTCGTTCCCTTCGCCGTCGCCACCGAAGATCCGGACGAACTCGGCCGCCAGCTCCGCCTGGGCGAAATGCAGTGCATATGTCCGGGCCAGCAAGGGAAGCAGTCGTCGCTGGTGCATCCGGTAATCCAGCAGCAACACCTCCTCGGAACTCCCGGGCGCAGCGAACTGCCTGCGCTGATCGGCGTACCGGATGGCAATGGTGAGGGCCACCTTGCTGGCGCTGATCGCGGCGCCGCCGATCGAGACCCGGCCCTGGACCAGGGTGCCGAGCATGGTGAAGAACCGGCGGTCGGGGTTCTCGATCTCGCTGGTGTAGGTGCCCTTGGCATCCACCTGCGCGTAGCGGTCCAGCAGCGCAGTACGGGGGACGCGGACCTGGTCGAAGACCAGGCGGCCGTTGTCGACGCCGTTCAGGCCGAGCTTGGGGCCGCAGTCGGTGATCGTCACGCCGGGCAGCGGTTCGCCGTCGGCCGAGCGGATCGGGACGAGCAGGCAATGCACCCCGTGGGTCTCGCCGCCGACGACCAGCTGGGCGAAGACGGCGGCCATCCGGCCGTGCCGGGCAGCGTTGCCGATGTAGTCCTTGCGTGCCGCGGGATGCGGCGTGTGGATCACGAACTCCCCGGTTGCAGGGTCGTACGTCGCCGTGGTGCCGAGCGCCTGCACGTTCGAGCCGTGACCGGTCTCCGTCATCGCGAAGCAGCCGAGCAGGCGTCCCTCGATCGCGTCGGCGAGGTACTCGTCGTGGTGCCGGGTGGTCCCCAGGTGCAGGATCGCGCCGGCGAACAGGCCGAACTGCACGCCTGCTTTCACCATCAGCGACAGGTCCCCGAAAGCCAGCGTCTCGAACCCGGCGATGAACCCGCCCAGATCGCCCTGGCCGCCGTACTCCTTGGGGAACCCACGGCTGGTGTGCCCGTCGGCGGTGATCTGCTGCATCATCTCGAGCACCTGGTCGCGGTACTCGTCCCGGGTCAGCCGCAGCCCCTCGTCCAGCAGGTCGGCATGCGCCGCCAGCCCGTCCCGTACGACGTCCCGCGCGGCCTTGTGCGGTCCGTCCAGATACTCGCGCAACCCCGTCATAGGCCAAACCTATGCCGACCGCCCGGGCGCTGCCGTAACGACGCTCACGGTTGGCGGACCGTAACCCGAAACTCGGCAGTGCTGCCGCTTCTGCGGCGCTAGAGTGACATTCATGCCGAATTTGCGGGTCAGTGAGGCCGCCGCGTTACTCGGAGTCAGCGACGATACGGTCCGGCGCTGGGTCGAACAGGGCCGGTTGCCGTCGGTCCAGGAGGGCGGGCGGATGGCGGTCGAGGGCCGCGAACTGGCGGCGTTCGCCCAGCAGCTCGCGGAGTCGCCGGAGCCGGGCACCACCACCGCGGCCTCGGCGCGGAACCGCATGCGCGGCATCGTCACGCGGGTCGTGAAGGACGGCGTGATGGCTCAGGTGGACATGCAGGCGGGCCCGTACCGGGTGGTCTCCCTGATGAGCCGAGAGGCGGCCGACGAGCTCGGCCTGGAGCCAGGGGTGGTGGCTGTCGCCTCGATCAAATCCACCCATGTCGTTGTCGAGATCCCGGAGGCCTGAGATGTTCCGTCGTACCGCCGTCGCTGTGCTGGCGGCCCTTGCCGCACTGGCCCTGACGAGTTGTGGAGACGACTCCTCCCCAAGCGCCGCGCCGTCGTCGGCCGGCCTCTCGGGAACGGTCAACGTGTTCGCGGCGGCCTCGCTGACCGGCACGTTCACCCAACTGGGTAAGGACTTCGAGGCCACCCATCCGGGCGTCAAGGTGGTCTTCAACTTCGCCGGCAGCTCGGCGCTCGCCACCCAGATCAACCAGGGCGCCCCGGCGGACGTGTTCGCCTCGGCCGCCCCGAAGAACCTGGACCAGGTGACCGACAAGGGCACCCCGACCACCTTCGCGAAGAACGAACTGGAGATCGCGGTACCGAAGGGCAATCCCGCCAAGATCACCGGGCTGACGGACTTCGCGAACAAGGACCGCAAGATCGCCCTCTGCGCCGAGCAGGTGCCGTGTGGCGCGGCGGCGAAGAAGGTCTTCGAGGCGGCCAAGCTCACCCCTCAACCGGACAGCCTGGAGCAGGACGTGAAGGCTGCGATCACCAAGGTGAGCCTGGGTGAGGTCGACGCGGCGATGGTCTACAAGACGGATGTGCTGGCGGCCAAGGACAAGGTCGAGGGCATCGAGTTCCCCGAGGCCTCGCAAGCGGTCAACGACTACCCGATCGCGACCCTGACGAAGGCGGCGAACCCCGACGGCGCCAAGGCCTTCGTCGACTTCGTCCTCTCCGCCCGCGGCAAGACCGTCCTCACCGAAGCCGGCTTCGTCACCCCGTGACGGACAGGCCCTCGCCCCACCACCATCTACCCGACCCCAGCCTGACAGCGCGGGGTTCAGAGCGGACCGTGTGAGACTTTGGCGTTTGTGAGAGCGGGGCGTAGGAGGCAGCGGATCGGGGGCCGTTTGCCCTTGGTGCTCGTGCTTCCTGCGCTGCTCGGGCTCGCCTTCCTGCTCGTCCCGCTGATCGGGCTGCTCGCCGAAGCGCCCTGGTCGACGCTGCCCTCGCGGTTGTTCAGCGCGGACGTCGGCCAGGCGCTGCGGTTGTCCTTGCTCTGCGCAACTTCCGCGACCGTCCTCTGCTTGTTCCTGGGGATCCCCCTGGCGTGGCTGCTGGCTCGCGCCGAACTCCCTGGCCGCGGTCTGATCCGCGCCCTCGTGACGGTTCCGCTGGTCCTCCCGCCGGTGGTGGGTGGAGTCGCCTTGCTGCTGGTTCTCGGTCGCCGCGGACTCGTTGGTGAGCGTCTCGACCTGTGGTTCGGGTTCTCGTTGCCTTTCACCACGGCCGGAGTCATCGTCGCGGAGGCGTTCGTGGCGATGCCGTTCCTGGTGATCTCCGTGGAAGGCGCGCTGCGGGCCGCGGATCCACGGTACGAGGAGGCTGCCGCCACACTTGGAGCCGGCCGCTGGCTGACGTTTCGCCGGGTCACGCTGCCGTCGATCGCGCCGGGCATCGTGGCAGGCGCAGTACTGTGCTGGGCCCGGGCTCTCGGCGAGTTCGGTGCCACCATCACGTTTGCGGGCAACCTGCCAGGCCGGACGACGACGATGCCGTTGGCTGTCTATCTCGCGTTGGAGACTGACCCTGACGTTGCCGTAGTACTGAGCATCGTGCTGTTGCTGGTATCCGTGGTGGTCCTCGCCTGCCTGCGGGAACGCTGGATCAGTGGTCTGCGATGACCCTGTACGCCGACCTGCGCGTGACCCGGCCCTCCTTCGAACTCGAGCTCGACCTGACCGTCGAGCCGGGCGAGGTGGTCGCGCTGCTCGGGCCCAACGGCGCCGGCAAGACCACAGCGCTCCGTGCGATCGCGGGCCTGCTGCCGATCACCGCCGGCCAGATCCGGCTGGACGACGAGGTCTGGGACGAGCCGCCGAGGACCTTCCGCTCGGCCGATCGCCGGCCCATCGGGGTGGTCTTCCAGGACTACCTGCTGTTCGACCACATGAGCGCGCTCGAGAACGTGGCGTTCGGCCCGCGCGCCCGCGGCGTGGACAAGCGAACGGCCCGCGCCGAGGCCGCGAGGTGGCTCGACACGGTCGGCCTGGCCGACCACGCCCGCAGCCGACCGCGCGCCTTGTCCGGCGGCCAGGCCCAACGCGTGGCCCTCGTCCGCGCCCTCGCGACGTCCCCGGACCTCTTGCTGCTGGACGAACCGTTGGCCGCCCTGGACGCCGGTACGACGCTGCACGTGCGAGCCGAACTCGGCCAGCATCTCTCCCGGTACCACGGCCGCACGCTCCTGGTCACCCACGATCCGCTGGACGCGATGGTCCTCGCGGACCGCCTAGTGATCGTCGAACACGGCCGCGTGGTCCAGGAAGGCGCACCGACCGACATCGCCCGCCGACCCCGCACCGACTACGTCGCCCAACTGGTCGGCCTGAACCTTTACCGCGGAGTCGCCGACGGCACGATCGTCACCCTCGACACCGGCGGCTCCCTGACGATCGCGGCACCGACGGCGGGTGCCGTATACGTCGCCTTCCCACCTTCAGCCGTCAGCCTCTACCCCGAACCCCCGGTCGGCACTCCCCGCAACACCTGGCCAATGCTCGTCACCGGCATCGAACAACACGCCCACACCGTCCGGATCCGCCTGGCCCCCCACAACACTCCCGCCCCCGCAACCCTCCTCGCCGACATCACCACAGCAGCAGTCGCCGACCTCCACCTAGCCCCCGGCCAACTCCTCCACGCCACCCTCAAAGCCACCGAAGTCCAGACCTACCCCACCTAACCAAGCCCGCCCGTACTACGGGTCGCGGTCAGCGCCAACTGGCTCGGCTGACGATCTCCTCCGCGATCTCGGCCCTCGGCCGGTCGTCATTGAGCACTGTGAAGTCTTCGATATCCGCGGCGGCCTGCTCACCGTTGCGCTCCGCCAACTCGCTTTCAAGCTCTCTCAGGTGCCTCACCAGGGTTTCGCCGGTGTCTCTGCCACGGAGGCGGGTACGGATCGTCTCCGGCGGTGCGACCAGCCGGACCAGTTGGACTTCGCAGCCGACGAGGCAGCCGGTAAAGGCCTCGCGGAGCTGCACGGTCTCGATCCCGGCGGAGACGACGATGAAATTGGCACCGGCCGCCTGGAAGTTCATCCACAGTGCCGCCAAATTCGCGCACTTCAAGCTGTCGTGGAGCCCGATCCGCCCTCCACGCTCCCCATCAGGCGGCGCCGGCCCGAACTGCGCCAGCGCGTCGGTGTCCACCACAGCCGTCACCAGCCCAGCCGAACTAAGCAACCGCCCCACGGCATCACCCATCGTCGACTTACCGACCCCACTAACTCCACTCAGTAGCAGACCCCGATACATCAACCCTCCGTACGTGTAGACCGGCAGCCTAGACAACCCAGGCCGGCAGGCGAGCACGTCGCGCCAGCACGTCGGCGACACGTCCGCCGCTGCACTGGGACTGTGGTTGCGCCGGTGCGTAGACGGACTGTGGTTGCGCCGGTGCGTAGACGGACTGTGGTTGCGCCGGTGCGTAGACGGACTGTGGTTGCGCCGGTGCGTAGACGGACTGTGGTTGCGCGGTCTCCGCTGCGTGAGTGTGCTAGCCGAGGTGGTGGGTATCAAGGGCGCTTCGCGGCCCTTCGGGCTCGAACAAGTTCGACCCTTGACACCCACCACCTCGGCCAGGGAAGGACGCAGCTACGCGGATCCCGCGCAGAGGTATGAGCTGCATCCAGGGGATCCCGTCCGCCCGGGTGGTTCGTGCGGGATGTTCGGCGATTGCGGTGGTTCCGTCGGCCCGGGTGGTGCCGCGTTTGCGGGGTGGCCCCATCCGGACCTACAGAAGTCGCGAAACCCTGTCCAGTAACCGGTTTCCCGGGTGGGGTCGGCGGGTTCTGTAGGTCCGGGTGGTGGCCGTGCTGGAGATGGTGGCGTGGTTCGGTCGGCTGCCGGTTTGTGGGGCCGATACCGGTCTACTGGGCGCTATCGGTCGAACAACCCGGTATCGGCGGTGGGCGCGCCCGGTCGGATGCCGGGTCGTTGGACCGATGCCGGTCTGTAGGGCGGTATCGGTCGAGCAGGCGGCTATCGGCCGGGCGGTTCACTGGCTGGTCCGCCTGGTGGTGTGCGCGTTCCGCTAGGTGGTTCAGCAGCGGGTGCCCCGGACGCCCAGCACTCAGTAACCTCCCGGCCAGGCACCGGAACCTCCCAGCCAGGCGCCAGCACAGGCGTGGAGCCGCTCCGGCGGGGGCACTGGCGGGAGGTTGCTGAGTGGTGGAGGTCCGGGCCTTCGTCCTGCCGGCCGGATCGGCCCCGGGCCGCTCTGCGGAAAGCCGTCTGTCGGCTCCGCGAACCACCCGGGCGGCGGCCCCACCGAATCCCCGACCCGGCCACCTCACGGAGTCACCCGGGCGGCACCCCTCGGCGAAAATCCCTGAATTGTGGCCGTAGTTCTCAGCGGCTCCGGGCGTAGCTGCGTCCTTCCCTGGTCGTGGTGAGGTGTGTCAAGGGTCGAACTCGTTCGAGCCCGAAGGGCCGCGAAGCGCCCTTGACTC
>Ga0193717_1000112_pt1 | contig 80358 bp, 73 predicted proteins | sample U2c2metaG_FD_145900 | JGI IMG/M metagenome (GOLD analysis project Ga0193717, IMG submission 145900) | Soil microbial communities from a riparian zone of the East river system, Colorado, United States - U2c2 | ecosystem: Environmental > Terrestrial > Soil > Riparian zone | place: USA: East River... | reverse complement strand
AGGCGGGGGCGGCGGGGGTGGGGGCGGCGGCGGGGGCGGCGGCGGCGGTGCACCCCCAGGGGGAGGCGGGGGTGCAGTACCACCGGCCTGCGCCAGGGCTGTGGTTTCCAGGATCGGTGGGCCTGCGATGAGGTCGGAGGCGGCGCGGGAGATTCGGGTCAACAGGCCAGGTCTCGACGGCAGCGGCTCAGGGTCCTCGACCTGGACGACGGGAGTCTCCGGGACGATCCGCTGGGCGTTCCACTCCAAGAACTCGCCACAGGACCCGCAGAACGTGTCGCGCTCGGTGTTGCGATGTCCACACCCGCCACAGATCAGCATCAGTTGCCCTCCACCCTGACCAGATGCTCGAACGAATAGACCAGGCTGTTGCGTTCGAGATCGATTTGGGCTTGCTCCGCGCCGCGTTCCCCGGTGACCGGATTGGCGCTGAACAACCGGATGTCCTCGACGGCCTGAACCCCACGAACCGACTGCAGCACCGAATAGACATCGCCGGAGCGCACGGACCGTCCGAACTCCCAGCCCGAACCGTCGAATCCCCCACCAGGCAAGGGATTGAGGAACCGGTAGAGCACCTCCAGCGCGTCGACCCGGATCCGGTCGCGGTCGACGCGCGGCCTGGCGACCAGCCGCGCCACCACGGTGACGCCCCGATACCGCGGCGGCTCGACAGACACCCGCGTTCCGATCAGCCGCACCTGCTCCAGCCGCTCGGCCAGGCGTTCCAGCAACGAAACCGAGGGCACCAGGTCGGCGAAGGTGATCACACCACCGGACTGCGACGCGACCGGGACCACCAGAACCTTCACCGTTCCGGTCGGCACGTCGGTACCGGCCGCGGTGATACAACGAATCCTCGCCGCCTCCGGTACGGCCTCCCGCGCCAGGACTTCGTAGTCCTCGGCAGTGACCGCTCGGGCCCGGGTCCGCAACAGAATCGGCGCTCGGTCACGGGCCTGGTCGAGTGTCTCCCCTTCGGTCCCGCCATGGGCCGCGTGCCGATTCTCGACCGCGGCCACAAAGGGAATCGACGACCTCAAAGTGGCGATAGCCGCCCGCGGAACGTTGCCCCGCAGCCCGCCGCCGGTGGCGTACGCACGAAGCTGCACGCTCGCACCGTCGGCCGGAACCGCCCCGTGCCGGCGCACCCCGCCGTCAGCGAGCCGGACCACCGGCCCGAAGGCAACTTCACCCGTGACCGCGTCGAGCCGGAAGTGCCGGTCGGCCGGACCGCTCGCCGCGAAGTCCTCGACCTGGGTCCATTCCTGCCAGCCGTCGTCGGAGCTCGTTTCGATCACCGGCGCGGTCAACCCGGCCAGGACCGGGGTCGTCCGGACGGTGAACACCTGCCCGGGCACCCCGTCCGACTCCCCCAGGAGTTCGTCGAAGATCAGGTCGGCGTTGACCGACTCGACGGTTCCACCGACGCTGCAGGCGTCAAGCCGCCGTACCTGGGGTGAAGCCGAATAGCCGGCCTGACCCTCTTCGGCCGGAACCACTCGGGCCCGGAGCCATCCGGCCAGCAGCCCTCCGACAATGCTGGTCTGGTGGTCGGCCGGCAGGTGCAGTACGAGTGAGCCGGACTGGTTGAGCCCACCGGTCTCGTCGCGATCGATCTCGCATTCCGTCCAGGAAGCCCCCGTCCACGCCTCCCAGACCAAGGGTGGATTGAGCGGGTCGACGCCGAGTCCCTCGGTGTCTCCCGCATAGTCCAGCTGGATCGCCACCGACGGAACCGCGGCATCCAACCCCACCAGGAGTTCGTCGCCGGGTTGTGGTGGCGTGGAGAAGGCCGCGAACCCCACGCCGGCCCGTTCCGGTTCGTACCCGTCCGGCTGTTCCGGCGACCTGGTCACCACAGCGGTGACTGAGCAGGGCGGGATGACGAGTTCCAGGCTGGTGGAGAAGGCGACGGACTCCTCCGTCTCTGTCCTGACCGTGCCGGTCTCGGTACCGGGAGCGATGGTGAACGCGGCCTTGGCCGGCGACGAGAGCCAGAAGGTGACCGGCACCTTGGCCGGGGTCGGCGGCACCAGCCGCAGGCCGATCAGATCGAGGAACTTGAGGTGCAGCCGGTCCGGGACCTGGTTCAGGCGGGAGAAGAGCTGGTCGGTCAGGTACGCACAGGCCTCGAGCAGGGCCAGCCCCACATCGGCCGGGTTGTCGTCGGTCCACTCCGGACATCTCCGACGCGCTACCTTGACCGCGTCCTCGACCAGGTCTGCGAATCTCCGATCATCCAGATCGGGTGCGGGTAAGGCCATCAGTCCTCACCTCCCACTGACTGCAGGTCGGCCTGTACCGCCGCCACCGCCTGGAAGCTGTCCATACCGAACACCACGACAACCTCGCCGTCCTCATCTGTACTGCGTACTCGGTAGCTGATGACGATCTGCACCAGACCGTCGACGGACTGGTCCGGTCTTACCTCGACGTCCTCGACCAGCACCCTCGGCTCCCACACCGTGATCGCCCGTTCGATCTCGTCAGCCAGCCTCGCGCTGAAGGAATCGGTGATCGGTTCGAAGACGAAGTCCCGCAGCCGGCAGCCGAAGTCCGGGCGCATCACCCGCTCACCCGGGTAGGTCTGCAGGATGACCTTCATCCCCTGCTCGAGTTTGTCCGTTCCTCGCGCGATGCCGAATCTGCCCAGCCCGGCGCAGTCGACCGGGAACAGCAGACCTGCCACGGTCTCCGTGCTCACTCGCATCTCCTCCGTCTCAGTTGAGCTTGATCGGCTTGCCCTTGAGCTCGAGCGGACCGGTCCCGTTGACGGTGATCTGCGCGCCCTCCAGGTTCAGGCGTTGGGCCTTCAGATTGAGCGCGGCACCACCGTCGATCGACACCGTGCCGCCGGCGCCCGCCTTGATGTCGATCACCCCACCCGGACCACACTCGATGCTGAGACGACCCTTCTCACCGGGCTGGGTGACCTTGCCCGGCAGGCATTTCAGCGACAGGACGCCGGCGACCTGATCGATCCGAAGAGTCAGATTCCCATCGCCGCTGCCAAGCAGGATCTCGGCCTGCTCGACCTTGTCCGGAGTGGACATCTCGTCGTGGAAGGCGAGCCTGTTTCCCGACGGGGCGACCAGACCTCGCCACTGCACCACGGCGCTCTTGCCAACCACCCGGACCGGCTGGGCACCGAGCGTGTAAATGCTGCGGTTGTTGACGATTCCGCCGAGGACGTACGGCCGCTGAAGATCACCGAACTCGAATCCGACCATCACCTCGTCGCCCGGTTCCGGCAAGAACATCGCGCCACTGTGCTGCCCCGCGCCCGGCTGGACCACACTGGCCCAGTTGGTCTCGTACTCCGGCGAAAGCCAGGGCAGGATCAGCTTCACCCTGCCCTTGCCCAGCGGATCGTTGTTGTTGCTGACGATGCCGCAGACCACCCCGTGAACCCGGTGGTCAGCGACCCTGGAACCACTGGTGAGTCCGAGCAGGGTCCTGTCCTGCTGCCCACTCACCTCGAACCTGGTGCGGTAGCGTGCGAACTCGATCTCGTGACGGGCCCGGGTCAGCGTCCACCGACCGGCGAACGGCGCCGCGACTCCGGAGATGTCCACGGCCCGGCCCGCCGACAGCCACGGATCTCCGATGCTTTCACCGACCGCCTCGGCAAAGGTGCCCGCAAGTTGATCGGCCAGTCCCGCCGCCCTGGCCTGGGCGGCGGGTGCGACATTGGCATCGAACGAAACCGGCTGGTCCACCACGACTGTTGCCTGTTCCGAGGGCGCCGGCCCCATCGACGCCCCGGACGCGCTCGGCTGCTTCGGGCTCTGCTGGGCCGTGCGACCCCGTAGATTCGCCAACGTCGCTTGAACCTCCACCCCGACGGCGGTGTTCTCCGAGCCGACCTGAACCCGCTCGCTGACCACCTTCGCCGCCAGCGGGTCCCAGACCCGGACCTCGGCCTCCGGTGCGAGGTTTCCGGCCGTCACCCGCGGTGAAAAGCTGAGCAGGTTCGAGAGCATCATCAGTGCGACCGGAGCACCAGGGGCTTCTTTCCGGAAGAAGAACTTGCCTTGCGAGACACCCACCTGACACCCGATGGCCATCGCACGTCCGGACAGGAACTCCCAATCCGTCTGGTTCACCTGCCCGACGTGCGCATGCACCGTCCGGCTCGGCGTGATCTCACCGAGCGTCAATCCATTGCTCTGGGCAACCTTTTTGGCGATGTCCGAATCGGTCATGCTGACGAAGCTCCGGGTCCGTCGGGCCCGCTGCAGCCGATGGTCCTCGGTATAGCCACGCACCGTGAGCTGGGCAGTCTCGCCGTACTCCGCCTCTAGCGCGGTCACCTCACCGGTGATCAGCATCCGGGGATCCTCGACCCGCAGCGGGGAGGCCGCCGCGATCCCGATCTCGGTCCCGATCGGCAGGGCCGACAGCAGCCGATCCGTCGTCCCCCAGTCGTCGAAGACGATCTCGAACATCCCCGGCAGGTGCAGGCTGACATCCACCACGACCCGGACGATGGTGTCCGCCAGTTCGTCCGCCAGCAACCTCCGCGCGGGTCCGAGGTACACCGCGGCCAGTACCGGAGTTTCAGCTTCTGGACGCAGGCCCGGCGCGATCGTCATGACCCTGCTCCGGTCGCTGCCGGCGGCTTCGCAGGGGCACCGAGGCGGTGACCGCCGATCGTCACGGACTCGAACTCCTGCAGGGTGAGCGACGCTGTCGCCCGGTTGGGCCGGCCGTCCGGTGCGAATTGGACGAAGTTCAGCGTATAGCTCTTCAGGACCATCTCCGAAGGCAAGCCGCCACGACTAGTGCTCCACCGCAGCCGCAATACCCTGGGCTTACCAGCTGCTTCCGCCTTGGCGGCATCCGGCTTCTTCTGCTTGCAGGTGACGCACACTTCAGGGTCTGTGGCCTCCGCCGGTCCCGGCGCCTGGATCGGCCTGCTGGCCACCGGCTCCAGCCCGACCCATCGTTTCAGGAGCCGCGCGGCTTTCGCGATCGCCTCGTGTCCTTGGAACTGCAGTTCGCCCAGCGTGATACTCATACTGTTCGGGTCCACGAGCGCGGGCGACGCCAGGGTCTTGGTGTGCTTGGTCTCGGCCTCGCGCGACTTGGTGACGGTGATCTTCGCGGGGTTGTACAGGAAGTCCAGCTCATGGTGGTGGGAGTCTTTCTCCACCAGCTTCAACCGGGACCCCGGAACCGGTTCGACTCGTTTCAGGAATCCCCCGTGGGCGAGGGTGAGCTTCTCCATCGCAATGGCTCCGCCACCGCTGGTGGACAACGGTGGGATCGTCCAGCAGACCGGGATCGCGTCGTGCAGTTCCCAGCGGTGAATCACCTTGCCGCCGCGTCCCACTCCGCTGTAGAGCTCGATGACCACGGTCTCACCGCGCTTGGGGTCGGCCCGAGCCCACTGCTGGGTCTGATGCTCCAGCCAGGCTCTGACCTTCTTCGTCCCCTCCTTGGTCATGGCTCTTTCCAGCGTCACCTCGGGATAGCTGATCTTCCCGGGCAGATAACGCGGCGCACCATAGTTCCCGCCCTCGTCCACAGGGCCTTCCGGAGCGAACTTCACCGACAGTCCCGAGCATCCCGACCAGGACCCGAGCGAGCTCGAACCGCTGCCCTTGTCCAACTCGGGGACCACCACGTTGAACCACATCGTCATGCCGTACCGCGGTACCGGCGAGGTGGCCTTCCGGCCCCTGGGAAGCATCAAGCCACCCAGGGCCTGCGCCGGATTCGTCAGCGGCTGCATACCGATGGGCATCATCTGAACCTGCTCTCAGCATTGAGGAAGCCGGTATGGGCGATCGTGAGGGTCTCGATCGCCGGGCGTGAACCACCGGAGTCGAACTCGCTCAACTTCCACGAGATCGGGAAGAACTCGCGAAGCTCCCAGCTGGCCGCTCTCATCCCGAGGAAGTCGAGCAGATAGATGGCGCCGCTCAGCGACTCGTAGTCGCGGCTGACGTCGGCAAGCCACTGCTGGACCTTGTCGGAATCCCGCCCAGCAGCGCGCGACAGACTGATGTTGGAATACGTCACGCTGCCCGGCACCAGGGACTCGTGGCTCATCCCACCGACTCGATAGGCGAGTTTCTGCAGGCTGACCTCGAGGCCGGACGCCTTCGTCCAGTCCCCCAGCTGGTACTTGCTCTTGTCGATCTCGATCACGTAGCGGTGCGACATCCCGACCTGGCCGGTGAGCTGCTCGAGCGCCTTGGCGGGGTTGAGTGACGGTGACATCGGCTCGTCTCCTAACGGAAGTCCGCGAGAGCACCGTGACGCTCCCGGTCGATCAGCAGTTCGGCGCGGAGCCGGTGGCGCAGGTTCGTGTACAGCCGCTCGGCCAGCCGGCTGAGCATTCGCGGGTCGTCGAGGCGCGCGAGTAGATCGTCACGCTCCTCGTCGGAGTCCAGGTCCGCCCGGATCCGGCCGATCGCCCCCTCCAGCCGATCGAGCCGGTCAAGTACCGCGGTGTCCGCACTCGCCGGGTGACCGGCAGGCCGTTCGGTCAGCTGCCACTCGAAGCCCGACCCGTGGTGCCCGGCCGGGAAGGGCTCAGGCGGTCTGATCGGCAGCTCGGCCTGGTGCTGATGGCCGGACGGATCAGGAAGTTCAGGGTGATCGAGCGGCCCCCAACCGTCGCCCTCGCTGCGCTGGGAAGGAAGCGCGAACGGCATCATCTCGACCGTCGCACGCTGCAGCTGCTCAGGCGAACCAGCAGGGTCACCCCCGGCCCCCGATGACCGCCGATGAACCAGCGGTGCCGGCGAGCCTTCCTGCGACCGAAACCACTGCTCCGTTCGTACTGCGCTGTCCTCCAACTGCTGTCCTGCCAACGTGTCGGCCAACGGCAGCTCAGCACCGAGCGCGTGCTGCTGGGCCACGTGCACGAGTTCGTGCGCCAGTAAGGCCTGTACTCCGGGCTCCGCGAGGTCGCCGGCCTCATCCGGCAGGTAGACCACACCCCCTGCACTGAAAGCGCGTGCCGACACCGCTGTGGCCCGAGCACCAACCGCCCGTCCACGCAGGACGGGCACGTCATCCACGGAAACGCCGAGCCGGGCCCCGACCGGCCTGGCCACCTCGGCCGGAACGCGCACCAGCACCGTTTCCGGTTCGCGCGTTTCCACCGAGAGCAGAGCAGGCGATGCCGCGGCGATCAGAGCACCGCGGGAGACGGGAGGATCGAAACTCCGCAGCCGGACCGGCTCAGGGGCGATGGACTCGGGAACGGGTTCGTCGATGCCAGGCGACGAGTCCATGACCTGGTCCACCGGCGCGACAAGCTCAGCGGCTGGACCCGTTCCCCGGCCGCGGGGCTCGTGGACCAACTCGATGCCGGCGCTCGGCAACGGCTCATCTCGCACCGTTCGCTCAGCAGTGTCGTTCAGCCTGGGGAACGCTGTGACATCTCCAAGCACTACCGGACGCGTTCGGGCGATGAGGGGGCGGCCACGATCGGGGGAAGTTCCGGTCGCGGCCGGATTGTCATCCCTGCCGGGGCTGGGGTGATCGGCCGATCCCGTCTGCTCAGGCGGCATCTTTTGCTCACGCTGAGGCGCCGCGGCCGAACGATCTTGATCCGCGGCCGGCGACTGGTCGTCCACTGATTCGGGTGAGTGCATCACCCGGGACGGATGAGTCAGGTCCGGCGGATTCCGTCGGCCGGCTCTTGCCGCGCCCGGGTCCGATCCGGCCTCCACTTCGGGAGCTCCAGCCGGTTCGATCGACCAGGAGTCCGGACCCGGCGCGAAGATCGGTCCGGGACGCAGGGATGCCTGCTCGGCGTGCGATTCATGGTCCGGCGGTGAAGATGTCTCCACGGCATGGTGCGGCGTCGGCTCGACGCCCATGGGGGCAAGTGGTGCACCCGACTGAACCGAGGGGTCTGGTTCAGGCTCCCAAGCCGCTGGCTCGGTCTGAGCCTCGGTTGCCGGAGTTGCCGATCGATCGGCGGCCGCCTCAGTCGGCGATTCGCTCGGTGATGAGGCATTGAAGCCACGCTTGCGGCTCTCCGCGAGGGAACGACGAGGCAAGCGCGGTACAGATTCCTGAGGTGTCGGTGCCGGAGCGGCTGCAGGAGGCAAGGGAACCGTCACAGCAGAGAGCCCGCCCAGCATCGCGAGCCCGAAGGCATTGTTCGCCTCCATCTCAGCCAGCGTTCGCTCGAACTCGCCGATGCTGCGGAAGGGTCTGTCCGGTTCGATCGGGGCTCCGACCGAGTCCGTTGTTACCGATGTCAGCACCGGACGACCCGGCCGGGTAGTCGTCGTGGCCGACGCTCGGCGACGGCGTAGAACAGGCTGCTCTTCGGCAACTGGCTGTTCGCCCGCGAACGGCTGTTCCCCGTCAGGTGGCGTTTCCCCGGCTGAGGGGTCTGCCATGGCCGGCTGCGGATCAGACCGACGGCGACGCGGTTTGAGCTCTGTGAGCGGCATCTGTCGTTGCTGCTCACCAGCACTACGGACCGCGCCGAACCCCACCAGCACCCCGATCGGTGGTCCTTCGACCTCACCGAGTCCGCTTTGCCCGCCACCTGAGGCCAGCAACTCCCTGGCGCCGGCAACATCCGGACCGGTCAGGAAGGAGCTCAGTATCGGCGCTCGCAGCCGGATGACCGGGACCAGCCTGGGAGCACGAGCCCAGGCACGAGTACCGACGGGGGGAACGACCGGACTCGGTGCGTCCCGTTCCTTGCGATCCGGCGCGGGTACTGGCTCGAGTGCGCTTCGGCGACCTCTCAGGTGGAACGGCCAGCGCATCAGTCACCTCCAGATTCTCGTCCGGCGCAAGCGCCCCGTGGTCAGTCCAGCTGCTGGTGAATCCTGCCGATGCCGTCGATCACCGTCGCCCTGGTCGCGTGATCCAGATCGAGGATCTCGGCGTGCGACCAGTGCAGGTAGTAGGCGACGTACACGACCTCCTCCCAGAGCCGGTCGGTCGAGTACGTCGTCAGGCTTCCCCCGCCGAATCACCCGCGATGTCGACGGCGTAGTCGTGGTGGCAGTTGGGACACGTCACGTCCACCTCGGTATGACCGCTCTGGTTGATCCGCCGGTAGAGGTCCTGCAGAAAAGCCAGATCGGACGCGAACAGACACTCGACCACCAAGGAGTCCACCGTCGGCAAACTGCCCAGCCGGACCAGCGTCCGTTCCAGCAGCAGGACCGTCAGGTACGCCGGGTTCTGCCGCACTCGCGAATCCGTCTGGGTGCTGATCTCGTCGCGAGCCGTCGCCAGCCGCATCGCCCCTTCGCGATGCAACGTCCCCTGCTCGTCGACGAAACCACGCGGGAGCACGAACGGGTACTCGGTCCGCAGGCCGGTCTCGTCTTGGCCCGGCACCGCCGGCGGAGCCACCGCACTGTGCGGCGTCATAGCGGCTTGCTCCAGATCTCCTCACAGGTGATCTTGCACTCGATCATCGACGCCTCTCCCTGACCGGCCTTGGCGGAGGTGACACTGATCTCCGACAGCCAGGCGTTCTCCATCATGTAGACGGTCTGCACCGCGCCGGCAGCGTCGTAGACAGTCAAGGTCCCCGGCTGTCGTGCTCGGTCGTCGCCGTCTCGCGCCATCTGATGCCAGAGCATGATCGCAGCGACACCGGCGCCGTCGACCGCGCGCTTCAGGGTGACCATCGGCGGCTCGGTCTTGCCGAACTGCTTCGTGAGCTGCGTTACCCCACGATCGTTGTTGAAAATGTATTCCGAGGGCGTCACCTTGGAGTTGATACCGGCCAATTCAGAAAAGGCCATCCGGCCGATCGGAGTGCCGGTGAATTCCGCCACGAACCTTCCCCCGGTGGCCACTTGCCCTTGGGTACCCGTCGTACTGACACCTAGTCCCACTGTGTCACTCCTGTCTTCATCGAGTCGATCGACCCATTCATCGATCAGAGCTGAATGATCGCGTCACAGACCAGCGTGACCCGCATCATCACAACGGACGCACTGCCGGCCTGGGCCGCGTCGAGTTCGAGTTTCGAGCACCACGCGTTCTCCAGCAGGCACGCCAGCGAGGGCATACCCGACTTGTCGAGGATGTCGAACGAGGCAGGCAGTTTCGCCAGCGGATTGTTCATCCGGGCCAGCAGGTGCCAACCGTAGAGCTGAGCGAAACCCCGTCGATCCAACGCTCTTTCCAGCACGATCGACGGTGCTTTCGCCCGGCCGAACTGTTTGGTGTGGACATTTCCCATTCGGTTGTTGTACGAGTACTCCTGAAACTCCACCTCGGAGGTGAAACCCGCCAGCTTGGAGAATCCGATCCCCGCGGCCCAGCCCTCACACATCACGACGAATCGTGGCGAACTGACGACTCCCGGCGCCAGCAGCGCCGAAATCACTCCTGCAACTCCGTTCCCTCGGCGAACTGTGACAGCCTGAACACCACGAACTCGGCCGGCTTCACCGGCGCGATGCCGATGTCGACCGTGAGAATTCCGGCGTCGCGGTTCTCGGGTGGATTGTTCTCGGCGTCGCACTTGACGTAGAAGGCCTCCTCGGGAGTGCGCCCGAACAATGCCCCCGTCCGCCAGATCCGGCGTAAGAACGCACTGATGGTGCGATCCACCGAGGACCACAGGAATTCGTCGTTGGGTTCGAAGACGACCCAGTTGGTGCTGGTGAGGATCGACTTCTCGATGTAGTTGAACAACCGCCGGACGTTCAGGTAGCGCCATTCCGGATCACTGGACAGGGTGCGCGCGCCCCAGATCCGGATGCCCTGCCCCGGCAGGAACCGCAGGCAGTTGACCCCGATCGGGTTGAGCTGGTCGTGTTCGCCCCGGGTGAGCGAGGACTGCAGGTCCAGCACCCCGCGGATCACCTCGTTGGCCGGTGCCTTGTGAACTCCGCGGGTCTCGTCGTTGCGCGCCCAGACTCCAGCAACGTGGCCGCTCGGTGGCAGGTACATCGGCTTGCCGCTCCGCGGATCGGCTACTTGCACCCAGGGCCAGTACAGGGTCGCGTACTTCGAGTCGTAGCCGGCCGTGTTCAGCCGCCAGTCCTTGATCTGTTGCGGTCGCAGTCCGGGCGGCGCGTCGAGAATGGCAACTCGGTCCGACATCAGCTCGCAGTGCGCGATCATCGCGAGTTGCACGGCCTTGACCCCGACGAGGTCGATCGCGCCCGCCTGATAGGCGGTCATCAGGTCGGGAACACAGAGCATGGTGATGTCGTCAACCGCCTCGAGACCGGAGAACCCGGTGCGCTCATCGGCGTCACCGACATAGTCCTCGACTCCCGCCGGACGCCGCTCCGGCTCGGCCGGCGCGAGCACGGTCGAGCCCCCTGCCTGCGGCACTGCGAGCGCGGCGCCTTTGACTTCCTCCGCTACCACCCACTTGGACTTTCGCAGCGCGGTGACCACATTCGCCGCCCCGCGCCGGGTGGTCACATTGTCGAAGACCTCTTCCTCCGGCCCCGCTTTGACCACCAGCTTGAAGACGTCCTCGCCGGGCTCGGACGGTTCGTGCACCTCGACAGTCAGTGGCTGGCCCGCCGGCGCGCTGTCCAGCGCACGAACAACGAGCGGCCTGCCGTCACCACGGCTCGGCAGCTCCGCCCGGCTGCCGACCGGACCTTCGAGCTGGCTGGGGGGCTGACCTGGCCCACCGCCGACCCGGACGACGTACGCGGTTCCGCCGCCGTTGAGGAAGTAGCCGTAGACGGAGTGCGCGAGCATCGCGCCCTCGACGAACTGCCCGAAGGTCTCCACGAACTGGGTCCAGTTGGTGACCAGAACGGCTTCGTTCAGCGGCCCCTTCGCGGCGAATCCCACGAATGCGGCCACCGCGGTACCGACCCCCTCGATCGGTTTCGAGCCGGAGGAGACTTCCTCCACATAGACACCCGGGGAAAGGTACGACGGCATCCGGACCTCCTGGCTGAGCAACTGTTCCGACGATTCGGCCTGCGGCAACTGTGCGGCGGCCGGCCCCGGTCGCGCCACAAGATCCGGTGCACGAACGGTTGCCTGATCGGGCCATTCGGTCGGCCCGGACCGCTGGCCAGAGGTTCCTGTCCTGGTTGCCCGAAGCACCCGCACAGTGGGAGTCATGCTCGACGAACTGGGCACCACGATCGGCGCGTATCTCGGCCAGGTGCTGCCGGCCGGTACGTCGGTCCGGCAGGCCCCGCCGAGCGACACCTGGAAGGACCAGGACTCCGGCATCGTCAGCCTGTTCCTGCACCGCGTGCAGGCGAGCGGAGGCGACGGGTCCGCCGGTCTGTGGACCGAAGAACGTGCCCCGGACGGACGAGTGGTCAGCCGTACGTCGCCCGAGCAGCGCTACGACTTCTGCTATCTGGTCACCGCCTGGTCGACCGACTCCGAGCTGGAGTTCGGGCTCCTGGGAGCCATCCTGCGTGCCGTTGCCAATGCCCCACTCGTTCCGGCCGAACATCTGACGGGGTCGCTGAAGCAGGCCCGCGGAGCGGTGACCCTGTACATCGGCCGCCCCGGCCTGCCGCCGGTCCAGCCGGAGCTCTGGTCGGCGCTAGGTCTGTCCCCTCGGGTGAGTCTTGACCTCGTGGCGACCGCACCGGTACCGGCAGTCGTCCAGGCGAACCTCAGCCGTCCCCCCGAAACCATCGACCTCGGTGTCGCGGGACCGCCGGCCTCGTCGGGTCTCGGTACGACGAATCCAGCCGGCCGGGGTTCGGGGGCCGTCGGCAACCAGCGGCGGCCGACGGCGCGGATCACGGAAGGAGCACTCGATGGGCAAGCCCGCGGCGAAGCTGGGTGATCAAGTCGTCGGTACGGACATTCACATCGTGATGGTGCCCACCTCAGGCGGACCGGTACCGACCCCCAGGTCGTTCCCATTCACCGGCCGCATCCTGACCGGCTGCAGCACCGACGTACTCATCGAGGGAAAGCCCGCGGCGATCCACGGCAGCATGGCGCTGAACCTGCCGCCGCACGTCCCTACCGGAGGGACATTCCAGAAACCGCCGGACAACCGCGGCTCGGTGATCGCGACGGGCCCCCTGGTCCTGGTCAACGGCAAGCCTCTGGCCAAGGCCGGCGACAAGGTGCTGACCTGCAACGATCCCTCCCCTGCCCCCACCGGCACCATCGTCGCCACTGGCCAGGTCATCGTCGGCTGACCCCGTACGAGGAACCAAACAGTTCATAGGCCTCGAGTTTGATCAGCTATCGAGAGCTGCTCCCTATTGGGTGCTGCATCCGCGTAACCTCTCAGCTGGTTCGCAAGTTAAACGATTGACTCTGTCTTGCGCAGTGTCGGCGATGCTCCCCCACATCGCCTCTCATGGAGTTGAGGCGCCATGACCCCTGGCACCACCACGGCCCGTGCTGAGGACGGAGATTTCGTCGGCCGGGCTGTTGAGCTGGCACGCCTCTCAGAGCTGGCCGACAAGGTTCGGGCCGGCGAGCACCAGACCGTAGTGGTCCAAGGGCCGCCGGGGATCGGCAAATCGTCGCTGATCCGCCAATTTCTCGGCCGGTTGCAGGATTTCAGGGTGTTTTCGGCAACTGGCGACCCGGCCGAGTCGCTGCTGGATCTGGGTCTCATCGACCAACTGCTGGCGCAGGCCCCGGCGGATCTGCGCGCGAAGACTCTGTCCCTGAGATCGGGGACACCCACCGAGGCGAATCCCATCGCGGTCGGGAGCAGGTTGCTCGATCTGTTCGGAGAGTTCCAGCGCCGCTCACCGATAGTTCTCGTGATCGATGATATCCAGTGGGCCGATAACTCCTCTCTTCAAGCGCTGCGCTTCCTACTCCGCAGGATGTGGGCCGAGCAACTCCTGGTCATCCTGGTCGCCAGGTCGGACAATCCCGCACCCACCGAAGCAGGGCCATCCCCTGAGCCCGCGCTGGAACGTCTGATCCGCGGAATTCCCGCCGACCTCCACCTCGAGCTGACCGGCCTCGATCTCCTGGACGTCGCCGATCTGGCGCGAACGATCGCCGGCAGGCACCTGCCGGCCGCGGCGGCCCGCCGGTTCCACTCCTATACCAGTGGTCACCCGCTGCTGCTCCGCACGATGCTCAACGAGATCTATGCCAACCGCTTCGGCAGCGTCGACCTGCGGCTGGCTGTGCCGCCGTCGGTCGAGTCCGCGACCCGGCGTACCTTCGGGAGCCTCCCCGAGCCGTCCAGAGCCCTGCTCGAAGCCTTGGCCGTGCTCGGCGGCCGGCCGTCACTCGCGCAGGCCGCCGACGTCGCCGGCGTCGAGGACGCTCACCAGGCACTCCGCCCGGCAATCGACACAGGCCTGGCTATCTGGTTTCGCAGCGAACCGACCAACCCGGTCGCCATCACTCACGACTTGCAACGCGAGGCGATCTACTCCGCCCTGTCGCCGGCCCGTCGCGGCCAGTTGCACCGACGCGCCGCGACGACAGTCGAGCCGTTTCTGGCTTGGCGGCACCGAGTGGCCGCGGTCGGCTCCACCGACGCAGTACTGGCCTCGCAACTCGAGAAGGCAGCGGTCATCGAAGCCGGCAAGGGGAATCACGGCACTGCGGCGACGTTCCTGAGCTGGGCGGCGGACCTGACTCCCTGGGGACCACTTAGCGAGAAGCTCCTGCTGACCTCAATGGTCCATCTGGTGTTCAGCGCTGACCGCGGCCGGACCCGCCTGCTGCTCGAACGCGCGGCCCGCTGCGCTCCGTCCGGCTTGCGGTCGCTTGCTCTCGGACTGTGTGAGCTGTACCTCAGCGGTGAGCGCGGGGACGCCGAGCTGCACCTCGCAGAGGCCTTCGCCACCGGCTCGGCGAAGAGCCCTCGCAACTGGATCCGCGGCACAGCCGCAGCAGGCTTGACGGGGGTAAGCGTCTGGCGGGGTGATACCGACAAGGCACTGGATTTCGCCAAGGTCGCGCTGGCTGCGAACGGGGTACCGGGAGTCCTGCGCGACTACGTCGTCTGCCTGCAGGCAGTCGCACAGAGCAGGCGTGGCGGTCTCGCTGCCGGATTGGAGGAGCTGCGCCATTTGTCCGACCACCCGTCGGACATCTCCAGCCGAGATCTCGAATCGCTTGCCTGCCGTGGCGCTGCGCGGTCACTGGTCGGCATGTTCGAGGAGGCCAGCGGGGATCTCACGGAGGTCGTCCGGCGCCAAGAAGCAGGCGCCCAGATGCTGTCCGGCGTCCAGCCCCACTGCTACCTGGCGGCCGTCCAGTACCAGCTGGGCGAGTGGGACGCGAGCATCCTGACGATGCGACGAGCCGCCCTGCTCGCCGACGACGACCAGCCGGTGATGAACGAGGTCGTCCGGCACCTGGCCGCCTCGCTGGTCCCTTCCGCCCGGGGCGACTGGAAGACCTCGGAAAGGCTGGTCCGCGCAGCTGCCACCGCCGCCCACCGAGTTGGCGGCCCGCAGGACAGTAGGTACGCCGCGATCGCAGCCGCCCTGCTCTACCAGGCCCGCAACGACAACCGCGGTGTACTGCGTGTCCTGAGCGCCGTACCAGGTCTTCGCTCAGGTGGAAGCTCCCCAGGGGGACTGCACGAATGGTGGAGCACCTGGTGGGGCCCCTTACTCATCGATGCCCTCCAGCAAAGCGGTCAGCTCAAAGAGGCGGCGAGCGAGCTCGCGGTACTCCGAGAAAGAACCAAGGGCGCAACGGTGATGGCCAGCACGATCGCCCGCCTCGCAGCCCAGCAGACTGAGGCCGAAGGCAACCTTCAGGGTGCGATCGACCTGACAGAGGAATGCCTGACGACCCTGATAGAGCCACGCGCTCGCCTTGCCGACGGTCAACTCTTCCACGCCCACGGCCGCCGCCTGGTAACCATCGGAGATCTGGGCGGCGCCGCCCACTGGCTGACCACCGCCGACCAGTGCTTCGAGGCTTTGTCAGCCGAGCCCTACCGTCGGCGCCTGGCCGTCGACCTGTCTGCCCTCATCAGCCGGCCAAGTCCACCACTCCGTCACCACCTCACTGCCAAAGAACGCGAAGTCGCCGACCTGGTCCGCCAAAACCTCACCAACCGCGAAATAGCCGCCCGCCTCTTCGTCACCCCAAAAACCATCGAATACCACCTCAGCAACATTTTCGCCAAGCTCGGCATCACCTCCCGCCGACAATTGCATCAAAACTTCTGAGCCGGCAACTGCGTCGAGGCGGACGAACTGGCTCACGACACCTATCTGCTGCGTTCGGCAACGAACAACGGCGCCACCACCAACCGTCACCGCCACTGGCAGGGAAACATGACGCGCCGGCACGGCGTCTCCTCGACCGCGAAGGCGACTACCTATTTTTCCGCATAGTATTCTTCTAAGATTTCCTTGATCAACTCTTCGCGGTTGCGGTTGCCCATACTTGACACCTTCGCACCGGAGACAGCGTTGTAGACGAGCTTGATCTTGCCTTTAAGGTCACCTATGGGCGCAGCAACGAGCTTGATGCGGGCGTTCTTAGGATCGCCACGCGTCTCCGCATCGATGTAAACTCCTGGCTCCAGGCTGTTTAGTGCAGAACCTCTGTAGCGGATATCATTGTATATGAATCCGTGCTCGATGCCGACGCCGTGGTCTTGCCGGGAGATGATTATTCTTTTAGCGCCGTGGACTTTCTGAGGTGTGAAACTCGTAGGGTAGCCAGGGGCAATTGAGTACACGAGGGTGGACTCGTCCAGCGAACCAACATCAATTTCGACAGCCTCGTCATGGTGCCCTGGACCCGGCACCGGATCAAGCTGCGACAGTTCTACTTGGACATTGGAGTATTGCTCTTTGATCGCGGTGGCCATCTGCGATGCCGCCGCCGCGCCTCGACTGTGACTCCTAAAGAGAACAACGATAGGCCGGCCTCTTCCTTCTTCGGCTACGTCCCTGAAGGCTTCCAAGATCGGCGTTAAACCGTCGGTTGTGACTTTGGAGATTTTATTCGATCCCCCGTCTTTCATACCGCCGGCAGTCAAAATCTTATCTATTGGGCCCCCGCCGCCAACGCCAGCGATCTCAATCTCCGTCCCCTGGCCAGCATCTCGCTCATAGTAGACGACCGATCTGGTGTTGCCGCCCTCGTCCCAGCCGCGGCCCATGCCCGCGGCAAGGTTTACGTGGTGCGTCCTCCAGTTGCCGTCCCCAGAGCCAGCTACCGTGACTTTCACGTAAAGCGGACGATCTTCATTCCCGACAGCACCGCGAAGTTTCAGATCCTTCGCGTCGAGGTCCAGCCGCCGACCACGTCGAGCAGGCAATCCCATGTGGTTTTTAAGGTTCCCATAAAATTCCCGCTCCGCCTTTTCAACTAGGTCCTCCTGGAACCACCGAAGGCGTTCGTTGACTACGATAGTAAGAAACTTGTCGGATCTGCATTCCTTTGTTTCACGGAGACGCAGCAGCTTAAGAATTTTGGCGAACTGTCCGCTTTCCAAGCGTCCTTGTCCGTCTCCTTCTCCGTCTCCTTCTCTGTCTCTGTCTCTGTCTCCCTTCTCCTTCTCTCTACCGTCCGAACTTTCCTTCTTTTTCCGCTTTGAAGACTCTTCACCGTACACGTGAACCACCCGCTCCTTTTGCTTGGATCAGTGTCGCCATGCGTGCCTACTTCTTCAGTTCCGGGAAGCTGCGGTAATTGCCAGCTCGATTGCCCAGGCCGGTCAGGATGGCTTCGTCTCTCACGAATGCGGTGGCGAGGCGGGTGGCGAAGCGCCAATCGGTGTCGCACTGGCCGCCGGGCGTTGCGGACGTCGGAGTTGCGGTGAGCCTCAGCTCGACTCGGTCTCGGATACGGCGTCAGCCAGGGCTGCGTCGACCAGGGCCTCGGCTTCGGTCATGCGCTGATCGAATTCGGGATCTTCAAGCAACTGATCGAGTACTTCGCGGTCGATGCCCTCAACGGCGGGGTCGTCAGCCAACGCTTGGAAACTTGCCAAACGCTCGTTCGAGACCTGGCCGACTTGGCCCGCCTCCACCACAGGCTGGTGCGAGATCTCATCGGCGGTCAGTGGTGCACTGTGCAGCTCGATCCCGAGCTCGGTGAAGGCGTCAGCTTTGGCCTTGAGTGTCTCCGCGTGGGCGACGAAGGCTGTCGCTTCGGCCTCGAAGCCCTGGCCCCTGGCTTCGGCGAGCAGCCAGCCTCGGTAGAACGTCCATGACGACTCGCCCTTGTATCGACCGATGTTCTTCTGCAGGAAGGCAACCCATTTGGTTGTCTCGTCATCCTGCTGCGCGATGGCGGGTGGTGGCGGGGCGGGCGGGACGTGCTCGGCGATGATGTGATCGCCCCAACCATCCAAGAATGTCACCAGATCAGACGCCCCCGCCGAACGCCAGACCGGATACTTACTGTCCAGCGCCGCACGAACGAACTCCGGCCAGGTCCCACCAACAGCACGCTCCATCTTGACCCGCTGCGCCTCCGTCACCCACGACAACGACTCCACCTCGGCCGGCGGTGGCGGAGCGGGCGGGACATGCTCAGCGATGATGTGATCGCCCCAACCATCCAAGAACGTCACCAGATCAGACGCCCCCGCCGAACGCCAGACCGGATACTTACTGTCCAGCGCCGCACGAACGAACTCCGGCCAGATCCCACCAACAGCACGCTCCATCTTCACCCGCTGCGCATCCGTCACCCACGACAACGACTCCACCTCAGATGCGCCCGCGTCCGCACCGGCGCCCGCTTGTGCGAGCAGTGCGGGGTAGTTACTCGCCAGGTCGACAACGCCGATGCGTTCCATGTCCGCGATCGTCCGCAGCGGATCGCCCAGACGCTCGACAGCGGTAACGAACGACTCGACCAAAGCGCTGTCGAAGCTGGCGTCGAACTGTGATGCGGTCGCTTCGAGCTCGTCCTTCACCGAGTTCCAGTCGGAGTTGCCGTTGGCGTAAGCAGCACAGATCGCGTTGAACCATCGCTCGATCTGCGCATCGCCTACGACCTGCACGGCGGTCATTGCTTGTTCCGTGTCCTGGTCGTACATCTGGTCACCTTCGCTCGTCAACGGGAGGGCAAGGAGTTCGGCAACTGCTCGCGGAGACGATTCCGCGACCATCCGAACCACTGCTTCAGCATCCGACCGCCGGCCCGGGCCTGGTGGTTCCATGGTCCAAGAGTTGGGGCATCGGGGCGCTACCCGTTCGGGCAAGCTGCAGGTGATGAAGAGGAACCTGGTTACGAGACCTGCTGGATTGCGGTGGGGATGACTTCGCAGGCTCGGTTCAGGTCGGCGGCGGAGAGGCCGGCGTGGGCAGTTAGGCGGAGGCGGCTGATGCCGTCGGGGACGCTCGGCGGCCGGAAGCTTCCGACTCGTACACCATTGGCCAGGCACAGCTCCGCGGCCTGGACTGCTTCGCGGGGGCCGGGCATGGGGACGGAGACGACCGCACCGGCCGAGGGGGTGACGTTGCAGACTGCGGCCAGGCGGGCGGCCGTGGTGTGGATGGCGTGGGTGCGCAACGGCTCCTCGGCCAGGATGCGCAGGGCTGCCAGTGCGGCGGCGCAGGAGGCTGGGGTCAGACCGGTGTCGAAGATGAAGGGGCGGGCGCGGTTGATCAGGTGCTCGCGCAGAAGCACTGGGCCGAGGACCACGCCTCCTTGGCTGGCGAGGGACTTCGAGAGCGTCATGGTGACGATGACGTGGTCCAAACCCGCGAGACCGGCTGCCGCGACAGAGCCTCGACCGCCGCCGGTGACGCCCAGACCGTGGGCTTCGTCAACCAACAACACTGCGTCATGCTTCAAGGCCGCAGCCGCCAGAGCCTCGAGCGGGGCAGCGTCGCCGAGGACGCTGTAGACGGATTCGACGAGCACGATCGCATGAGGTTCGTTGCGTTCGGCAAGGGCCTTGGTGACGGCGTCGACGTCGTTGTGCGGGACGACTTCCACCCGCGAGCGGGACAAGCGGCAGGCATCAACGAGCGAGGCATGGACGTGATCGTCGGAGATCAGAAGGGTGCCGGGGCCTCCGAGCGCCGTGACCACGCCGAGGTTCGCGAGGTATCCCGACGAAAACACCAAACCTGACGAGTGGCCGGTGTACTCCGCCAACGAGGATTCCAGCTCAGCATGGAGAGTCGTCGTACCAGTGACAAGGCGGGAGGCAGTGGCGCCGGCGCCCCACTCCCGTACGGCGTCGACCACCGCCTCGACGACCCGGGGATCGCGAGCCAGGCCCAGATAGTCGTTCCCCGCGAGATCGATCAGTACTTCGTCAGCCGGGCGCGGGCGGAGCCGACGAGTCAGCCCCCGCGACTCCAACGCCGCCGCCTTCGGCGCAAGCCACTCTTCCAACATCAGTTGCCCTCGGCGATTGCTTCGGTGATGGCTGAGGTGATGGTGGCGATCTCCTCGTCTGTACAGATGTACGGCGGCATCGTGTAGACGAGATCCCGGAACGGCCGTACCCAGACACCTCGACGCAGGACCGCGTCCGTCATCCGTTTCATGTCGACGGGTCCGCTCAACTGGACCACACCGACGGCGCCGAGCACTCGCACGTCCTTGACGCCCGGCAACGAGGCTGCCGGAGCCAGACCGGCGGACAAGCCCTCGGAGATCCGTGCGACCTGACCAGCCCAGTCCTGTGAGAGCAGCAGGTCGATGCTGGCCAGGGCGACGGCGCAGGCGAGTGGGTTCGCCATGAACGTCGGCCCGTGCATGAGTGCGCCGCCGGGACCACGAGACACGGTGTGAGCGACGTCCGTAGTACAGAGGGTGGCTGCCATCGAGAGGTAGCCGCCGGTCAGTGCCTTGCCGACGCACAGGATGTCCGGGTCGATGCCTGCGTGCTCCGAAGCAAAGAGAGTGCCAGTGCGGCCGAAGCCGGTGGCGATCTCGTCGAGGATCAGCAGGAAGCCGTGCTCGTCGGCCAGCTCGCGCAGCAACCTCAGGCAGGCCGGGCTGTACGGATACATCCCGCCCGCGCCCTGCAGGATCGGCTCGACGATGATCGCCGCGACCTGATCCTTGTACTCCGTCGCGAGCTGCCGCACGATCGCCGCCCAGGCCGCGTACTCCGGGTCGTCCTCAGGGCGATCGAATCCGGCCGGCGGCTGCGGCGCGAAGACCTGCTCCTTCAATGCACCGGTGAACAGTGAGTGCATCCCGTTCACCGGGTCGCACACGCTCATCGGCGCGAAGGTGTCGCCGTGGTACCCGCCCCGGACAGTCAGCATCCTGGTCCGGCCGGTGCGGCCGCGCGCGACCTGGTACTGCAGCGCGAGCTTGATCGCGACCTCGACGGAGACCGAGCCGGAGTCGCAGAAGAAGACGTGCTGCAGCGGCTCGGAGGTGATCTCGACCAGACGTGAAGCCAGCCGGATCGCCGGCTCGTGCGTCAGCCCGCCGAACATCACATGGCTGAAGTCGTCCAGCTGAGCCCGAACAGCAGCGTCCAGCACTGGATGCTTGTAGCCGTGGATCATGCACCACCACGACGCCATCGCATCGATCGCCTCAACCGTGCCGCCGGCCCCGTCATCCAGCTGCAGGCGGACACCAGCGGCCCCCCGCACGAGACGCACCGGCGAGGGCTCACTCAACGACGAATACGGATGCCACAACAGCTCGGCGTCGGTCTTCAGCAAGGCATCGCTCATGCCGACGTCGTCTCCCCGTGCACGGAGCAACGGGCGGACCAGCCCATCGGGTGGACCTGGACGATCATCCGGCGGCGGCACTGGTCGCAGTACCGGGGTGGTTCCATCGTCAGGGCCTGGTGGCAGGTGTCGTGGTTGCCGCCAGCGGCCTCGTGGCCGCAGTGACCGCAGTAGAGCACCGTGTTCATAGCGTCTTCTGGAGTTCCTTGACCGGCATCTTGAGGTCGGCCAGCAGGTCCAGGTCCGCGGTCGCCGGGCGGCCGAGTGTGGTCAGGTAGTTGCCGACGATGACGGCGTTGATGCCGCCGAGCAGGCCCTCGCGGGTGCCCAGGTCGCCCAGGGTCAGCTCGCGGCCGCCGGCGTACCGGAGCACGGTCTTCGGCATCGCCAGGCGGAAGGCGGCGATGGTCCGCAGCGCGTCCTTGCCGGCCATGATCTCCATGTCGCCGAAGGGGGTGCCCGGGCGCGGGTTGAGGAAGTTCAGCGGCACCTCGTGCGGCTCCAGCTCGGCCAGCTGCGCGGCGAGCTCGGCGCGCTGCTCGAGCGATTCACCCATCCCGACCAGGCCGCCGCAGCACAGCTCCATGCCGGATTCCCTGACCATCAGACAGGTGTCCCAGCGCTCCTCGAACGAGTGCGTGGTGACCACGTCACCGAAGTACGAGCGGGCGGACTCGAGGTTGTGGTTGTAGCGATGCACACCCATCGCCTTGAGCTCGTCCACCTGCTCCTGCGTGAGCATCCCCAGCGAGCAGGCGATGTTGATGTCGACCTCGGCGTTGATCGCCTCGATGCCGGCCTTCACCTGCGACATCAGCCGCGCGTCGGGGCCGCGGACGGCGGCGACGATGCAGAACTCGGTCGCGCCGGTCTTCGCGGTCTCCTTGGCGGCCTCGACCAGCTCCGGGATGTTCAGCCAGACCGAGCGGACCGGCGAGGTGAACTGGCCGGACTGCGAGCAGAAGTGACAGTCCTCCGGGCAGCCGCCGGTCTTCAGCGAGATGATGCCCTCGACCTCGACCTCTTCGCCGCACCACTTCACCCGTACTTCGTGCGCGAGGGCGAGCAGAGCGTCGAGTTGCTCGTCCGGCGATCGCAGGACCTCGACCAGCTGCTCCTGGGTGAGGCCGACGCCTCGCTCCAGTACCTGCTCACGGGCAACCTCGAGGATGTCGTTCATGGTTCTCCTGCCTCATCGGACGGTCGGCCCACAGTAAGCGATCGGGGCCACGGGCAAACTTCCCGGATCTTTTTTGCCCACCCTCGTGACCTACGGTGAGTCGTCTCGTTGATGTGTGCAGAGGCGGTGATCGCAAGAACACACAGCCTCCGATTACGAGGAGCGACTGAAAGGTCGCATATTACGATCAGCACGCAGAGTGATTACGACCACTCCGAGCAGGTCGAAATAGCTCGAATCGGTAGTAGAGTGAGGAACATGAGCTCGGGTCGCCAGCTGTGGCTGGTGACCCGATCCCAAAGCGCCGGGCGCCTCACCCCGGCTTGAGTGGGTCCCTCGGGAAACGATTTGGGCGGAAACGTTCCCGAGGGGCCTGCTCCCTTTTATGGCAGGTGTTCAAAGCCTCAGGCCTTGGTCTGAGGCTTTTTCATTTTCACAGTAAGGTCATTCAGCCCCACCCGGCGCGGCATTGTTGTCGCAACGTCACGGTTTCGTCACAGGCTGCTTTGTGGTGATCTCCACAATGGGTAACCGAAGTGCCCCCGGCGCATCGACCGGAACCACCGGCTGCACCGGTGTGACGGCCGCCACTCTCCGGTACTCCGCTCCTACCGCCGGCCGGGCATCTTCCTCGCCCTTGTTCGGCCAGAACGCCAGGGCCCGCTCGGCCTGAGCCGTGATCGTCAGAGACGGGTTGACGCCGAGATTGGCCGAGATCGTCGAGCCGTCCAGGATGTGCAGACCCTCGTACCCGTAGACCCGGTGGTACGGATCGACCACCCCGGTCTCGGCGGAGTCCCCGATCGCGCAGCCGCCGATGAAGTGGGCGGTCATCGGCACGTTGAACGGTTCGCCGATGGTGCCGCCCGGCGTACCGTTCATCAGCTTGGCCATCCGCCGGACCACCTCGTTGGCGACCGGGATCCAGGACGGGTTCGGGGCACCGTGACCCTGCTTCGAGCTGAGCTTCCACCGGCCGAGCCGGTCCCGCTTGCCGAAGGTGGTGATCGAGTTGTCCGCGGTCTGCATCACCAGGGCGATCACGGTCCGCTCGGACCAGTGCTTCAGGTCGTACAGCCGGCGCAGGTTCTTCCGCTGGACGGCCATCTCCCGCAACCAGATCTTCCACCGCGGCTTGTCCCCGTCCCCGTCGGTCAGCACGGTCTGCAGCAGCGACATCGCGTTGCTGCCCTTGCCGTACCGGACCGGCTCGATGTGGGTGATGTCGTCCGGGTGGAACGAGGAGGTGATCGCGACGCCACGGGTGTAGTCGACCGTGCTGTCCTTGGAGATTGCCCCTAGCAACGACTCCGAGTTGGTCCGGGTCAACACACCGAGTCGGCCGGACAGCGCCGGCAGTTTCCCCTCGTCGCGCAACCGGTGCAGCAGCTTGGCCGTGCCGAGTGCGGAGGCCGCGAAAATCACTTGCTGGGCAGTGAATCTGCGAGTCTGCTTGCGATTCGACGTACGCCGGGCCTCGATCGCGTAGCCGCCGTCCGGCAGTGGTTCGACAGAAGTCACCGTCGTCATCGAGAACACCTGGGCACCGGCCTTCTCGGCCAGGTAGAGGTAGTTCTTCGTCAGCGTGTTTTTTGCGTTGTGACGGCATCCCGTCATGCATTCACCGCAGTCGATGCAACCGGAACGCCGCGGACCGGCCCCACCGAAGTACGGGTCGTCGACCTCAACACCTGGTTCGCCGAAGAACACGCCGACCGGGGTCGGGTGGAACGTGTCCCCCACGCCCATGTCGTCGGCGACCTGCTTCATCACCTCGTCGGCGGGGGTGAAATGCGGGTACGTCGTGACGCCGAGCATGCGTTTCGCCTGGTCGTAGTACGGGGCGAGCTCGGACTTCCAGTCGGTGATGTGCGCCCACTGGCGGTCGGTGTAGAACGCGGGCAGTGGTTCGTAGAGGGTGTTCGCGTAGACCAGGCTGCCGCCGCCGACACCGGCGCCCGACAGGATGATCACGTCGCGGAGCGCGCTGATCCGCTGGATGCCGTACCAGCCAAGCTTCGGGGCGAACAGGAACCTGTTCTTGTCCCACGAGTTCTTCGCGAATCCGGCATCCTCGAACCGGGCGCCCGCCTCCAGCACCGCGACGTCATATCCCTTCTCCACCAGACGAAGCGCACTGACGCTCCCCCCGAACCCAGAGCCGATGATGACAACGTCGTGGTCGAATGTCATGTGCGTCCTCGCTTCGCTCCGGGCGCCCATGACATTCGAACAAAGCTGTGTTGAATTGTTCCCTCGCTTCGCTCGGTCATGCTCGTCCCAGCTTCTTCAAGATTCTCAGAGCGCCCGTCATGAGTTCGGCGTAGGCCTCGTCCTTCAAGCCGTGGGAGGCGGCGATCGGGAGGAGACGCTGGGTCGCGATCGCCTGCGGGTCGACGTACCGGCGGATGCCTTCGATGCCCTGGCGACGACCGAGACCGGAGTTGCGCATGCCACCCATCGGGGTGTCGATCGAGCCGAAGGTCGCGGCGTAGCCCTCGTTCACGTTGACCGTGCCCGCCACCAGCTGGGCTGCGACTGCCCGGCCGCGGCGACCGTCGCGGGTCCAGACGCTCGCGTTCAGGCCGTACTCACCCTCGTTGGCGCGCTCGATCGCCTCGGCCTCATCGGAGAACCGGTAGATCGACACCACCGGCCCGAATGTCTCGTTGTCGAAGCACTCCATCTCGGGCGTCACCCCGGACAACACGGTCGGCTCGTAGAACAGCGGCCCGATCTCCGGCCGCGCCTTCCCACCAACCAGTACTACGGCGCCCTTGGCCCGGGCGTCCTCGACATGACGGGAGACCGTGTCGAGCTGCGCCTGGGAGATCAGCGAGCCCATGTCCACGTCCCAACCGGTTCCGGCCGAGATCTTGAGCCGCTTCACCCGGTCGAGGAACGCCGTCACGAAGGCGTCGTAGACCTGGTCCGCGACATACAGCCGCTCCATCGAGACACAGAGCTGACCCGCGCTGCTGAAGCAGGCTCGCACGGCTCCTTCGGCAGCCCGGTTGACGTCGGCGTCACGCAGTACGAGCATCGGGTTCTTGCCGCCGAGCTCCAGGCTGCAGCCGATCAGGCGTTCGCCGGCCTGCTGGGCGACCAGACGGCCGGTCTTGGTGGAGCCGGTGAAGCAGATGTAGTCGGTGTGCTGGATCAGCGCGCCGCCGACGGTCGGGCCGTCGCCGTTCACCGGCTGCCAGGCATCGCGGGGCAGGCCCGCTTCGTAGAGCAGCTCGATCGCCCGGAGCGCGGTCAGCGGGGTCTGGCTGTCGGGCTTGTGGACCACGGTGTTGCCGGCCAGGACCGCGGGAAGTCCGTCGGCCATTGCCATGCTGAGCGGGTAGTTCCAGGGCGAGATGATGCCGACGACGCCTTTCGGTACGAACCGCTCGTCGGCCCGGGTCAGCACCGGGAACATGCCGAGCTTGCGCTGCGGCCCGAGCAACTCGGCGGCCTTGCGACCGTAGTACCGGGCGGTCAGTGCTACGTGGGCGACTTCCTCGAAGGCCTGTTTGCGGGCCTTGCCGGACTCCAGGATGACCAGGTCGACCAGCTCGTGCCGATGGTCCAGCACGAGGTCGTGGTACCGCAGCAGGATCGCCGCGCGGTCGGCGAGGTACGTGTTCTTCCAGCTGCGCTGGGTCCGGCGTGCGGACCGCACAGCGGCCACCACGTCGTCCGGACTGGACAGCGGCAACTCGGCAACCGGTTGCCCGGTCGCGGGTGCATAGGAGGTGCGCGTCCCTGCCGTGGCGCGCAGCAGACCGGCCAGGCGACGGATGACCGACTGGTCGGTCGCGTAGGAAGCGGTCGGGTCGAGCTCGGGGTCAGCAGGAATCGAGGTCTGCTCGCTCATCTGCCCAGGCTACCTGCCGGTAACAGCTGTGTCAGCAACAAGTGACGGCACTGATCTGCCGGTGTCGAACGCGAGCACCTTCGGGCATCTTGGCACTAAGGTGAGCGATTGAGTGAGTGAAGGGGTGGAACGTCAAGATGGTTGACAGCGGGGGGCTTTGGACGCCTCCTGAGGACGAGCTCGGTGAGGCTCTGCAGACAGCCCAGGTGCTGATCGAAGAGGGCCGTGCCGACGAGGCCGGGCCGTACCAGCAGCGTGTGATCGAGCTGGCCAGGGAGCGGGCCGGGGAACACCCGGACCACTACGAGGCGAAGCACCTGATGGCGGCCACGCAGTACGAGCTGGCCGGCTCGCTGAACGCCTCGGGTCGTCACGAGGAAGCGCTTGGCGCCCTGCACGAGGCCCAGCTCGGCTATACCGAGCTCAGCGACGCGGGCGTGCTCGACGCCACCTCCTTCTTGGCCGACGTCCGGGCCCGGCGCGCGATGACCCAGGCACACCGCGGCTACGGGGCGACCGCAGTACTGGAGATGGACGGCGCGGTGATCGCGTACGGCCAGCTGGTCGGCGGCGCGGACGGCGTGTCGCACCAGCCGGACTTCGCCCGGGTGCTGGCGATGAACGCGCTCATCCTGCGCCGGTACGGCGATCCCGCGCTGGCCGTGGCCTCGGCCGACGCGGCGAGCCAGTTGTTCCTCCAGCTCGCCGACCAGATCAATGCAAGCCCCCAGTCACTGTCCTACGCGCGCTACCTGTGCTCGGCGACCGCGGTGTCGGCCGACATCCACGCCGCGGAGGGCCGGCTCGATCTGGCTCTCGAAGCCGATGAGATCGGGCTCACCACCGCGGACACCCTGGCCGACTCCGAGTCGGCGACCGACCTGCGCACGCTGGTGTCGGCGCTGACCCGCAAGGGCAAGCACCTCGAGATCGTCGGGCGCCTGATGGATGGCGAGACCTGCACGCGGACCGCTTACGCGACCGATCCGGACACCGCCGCTCGAGTGAGCGAGGAGCTCGAGCGCGGCATCCCGCCGTCGTTGACCACCGCGCTGGAGACTGCCGAGATCAAGCTCGGGCCGTTCGAGCAGTACTTCCGGCTGCTGGCGTTGAGCGAGCCCGCGCCCGGGATGACGCTCGCTACGGTGTCCGGGCGGACCGATCCCGAGTCTGCCGCAGTCCGGGCGAGTGAGCTGGCCGAGCTGGTCGGGCCGATGCTGACCCTCGATGCCGAGACTGCGTTGACGCTCGGGCTCGAGGCTCATTACCTTTTCGCGATCTCGTCCGAGCGTGAGTCGCACCGGATGCGCTACGAGACGAGTACGTATGCGCCGGTCTGGGCGCAGGTGCTGCTGCAGGTCTCCGGGGCGTATCACGCAGCAGGCCAGACCGAGATGGCGCTCGACCTGGCAGGGTGGTGTGCCGAGGTGGCGACGGCTTTGATCCCGTTCGCCACGAGCGACGGAGAGGTCAAGGACCTGGCCGGTGCCTGCTACCGGCACCACGGCGACCTGCTGGCGGCGACTGGCGACTTCATGGCGTCCCAGCACGCCCACGACGCGGCTCAGCAGCTCCAGCATTGACGAGCTGACCCGGCAAGCGCAGGCTGGCGCTGAGGGGGCAGGGCTCATGGATGTTGTGGAACTGCATCGTCGCGCCAGCGAAGAATTCGTCCGGCAGGTGGCCGCAGTACGGCCTGAGCAGTGGGGTGATCCGACTCCCTGCGAGGACTGGGACGTGCGCACGCTGGTGAACCATGTCGTCGGCGAGGAACGCTGGACAGTCCCGCTGCTGGCCGGCCGGACCATCTCGGACGTCGGCGACTCACTCGAGGGCGATCTGCTCGGCGACGACCCGGCCGGCGCCGCGGCGGAAGCTGCCCACGCTGCGCAGGACGCCGTTATCGAGCCTGTACTGACCGGTGGCACCGTGCAGCTCTCGTACGGCGAGGAGCAGGCGGCCGAGTACGTCTACCAATTGACTGCGGACCATCTCGTGCACGGCTGGGATCTCGCGGTCGCCATCGGAGCTGAGCCCGGGATGGATCCTGAGGTCGTGCATCGGGTGGCTGCGTGGTTCAAGGACCGCGAGGACCTCTATCGCGGTGGCGGCGCGATCGGCGAGCGCGTCGAGACCAATGGCAGCCCCGAGGCCGCGCTACTCGGCGCCTTCGGCCGAGATCCCGGCTGGACCCGTCCTTAGGAGTCTTGCAGGTCGGTCTTGAGTACGCCGACGAAGAGGCCTGCTTCGGTCTCGGTCATACCGGTTTCGCTGACCACCAACGCGGTGGCCTGGTGCAGCTCACCGGCCGCCTTCAGCGCACGGGTGCGCTCGGCGAGATTGGCGCCGGGCATGCGGACCACCGGGGTGTCGGTCACTGGCGGCACGTAGCGCCCGAAGCGGACATCGTCGACGAGCTCCTTCGCCTGCTTCAACTCCACGCCGGTGCGGTCCATCACGTACTTGACCGCGAGCACGTTCTTCCGGGTGGTCAGCAGAAAGCGAATCTGGTCGACGTCATCGACCGTGAGCTTCTCCCGCGCGGCAGCAAGAGCGACGTTGTCGGCTTCCGTACGGCGGCTGAACAATCCCATACCCCCAATCCTTCCAGAACCACCCAACCGGCGAGCACCTGTCGGCCGGTCAGCCGACGACGACCTCGACTCGCTGGAATTCCTTGAGTTCGGTGTAGCCGGTGGTGGCCATGGCGCGTTTGAGGGCGCCGACCAGGTTCATGGTGCCGTCGGGGACCCAGGAGGGGCCGAACAGGATCTCGTTGAGGGTGCCGGTGACACCGACCTCGACGCGCTCGCCGCGGGGCAGGTCCGCGTGCCAGGCCTCGGCACCCCAGTGGAAGCCGCCGCCTGGCGCGTCGCTCGCCCGCGCCAATGGGGAACCGACCATCACCGCGTCCGCACCGCACGCGATCGCCTTGGCCACGTCACCCGACCGCCCGACCGAACCGTCCGCGATCACGTGCACGTAGCGGCCGCCGGACTCGTCCATGTAGTCGCGCCGGGCCGCGGCAACGTCCGCGACGGCTGAAGCCATCGGCACCGCGACCCCGAGCACCTTGCGCGTGGTGTGCGCCGCGCCGCCGCCGAACCCGACCAGTACTCCGGCCGCGCCGGTCCGCATCAGGTGCAGTGCGGCCTGGTGGGTGGCACAACCACCGACGATCACCGGTACGTCGAGATCGTAGATGAACTGCTTGAGGTTGAGCGGCTCGGCCTGACCCGACACGTGCTCGGCCGAGACCGTAGTACCGCGGATGACGAACAGGTCGACGCCGGAGTCCACCACGTGCTTGGCGAACTGCTTGGTCCGCTGCGGCGACAACGCGCCCGCCACGGTCACCCCGGAGGCCCGGATCTCCTGGACCCGCTGGGCGATCAGCTCGGGCTTGATCGGCGCCGAGTAGATCTCCTGCAGCCGGTGGGTGGCCTGCTCCTTGCTGATGGAGGTGATCTCCTCCAGCAGCGACGTGGGGTCGTCGTACCGGGTCCAGAGACCTTCGAGGTTCAGTACGCCGAGACCGCCGGCCTTACCGATCGCGATCGCGGTGGCCGGCGACATCACCGAGTCCATCGGCGCGGCCAGGATCGGCAGCTCGAACCGGTACGCGTCGATCTGCCAGGCGACCGAGACCTCCTCGGGATCACGGGTCCGCCGCGACGGCACGATCGCGATGTGGTCGAACGCATACGCCTGCCGACCCCGCTTGGCCCGGCCGATCTCGATCTCGGTCATCTGGTTCCTTCTTGCTAGGCGGTCAGCGGCCGGAGTAGTTCGGGGCCTCGACCGTCATTTGGATGTCGTGGGGGTGGGACTCCTGCAGGCCGGCGGAGGTGATGCGGACGAACTTGCCCTTGTCCTGGAGCTCGGGGACGGTGCGGGAGCCGCAGTACCACATGGACTGGCGGAGGCCGCCGATCAGCTGGTGCGCTACGGCTGCCAGCGGGCCGCGGTACGGGACCTGGCCTTCGACGCCCTCGGCGATCAGCTTCTCGTCGCTGCCGACGTCGCTCTGGAAGTAGCGGTCCTTGGAGTACGACTTGCGCAGGCCGCCGGACTGCATCGCGCCGAGCGAGCCCATCCCGCGGTACGCCTTGAACTGCTTGCCATTGATGAAGACCAGGTCGCCCGGCGACTCCTCGCAGCCGGCGAGCAGGGATCCGAGCATCACGGTGTCCGCTCCGGCGACCAGGGCCTTCGCGATGTCACCGGAGTACTGCAGACCGCCGTCACCGATCACCGGTACGCCGGCCGGCTTGCAGGCGAGTGACGCCTCGTAGATCGCGGTGACCTGCGGAACGCCGACGCCGGACACGACGCGCGTCGTACAGATCGAGCCGGGACCGACGCCCACCTTCACGCCGTCGGCGCCCGCGTCGACCAGAGCCTGCGCGCCGGCACGGGTGCCGACATTGCCGCCGATGATGTCCACGCCGTTGGTGGCAGGATCCGCCTTGAGCTTGCGGATGATCTCCAGCTGGGCCTGCGAATGACCGTGTGCGGTGTCGACCACCAGCACGTCGACACCGGCCTCGATCAGCGTCATGGCGCGCTTCCAGGCCTCACCGAAGAAGCCGATCGCGGCACCGACGACGAGCCGCCCGCCGCTGTCCTTGGTCGACAGCGGGAACTGGTCGCGCTTGACGAAGTCCTTCAGCGTGATCAGGCCGGTCAGCTTGCCGGCCTCGTCGACCAGCGGCAGCTTCTCGATCTTGTGCTGGCTGAGCAGCTTGATCGCGTCGTCGGCCGAGATGCCCTGCGGGCCGGTGACCAGCGGCTGGCGCGTCATCACCTCGTGGATCGGGCGGGCCGGGTCGTTCTCGAACCGCATGTCCCGGTTCGTCACGATGCCGACCAGGACGCCGGCGTTGTCGACCACCGGCACCCCGGAGATCCGGTACTGACCGCAGAGCGCGTCGGCCTCGCCGATGCTCGCGTCCGGGCCGATGGTGATCGGCTGGGCGATCATGCCGGACTCGGAGCGCTTGACCAGGTCGACCTGCTGGGCCTGATCCTCGATCGAGTTGTTGCGGTGCAGGACGCCGAGGCCGCCCTGACGGGCCATCGCGATCGCCATCCGCGCCTCGGTGACGGTGTCCATCGCGCTGGACACCAGCGGGATGTTCACCTCGATGTTGCGGCTGACCTTGGATCTGGTCACGGCCTCCGACGGGATGACGTCGGACTCGTTCGGCTGCAGCAGCACGTCGTCGAACGTGAGGCCGAGGACGGCGAACTTGTCGGGAACTCCAGCGGGTGTGATGTCCATGAGGAAGGCAGGCACCTTTGCACGGCGAGAACGGAGCACCATCGTATGCCGCCAGGACCGGCCGCCCCGAATCGGTCCCACCCGGCCGCGCTCACCGGCGTGTCAACTGCCTGTGACCGACCAGCGACCGGCCGGCAACCGGTAGGGCTGCCTGCCGCTGGTCGGACTAGTTCAGTTCCCGGTCATCGGGGTGTTCAGTACCCCGAGGATCTGACGCAGGGTGACCGGCGCCATCGATCCGTGGGCCCGGTCGAAGGCGGCGTGCTTGCCCTCGGCGTACGCGCCAGTCGAGTGCTTGCCTTTGGCGTACTTGCCGTTCGCGTAGCCGAGTGAGGGCTTGCCGCTGGAGTGCTTGGCATTCGCCGCGAGCGCCTTGCCCACGTACTGCTCCAGGCGGTTCGGCAGGATCGGCTCACCGGTCGGCGTCGGCAGGACCGGCTTCACCTCGGCAGGCTCGGCCGGCTCGTCCACGACCGGCAGACTGGGCAGCTCGACCGGCTTGCTGTCCGCGCTCCCGGCACCGCTGTCCGCGGCGCCGTTTTCGTCCGCCCCGGTGGAGTCGGCGCTGTCTGTGTTTCCGGTGCCGGTCTCCGTGGCGCCGTTGCCGGTCTCGGTGGTGGTGTCACCCGTCGGCTTGCCGTCGTCGGTCTGACCGCCGTCGCCGGTGTCGCTGCTCGGGATCGGCGTGGCCGTCGGATCGCCGGTGGAGCCGTTCGAACCCTCGCCGTTCGGCGGCGGGGTCGTAGTCGGCTCGGTCGGTTCCGTCGGAGTCGTCGGCTCCTCCGTCGGAGTCGTCGGCGTCTCTGTCGGAGTCGTCGGCGTGTCCGTCGGCTCGCTGGTGGGCTCCTGAGTGGGCTCGACGACCGGCTCGGTCGGCTTCTCCGCGTCCGACTTCCGTTCGACCGGCGTCGGGGGAGTGTCCACCTTGGTCGTGGTCGGCCTGTCCACCTGCGGCGGCTTGGGCCGCGCCAACGGCGGCATCGCGATCCCGTTGTTCTCGGTGTCGAGACCGATACCGATGCCGAACGGGTCGGTCCGCTTCTGGTCCTCTTCGACCTGCTTGGCCTGCTGCTTCTTCTGGAAGTCCTTGCCGACCTTGACGATCTTCGACTTGTCGAGCGCCGGCAGGCCGCCGATCTCGTCCTTCGGGTAGCTGCTGGTCTCGGGACGCAGCCCGTCGACGACCTTCTCGATCACCGACTCGTACGGCGCGAGCGGGTTCCCGTTGACGGCCGCGGCCACCCCGGACACCGATAGCGCGGCCACCGCGGCGACGCCGAGCGCGAAGCCCCGCGCCGCCATCTTCCGGGCGAACGGGTCGGTCACCGGGTTCAGCGCCGCACAGCGCGCCAGGAAACTCTCCGGATCGTCGATGGTCTCCACCGGGAGCTCGTCCTCGACCTCCACCGCGAGCCGAAGGTCGGCCAGCAGCATCAGGGCCGGGTCGTGCTGGCCCGCCTCCCAGGCGGACTCCCCACCGGCTGCGAGCAGGTCGAGGAGCGCGTCATCGGCTTCGATCGCATCGAGATCAAAACGTTCAGCCATGTCGCTCCTCCCCTGTCCGTCGTTCCAACTTTGCCTCATGTCCCACAAACCCCCTGAGCGTGTTCAACGCCCGATGCTGTGCGACCCTCACCGCCCCCGGTGTCATCCCCAGTGCCCGGCCGGTCTCCTCGGCTGACATCCCCGCGACTACCCGGAGCCGCAGGATCTCCCGCAGTTTCTCCGGCAATCTGTCCAGCAGCGCCACGATGTGCTGGACCTCTGAGTGCCTGACCGCGTGCTCCTCCGGCGTGGGCGATTCGTCCGCCCCGTCCGGCAGGTCCGGCGTCGACACGTCCGCGTTCGCGAACGCACGCTGCGCGTCGGCGACCTTGCGGGCCGCGATGCCGTACACGAAGGCCTCGAAAGGCCTCCCCTCGTCCCGGTACCGGCCGAGAGCGCCGAAGACCGCGACACAAACCTCCTGCGCGACGTCATCGACCATGTCGGCGCCGCCGGGGTAGGTCCACAGCCTCGACCGCACGTAGCGGTGGGCAACGGCCCTCACCCGCGTGAGCAGGTCGTTCAGAGCTGTCCCGTCACCCGCGCCGGCAAGCGCGGCAAGATCACGAAGCTCGACCCGATCATGGGTGTGCGGCAATTGGACCTCGGTCACCTCGCCCCCCTCGGATCAGACCGGTCAGCGTGGAAAATAGTACGGCCACAGCCCCCCGTTGCATAGTGGCAATTAGTGATCACTTCACCTTTTCCACTACAACCAGTGATCGGTCTCCGGACCCCCGGCCGCGGGGGCACTTTCCGCGGTAGGAAAGGGAACTGCCCGGCTGGTCCGAGGACCGAGCCGGGCAGTTCTGGGTGGTGCTGTTGATCAGTGACCGTGGCCGTGGCCGTGGCCCGCGGCTGCGGGCTCCTCGTCCTCGGGCTTGTCGACGATCAGTGTTTCGGTGGTGAGCAGCAGCGCTGCGATCGAGCCTGCGTTGGCCAGCGCGGACCGGGTCACCTTGACCGGGTCGAGCACGCCCTGGGCCAGCAGGTCGCCGTACTCGCCGGTGGCGGCGTTGAAGCCACTACCGACCTCCATCTCGGCGACCTTGGCGGTGACGACGTAACCCTCGTAACCACCGTTCTCGGCGATCCAGCGCAGCGGCTCGACGATCGCCTTGCGGACGATCCGGACACCGGCGAGCTCGTCGCCCTCCAGGTCCAGGCCGTTCTCCAGCACCGCGGCGGCGTGGACGAGAGCGGAGCCGCCACCGGCGACGATGCCCTCCTCGATCGCCGCACGGGTCGCCGACACGGCGTCCTCGATGCGGTGCTTCTTCTCCTTCAGCTCGACCTCGGTGGCCGCGCCGACCTTGATCACGCAGACGCCACCCGCCAGCTTGGCCAGCCGCTCCTGCAGCTTCTCGCGGTCCCAGTCGGAGTCGGTCCGCTCGATCTCGGCCTTGATCTGGTTGACCCGGGACTCGATCTCGTCGGACTTGCCGGCACCCTCGACCACCGTGGTGTTGTCCTTGGTGACGACGATCCGGCGAGCGGTACCGAGTACCTCGAGCCCGACCTGGTCCAGCTTGAGGCCGACCTCAGGCGCGATCACCTGTGCGCCGGTCAGCGCGGCCAGGTCCTCGAGCATCGCCTTGCGGCGGTCGCCGAAGCCCGGCGCCTTGACGGCGACGGAGGTGAAGTTGCCACGGATCTTGTTCACGACCAGGGTCGACAGGGCCTCACCCTCGACGTCCTCGGCGATGATCAGCAGCGTCTTGCCGGACTGCACGACCTTCTCCAACAGCGGCAGCAGGTCCGCGACAGCGGAGATCTTGCCCTGGTGGATGAGGATGTACGGGTCGTCCAGCACCGCTTCGCCACCCTCGGCGTCGGTGATGAAGTAGGGCGAGATGAAGCCCTTGTCGAACTGCATGCCCTCGGTGAACTCGAGCTCGGTGCCGAAGGTGTTCGACTCCTCGACGGTGATCACACCGTCCTTGCCGACCTTGTCGAAGGCTTCCGCGATCAGGGCGCCGATCTCGGCGTCCCGAGCGGAGATGGTGGCGACGTGGGCCATGTCGCCCTTGTCGTCCACCGGCCGGGCGGTCTCGATGAGCTTCGCGGTCACTGCCTCGACGGCAGCCTCGATGCCCTTCTTCAGGCCCATTGGGTTGACACCGGCCGCGACGGCCCGCAGGCCCTCGTGCACCAGGGCCTGTGCCAGCACGGTGGCCGTGGTGGTCCCGTCACCGGCGATGTCGTTGGTCTTGGTGGCAACTTCCTTGGCCAGCTGCGCACCGAGGTTCTCGAACGGGTCGTCCAGCTCGACCTCACGGGCGACGGTGACACCGTCGTTGGTGATGGTCGGGGCGCCCCACTTCTTGTCCAGCACGACGTAGCGGCCCTTCGGCCCCAGCGTCACCTTCACCGTGTTCGCGAGCTTGTCGACGCCGCGCTCCAGTGCGCGCCGCGCGTTCTCGTCGAACTCGAGGATCTTCGGCATGGAAAACTAGTCCCTCTCTGAGTTTCAACAATGGTGCTCGCGGCCCTGAACCGATTCCGCCCCGGCACCGGAAGCCGGCACCGGAGCGGTATCAGTCAGGAACGAGCGATCGTCACTTGGTGACGACTGCGAGGATGTCGCGGGCGCCCAGGATCAGGTAGTCCTGGCCGTCGTACTTGACCTCGGTGCCGCCGTACTTCGAGTAGATGACCTTGTCACCGACGTTCACGTCCAGCGGGACGCGGTTGCCGTTGTCGTCGATGCGGCCGGGGCCGGTGGCGATGACCTCGCCCTCCTGCGGCTTCTCCTTGGCGGTGTCCGGAATCACCAGGCCGGACTTCGTGGTCTGCTCGGCTTCGAGCGGCGCAACGAGGATTCGGTCCTCGAGCGGCTTGATCGTGACCGACACTTGCTGACCTCCACGGTCGAGATTCTTGTCTGTGTTCGGGGGTGCAACTGGCGGCCGTACGCCTCTGCCGTCGCGGGGATCAGAGGCCGGGCCGCTGGCACCCTCGAGTGGAGAGTGCCAACACCGAATCTAGGCCGCGATTAGCACTCGGTCAACTCGAGTGCCAGAAGATCGCCACCGGCGAACAGCAGGGTCCCGTGGTCACCGGCCGGTTTCGGAAGCCGATCCAACTTGTTACTCAACCTCCCGGCCGTCCCCAGTGTCCTACCAGTAGGGATTCCGGTCGGCCGGGATCCACAGTAAGAGGGGACCCAATCATGGAGCTGCGCTCGAAACCATTCCGCATCGCAGTCGCCGTCGGCTGGGCAGCAGTCCTGGCCGTCGGCAGCACACTCGTCGCCACCTCTTCCGAGGCCGTGCCCACCGTCCGCCAGCAGTCCACCACAGGCGCGGCGGCAGCGTCCGTCTCAGCCAAGGCCGCCGCAGCCGCGGTCCTCGAGGCATGCGAGCGGGTGCAGCTGGTCGGCGTCCGTAACGGCTGGGCGATCCCGGTGCCGATGACCTGGGAGAGCAACGCCGGCTGGAAGTGCAACCTCAAGTACGGCGACCTCCCGTACCGCTTCCCGCAGTACCCCGGCGGCACGCCCTGGCTCGCGATCCGCCAGCTCCAGACCAACCTGAACTACTGCTACGGCGCCAAGCTGACCGTCGACGGCAAGTTCGGCAGCAAGACCCGCACCGCGGTGCAGAACGTCCAGCGGCGGCACAAGATCACCGTCGACGGCGTCTACGGCCCGCAGACCCGCTCCGCGATGAACTGGCGGCTGTACAACCCGGCCAAGAAGATCTGGAGCTCCGCCTGCTACAGCCCGATCTAAGGCTCAAGGCAGACTGGGGCGAGTGACACCTGACTCGATCACGCCGTTGCTCTCCCCAGGCGGGGCCGAGGTGCTCGCCGCAGCCTGCGCGGCGTTCACCCCCGGCAGCGAACTGCAGCTGGTCGAGAAACTCCGCCGCCGGTACGACGCTGCTGTGGTGACCGCCGCGGTCACGCAGGCGTCGCTGCGCCACCGGGCCGTCGCCAAGTTCGGCCCGGCGGATGCGGCGCGGATGTACTTCACGCCGGACGGCCTGGAGCAGGCCACCCGGTCGACAGTCGGCTCACACCGGGCCGCCCGGATCGCCGCGACACTTCCGGGCGCAACTGTGGTCGACCTGGGCTGCGGCATCGGGGGTGACCTCATCAGCGCGGCCCGGGCCGGTCTCCGGGTCACTGGTGTCGAGCGGGATCCGGCCACGGCTGCAGCGGCTCGCGCGAACCTCACGGGCCTGGGGTTACCCGGTGAGGTGCTCGTGGGGGAAGCCCAGCAGCACGATGTCACGCAGTACGAGGTCGTGTTCGCTGATCCAGCGCGGCGGGCGGACGGGAAGCGCGTGTTCGACCACAACGCCTACTCACCGCCGTGGTCCTTCATCACTGACCTCCTGACCGGTACTGCTTGCGTCAAGGTCGCGCCGGGCATCCCGCACGAAGCCGTCCCGGACGGCGTGGAAGCGGAGTGGGTTAGTGATGCAGGGGAGGTCAAGGAGGCTGCGCTGTGGTCCGGCAAGTTCTATGCGGGCACAGCGCGCCGGGCGACCCTCCTCCCGAGCGGAGCAACCGTGACGAGTGCACCGGAGGCGGAGTGTGGTCCGATCGGGCAGTACATCTACGAACCCGACGGTGCAGTGGTCCGGGCCGGCCTGGTCACTGCTGTGGCTTCAGCTGTCGATGGTTGGCTGCTGGATCCGCGAATCGCCTATGTGACCGGCGCTTCCCTCGTGGCGACGCCGCTGGCCTCTGTGTACGAGGTGGTGGAGACGCTGCCGTATCGCGAGAAGGCGTTGAAGGCCTGGGTCCGCTCGGAGGACATCGGGACTCTGGAGATCAAGAAGCGAGGTGTCGACTTCGACCCGGCGACGCTCCGCAAGAAGCTGGCCCCCAAGGGCTCCGCCAGCGCCACCCTCATCGTGACCCGGATCGGCCGCGATGCAGTCGCCTACTCGTGCCGCCGAGTCGCCCCCACCAGTTGAGACACCCGCCGCGAACTTCTCGGGGGTGACATACGGGCGAAGTCGGGCGTTCACCTCTATGCGGAAAGCTGGTGACCAGGAACCGGTCTGCCGCTGACCGTTACCTGGGGACCGAGCGGTGCACCACGGTCCACAGACATACCTCTGCCGCGCCCTTCCCCGCGCTGCAGGATCTCCCCGTTCGACCGGCTCAGAAGCGGTCGGTGACGCGCAACCTGAGACGGGTGCCGGCGATTTCGCCGATGGCGGTCGGGATGGACGTGGGCGGGTTCCAGTGTGGGAGTGGGTCCGTGCGGGACGCGGTGGTCAGGGCGTCGCAGTGCGGGGCGTCGTCCGTGAGGGCGGCGGTGACGAAGTGCTGGACGAGGGTGTTCCAGTCGGTTGCGCGGTGGAGCATCGCGTGTTTGTCGCCCTCGACCGCGAAATTCGCGACCGGTACGCCGGCGGCGCGGAGTCGATCGGCGTAGGCCGCGGTCTGCGCGGGATCCGTGATGCGGTCGAGCGTGCCGTGAGCCAGTACTACGGTGCCGCGCAAGGTGGCGAGTGGTTCGTCGGCAGGCAACCAAGGAGCCAGGCCCAGTACGCCGGCCACGCGCGAGTGGTTGCCGGCAGCAACCACAGCTCGTCCGCCCATCGAGTGCCCGATCAACAGGACCCGCCGGATCCGTGCGGGCAGGCGATCCAGTACTGCCCGTAGATCCGCCGCCGGGTGCGCCTCCGCACCATTCCAGCCGCGGTACCGGTAGCGCATCAACCCGACGGCGGCACCCGGAGCGGCCGACCGCGCGGCCAACGCGAACGGCCACATCCGCAGGATCGGCGGCCGCCACGACCCAGCGGTCGCCAGCGAGTCGACCACGCCACCGTGCGCCAGCAACACGAGATCGGTCGCATCGGCCGGCGCCGCGAGCAGATCAACCCCCGGCGTCATGGTTGGCCGTAGAGCTTGGCCGGGTCCGCGACGAAGCCGCCCGGGTGCTTCCACTGCATCAGTTCAGCACCGTGGTGATCGGCATGGACGAGTCGGCCGGCAGTCCCAACGGCGAGGGCGTCTTCCCCGCCCGGACCAACTCGGAACCGAGCGCCGCCACCATCGCCCCGTTGTCCGTGCACAACCCCGGGCGAGGCACCCGCACCGCGATCCCAGCAGCAGTACACCGTTCTTCCGCCATCGCGCGGAGCCGCGAGTTCGCCGCGACCCCTCCACCGATCAGCAGGTGCTCATACCCACGGTCCTTGCAGGCATCGATCGCCTTCCGGGTCAACACATCGCAGACGGCCTCCTGGAAGGCCGCGGCCACATGATTCACCGGCACGTCCTCACCGTCACGCCGACGAGCCTCGACCCACCGAGCGACGGCCGTCTTCAAACCAGAGAAGGAGAAATCGAACCGGTGCCGCTCCAGGTCTCGTTGGCTGGTCAGCCCTCGGGGGAACTTGACGTACAACGCGTCCCCGCCGTCCCGTGCCGCCTTGTCGACATATGGACCTCCGGGGAACGGCAGCCCGAGCACCCGGGCGACCTTGTCGAACGCCTCCCCCGCGGCGTCGTCGATGGTGGCGCCCATCGGCTCGACGCCGACGGTGATGTCCTCGACCGCGAGCAGCGACGAATGCCCACCGGACACGAGCATCGCGATGCACCCCTTCGGGAGGTCCCCGTGCTCGAGCGTGTCCACGGCGACATGCGCGGTGAGGTGGTTCACGCCGTACAAGGGCTTCTCCAGCGACAACGCCAGCCCCTTAGCCGCCGCGACCCCGACCAGCAACGCGCCGGCAAGTCCCGGTCCGCTCGTCACCGCGACCGCGTCCACGTCGCTCGGCTTGATCCCGGCGGTCTCGCAGGCCCGGCGGATGGTCGGCACCATCGCCTCCAGGTGCGCCCGGCTGGCGACCTCCGGTACGACGCCGCCGAAGCGCGCGTGTTCCTCGACGCTGGACGCGATCGCGTCGGCGAGCAGCGTCTGCCCGCGCACGATCCCGACCCCGGTCTCGTCACACGACGTCTCGATCCCCAGGATCAGCGGCTCGTTCTCGCTACTCATGGTCCTCCTGCCGGCTCATGATGACGGCGTCCTCGCCACCGGCGTAGTACCCGCGCCGCCGGCTGATCTCCTCGAAGCCGAAGCGCCGGTACAGCGCGTCGGCAGATTTATTGCCCAAAGCAACTTCCAGCAGGACGGTCCGTCTCGCGCAGGCGGCCAGCGCCGCGGTCATCAACTGCCCGGCGATCCCGGTACGACGCTCCGCCGGCGCCACCGCGATCCGCAGCAGATCCACCGGGTCCTCAACGGCAGTCGGGACCAGCAGCACCACATACCCGACGACAGCGCCCTCGTCCGCGACCAGCACCACCCGGTCCTCGGCCAACCGGTCGAACTCGTCGGACCAGGCTGCCGCGCTCCAGGCGGACGACCCGAAGCAGGCCTCGTCGAGCGACACCAACGCCGGCAGGTCGGTGGGCAGTGCGGGACGGATCGCAGGTCTCACTTCGGCAGCACGCTCTTGGGACCGCTGGACATCGTGACATCCGGCCGCCGCAGATAAAGAGGATCCGGCGCGACCAGCGGCAGCGTCCCGATCGCGACACCAAGAGCCAGTACTTCGGCCGACGGGTACTCGGGCACGTCGACGGAATCGACACTCAGCGCATCCGCATAAAGCACCGCACCCCGACCGATCACGGGCAACCCGGCGAGAACATGAGCGACCTCCGCAGGTCGATCCACAGCCGGTCCCTCGAGGCGTCGACGACTCCCATCAGCCGCGGGTCCGTCGTACAGGGCCCAGTAGATCTCCTTGCGGCGGGCGTCGGTCGCGACGGCGACGGGCAAAGCCAAGGAGGACTGCCGAGCCAGGATGTCCAGGCTGCAAACCCCAGCAACCTCGATGCCGAGCACATCGCCCATCGTCCGGGCCGTCACCAGACCAACGCGCAGCCCGGTAAAAGGACCAGGTCCGACACCGACAGCGATCCTGGTGAGGTCCGCCGGCCGGCAACCCGCCTCCTCCAGTGCCGACGCGATCGCAGGCGCCAGTAATTCCCCATGCCGCAAGGCATCCACAGTCGACGAGGAGGCAATCACCACACCAGAAACCGGATCAGCCAACGCCACAGTCACGGCAGCACTAGAAGTATCAAACGCAAGCAGCACGTCAGCCCCTATCCAACGCAGACGGCGAAGCCGGCGCAGGCGCAGATGCAGGCGCAGCAGGTGCGGGCGGGGCAGGTGCGGGCCGCGCGGACGCGGGTGGGGCTGTCAGGTGGAGGCCGGTTTCGGCCCAGCGGGGGCCGGCGGGGGTGATTCGGAGGTCGCGGGTTTCGTCGATGTCGTCGTCGCCGCGGGTCACCACGATGTCCAGCCGGTCCGGCGCCAGGGATTCCGCCAGCCCGTGACCCCACTCGACCACGGTGACGGCTTCGTCGAGGCTCGCGTCCAGGTCGAGATCGTCCAGCTCGGCGATCCCGCCCAACCGGTAGGCGTCGACATGGACCAACGCAGGACCGCCGGCCAGCGACGGGTGCACCCGCGAGATCACGAATGTCGGCGAGGTGATGTCCCCACGAACCTTCAGCCCAGCCCCAAGCCCTTGTGTGAAGGTCGTCTTCCCCGCGCCCAGATCACCGGACAACACCAGTACGTCGCCCGCCCGCAACTGCCCCGCGAGCTCCTCGGCGGCCGCGCGCATGTCGTCGGCCGTCGGCACGGTCAGCTCGATCGGCATCGCCTTCGCGAAGATCAGGTTCTGCCCGTCCTGCGACACCACGGAGTACCCACGCCGCCGCCAGAACTCAACGGTCTCGGGCAGCTCCACCCGGGCAACCAACCGCACGCGACCCAACCCACGCTGCCGCGCCGTCTCTTCGGCACACCCGACCATCGCCGACGCGACACCACGACCCTGGAAGCGCGGATTCACCGACACCCGGCGCAGTCCCAGCACATCACCGGAGACATCGAAGAGCATCGCCCCGGCCGGTACGCCGTCGATGCGCGCGAGCAGTCCGCCATGAGCCGCGACCGCGGCACCAACGGTGGAAGCGTTCTCGGACAACGCGGTGGACGGCGGATCCAGCACCCGCCGGGCGGAGAACGCGTGGTGGATCACCGTCACGATCTCGTCGACTTGGTCGGCCGTGGCATCCACCACGTGCAGGTCGGTCATCTGTGTCCCAAGGATTGTTCGGCCCGCTCGATCATGCCGAACAGGGCCGCGGTGAACTCGCGATGGTGCTCGATCAGGCCGAGGTGACCGCAGTTCTTCACCTCGACCAACTCCGCCCCCGGGACGTGCCGGACGATCTCCTCGGAGTGCTCGAAGGGAGTCAGGTGGTCGGAGTCACCACCGATCACCACGCACTCGACCTTCTGCAGCGGCTCCAGGGAGTCGTACTTGTCGTGCAGGGAGAAGATCGGATAGAACTCCGCGATCACCGAGATCGGCGTCGCGGCGATCATCTCGTTGACGAACTCGGTGTACGCCGGCGGCACCTCGGAGCCGAACGAGTACTGCCGGGTCAGCAGGTAGCTGATGTCGGTTCCGGCCTTGCGGCTGCGTTCCACCACCTCGGGGATCCGGGCCAGCGTGGCGACCGTCGGGGTGGCCAGCCGGCGGGCGATCCGTCCGGGCCAGCCGGGGAAGACGATCGGGACCTTGTCCAGGCCGCCCGCGCTGGTCGAGCACAGGCCGACCCCGATGACGCGATCGCCGAACAGTTCGGGATGCTGCCCGGCCAGCGCCATGATCGACATGCCGCCCATCGAGTGCCCGATCAGGATCACCGGCCCGGTCGGCGCGAACTCCTGCAGGATCCCGTACAGGTCGCGGCCGAGCTGCTCGATCGTGACGCCCTCCTTGGGCGACCGGCCGGACCGGCCGTGCGACCGCTGGTCGTAGAACACCATCGTGCCGATCCCGGCCAGGTCGCGGCGCTCGAAGTGCCAGCAGTCCATGTTCAGCCCGTAGCCGTGGGCAAAGATCAAGGTGAGATCGCCCGGGACCTCGGGTGCCTTGCGCCGCAGCCTTCGCTTGGGCGCTTCCGGTGGACGGCGAGAGCGCTTCAGCTCGTCGACCTCCACATACAGCTCGACGCCGTCGTCGGCGGTGAACACATGGGGCGTCCCGCGCAACGATCCGAACGGCTCGGCCTCGAGTTGGGCGCGCTGTCCGGAGCGGCGGCCGATGACTTGGCGTTCCACCGCGACGCCGGCGGCCGCCCCTGCGGCGAGCACTCCGACCGCGGCGCCGATCAGACCGGCGGTGCGTCCTGCCTTGGACATCAGCCGGTCACCTCCTCGCTGTCGACGTACCTGCGCGGCACCCGGGATCCGAGCCGGGTGACGATCTCATAGTTGATGGTCTGTGCCGCATCCGCCCAGTCGTCGGCGGTCGGCTCGCCGTTGTCGCCAGGCCCGAACAGGACGACCTCGTCACCGGCTTCGGCGGAGCCGTCCTCCAGGTTGACCACGCACTGATCCATACAGATCCGGCCGACGACGGTACGCCGCTCGCCGCGGACCTGGACCGGCGCACCGTTCGACGCGTGCCGCGGCAGACCATCGCCGTACCCGAGCGGGATCAAGCCGAGGGTCGAAGGTGCGGGGGCTGTCCAGGTCAGCCCGTACGAGACTCCCGCGCCGGCCGGGACCCGCTTCACCATCGCGAGCCGGGCCCGCAAAGTCATTGCCGGACGCAACCCCAGCTCGGCCGACGGCAACGCGTGCCCGAACGGCGAGAGCCCGTACGTCGCGATGCCGGGCCGCACCAGATCGAAATGCGTCTCGGGCAGCGCCAGCGTCCCACCGGAATTGGCCAGGTGGCGCATCGGCGGATCGACGCCGAGCGACTCCGCGACCTCGATGGCCGACAGGAACGTGGCCACCTGCGCCTCGTTGATCGGGCTCTTCGGCTCGTCCGACGAGGCCAGGTGGGACCAGATACCGGTGATCTCGATCCGCCCGGACTTCTCCTCGGCGAGCGCTGCCCGCAGCAGGGTCGGCCACTCCTCCGGTACTGCGCCGCCGCGGCTCATGCCGGTGTCGATCTTCAGGTGCACTCGCGCCGGGCGGTCCTCGACCCCGGCGGCGATCTCGTCGATCTCCCAGGGCGCACCCGCGGACAGGTCGATGCCTTCGGCAATGGCCTGTTCGAGCGGCTCACCGGGAGTGGTCAGCCAGCAGAAGATCGGGCCGTTGTCCCCGGCGGCCCGCAGCGCGAGCGCCTCTTCCAGCACAGCCGCGCCGATCCAGTCCGCGCCCGCCTGCCGCGCGGCCCGCGCGACCGGCACCATCCCGTGGCCGTAGCCGTCGGCCTTCACCACAGTCATCAGCTGCGCCGAAGCCAGCCGCGAACGCAGCGTAGCCACGTTGTGACGGATCGCGGCGAGGTCCACCACCGCTTCAGCACGGACCATCGAAGGCTCCCGGGACTCAGACATAGCCCCTCCAGTGTCCTGCATCGGCGGTGACGCCGGTGACGGTGGTGTCCGGTCAGGGCCTTCAGGCGGCGTCGATCAGCGCCGGCAGGGCGCTCATCTCGCGGAAGACGGCGTCCGCCGAGGCCAGCTTCTCCGGCGCGGTCATGGCGGCGAAACCGAACACCTTCATTCCGGCCGCGTTGGCCGCGGCGACGCCGAGCGGGCTGTCCTCGACCACGACACAGTCGGCCGGCTTCACGCCCATCGTGCTCGCCGCGTGCAGGAAGAGGTCCGGCGCGGGTTTGCCGTGCCGGACATCCTCGGAGCTGAAGATCCGCCCCTCGAAGCGATCCCAGAACCCGACCGCTGTGAGCGCAGTGTGGATCCGTTTGTGGGTGCCGGAGGAGGCCAGACAGTACGCCGTACCGGCGGCGTCGAGGTGGTCCAGCACGTCACGGACTCCTGGTACCGGCTGGAGCTGCGCGAAGCCGTCGAACAACCGCTGGTGGTATCGATCCTCCAGGTCGGCCGGCAACGGCGACCCGAGCTGCGCCTCCGCCTTCTCCCGCATCGACACCATGCTGCCGCCCATGAAGTCCCGGACCGCCTGCTCGAAGGTGTACGGCAGTCCCGCCTCCGTGAGCAGCTCGGCCAGGATCGTGTTGGCCAACCTCTCGGAGTCCACCAGTACGCCGTCGTTGTCGAAGATCACCAGGTCGGTCACCCCTGAACCCTACGCAACGCCTCAGCTCTCAGTGATGGCGAAGTCCGTGAAGTTGAACCGCTGCGGGGTGTTGTTGGTGTCGCAGACCTCCACGCCGAAATCGACCTGCCAGGTGGTCGAGTTGGCCGGGATCCACTTCCTGGCCTCGAGATCCTTGAAGAACAGCTGCAACGGCATGGTGCCGGACAGCTGAGGTGTCACCGAGACATAGGTGAAGATGCCGCCCGGGGTGGTCGCTCCACCCGACTTCCAGACCTCGTACTCGTGCCCGCCGACAGTCGTCCGGCCGACCTGATCGCCGGCGGGCCGCTGGTTGAAGTTCTCGGTCCAGATCATCAACTCGTTGTCGAAGTCCTTGTTGATCCAGATGTCGAACGCGACGTTGTAGATGCAGCCGTCGCAGCGTGGTGAGTCGGCGGCGAACTTTGCGGACTGGATGGTCGACAACGGCTTGTCGCTGTAGTCCTTGTGGACGTTGGGATAAGCCCGGACAGCAGTGCCGTCGGGCTGGGTGGCGACCTCGTACCAGTTGTCGAAGTTGCAGACGCCCATGGTGTAGGTGCCGTTCTCGTTGTTCCACATGTTGTTGTGCACGTAGTAGGCGCCGTACGAGCGACCGTCACCCTCGTTGTTCGTCGAGGTGGTGGTGAACGACGGATTGGTGCAGCTCTCGACCTGGCTCGTCCCGCCGGGCTGGTCAGCAGCCGCCGCTGTCACCGCGTTCGGGCTGTCCTGGGTGGCGTAGAAGACGGCCGAGCCGGCAACCACGGCGGTGACGGCTATCAGGACCGCGATCACACGGCGTCGGGTAGATCCGGTCAAGCTGGGCATGAAAGTTCCTCGGTTGATCGAAGGGTCACTTTCTGCTCGCCCCAGCGTCGGAAAGTGACCCATAGTTTCTCACCCTGTCCCCGGGAAGGCGGGTCAGAAACGCAACTGCAACGCGATGGCGATCAACGGCGTCCGGACCAGCCAGGCCCATCGTGGCCTGGCTGGTCCGACCGGGTCAGCTTTCGGTGATGGCGAAGTCCGTGAAGTTGAAGCGCTGCGGGGTGTTGTTGGTGTCGCAGATCTCCACGCCGTAGTCGACCTGCCAGGTGGTGGAATTGGCCGGGATCCACTTCCTGGCCTCGAGATCCTTGAAGAACAGTTGCAGCGGCATGGTGCCGGAGAGCTGGGGGGTCACCGAGAGGTAGGTGAAGACGCCGCCGGGGCTGGTGGCTCCACCTGACTTCCAGACCTGGTACTCGTGGCCGCCGATGGTCGTGGTGCCGACCTGTGAACCGGCGGGCCGCTGGTTGTGGTTCTCGGTCCAGATCATCAGCTCGTTGTCGAAGTCGTTGTTGATCCAGATGTCGAAGGCGACGTTGTAGATGCAGCCGGCGCAGCGCGGCGAGTTGGCGGCGAACCTGGCCGACTGGATCTGCGACAGCGGCTTGTCGTTGTAGTCCTTGTGGACGTTGGGGTAGGCCCGGACAGCAGTGCCGTCGGGCTGGGTGGCGACCTCGTACCAGTTGTCGAAGTTGCAGACGCCCATGGTGTAGGTGCCGTTGGAGTTGTTCCACATGTTGTTGTGGACGTAGTAGGCGCCGTACGAACGTCCGTCACCCTGGTTGTTGGTCGAGGTGGTGGTGAAGGACGGGTTGGTGCAGCTCTTGACCGGGCTCGCGGTGTTCGTGGGAGTCGGCGTGCTGGTCGGTGGGGTCGTGCTGGGGGTGGTCGTGCTCGGAGTGGTCGTACTCGGAGTGGTCGTACTCGGAGTGGTGGTGCTGGGCGTGGTGGTCGGCGTCACGGTAGGCGGAGAGGTAGGCGCGGGAGCGTCCGTCCCGAAGTCGTAGTGCACGGAGAACCGCACACTCCGGCCGGCCGGGTACCTGCTCCCGTCGGGCCGTACCACCTTGAGCCGGTAGGTCTTGTCGTTGGTGAGGCTGGGATCGATCGACAGGATCGACGAACCCGAGCCCATCGCCACGATGCTGGAGGGCTTCTGACTGAAGTGGTGAGCCTGGGTACAGCCGGAGTTGGCATCCAGCACGCAGGTCTCGACCCGTCCCGTGCCGCTTGGCTCTTCAGCAGCCGCGGGCGCCGCGACCACTGCGGACGGGCTGTCCTGGGTGGCGTAGACGGCGGCCGATCCGGCGATCACTGCGCCGAAGGCGAGAAGGATCGCGGTGACGCGGCGGCGGGTAGGTCCGGTGGAGCTAGGCATGCAAATTCCTCGTCTGGTAGACGGGTCCACCTTCTGCTAACCCCAGCGCCTGAACGTGGCCCTCAGTTATCACTCTCTGAGTCCCCAGAAGGGCCTGGACGATGATGGCCGGCATCGGGCTGATGCCGGATCTCGTCGAGGCAGACCGGGCACGGAGTACCTCGGCCATGAAGTGCGCGCGGTGAAGCCGGGCCCGACGTTACCCCAAAGATGCAGAACCGTTATCTTTCCGAATCCGATCAAACCGGAACTTTACGTAGGGACCGCCAAGAGCTACTGGGGCAACGCGGGGGTCGCCGGACCGCCAGGCGATCTGATGCTTCAGGCCACCTTGCTCAGGGCGTCGGCGAGCTCCTGCCAGAACGTGCCACCGATGGCTTCGCCCACCAGCGGCAGCATCAGAATGAGGTTGCTGACTCCGAACCGGCGCCTGATGGACGGGTCCACCGGCCACGTCGGGCTGTGCAAGATGAGCTGGTAGTCCTCGGACAGATCCGAGATCTCATCCTTCAGGCTCTGCCGGTCCGCCGGCACCTTGGTCTCGCGAAGCCTTGCTCGCAGCTCGGCGATATCGCTGGAGAGGCGGTCTGCCTGCGCGGTGAACTGCCGCTTCTGCGCGCGCATAGTCGCGTGAATGGATCGCATCGGCAGCAGGAAGGCCAGCACCTCCACCACGATCGCAACGACCAGCAGGCCGACATACGTGGACCGCCACTCGTCGAGGCCGGCTACCGGGATGAACCACCACCACGCGGCGAGATAGAGCGCGGGGACGCTCGCGCTGAGCGACTGGTACAGGAAGAAGTCACCCACCGGCTTGAGCCCACCCGCGCCGTCGGCATGTCCAGGCATGACGCGCACAACGGCGCGGCCCTCGCGGGTGAGCGTCGACCAGAACGACCCGTAGGCGACCATGCGCCCGATCCGGTCGCCGGCCACCCAGCCCCCGATGACCTCGAACAGAACTACCCAAAGCGAGTAGCGGGAACCACTTGGGCCCAGCAGGACCACGATCCATGCGATCAGGAGGATCGCGGCGATGGCGATGCTGCCGAGCCGGCTCCACTTGCGCGTCTGGTGATCGAGCTCGGTCTCGAAGCGCGCCCGCCGGCCGGTCGGCAGTTCGACGACGCGGCGATCGAGCAGGCGTTGGAGCGCCTCATCTAGACGTGTCCGGAGGCCGCGAGTCAGCTCTATCCCGACGAGGAGGGCCAGTACCCCGGTCAGGAACATCGCATTCCCATCCTGGGCGAAGGCCCGCCCGAACACGACCTGGCCGGCCAGGAACATGCCGAGCAACACCCACAGCAGCAGCCGGTCCAGCTCCAGCCGGCCGATCTTGAGGCCGTACCCACCGGCCGTAGCCGCCAGCCCGATGATGAGCAGCGCCAACCCACCGGTCATTGCCCACCTCAAGGGCTGGTCCTGCTGGACCTCCCACCCGACCGCGACAACTGCCAGCACACAACTCGGCAGCGCCCACCACCGCGGCACTCGGCCGATCCCCTCAGCCGCTGTGGTCATGGCTCCAACGATCTTCCGGCTATTGCCGGGGCGCAACAGGATTTGGCGCGTCGCCGGAAGTGGTGGCGATCGGTGCAACGCGGGAGCCGGTGGTGGCGTCCGTAGGGGTGTGAGGACACGGATGGTGGCTGTGGTCGTTGCCGGGCTGGTGTTGCCGTTGGCCGGGTGCGGCGACGAGTCGGGCGGCGGCGGTGCTGCGGACCCGCTGAAGGGGAAGTCGTACCTGTCCGTGTCGGTGACGGAGGGTGGGAAACCTAAGCAGTTGGCGCCGAACACCCGGGTGCGGTTGCAGTTCATGGATGACGGGCGGCTGCTCGCGGACGCCGGGTGCAACACCATGGGCGGCAAGGTGTCCACCGGCGGCGGACGGCTGACAGTGGAGGACGGACTCGCCGTCACAGATCTCGGCTGTGACCCGCCGCGGCACGCTCAGGACGACTGGCTGGTCAAGCTCCTGCAGAACAAGCCCGCCTGGAAGCTTGAGCAGAACAAACTCGACGTGACCACGGCCGACACCGTGCTCGTCCTGCAGGATCGCGACACCGCCGAGCCAGATCTCGTACTGGACGGGACAAGGTGGTCACTCGAGACCGTCATCTCCGGCGAAACCGCCTCCCACTCGATCGGATCGGAGAAGGCCCACCTGACGATCAGCGGTGAGCGGATCACCGGTTCGACGGGATGCAACGACCTGCAGGGCATCGTGGCTCGCACCGACGACACGTTGACCTTCGGTGAGCTCGGTACGACGCGGAGAGCCTGCGCAGGTGACGCAGCTGCGCTGGAGAAGGCGGTGCTGGGTGTACTGAACGGCGAGGTCAGCTACAGCATCGACTCGAACCGGCTGAAGCTGCGCGCAGCCGACGGCTCCGGCCTCGACCTGACCGGAGCCCGCTGAAGCAGCACTAGCGGTTCAGGCGGAGGTCGAAGGCCTGGACCTCGTTGGCGAGGGTTTCGAAGGAGAGTTGGACGCGGCCGTTGGCGAGCAGCCGCGCTCTCTCGGCGGCCGTGAGCGGGATGGACAGATGCTGAACTCCCCGAGTGATCGGCTGGACTGCCTGCTTCACCACATGGCCGCTCATGTCGGGCGACCAAGCCGGGATGCCGCCGTCCGTGACCGCGCACGGCGTCAGCCCGTAGTCCGGCGCCGGATCAGCCGCCGGTGAGCAACTGGTCGTGTAGACCGGGATCGCTCCGAGTTCACCCGTCGTCAGGAACACCCGTGCCGTGCCGGAACCGCTCGACTGCGTGTACAGGTCGAACGACTCGCGCCCCAATCCGGCGTACAGGACTCGCAAGTTCTTCGTGGGCGTGCGGCCGGAGATCGGGACGCGGTTGCGGGCCGACTGGGCGATCGTCTGCGGTGAGAGGGCACCGTTGAGGTTCGGGTTCGAGACGTCAGGCGGCGTCGGCGTGGTGGGCCGGTCCGCCGGCGGCGTGTAGCCGGGCAGAGTCGCCAGACCCCAGCGGTACGGATCGGACTGGACGGAGCCGAGCGCGGACCAGCCGAGCCGGGTGCTGTTGTCGATATGTCGCAGGGTCGTGGTCCCGGCGGCCGAGGTGTCGTCGTTGTCGTAGGGCGTGATGTTCAAGCCGAGGTTGGCGGGATCCACCGCTGCGGGCAGCACCGCGAGCGGAATCTTCACCTCGATGTCGTAGCCGCCACCCGCGTAGGCATGCGGGGTCGTGGTCTCGTTGCTGCCCACCCAGGTCGCGGTGGAGGCAACCTGGACGCCGGGCGCATTGCCGGTGTCGAGTGATCCGCTGGAGTACCCCTGCTTGTTGTCCGCGTCACGGGACCAGCAAGGCCCGTTCCCGTTGCCGTTGCTGAACGGGAAGATCCCCAGCTTGAAGGTGTTCGCGGTGTCCTTGAGCACCTGCGAGGCGGTCCCCCGCGGATCGAGCAGGATCTCCACGGAGTCGGCCTGCCAATGCCCGACGCACTCCTGCGGCGTCACCGCGTACGACTGGTAGTCGTCGCGCACGTGGATGAAGAAGTACAGCGCGTCCTCGGACCACGTCACCCGCGCCGTACTGCCTTCACCGGTGGCGGAGACCCCGCAGTCGTCCGTACCGGTGCAGGTGGTCGCGCCCTGCCAGATCCGGCCGAGATCCAGCATCGGGCCCGAGTACTCACCCGCGGCCGCGGTGCCGTCGACCGTCGGCGCTGCCGTCGCCTTGGGGATCGCGGTCGTCGGGACGAGCGACAGCGTAAGCGTCTCGTTGCCGGAGCCGCCGTTGTACGTCGTCGTGATGGGGATGGACACGTTCTGCATCACAGGCAGCGAGGCATCGGTGTTCGTGACGGTGAAGGTGACTGTTGTCTCCGCACCCGGCGCCAGGGCCGAGTACGCCTTCGACGTCGCGTCCGCGGTGAAGTCGGCCGGCAGAGCGAGTGAGACCGCCCCGCTCTGCGGTTGGCTGGACCAGTTGTGCACGATCACAGGTACCTCGATGGTCCGGCCGACGCCCATCGACTGGATCGCGCCGGAACGGCCGAGCCGGGCGGCTTGCGGGGCCACGGTCGCCAGCCATTCGTCGTACTCGAGCCAGTTGCCCCAGCGCGCAAACCGTCCCTCGACCGGAGACACGATCCGTACGACGTTGTCGGTGTAGCCCGACTTGTTCCCCGTGGTGTAGCGGGCCGCGATCTTCGCGTTCTGGTTCACCGTCGCATCGCCGGCCGGGGTCACGGTGAAGGTGGCAGTCGTCTCCGCGTCGCGTCCGACCTGCCCGACTGGCTTCGGCCCGTCCACGGTCCACCCGACCGGCACCGTCAGCCTGACGTTGCCAGGGGCAAGCTTCCCGCCGCCCGAGCGGAGATGGACGGTCGCCTGGAACGGCGTCCCCGCGACGTTGGAGAACCGGTCGAAGGTCAGGTACTGCAGAGTGCCCGCGGGCAGACCGCCGGGATCGGCCTTGGTGGCTCCGAACAGGATCGCCCCGTCGAGCCCCGCCTTCGGATTGACCGAGCCGTCCTCGAGGACATTCGGCTGGAACGGGACGAACGACTGCGTCATGCCGAACCGCGGGCAAGCCGGAGCCGAGGTCCCCTTGAACATCACCCTGCTCTGGGTCGGGTACGCCGCTCGCCCTTCGTCGGCGACCTGTTGCCACGACTTCGCCGTACCGGCTGGTTGGCCTTGCAGGTTTCCCGCCGGCCACCTGTACGGCGAGTCGTACCCGGTCCAGACGCCTACCACTGGGTCGAGGCCTGTCGGGGCGAAGCCAGTGGTGCAGTTCGCCGCTGTGGTGGTTCCACCCGTGCCTGCTGTGCTGCCGCCCGAGAACACCTTCTTCACCTGCCAGGTGCTGAGCGCATCCGGGCCACGGAGCTGCTCAGGGAACTTCGTCGGGTCGGCGGCCGCAAGCACGCCCTCCCAGATCAGCCGACCCGCTTGCTGGTGGTTGCCGTGTCCGGCAGCCAGCGTCGGGGTGAAGCCGATGTAGATCTCGGGCTGGGTCGTGCGGATCACCCGGGTGACGCGCCGCAGGGTCTCCTCGGAATCCCAGAAGTACTGCGTGAGCGGCGCGCTCTGGTTGTAGAAGAAGTCGATCCGGTCGAGGTTGAAGATGTCGATCGTGCCGGACCGGTAGTGCGCGACCCGGTCCTCGTTCTCCCGCCGCAGACCGAGGTCCGGCCCCAGCTCGGTGCCGACCGCGTTGCCGCCGCCCTCACCGCGAGTCACCATGATCACGCCGCACTTCACGCCGTACCGGTCGTGCCAGACCCCGCACGGCCCGATGATGCTGGTGTCGTCGTCCGGGTGCGCCCACTCCCCCATCACGTCGATCTTGGTCGCCCGATCCGCCACATACGGCTTGGCAGCGGAGTCAGCGGCCGGTGGGGTCGCGTGGGCTGGGAACGCGGCGGTGGTGAGAAGGGCGGCAACGAGCAGGGCGGACAGCGACTTCATGTGCGGACTCCTAGGGCGGCGGAGGCACTCCTACCACCGTCCTACCCAGCAATGTCCTCATCCCGCAACAGCTGCCGCGTGGCTTCGGCCACCTTGGCCGCGACCTGCATCGCGGTGACCGGTCCTTCGGCGGCGGCGAGGTTCGCGGCGGCCGCGTGAAGGTAGGCGCCGACAGCTCCCGCGTCGACCTCGTCCAGACCGGCCGCGACCAAGGCTCCGCAGAGACCCGCAAGGACGTCGCCTGAACCCGCGGTGGCGAGCCAGGGGGTAGCCATCGGGTTCACGTAAACCGTGTCGCCGTCGGCAGCAGCGACGATGGTCGTCGCTCCCTTCAGCAGCACCTGGACCTGCGTTTCCTGCGCGGTACGCAAGGCATAGTGCAGCCGCCGGGCCTCGATCTCCTTGCGGGGGACACCGATCATCGAGCTGAGCTCGCCGGCGTGGGGCGTGATCAACACCCGGCCGGCCAGAGCGGTGTCGAGCATCGAGATGGCGCCGGCATCGACGACGACAGGCAACTCCTGCTGCTGGGTGACGCGCGCGATCAGGTCCTCTTCCCCGCTGCCTTCGGCCAGCCCTGAGCCAACCGCCCAGGCCTGCACTCGGCCTTCGCCGACGACCACCTCCGGGTGCACCGCGAGAACCGCGTCGGCCACCGGCTGGGGACCGACATAGCGGAGCATGCCGATCGGGCCGGCGAGAGCTCCAGTGGTCGCGATGACAGCAGCGCCCGGATATTGAGAGGAGCCGGCTATCAAGCCGAGAACACCACGGGCGTACTTGTCGGACTCACCATGCGGAACGGGATACAGCGCGCGGACATCGGCCGCCTGCAGCGACCGGACCACAGCCCGTGGCAGGTCCAGGCCGATGTCGATGAGGTGGACCGGACCGCACGCAGTGGCTGCCGGGTCGATCAGGTGACAAATCTTGTGGGTGCCGAAGGTGACGGTGAGTGCGGCCTTGACGTGCTCGGCCGGTGTCTCGCCGGTGTCGACGTCGACGCCGGACGGCATGTCGACGGCGACGATGGGGACGTTGTGGTCCGCGGCGATCTTGACGGCGGCTGCCGCGTCCGGCCTGAGGCCGGGACGTCCTCCGATGCCGACGATGCCGTCGACGACCACGTCCGCGGTGGGGATCGCGTCGGTCGAGCCGATGCGGCCGCCTGCTGCCTGGAGAGCGGCGAGGCCGTCGGGATGGGCCTTGTCCGACAGCAGAATCGCAGTGACCTTGGCGCCGCGACGGGCCAGCTTCTCGCCGGCGTACAGGGCGTCGCCGCCGTTGTCGCCCGAACCGATCAACAGCACCACGCGAGCGCCGTACGTGAAGGTCAGGAAGTTGCTGATGGCAACGGCGAGGCCGGTGGCGGCGCGTTGCATCAGGGTGCCTGCAGGGAGCCTGGCCATCAGCTCGGCCTCGGCGGCCCGGACCTGTTCGACGGTGTGGGCGTAGCGCATCTCAACCCTCCAGGACGACGACCGCCGACGCGATGCCGGCGTCGTGACTCAGGGACAGGTGCAGGCTCTGCACGCCCAGCTCGGACGCCTTGGCCGCGACGGTGCCGGTGATCTCCAGCCACGGGCGGCCGGTGTCGTCCGTCAGCACCTCCGCGTCGTGCCACTTCATCCCCGCGGGCGCGCCGAGTGCCTTGGCGAGCGCCTCCTTGGCGGCGAACCGGGCCGCGAGCGAGGCCGGTGGCTTCTTCGCCTCCGTCGGGGTGAAGACCCGGTCCCGCAGTCCCGGGGTCCGTTCCAGGGTCTTCATGAAGCGTTCGACGTCGACCACGTCGATGCCCACGCCGACGATCATCGGGCTTTCGGTGTGACAACTGCCACACCCGCAGAGTCGTTGCCGCACATGCCGGTCAGCGTAGCCCGCTGAGGTGTGGGAAGAATGGGCCCCATGCTGCAGCCGCCGCGGGAGGTGACTCCCTACACCGAGCTGGATCGTGCCGCCTGGGCGAAACTGGCCGAGACGACCGAGTCCCCGCTGACGGCTGAGGAGATCGAGCGGCTGCGCGGTCTCGGCGACGAGGTCGACATGGACGAGGTCCGCGAGGTCTACCTGCCGCTCTCGCGGATCCTGTCACTCTATGTGAGGCACGCCCGGGCGCTGCACTCCGACACCGAGGCCTTCCTGGGCCAGCCGGCCGCCACCCGGACGCCGTTCGTGATCGGTATCGGCGGATCCGTTGCCGTCGGCAAGTCGACGACGGCCCGGTTACTGCGGGAACTGCTGGCGCGCTGGCCCGAGCACCCGCGGGTGGCGCTCGTCACCACCGACGGTTTCCTCTGGCCGAACGCCGAGCTGGAACGCCGCAACCTGATGCTCCGCAAGGGCTTCCCGGAGTCGTACGACCGCAAGGGACTGCTGCGGTTCGTGGTCGAGGTGAAGTCCGGGATGGACACGGTCGAGGCGCCGGTCTACTCGCACCTCCACTACGACCGGATGGAAGGCGTCCGGACGACGGTCGAACAGCCGGACATCCTGCTGCTGGAAGGGCTGAACGTGCTGCAGCCCGCGCCCCGGCACGCCGATGGGAAGAGCGGGCTGGCGGTCAGCGACTTCTTCGACTTCTCCGTGTACGTCGATGCAGCGGCCGATGACATCCGGTCCTGGTACGTGCACCGCTTCCTCAAGCTGTGGGAGACGGCCTTCCGCAATCCGGAGTCGTACTTCGTCCGGTACGGCGAGCTCAGTCGCGGAGAGGCGATCGCGAAGGCGGAGTCGCTCTGGGACGGCATCAACGGGCCGAACCTGCGCGAGAACATCCTCCCGACCCGCTCCCGCGCCACCCTGGTCCTCCGCAAAGGCGCCGACCACGCCGTCCGCTGGGTCCGGCTCCGCAAGCTCTGACCCCACCCGGTCAGCGCCGATCTCTAGTCCCTCAGAGCAGCCCGGGCGGCGGGGATGATGGCGAGGGCGACGATGGCGGCGGTCAGGCCGAAGGCGACCGAGTAGCCGGTGCCGGCGACGACCATGCCGAAGACGATGGCGCCGACACCCCAGCCACCGTCGTACGCCAAGTTCCAAAGGGCGCTGACCTGGCCGTACCGGGACTTCGGGACCCGGTCGTACATGGTCGCGAGCGTCAGATTCTGAGCGGCGCCGAAGCCGATGCCGAACAACGCCGCCCCGGTGACGATCGCGACCGCGCTACCAATGAAGACCAGCGATCCTGCGCCGACGGCAGCCAGCACAAGCGCCGGCCACAACAGCTTCACCGAACCGACTCGATCGCCGTAGCGACCTGCGAGCCACCGTGCTGCGGGAGCGGTGATCGCCTGTACCAGCAGGGCGGTCGCGACCAGCGAGTGGTTGTCGCCGGCAACGGCCAACGGTACGAAGGTGACGCTGATGCCGGCAGCCACAGTCACCGCGGCGAACACGAAGGTCGGCATCAACAGCCCACTCCCCCGCAATCCGCCCAGCACCTTCACGTGCTGCTCTTCAGCACCAGTACTGCGCTGAGGCATCGCCGGGACGGCAGCTAGTCCGACGAGGGAGGCGACTGCCCCAAGAACGAAGAGTCCGCCGAAGCCGACGTACTCGATCAGGTAGACACCCAGCGGCAGTCCGATGACAGCCGGCAGACCCACCGCCAGCCCGTACACCCCGAAGGCCTCGCCACGGCGATGCGCGGGAGTGAGGTCCGCGACGAGCGCGACCGCACCGACGACCAGGATGGCGAGGCCGGCTCCCCGGACCACGCAGACGACGAGAACCAGCGGCAGCGACGCGCTGAGCAGCAGCACGAGCGACGGAGCGCCGAGCAGGACCAGTCCCAGTCCGAGGGTGCCGCGGTAGCCGATCCCCTTGAGCATTCTCGGGACCAGCAGTTCCATCGCGACGGCCGAGAGCATCATCGCGCCGGTCGAGAGCCCGGCACCGACGCCACCGGACCCGTTGGCGGCCAGGTAGAGCGGCACCACCGACGTGAGCAGGTACATGCTGAGCCCGGAGCCGAACACCATCATCAGCAACTTGCTGAACCGCGGCGTCAGCAGCCGCGCCGGGCGAGCCGCGACGACCGGCGTACCGGCGGTAGCGATCTGACAGGCGATGTCACTCATAGCCCTACTCCCAACGGCTCAGGTTTGTTCGGTACCTTCACCGTAGGAGTGGATCGGTCTGGTCTACAGGTCCAGTTCCGCACCCGCTTGGAGGACCAGTTCGGGCGATCTCAGGCAGGGGCGCCCAGGCGGCCGAGGGCAACCGCGACGCGGCCGCCGGCTTCTTCAAGGGCCTCGCGGGCCTCGGAGACCGGGCTGCCGCTGAGAAGGTGGACCAGGGCCGGCTTGAGCTCGCCGTCGGCCTCGACCAGCGCCGTCGCGCACGCCTCGGGATCCGCACCGGTCGCCTCGGCCAGGATCCGCAGCATCCGGCCGCGCAGTTTGTTGTTGGTGGCAACCATGTCGACCATCAGGTTCGACCAGGTCCGGCCGAGCTTGATCATCAGCGTGGTGGAGAAGCTGTTCAGGATCATCTTCTGCGCGGTACCGGCCTTCAGCCGGGTGGAACCGGCGATCACCTCGGGCCCGGTGTCCGCCGCGATCACGATGTCCGCGTACGCCGCCAGCGGGGGCGTCGGGTTCGACGTCACCAGTGCGGTGGTCGCGCCGGCCGCCCGGGCCGCGCGCAACGCGCCCGCGACGTACGGCGTGCTGCCAGAGGCCGCGAGACCGATCACCAGATCAAGCTCGGTGACAGTCGCCGCGTCGGCGGCACCGCCCTCCTCCGAGTCCTCGACGTTCTCGACCGCGCGAAACAACGCCTCCATCCCGCCCGCGTGGTGCGCGACGACCAGGTCGTCCGGGGCGTGGAAGGTGGGCAGCAACTCGGCCGCGTCCAGTACCGCGAGCCGGCCAGAGGTCCCGGCGCCGAAGTAGTGCACCCGGCCCCCGCTCCGGACCGCCTCGACAGCGGCGTCGACGGCCCGCGCGAGCTCGGGGATCGCGGCGCGGACCGCGCCCGCGACGCGAGCGTCCTCCGCGTTCACCAGCTGGAGGATCTCGGTGGTGCCCACCGCATCGATCGCGAGCGTCCTGGGGTTGCGCTGCTCCGTGGGTGTGATCACAGCGTCGATGTTAGTTTCCTACTGAAGGAAATTCAATTCTGTTGATCATTGACAGAACCCTTGAGCCGGTGTCCACGCACCGCACTGGCCGTCTCTTCCAGTGCCTTACGGGCGTCCGGCAGTACCGACTGGGCCACGCCGATGAACAGGCAGTCGATCACCGTCAGTTGCGCGATCCGGCTGGACATGGCACCCGACCGGTACGTCGTCTCGCGGGCGGCCGTGGTCAGCACCAGATCAGCGGTCTTGGCCAGCGGCGAGCGCGGGAAGTTCGTCACCGCGACCGTGGTGGCACCGTGCTTGGCGGCCTCCTCGAGCGCCTCCACCACCTCGACGGTGGTCCCCGTGTGGGAGATGCCGATCGCGACGTCACCCTCGCCGAGCAGCGCCGCACTCGGCAGCGCGACGTGCACGTCCGACCAGGCGAACGCGACCCGGCGGATCCGGTGCAGCTTCTGCTGCAGGTCGAGCGCCACGAAGGCGCTCGCGCCGAACCCGTAGAGGTCGACCCGTGGCGCCTTGGCCACCACGGCGACCACCTTGGCGAGCGCGTCCACGTCCAACTGCTGGGCGGTCTCGCGGACCGCGCGCTCGTCCGCGAAGGCCACCTTGCCGACGACGTCGGCGAGCGAGTCTCCCGGCTCGATGTCACCGCCGACCTCGGGTCTGATGTTCTCCGTCGCCGACTGGGCCGCCAACTGCAGGCGGAGCTGCGGGTATCCGGGAACGCCGATCTGCTTGCAGAACCGGATGACCGTGGTCTCCGAGGTGGACGCCACCTCGGCCAGTTCGGAGATCGTCATCGCCGCCACTCCGCCCGGGTCCGCGAGGACCGCGTTCGCCACCCGCTGCTCGGCCGGCGCCAGCGCGGGCATCACCGCGCGGACCCGGACCAGCAGCGGCCCCGTGGGTTCAGGAGAGGTAACTGAAGTCATGACGCCACCGTACGGCGAATGAGCACCGAGCGGGGTCACCGACGCGAAAGTCTCCAACCTGTTGCGACAAATGATTCAGGCGTTCGTTCTCCGTCGAACAGCACCTGCCGGCCCGACGAGATCTTCACGCCGTCCACGTACACCCCGCGGCCCTGGTACAGCGGGTCCGAGGCGTACCGCCAGCGCAGTGTCTGGTCACCCGCGCCGAGCTCCGCCGAGACCTGATGCCAGTGCCGGTCGCCGGACCCGCTGATCGAACCGTCGGTGTCGATCACCGTGCCCCGATCGCGAACCGTGAACGGCACCTTGTTCCAGGTCGTCCCATCGGTGGAACTCTCCAGATACAGCAGATCCGTGTCCTCGGTGTCCACGAACAGATCGAACGACACGTTCGCCCCGGCAGCCGGTACTGCGACCTTGGCCGCGAGCGTCGCAGTACTGGCGTCCGTTGTCCCGGAGAACCATGCGTCCTTGCCGTGCTGTGGTCCAACCCCCAGAGACAGCGCCAGGCCCTGTACTACGGCCCGCCGCGCCGGATTGTTGCTGCCCCAGTTGCGGCTCGGGTGAACCCGGTTGGTGAGCAGGATCGCGAACGACCGTGAGTCGAAGTCGATCACGATCGAGGTGCCGGTGTAGCCGGTGTGGCCCGCAGTGCGGGGACTCGACAGGCCGCCCATGTACCAGCGCTGGTTCAACTCGAACCCGAGCCCGTGGTCGTTGCCCGGGAAGGCCTGGTTGAAGTTCGTGATCATCGCGGTGACGGAGTTCTCCTTGAGGATCCGCGCCCCTCGGTAGCTGCCGCCGTTCAGGAAGGTCTGCGCCAGCACGGCCAGGTCGTCCGCGGTGGAGAACACCCCGGCATGCCCGGCGACACCGTCCAGCGACCACGCGTTCTCGTCGTGCACCGAACCCCAGACCATGCCCCGCGGCGGGGCCGTCTGGTACTCCGTGGCGGCGATCCGCGGCTTCTTCTTCTCGTCCGGGTTGTAGCCGGTGTCGCGCATCTGCAGAGGCTTGGTGATGCCGTCGGCGACGAGCTTGTCCAGCGTCTTGCCGGTCACCCGGTGCGCCAGCTCACCCAGCGAGATGAGGTTCAGGTCGGAGTACAGGTACGTCGTACCGGGCACGCTGGTCGGCTTGGCCGTCAGTGCCATCTGCATCCGCGACGCCGGATCGGGCTGAGCGCTCCACAACGGCAACCAGGAGGGCAGCCCGGTGGTGTGGGTCAGCGCCTGCCGGACCGTGATCGCCTCCTTGCCGTTCTGCCCGAACTCCGGCACGTAGGTCGCGATCGGGGTGTCCAGGCCGACCTTGCCCTTCTCCACCAACTGAATCACCACGATCGAGGTGAACAGCTTGGACACCGACGCCATGTCGAAGATGGTGTCGGTGCGCATCGGGATCTGCTGGTCCGCGGGCAACTCGGTACCGTTGCCGTCGGAGTACTTCAGCGCCAGCCCGGTCGCCTCGCGGGTGACCACCTTGCCGTCGTGACCGAGCAGCGTCACCGCACCGGCGTACAGGGGTTTCACGGTGCCGCTCGGCCGGGTCCAGGCCTCGACCTGGGCCAGGGCCGTGTCGATCGGCGCGGGGTCGAGGCCGGCCTTGGCGGGCGTCGAGTCACGAAGCAACGTCGACTTCGGCGCGTAGCCGTCGTACGGGTGGTCGAAGCGTCCGGATTTGTTGCCTGAAGCAACTGCAGGGCTGGCCATGGTGAGCATCAGGGTAGAGGCTACCGTGAGGGCGAGGAGTCGCTTCACCGGTGATCTCCCTTGTACAGCAGGTACTTCGCCCGCCGGGCGGTCCAGGCGTCGGTCTCACTGCGCCACGCGGCGATGATCGCCTCGGCGGTGGCGCCGCCGTCCAGCATGGTGCGGAACCGGTCCGAGCCGGTGAGCAGGTCGATCCAGCGGCCGGGCGGATTGTCACCGGTCCGCCAGGCGAACCCCGGGTACAGCTTCTTCGCCTCGACGATCATGTGGGTCGCGGCGACGATCGCCTCCACCTTGTGCGGGTCGGTGATCTGGATCTGGACGCCGCCGCAGAGCACGTTCGCGTTCTTGGAGATGAACGGCGTGAAGTACGCCTCGCGGAAGTCGATGCCCGGGATGTTCTTGGCCTGCAGTGCCTGCGCCCACTTGTAGTCGACGTACGGCGCCCCGATCAGCTCGAACGGCCGGGTCGTGCCACGCCCCTCGGACATGTTCGTCGCCTCGAACAGGCAGGCGCCGGGGTAGAGCAGAGCGGTGTCCGGCGTCGGCATGTTCGGGCTCGGCATCACCCAGGTCAGCCCGGTGTCGGCGTACAACTGGTCGCGCTTCCAGCCCTTCACCTGGATCACCTGCAACTCCTTGAGCCGGGCGCCGTTCGCGTCCAGCGGCAGGTACTCCGCGTTGAAGAGCCGGGCCAGCTCGCCCACGGTCATGCCGTGCTGCTGGATGATCTCCTCCTTGCCCACCCCCGAGGTGAAACCGGGCTTCAGCATCGGACCGCGCGCATACCCGCCGACGGGATTGGGCCGATCCAGTACGACGAACTTGGCGCCGGTCTGGACCGCGGCGAGCATCGCCTCGTACATGGTCCAGATGTAGGTGTAGAACCGCGAGCCGACGTCCTGGATGTCGAAGACCACTGTCTCGACACCGGCCTTCTGGTAGAGCGTGACGAGCTTGGCCGCGTTCGCGCCGTACGCGTCGTAGACCATGATCCCGGTCCGCGGATCGACGTGGTCGCCCTCGGATCCGCCGGCCTGGGCGCTGCCGCGGAAGCCGTGCTCGGGCCCGAACACGGCGGCCACGTTGACCTTGCCGGAAGCGTGCATCGTGTCGACGATGTGGTTCAGGTCGTCCAGGATGCCGGTCGGGTTGCTGATCACGCCGACCTTCTGGCCGGCCAGCGCCTTCCACCCATCCTTCGCCAACGACTGCGCGCCGGTGGTCACTCCTTTGTCCTTGGCAGGCGCGGCCGCGGTGGCGGCCGGGATGTCGATCAGCGGTGCGGCAGCGAGTGCACCGGCACCCGCCAGCAAACTGCGGCGCTTCATCGGATCTCCTTCGAGCGGGGTCTGACGGGACGGGGTCGGTCGGGGCGGGGGTGGGTCGTCACCAACTGAGACCGTGGCCGAACGGGTAGAGCGGGGTCGTCGGCTCGCCGGCGACCGGGATGTCGACGGGAAGTTTGCCGGTCGGCTTGATCTCGCCGTAGAGGACCTTCGCCAGCGACTCCATCGAGACACCCTGGTAGCCGTAGGTGGCCAGGTACGTCGGGGCCGCGTCGAAGTACGCGATGTCGTACGGGTCGCGGACGGCGACGACGATCACGGTCTTGCCGGTGGCGAGCAGATCCTTGACGAGCTTCTGCTGCTTGGCGAGCTTGTCGGTGACGGTGGTGTCCCAGGCCTTCTGGGTCAGGACGACCGTCACGTCATTCGCCTGCGCCTTGGTGACCGCGTCAGCGATCGCCGCGTCCGTGGGAGCCGCTCCGGTCTGCGCGACCGTCGTGGTGGCGCCGCGGTTGGTGAGGCTCGTGCCCAGCGCTGCCGTGGTGGCGACGCCCCAACCGGTGACCAGGACCTTCCGCGGGGTGTTGGCGAGCGGCAGGGTCGAGGTGTCGTTCTTGACCAGGGTGATCGACTTGTCCACGATCTTCTGCGCGGAGGCGAGGCTGGCCGGCGTACCGACCTTCGACGGGACCTTCGACACGTCCACGAGCGGCTGGAAGAGGACGCCGTTCTTCAGCTTGTACAGCAGGATCCGCAGCACGCTCTCGTTGACCTGTCGCTCGCTGATCCGGCCCGACTTCACCGCGTTGACGACCGCGTTGAACTGCACGTCCGGCGCCGGCGGCAGTAGGACCTGGTCGGCTCCGGCCTCGATCGCGCGGACCGCGACCTCGGCGTCGCCGTACTTCGCCCGGACCGCCGCCATCTCCAGCGCGTCGGTGATGATCAGGCCCTTGAAACCGAGCTGCTGGCGCAGGACGCCGGTCAGGATCGGCTTGCTCAGCGTCGCCGGGTCGAGCGATGGGTCGAGCGACGGGACCACGATGTGCGCGGTCATGATCGAGTCGATACCGGCCTTGATCGCGGCCTTGAAGGGCGGCGCGTCGATCGTGTTCCACTCCTGCAAGGTGTGGTTGATCGTCGGCAGCGAGTTGTGGCTGTCGTCGCGGGTGTCACCATGGCCCGGGAAGTGCTTCGCGGTCGCCATGATGCCGGCGTCCTTCTGGTACCCCTGGACCTGGGCGACGGTCAGGTCGCTCACCAGCTTGGGATCACTGGAGAAGGAGCGAACGCCGATGACGGGGTTGAGCGCGTTCACGTTGACGTCGGCGACCGGCGCGTAGTCCTGCCGGATCCCCATCGCCTTCAGCTCACGCCCGGTGATGCCGGCCGCGGTCCGGGCGTCAGCGGTACTGCGGGACGCGCCGTGGGCCATGTTGCCGCCGAACTGGGTGGCGGGCGGCCCGATCCGGACCACGACCCCCTGCTCCTGGTCGGTGGCGATCGTCAGGGGGATTCGCAGGCCGGTCCGGGTGGCCGCGGTCTGCAACTGGTTCGAGTACGTCGCCAACTGGGTCGGGCTGGTGACGTTGTCCCGCGCGTTGAAGTAGATCCACCCGCCTGGCTTGTACTTCGCGACCACCTCGGCCGGGGTCGCGACGCCGTACAGACTGGTGTTGCGGGCGTCGGGTTTGGAGGCGTCCGGGCCGTAGGCGAACAGCACGAACATCTGGCCGATCTTCTCTTCGAGCGTCATCCCCTGCATCGCCCTGGTGGCCTGCTGCACACTCGCGAACGAGGCCGGCGGACCAGGTTGTTGCTGATCTGGAGGTGGCGCACTGAGGGCGGCGGCCGGCGCGAGGGCGGCCACGATCGAGGTGGCCGTCACAGTGGTGAGTGTGGCGAATGCGAAGCGGCGCAAGGTGGTCATGACCAGCCCCCAACGTAATTGAATTACAAGACGGGTCCCCGGCCACGAAAGTTACCCACGCCGCCGAGGCCGGTCAAGGGGAAACGGCGATCCGTCGTCACCCCGAGCCGAACACCGGACACCCACAGCTGATGATCAATCGCTTGATCGCCACCGGATCGCGTAGTCGCACCCTTCGACCCGGTAGCGCTGGACGCCATCGCCGATCAGATACTCGATGTCACCCCAGAGCACCCGGGCATCCGGCGGCACCTCGCGACTGGATTTGAGCAGACCGTCCAGCTCGTCGTACCGCGGGTCGATCCCGCCCACTCCTGGATGGGAATCCAGCCCCGCCTCGCCCGCCTCGAACCTCGCGTTCCAGCGCACGAAGATCCCCCACGCCTCCCGCTCCAACGCGAACGTCTCGGCATCGACCGGCCAGACGAAGTAGCCACCCTCGGGATCCGCGTCCCCCGGCAGCGACCACCTGGCCTGGAAATAGTGCGGCCGCCCACCCACATCGGCCACTCCGGACCACGGCCCGTTGTACTTGTCGAGCTCGATATGGACCACCTCGAACCCATCCGCCCCCGTAGTCATGTCGTCACCCTACGAGAGCACGCGGACAGTTTCCGTCCCCGACGCGACCACCTCGACGCGGCGATGTAGGCCCACTTGCGGCGCCCGGGCCCGTAGTACGGGCTAGTCGGTGCCGAGTTCCATGGCGGCGCGGTCCAGCATTTCTTCGTCTTCGGAGACCTCGCCGCGGGAGGCGATCGCTTCGGCGCCACCTTGCGGCATCGCGCCGATCAGGCCGGTCGAGGCTGCCTGGGCCGCGCCCATCAGCGCCGGGTGGGAGGTGCCGATCATGCCCATGCTCGCGTACTGCTCGAGCTTGGCGCGCGAGTCCGCGATATCCAGGTTCCGCATGGTGAGCTGGCCGATCCGGTCCACCGGACCGAAGGCCGAGTCCTCGGTGCGTTCCATCGACAGCTTGTCCGGGTGATAGCTGAAGGCCGGGCCGTCGGTGTCGAGGATCGAGTAGTCCTCGCCCCGCCGCAGCCGCAGCGTCACCTCACCGGTGATCGCAGTACCGACCCACCGCTGCAGCGCCTCCCGCACCATCAGCGCCTGCGGGTCGAGCCAGCGACCCTCGTACATCAGCCGCCCGAGCCTCCGACCCTCGTTGTGGTAGCTCGCGACCGTGTCCTCGTTGTGGATCGCGTTCACCAGCCGCTCGTACGCCGCGTGCAGCAGCGCCATTCCAGGAGCCTCGTAGATACCGCGGCTCTTCGCCTCGATCACCCGGTTCTCGATCTGGTCGGACATCCCGAGCCCGTGCCGGCCGCCGATCGCGTTCGCCTCCATCACCAGGTCGACCGCGCTGCCGAACTCCTTGCCGTTGATCGTCACCGGCCGGCCCTGCTCGAAGCCGATCGTCACGTCCTCGGGCAGGATCTCGACCGACGGATCCCAGAACCGCACGCCCATGATCGGGTCGACGGTCTCGATGTTGGTGTCGAGGTGCTCCAGGGTCTTGGCCTCATGCGTGGCGCCCCAGATGTTGGCGTCGGTGGAGTACGCCTTCTCGGTGCTGTCCCGGTAGGGGAGCTCGTGGGCGACCAGCCACTCCGACATCTCCTTACGACCACCGAGTTCGGTGACGAAGTCCGCGTCGAGCCACGGCTTGTAGATCCGCAGATGCGGGTTCGCGAGCAGGCCGTACCGGTAGAACCGCTCGATGTCGTTGCCCTTGAAGGTCGACCCGTCGCCCCAGATCTGGACGTCGTCCTCGATCATCGCCCGGACCAGCAGCGTCCCGGTGACGGCCCGGCCGAGCGGCGTGGTGTTGAAGTACGAGCGCCCACCGGAGCGGACGTGGAACGCGCCGCACGTCAGCGCGGCCAGGCCCTCCTCGACCAGCGCCGCCCGGCAATCGACCAGGCGCGCGATCTCGGCGCCGTACGCCAGCGCACGGCCGGGCACCGAGGCGATGTCCGGCTCGTCGTACTGGCCGATGTCAGCCGTGTAGGTGCACGGGACGGCACCGTTGTCGCGCATCCACGCGACCGCGACCGACGTGTCGAGGCCGCCGGAGAAGGCGATGCCGACGCGCTCGCCGGTAGGCAGGGAGGTGAGGACCTTGGACATAGGAATAGTATGCACTACCTTGCATGATTATGCACATCCCGCCCACAGCCCTTCCCCTACCGCGCTAGACACTCCAGCCGAAGTAGACCTCGACCTGCGTCACCCGGTCGTCGGAGTCGAACGTGAAGACCTCGGTGTTACGGCCTGTCCTGCCATCGGCCTGCTTCGACTCGTACGTCGCGACCACCTCGTCACCGACCTCGAGCAACCGGACGAACTCGACCTGGCCACCCGCCCCGGCCCCCGGCCAGCACCGCTCGAAGTACCCGGCCCGGTCCAGGCCGACGTCCAACGGGGTCGAGAAACTGAACTCGCCGGCGAAGATCCCTTCCACGGCCTCCCGATCCCCCGCCGCGAACGCCCTGAACATCTCCCGCACAGCCTGAGGCCTGTTCATCAAGCACCAGCCACCTTCCACCACTGGAGCCGCCTGACGACGACTCTCACCGGAGACGTCGGAACCACCGGCCCGGCATCGACACCGTAGTACTGCCAGGGCGGGTGAGGGCTAGAGCTTGAGGGCGGTGGCCACTACTTCGGCGAGGGAGTGGGCGATGGTGTGGGCGGTGTCCGAGGACTCGGCTTCGACCATGACGCGGACCAGGGGTTCCGTGCCGGACGGGCGGAGCAGGACCCGGCCGGTGTCACCCAGGCGAGTAGTCGCTTCGGCCACAGCGGCCTGTACGTCGGGGTCGGTGCCGGCCCGTGCCTTGTCGACGTTCGGGACGTTCACCAGGATCTGCGGGAGGCGGGTCATCACGCCGGCCAGGTCGCGCAGGGTCTTGCCCGTCTGCGCGAGACGGGCCAGCAGCACCACCGCGGTCAGGGTGCCGTCGCCGGTGGTGGCGTGGTCGGACAGGATCACGTGGCCCGACTGCTCGCCGCCGAGCTTGTGGCCGCCGGCCTTCATCGCCTCGAGGACGTAGCGGTCGCCGACCTTGGTCTGCTCGACCGCGATCCGCTCGCGGACCATCGCCTGGACGAAGCCGAGGTTGCTCATCACGGTCGCGACCACGGTGTCGTTCAGCAGCCGCCCGCTGTCGCGCATCGAGAGCGCGAGGATCGCCAGGATCTGGTCGCCGTCGACGAGTTCGCCGGTCGCGTCCACCGCGAGGCAACGGTCGGCGTCACCGTCGAGGGCGATGCCGAGATCGGCGGCGTGGCCGATCACCTCGCGGCGCAGGCCCTCCATGTGGGTGGAGCCGCAGTTCAGGTTGATGTTCAGGCCGTCGGGTGCGGCCGAGTAGGTGATCACCTCGGCGCCGAGCCGGCGCAGTGCCTCCGGGGCCGTCAGCGAGGCGGCGCCGTTCGCGCAGTCGATCACGACCTTCAGCCCGTCGAAGCGGTTCGGGGCCGACCGGACCAGGTGGGAGACATAGGTCTCGAAGCCCTGGCCGTCGTCGAGCACCCGGCCGACGGCGGCACCGGTCGGGCGCTGCCACGACTCGCCCATCCGGGCCTCGATGGCGTCCTCGATCGGGTCGTCGAGCTTGATCCCCCCGCGGGCCAGGAACTTGATGCCGTTGTCCGGCATCGGGTTGTGGCTGGCGGACAGCATCACGCCCAGGTCCGAACCGGTCACCCCGGTCAGGTAGGCGACGGCCGGCGTCGGCAGCACGCCGAGCCGGACCACGTCGACGCCGGCGCTGGCCAGACCGGCCACCACCGCCGCTTCCAGGAACTCACCACTGGCGCGCGGATCCCGGCCCACAACGGCGCGTGGCCGGTGCCCTTCGAAGGCACCGGCCTCGCCGAGTACGTGAGCGGCGGCGACCGAGAGGTCGAGCGCCAGCTCCGCGGTCAGGTCCACGTTCGCCAGGCCACGGACTCCGTCCGTGCCGAACAAACGGCCCATCAGGAAATCAGCGCTTGCTGTACTGCGGAGCCTTACGGGCCTTCTTCAGGCCGGCCTTCTTGCGCTCCTTGATCCGCGCGTCGCGGCTGAGCAGACCGGCCTTCTTCAGACCGGGCCGGTTCGCCTCCTCGTCGGCGGCGTTCAGGCACCGGGCGATCCCCAGCTGCAGCGCACCGGCCTGGCCGGTGATGCCGCCGCCGTTGATCCGCGCGATGACGTCGTACGAGCCCTCGAGGCCGGCGACGACGAACGGCTCGTTCACGTGCTGCTGGTGCACCTTGTTCGGGAAGTACACGTCGATCGGCTTACCGTTGACGGTGATGGAGCCCGTCCCCGGGATGAGGCGGACGCGAGCGACGGCCTCCTTGCGGCGGCCGGTCGCACCAGCCGGGTTGATCACCGCGACGCGGCCGGTCTCGGCCCGCTGCTCCGGGGTCGGGTTCGTCTCGGAGGTGTAGGCGACCGGGCCCTCGGTGTCGATGGGGACCTCGGTGTCGGTGTCGGTCTCGGTGGTGATGTCGCTCACGCTGGGAATCCTCGTTTACCTGGCTCGTCGATCGCTCTACTGGGCGATCTGGGTGATCTCGAAAGGCTTCGGCTGCTGGGCGCTGTGCGGGTGCTCCGGACCGGCGTACACCTTCAGCTTGCCGAGCAGCTGCCGGCTGAGACGGTTCTTCGGGAGCATGCCCCAGACAGCCTTCTCGACGGCCTTGCGAGGGTCCTTCGCGAGGATCTCGCCGACCGGGGTGGCGGTCAGACCACCCGGGTGACCCGAGTGGCGGTACGCCAGCTTGTCCGTCCGCTTGTTGCCGGACAGGGCGATCTTGGACGCGTTGATGACGATGACGAAGTCGCCGCCGTCCACGTGCGGCGCGAACGTCGGCTTGTGCTTGCCGCGCAGCAGGGTGGCGATCTGGACGGCGAGCCGACCGAGCACGACGTCGGTGGCGTCGATCACATGCCACTCACGGGTGACGTCAGCAGGTTTCGGGCTGTACGTGCGCACGGTCGTTGACCTTCGTTTCTCAGAGAGGTGACAAAACTGGAGCGTCGGCGAGCGGTCCGCCATACCCGGCGGAGACCTGGAACGCACAACAGCAGCCCAGAATACCGGCGCGAACACCCCGGGGTCAAAGTGAGCCCAGGCCACCAGGGGACCCCGGCTTGGAAGCAGCTGAGGACAGCACTAGTTTAGCGGTGAAGATTGCAGTCCGATCCGCGTCCCGCCGGCTGACGATAACCCTCACTCACCAGGCGATGGCGCCAGCTTCCGAAGAGGGCATTGTGACCGAACAGTCGCTCACCGTCCGGGACAACCGGACCGGCAAGGACTACGACCTTGCCATCACCGATGGCACCATCCGTGCCTCCGATCTCAAGCAGATCAGCGCCACCGAGGCCGACGGTGGCCTCGCCACCTACGATCCGGGCTTCGTCAACACCGCCTCCGCCCGCTCCTCCGTCACCTTCATCGACGGCGACAAGGGCATCCTCGAATACCGGGGCTACCCGATCGAGCAGCTCGCCGAGCAGTCGAACTACCTGGAGGTGGCCTACCTCCTGGTGAACGGCCAGCTGCCGACCAAGACGGAGTACGAGACCTGGGTGCACGACGTGACGATTCACACGTTCGTGCACGAGAACCTGAAGACCTTCATGCAGGGCTTCCGCTACGACGCGCACCCGATGGGCATGTTGCTCGCCTCGGTCGGCGCCCTGTCCACCTTCTACCCGGAGTCGCGCGACATCTTCGACGAGCAGTCGCGGGCGCTGCAGATCATCCGGATGATCGCCAAGATCCCGACGCTCGGCGCGTTCGCCTTCCGGCACGCGCAGGGCAAGCCGTACGTGTACCCGGACAACGAGCTCAGCTACGCGGCGAACTTCCTGTCCATGCTGTTCAAGATGAGCGAGCCCAAGTACGCCGCCGACGACCGCCTGGTGCGGGCGCTGGAGATCCTGTTCATCCTGCACGCCGACCACGAGCAGAACGCCTCCACCAACGCGGTCCGGGCGATCGGCTCCACCCACGTCGACCCGTACACGGCGGTGGCCGGCGGCATCGGCGCGCTCTACGGCCCGCTGCACGGCGGCGCCAACGAGGCCGTCCTGAAGATGCTCCGCCGGATCGGTTCGCTGGACAACATCCCCTCCTTCATCGAGGGCGTGAAGGCCGGCGAGGAGCGGCTGATGGGCTTCGGTCACCGGGTCTACAAGAACTACGACCCGCGCGCCAAGATCATCAAGAAGGCCGCCGACGACGTGTTCGAGGTGACGGGGATCAACCCGCTGCTGAAGATCGCCGTCGAGCTGGAGAAGATCGCGCTGGAGGACGAGTACTTCGTCTCCCGCAAGCTCTACCCGAACGTCGACTTCTACTCCGGCCTGATCTACGAGGCACTGCAGTTCCCGCCAGAGATGTTCACCGTGCTGTTCGCCATCCCCCGTACTTCGGGGTGGCTGGCGCAGTGGCTGGAGATGCTGGGCGACAGCGACCAGAAGATCGCCCGGCCGAAGCAGATCTACACCGGCGCCCGCGGCGTGCAGTACGTCCCGATGGGCGACCGCTGACCCGTTGCGCTGCCCGATCGGCCCCTCGACCAACGCGGTCGGGGGGCCGTTCGCTTCCACGACGCCTGCTCCCGTAGGTATCAGGGCAGCCCTGAGAGGTACGCCGTACAGGGGAGTCCGGAGTACTGAGTACTACTGCCGGCGGGGTACGGCAGGTGTCGCCGTCGGCCGGACGCGGTGGAGGGGGTGTTCCCGGGAGGCTGAAGACACGTCATCAGCTGCTACCAGGGAGAACCCACCATGAACGCGTTACTTGTCAAAGGCAACCGCCTCTCCGGCTGGCTCGGCCGGCAGAGCATCGACATCCTGCGAGTCAGCCTGGGCCTGGTTTTCCTGGCCTTCGGCCTCCTGAAGTTCTTCCCCGGTGCGAGCCCGGCCGAGGCGCTCGTGATCCGGACCATCGACACCCTCACGCTGGGAGTGATCGACGGGCAGGCCGCACTGCTGCTCACCGCGGTGATGGAGTGCTTCATCGGGATCACGCTGGTCACCGGGAGGTTCCTGCGCACCGGACTGCTGGTGCTGGGGATGTCCTTGGTCGGCATCATGTCGCCGCTCGTGCTGTTCTTCGGGGACCTGTTCCCGGGGACGCCGACGCTGGAGGCGCAGTACGTGTTCAAGGACATCGTGCTGGCGGCAGCGGGCCTCGTGATCGCGGCCAAGGCGCTGAACTCATCCCCACTCGGCGTGCGGAGGGTCAACGCTTGAGGGGGAATCTCGAGGGGTCTTGGGAACGGCCCCGGTCCGGCTTCGCTGCCAGGGACCGGGGCCGTTTCTGCGCTTCTGCGGACTTCGACGCCGCACTACTACGCCGGGTTCCGCTGCTGGAGAGAGTCGATCAGTACGTCGAGTTGCCCCCGCGCCCGGGCCATCGCGACGTGGTCGATGTAGTCCCGCGACTCGACGATCAGGCCGTCGCGGACCCGGAGTACGAACACACAGGGCACCCGGAACGCCTCGCCGGTGGCGATCACGGTGCCGGCGTAGTCGAACTCCGCGACGATCACCTCGGGGTCCTGGGTCTGGTGGATCCGGATGTTGTCCGGCTGGAATCGCACTGTCTCGGCAACACGCGGTCCGGTCACACCGAAGTGTTCCCGCAGCGCCTCCCTAGTGAGCAGCGGCTCGTCCCCACCGGGCGCCATCGGGTGGCGGACGTCGACCTCCTCCGCATACAGCCCGGGCAGTACGTCGAAGTCGCGGTCGGCGACACCCTGCACCAGGCGCAGGAAGGTTTCTTCTGGAGTCATGGATTCACCTTAAATGGAGTGGTGACTCCGCAATATACGGAGTGGCAACTTCGTTTACAACCTCTGGGCGCTGGGCGGCGTCTCCTAGGCTGTGCAGGAATCGAGGAGGACAAAGCCGTTGCGAGCTGATGCGCGGGACAACCGGGCCCGGATCCTGACCGCGGCCGAAGAGGTTTTCGGGCGGTCGCCGGGCGCCTCGACCGATGACGTCGCCAAGCTGGCCGACGTCGGGATCGCCACCGTCTTCCGACACTTCCCGACCAAGGTCGAACTGCTCGAGGCGGTGCTCACCCTGCGGCTCGAGCGGCTGCGTGACCGCGCGGTCGAGTTGGCCGGCGCTGCTGATGCCGGCGAGGCGTTCTTCGGCTTCTTCAGCCAGGTCGTGTCCGAGGCGGCCTCGAAGCTGGCCATCGCCGACGCGCTGAGCGCGGCCGGCACCGCGGTCGGCGACGACGCCAAGAACGCGGGGACGGGTATGCGCCAGGCCTTCGATCAGCTGCTCACCCGCGCCCAGCAGAGCGGCGCAGTACGGGCCGATGCCGAGGCGCCGGAGGTCTACGCCTTGCTGATCGGAGCCTCCCGGGGCGCGACGGTGCGCAACCTGGAACCGGCTGTCCGCGATCGCATGCTCGAACTCGTGTACGACGGCCTACGCCCTGGTCGCCGCCCGTGAAGCCCACGCCGAAGCCCGGATCGTCGCCGGCGAAGGCGCGGATGTCATTGGTGGAACGCTGGCGCGGCTGGTCCCGACGGCGCCGGGTGCTGATCTCGCTAGCCCTGGCCTTCTTCCTGCTGATCCCCTTACCGCTGGGCGTGCTCGCTGTTTCGCTGCGTTTGCACTACACCGGCACTCCCTCGGCCGAAGCCCGGACGAGAGGAGAGGACGCAGTCTGGCTAGGACACGCCTGGGTCGACGGCCGTAAATCAGCCGCAGACGTCACGGCGTTGGCCAACCAGCTCAAGGGAACAGGGATTCGTGACCTCTACGTCCACGCCGGCCCTCTGGAACACGACGGAAGCTTGCCGCTGGCAACGGTCTCACCGAAGGCGCGCTGGTTCATCGACGCGGTCCACCAGGCCATGCCGTCGATCCGCGTGCAGGCCTGGCTCGGCGACATCGTGCAGCCGGAGGAAGACCCCGGCATGGACCTCGACGATCCGGCCGTCCGCGACCGCGTGACCGCCTCATCGGCAGCCGTACTCGAGGCGGGCTTCGACGGCGTCCACTTCGACTTCGAGCCGGTGCGTTCGGGCTCCAAGGGCTACCTGGCCGTCCTCGACCAGGTGCACGCGCTGACCGAGGCTCGGGATGTTCCGCTGTCGGTCGCGGCCGCCCAGATCGACCCGGTACGCGGGCTGCACAGCTTCACGATCGCCATCACCGGCCACGGCAAGTGGTGGTCGCAGCAGTACTTCGGTGAGGTGGCCCGGCGGGTCGACCAGATCGCGGTGATGTCCTACGACACCGCGATGCCCCTGGAGTCCTTGTACGGCGGATTCGTGGCCCGGCAGACCAAGCGCGCCCTGGAGGTCACTCCCCCGGACGTCGACCTGCTGATGGGACTCCCGGCGTACTGGGAGAACGACCCGTCGCACTGGGGTTCGGCCGAGACCGTCGCTGCCGCGGTGCGCGGGGCCCGGCTCGGGCTCGGGGACTCGGACCGGCAGAACTTCGGCGTCGCCCTGTACGTCGACTTCACCGCCACCCCGGAACACTGGGATGCCTATCGGAAAGGCTGGGTTGCCGCTGACGGCTGACGATCGTTGTTATCGTCAGCTTGGTGGAGTACCCACTGCTGGGCACCGAGCCCTTCGTGGTCGAATTCGCGAACACCCGCGCGGTGCACCGCGGGGAGGTCGTGGACTTCCTCGCCACGCCCGAACTCGTCCGTGGCTGGTTCGGCTCGTACGCCGCTCTGCACCGGGCGCAGGCGATCCACATCCCGGCCCGGGATGCCGTCCGGGTCCGCGAACTGCGGGACCACCTCCACCGGGTGCTCGCGGCCCAGGCCGACCGGGATCACCCCGGGTTCGAGGCGATCGACGCGGTCAACGACTCCGCGGCGCTGTCCCAGTCGTCACTGCGACTGCGCTGGTCGGAGGACGGCGACCCGCTGGCCGTGCAGGACTCGGCGAGCTCGGGGACCACGCGGGTCCTGGCCCGGCTCGCGACCGAGGCGATCACCCTCGTCACCGGCCCGGACGCCGCCGGCCTGACCCGCTGCCTCGGCCCGGACTGCCGGATGCTCTACGTGAAGACCCACCAGCGGCGCACGTTCTGCCACCCCACCTGCAGCCAGCGAGCCCGCCAGTCCCGCTACTACGACCGTCGCACCGGCCGTTAGCACTGACGGCAAAACTCTCGCTTCACCGTCAGCGGGCGCGCTCGACTCGGCCTTCGTCCCAGACCGGCTCGGGAGACTCGTAGACCGAGCCGTCGCTGCCGAAGACCAGGAAGCGGTCGAAGCCCCGGGAGAACCAGCGGTCGTGGGTGACCGCGAGCACCGTGCCGTCGAACGCGTCGAGGCCTTCCTCCAGCGCCTCCGCGGACTCGACGTCCAGGTTGTCCGTCGGCTCGTCGAGGAGCAGCAGCGTCGCGCCCGACAGTTCGAGCATCAGGATCTGGAACCGCGCCTGCTGACCGCCCGACAAGCTGTCGAAGGTCTGCTCGGCCGCATGGGCCAGCTCGTACCGGTCCAGCTTGCGCGAAGCCAGCTCGCGGCCCATCCCGTCACGATGGTCGTCACCGCGGTGCAGGATGTCGAGCAGCGTGCGCCCGACGAGCTCGGGGTGCTCATGGGTCTGGGCGAACCAGCCGGGCCGTACGCGCGCGCCCAGCTTGGCGTTGCCAGTGTGCGCGACCGTCGGGATCTTCACGTCCCCGACCGGCTGGTGCTCGATGTCCGGATCGGAACCACCGTTCGCCAGCAGCCGGAGGAAATGCGACTTGCCCGAGCCGTTGGAGCCCAGCACGGCCACGCGTTCGCCGTACCAGACCTCCAGGTCGAAGGGCTTCATCAGGCCGGTCAGCTCGAGGCCGGTGGTGATCACCGCGCGCTTGCCGGTGCGGCCGCCGGTCAGCCGCATGCTGACCTTCTGCTGGCGCGGGATCGCCTCCGGCGGACCGGCCTCCTCGAACTTGCGCAGCCGGGTCTGCGCCGCCTGGTAGCGCGACGCCATGTCCGAGTTGTACGCCGCCTTCTGCTTGTACATCAGCATCTGCGCGCGCAGCTTGGCGTGCTCGTCGTCCCAGACCTTGCGGAGCTCCTCGAAGCGCTCGAACCGGTGCTCGCGGGCCGCGTGGTACGTCTTGAAGCTGCCGCCGTGGGTCCACGCGGTGTTGCCGGCCGCACCCAGCTCGACGGTGACGATCCGGGTCGCGGTGTTGGCCAGCAACTCCCGGTCGTGGCTGATGTAGAGCACGGTCTTTTGGGTCGCGTTCAGCTGCTCCTCGAGCCAACGCTTGCCCGGTACGTCGAGGTAGTTGTCCGGCTCGTCCAGCATCAGTACCTCGTCGGGACCACGCAGCAGAGCCTCGAGGACGAGACGTTTCTGCTCACCACCCGACAGGGTCTTCACCTCGCGCCAGCGACAGTTGTCGAAGGGGATGCCGAGCGCGGACGTAGTACAGACGTCCCAGAGGACCTCGGCGTCGTAACCGCCGACCTCGCCCCAGTCGGAGACGGACTGGGCGTAGCGCAGCTGGGTCTTCTCGTCGTCGGCCTCCATCATCGCCAGCTCGGCCTGGTCGAGGTTCGCCGCGGCGGTCTGGATCGCGGCCGGCGCGACGCCCAGCAACAGGTCCCGCACGGTCGAGGAGTCCCGGACCGAGCCGACGAACTGCCGCATCACTCCGAGCCCACCAGACCGGCTGATGCTGCCACTGTGCGGCTTCAGGTCGCCCGCGATGATCCTGGTCAACGTGGTCTTGCCGGACCCGTTCGCCCCGACCAGCGCGACCTTGGCGCCGTCCCCGACCCGGAAGGTGACGTCGTCGAGCAGCACCCGTCCGTCCGGCAGCTCGAACCCGATCCCCGCCACATCCACATGACCCATGGCCCCAGTCTGACCGCCCACCCCAGCCGACCGCGAACCGTTATCGCTACCAGCCCTGGAGGCCGTCCAGGTAGGTGCCGCCGGTGGGTCGGAGCGTGCCCGTCATGAACAGCTTGAGCGGTGGGGCGTACAGACCGTACGTACGGCTTCCGGTGAGGAAGCCGACCGCCGCGCAGCCGTCGTACTGGACCCAGATCTCCCGCACCACCCCCGAGCCCGTATCGAAGCGCAACACGATGGCCTCTGACGGCTGCGCCATTGACGGCGCGCACTTGAACACCGGCAGGTCGGGATTCCGCTCGGGCAGCACCTTGATGTCATCGACGATCTGCTGGGCCGTGGACGCGTTGAAGCTGCCCGAGCCCAGCAGCATGGTCGCCCCCGTCGTCAGCCGATAGCGACAGGCCTGGAGGCCGTAGACGGGCATTGCGAGGTCGAGGCCGGTCCCTGCCGCCGGTCCGCCGTTGTCGCCTTGGAAGATCGGGTGCACCTCCGGGCAGGCACTCTTGCCAGGAGCGGACGGTGCATCGTTGGTCCCGGCACCGGCTGCCTCGCCAGTACTACTGTCGCCTGCACTCGTCGCGACCGGCGATGGGCTACCGATAGCGCTCCACACCCCACCGATGGCTACTACGACCACTACGGCCGCAGCGGCGGCAACCAGCGTCTGCCGCCGCTTGCGGATCCTCCGGCGCGCTTCTGCAGCCATGACACGCCCCCGCAGGCCGCTGAGAGAGTCCGCCTGGGTCTGGAAGGCGTCGGCGAGCTTGGGGCCGAGTTCCTGCTCGGGTCCGCACTCCGGCTCAGGCATCCTCGGCTCCTTCCTTGCTCAGCGTGCTCTTCAGAACCCCTAGGGCCCGGTGGACGTGCGACCTGGCTGTGGCCTCCGCACAGTTCAGCAGTACGCCGATCTCGGCGTACGAGAGGTCCTCGTAGAAGCGGAGGACGACTGCGGCCCGCTGGCGGTCCGGGAGGGTCTTGCAGAGTTCCCAGACGGCCTCTGCATCGGCACGGGCAGCAGTGCCGTCGGGTGTCGGCGATGTGCTGCGGACAGGTTCGGGAGTCGGCGCCTCGCGACGGCGGAAGCGGCGCCACCAGGAGATGTGCGCGTTGACCACCATCCGCTTCACGTAAGCCTCGGGGTCGTCGGCGCGACTCACCTTGGCCCAGCGCGCACAAGCCGTGGTGAGGGCGTCCTGGACCGCGTCCTCGGCCAGGGTGACGTCCCCGGTCAGCACATAGGCGAACCGCACCAGCGCGTCGGCCTTCTCGGTCACCCAGACCTCGAAGTCGATCGCACCCGCCTCTGCCTCCGCTGCCGCCAAGGCTGCCTCCATACCCTCAGGACGGCGTGGACCCCGCGTTCGTTGCACGCAGGACCCGGAACCCCTTCGCACTCGCCGTCCGCTCGCAGGGATAGCCCTGGTCGTTCAGCCAGCGCTGCAGCGAGTCACCGCCGAGGTTCTTGCCGACGACGAACCATGCCACGCCGCCGGGGGCAAGCCGGGCCAGCCAGTGCAGCAGCATCTTGTGCAACTCGGGCTTGCCGATGTGGATCGCGGGATTCGACCAGATCTGGTCGAACCTCAAGTCAGCCGGTACGTCGTCCGGCAGGACGGCGTGGACGCGTTCGCCGACGCCGGCCGCCTTCGCGTTCTCCACGGTCAACTCCAGCGCCCTGGTGTTCACGTCGACCGCCCAGACCTCGGCCTCGGTGGCCTCCACCGCCAGAGCGCAGGCGATCGGCCCGTAGCCCGTGCCCAGGTCGAGCAACGTGCCGCCCTCGGACGGCGGTTCCACCTCGCGCAGCAGCACCGAAGTACCGAGGTCCAGCCGGTCCCGGGAGAACACTCCGGTGGCAGTGGTGAACGTGTACTCCCGGTCCCAGATCTTGGCCTGCACGGTACGGCGTATGTCGGCTGAGCCTGGCTCCGCCGAGAAGTAGTGGTCAGCCACGTTGGTGTACCTCTCCTCTGACCTGGCGAGCCTCCACGGCACGCGCGGCCATTCCCTCGTCTGCTGGGTACCGCACTTCCTCCAGGGTGAGCCCGTGAGCCGGCACCACGAAGACGGCCGAATCCCGCACCCGGGCGGCCAGCACTTCCGCGGGCCAGGACGGCTCGCGGCGGCCGTCACCGACCGGCAGTACCGAACCGACGAGAGCCCGCACCATCGAGTGGCAGAAGGCGTCGGCGATCACCGTGGCCTCGACCCGACCCGGGGCGGTCCGCCGCCAACTGAACTCCAGCAGGGCCCGGACCGTACTCGCCCCCTCGCGGCGTCTGCAGAAGGCGGCGAAGTCGTGCTCGCCGAGAAGGTGCGCCGAGGCCTCGTTCATCCGATCCACATCGAGCGGCTGGAGCACGCGCAGTACGTGGTTCCTGGTCAGTGGATCCCAGGCGGCCCGGTCGTCGCAGACCCGGTACACATACCGGCGGAACAGCGCGGAGAAGCGCGCGTCGAAGCCGTCCGGGGCCGGAGCAGCGGCATTGATCCACACGTCATCAGGCAGTACGCCGTTGAGCCGGTGGATGAGGTCCCTCGCGACAGTCCCCTCGGGAAGCCAGAGGTGCACCACCTGGCCCCTCGCGTGGACACCGGTATCCGTCCGGCCGGCACAAGTCACCGACGGCGGCTCCGACTGCCGCAGTACGGTGCCCAGCGCCTGCTCAAGCACTCCCTGCACGGTCCTGAGACCGCCCTGACGGGCCCAGCCGTGAAAAGCCGTCCCGTCATACCTCAGATCAATCCGCCAACGCACAGGGCAATCTAACGCAGCAGCGCCCCTCCGCTCGAAGCGAAGGGGCGCTGCGTGGCTTGCTTGAGGAAGGTGTTACTTGTCCTCGGTCTCGCCGGCCTTGGTGAAACCGGCGGCCTCGGCGGCCTCCTCGGTGCTGAACCACACCTCGGCCTCGGTCTGGTCGTACCAGGGCGAGTCGGGGGTGTGGAACTTCATCGAGTTCTCGTTGCCCTTGATGTCGAAGCCCTCGGGCGCGGAGCCGTCGGCCTTCGGGGCAGCGGAGCCTTCGTACTTCGCCTCGACCGTGTCCTGGACCTCGGCGGCCGGAGCCTCGACGTCCTCGGTCTTGGCCTCGTCCTGGGCAGCGGCCTTCTTCGCGGTCGCCTTCTTGGCCGGGGCCTTCTTCGCGGCGGCCTTCTTCGCCTTCGGCGAGTCGGCCATCGCCTCGACCAGCTCGATCTTCACCATCGGGGCGTTGTCGCCCTTGCGCGGGCCGAGCTTGATGATCCGGGTGTAACCGCCCGGACGGTCCGCGTACCGCTCACCGATCTCGGTGAACAGCACGTGCACGACGCTCTTGTCCCGGATCCGCTTCATCACCTGACGGCGCGAGGTCAGGTCACCGCGCTTGGCCTTGGTGATCAAGGACTCCGCCAGCGGCTGCAGGCGCTTGGCCTTGGTCGCCGTGGTCGTGATCGCGCCGTGCTCGAACAGCGAGGTCGCCAGGTTGCTGAGGATCAGCTTCTGGTGCGCCGCGCTGCCGCCGAGGCGGGTTCCCTTTGTAGGGGTAGGCATCTTCTGTTACTCCAGGAAATCTCAGGCCCGGGTGCCGGACCTTGGGATGGGCCTTACTAGCTCAGTACTGCTCGGTCTCGGCGAAGCTCTCGTCCTCGTCCTCGGCGTCGTCGCCGTACGCCTCGGCAGCGGCGCGCAGGTCGAAGCCGGGGGGCGAGTCCTTCAGCGACAGGCCCATCTCGGCCAGCTTCAGCTTGACCTCGTCGATCGACTTGGAGCCGAAGTTGCGGATGTCCAGCAGGTCCTGCTCGCTGCGGGAGATCAGCTCACCCACGGTGTGGATGCCCTCGCGCTTGAGGCAGTTGTAGGACCGGACGGTCAGCTGCAGGTCCTCGACCGGCAGCGCCAGGTCGGCGGCCATCTGCTCGTCGACCGGCGACGGGCCGATGTCGATGCCCTCGGCCTCGACGTTCAGCTCGCGGGCCAGACCGAACAGCTCGACCAGCGTCTTACCGGCCGACGCGACGGCGTCGCGGGGCAGCATCGACTGCTTGGTCTCGACGTCGACTACCAGGCGGTCGAAGTCGGTGCGCTGCTCGACCCGGGTCGCCTCGACCTTGTAGGTGACCTTGAGGACCGGCGAGTAGATCGAGTCGACCGGCATCCGGCCGATCTCGGCGTCGGCGGACTTGTTCTGCACGGCGGAGACGTAACCGCGGCCGCGCTCGACGACCAGCTCCATCTCGAGCCGGCCCTTCTCGTTCAGGGTGGCGATCTTCAGGTCCGGGTTGTGCACCTCGACACCGGCCGGCGGCGCGATGTCGGCGGCGGTGACGTCACCGGGGCCCTGCTTGCGCAGGTACATGGTGACCGGCTCGTCGTGCTCGGAGGAGACGACCAGGTCCTTCAGGTTCAGGATCATCTGGGTGGCGTCTTCCTTCACCCCGGCCACGG
>Ga0193717_1000111_pt1 | contig 80605 bp, 78 predicted proteins | sample U2c2metaG_FD_145900 | JGI IMG/M metagenome (GOLD analysis project Ga0193717, IMG submission 145900) | Soil microbial communities from a riparian zone of the East river system, Colorado, United States - U2c2 | ecosystem: Environmental > Terrestrial > Soil > Riparian zone | place: USA: East River... | reverse complement strand
GCCCCGAAAAATATTGTTCGCCTAAATGCGAAAGCGCGCAGGAAACTCACCTACAGCAGATCAGTGAAAACCAAGCCGTTGCAACACTTCCAAAAGCAGTACCTAAAAGGAAATCATATCCCGGAAACAAAAACATTCAGGGCATCGCCCAGAAAATCATAAATGAGATACCGCGCTGCGATATCTTTCGCGAATTGTTTGCCGGTTCCGCTGCAGTCTCGTCACTTCTGACTATACCCGATCAACAAATCCACATTAACGAATTATCGGAATCGGTATTCCAGGACCTGCGTTTTGAATTCCCATCGAGAATAGTCACTAACGACTGTGCGATATCAATAATAGAATGCCTGCCGGATGTTCCGCTCCGGGAAGAGGTAATTTTCCTCGACCCGCCTTATCGTCTTTCCTCGCGTCCGAACTCACAAAACATTTATGAGCACGAAATGACCGACGAACAACACGAACAGTTAATTGCGGCTGTTCTGGCCAAGGCGAAAAACTATAGGTTTGCTATCATTCATCCGGAAGACGAAATTTATAATGAAGCTTTCAAGGATTGGCGCCAACAGAAAATAAAAGTCCGGTACCGGAACAAAACTTCTGATGAAGTTTTGTTTATGAACTACCCCGCCCCGTCACAGCTGCAAGATTATAAATTTCTCGGCAATGGTTGCCACGACCGCCAGCGGATAAAGAGAAAAGGCGACCGCGCCGTTGCAAAGCTGATGAAGCTGCCGGAACTGGAAAGGAATTACGTGCTGGAGCGTCTAAAAGAATTGATGAAATAACATCTGCGTCTTGAACAAAATTTTATATAACTTTGAAATAACTACTCTTATTTAATAGCGTCATTATGGATCGACTTACAACAACAATTGCAAAAGCAATAAACCGTGGTACTGAAAATGGTTGTGAATATGGAAAAGGCTACTATTTAACCGTGTTGGCGGCTCACGATGGAGGTATTTTGGTAACGCCTCTTTTCACAGGAACGCCAATCGAGTATCAAAACGCACATGGATTTATGAAAGAGTGGCAGGACATTTCTTCATTAGGATATGCAAATACTAATGTAGACTTAGAAAGGCTGATTCGCGATGTGGTGCCGCTTAATGAATTTCAAGGTAGTCGTTTTTAACTGTACGATATTTGCATAAAAAAACCCTCAGATTATTGAGGGTTTTTGTCTTATTTCTTTTTCGCTGTTTTCTTATTCGCCGGCGCTTTCTTTTTTGCGGGAGCTTTCGCCGTGACCTTTACGATTTTACCGCCCTTTACGAATTTGTACCCTTTTTTCAAATGGGTCCCGCAGGCTGTTAGCCCTACTTTTCTGCTTACTGGTGTTGACATGGTTTCTATTTTAGTTAATTAAATTTTTGCTACTTCTGCGGCCCTTACCCAAACGATCCCGGAGAACCAGCCTGAGCGCTGCACGACATAATTGACCTTGTCGAGCGGTATTGCTATAATGGTCCCGATTTCCTGCCCGAAAGCAACCTCGTCGTCTGGCGCGCCGGTGTTGGAATAAGTGCCGTTTGCCAAGGTCAGGTTTTCGTAGGTTTGCGTCCCGGGCTTTTTGTTGGCCATAACCCGGTCCCCTATTTTCAATGTGCCGTGGACAACGTTGGCCAAGGTTGCGTATTGTTTCAGCGAGACCTGCTTAACGCCTTTCTTGGCATAAAGCGCATTCTCTGTCACGTTTCCGAAAATACCGTCAGAAACCACCCCTAAAAGTGATTGCAGCTTTGCAACTTCCTGCCCACGGCTGCCATTTGCAAGCACCAGGTTCTCATTGATCGGTTGGACTATCGGCGGACTCGTTACCGGATCATTACTTTGTTCTGTCCCGGGCGGCGTATCCTGACCGGCGTTCCTGGTCAACAAAAAACCTATTACTACAACAGCAATTCCGCCTATTAATATTTTATTTCCTGTGTCCATTTTATCGCTCTATTACGTTAAATTTTAGTTCAATTGGTTTGGTATCTGTAATGGTTTCCGGCTCCTCGGTTTCTTCGACGAGCTCGGCATATTTTTTAGGGTTTCTTTTCTTGAGTCCTTCTTCCCAAACGATAAAGTGGCCCGTGCCATATCTGCCGGTGCTTTCCATCAGGAAATCCTGCACAATTATAATGGCATCGACAAGATGCGTCCAACCTTGGTCTCCCTTGAAATTACCGCCCTTGGTGACTTCCATTATCAGGATGAAGGATATGTCCGGATATTTCTTTATAAACCGGTCGTCAAATTCCGATGGCTTTATTTTCTCGCGATCAATAAAGGTGTTTATCATGTCGATGAAAACGTACTGGAAGTCACCCGACGCGCAAAGCTTATCCAATCCCGCCAAGTCCCTCACGTCGGTGGAAAATGCCCTTGGATTGGCCTCAAGGCCGGTGAGTTTCCAGATATCCTGGGTGGACTTGCTGTAGCCCTGGTCGGCAAAATCATACAGGACGTTCCCGAATTTCGTAAGCTCTGCGGCAAGCTTGCAGAACCCGGCCGTTTTCCCATTTTTCGGACCGCCGTACCCGGCAATCTTCATGTTCTTGGCGGGATTTTGGAGCAGCGACGCGAATTCCCCTGTAAGCTCCAGGCTGTCGAACTGCATGTTCATCAGGTCGGCCGAGGACTTTACAAGTGCGCTTTTCGGTTTTGCCACATTAGCCGGTTTCGGCTTTACTTCAGGGACGCTTTCGACAACAGTTATTTCCGGCTGTGGTGGATCTGAAATCAATTCGACTGGAGAAACTTCGTTTTCTGTTCCTTTGAGCCCAACTGGTTTTGACGCTTTACATTTTTTTGGTTCGGAAAAAGATTTTAAAACCGGCTTGTCGGCTTGAAGCGCAAATTGTTTTTGCAGGCTTTCCTTTGCCCATTTTTCGGCCTCCGCAATAGTGTATTGCTGCGTGCGCCAAGCCATTTCGTGATTACTGTCCCCAATGGATTCAAGCTGCCGCAATAGCCTTGCATATCTTTCCATATCGGAAATACCAAGCATAGCATCCGGATTTTTTGTCCCGATCAGCAAGTGATTGGCAAGTTTATACTTTAGTGATTCGGGAGAATTGTCTTTCAGCCATCTTTCAATGATATTCTTGTAAGGATATTTTGGGTTTGCGATTAAATACTTTTCAGCAATTTTTGTAGGTCTGATTTTTCTCTCCGCTGCGGCCTTGCCTGCTTCTGAAAATTGCTTTTTCATTTCGGCAGCTTTAGCAGGGGTCATTTTAGTCGCTTTTGGCTTTACTGCAGCAGGTTCCTTTTTAGGGACTGTTACAATTTTTCCATTGATGAATTTATATCCGGGACGCAGGCGTCCGCAATCGTCGAGGGCTTCCCTGTAATCGCCTGTGTGCATAAGCCCGTTAAGGCCAATTTGGAAATCAGAAATTTCAGGCTCAATACCCTCAAATTTAAACGAGCTCACATAGGGGTTATCGTTGAGTACCTTCGACAACCGGTAAATAATGGCAGCGTTATTCTCAGTTTGGGCCTCGCTTATAAGTTCGCCGACTCCCTCCCTGAGAAGAACGCTTCCATTCAACCCATTAAATTTGCTGGTTACACTCATAATTATTTAGAAGGATGCTTCAAAAACAGATTGGTCATTTGCCGCATACCATCCCCATACCGAAATCGGCACGTTTACATAAGGCTTGTTATTGTTTGCGGCGTTGAACGCATCCAATGAGGCCTGCCCGTTTCCTGCCAATGCCAATTTGCCGTTAAGCACCCGGAACCAGATACCGTCTTTATCGATCACGATCGAATTGTTGTACATTGTCATTACGCTCTGCGGAGTAAGTTCACCGTCAGTAGTCGTGCCTGCCACGTTTGTGGAATCTTTTTTTGGCATCCCGAAGAGGTAATATCCTCCGCCTGCCAACGCTAATAACAATAAGATTTTTTTCATTTTTCCTTTTTTAAATTATTCGTTTTTAATTAAAATTTTTGTCCCCAAAATGCTGACATAACAGACTATCTTAGATTTCTCAAGGATTTGCCCCATGGTCATAACTGACAGGTATTCCGCCAGGTTCTCCAACGGTATCTCAACGGGCAGGTTTTCGATCACAATCGAATTGAGCTCCGGGATTTCGACCACAGTGATGTTGGTATTGACCGTCGCTATTTTTTTCCCATCCAGGACTATACTGATCTCGCTGAGCGTTGCAAGGTTGTTTCCGTCAAAAGAAAAATCATCCTCAGTCGGGTTGGATAATTTTACGTCCATGCTGAAAGATACCTTGGTGAACGAGAACTTAAAATTGTCGGCCCATTTGAATGAGGCCCTGATCTGGCTAAAGGTGTTCGAAAGCTTTTGCGCCCTGTAAAACCCGTAAGCCGCGATCAAAAGGAGTATCAGCGTGAGGCTTCCTATAACTTTCTTTGTCGTCATGATCTAATTTTTTAATTGATAGCCTGCATACGCGCCAATGGCGAAACTTGCAATTTCCTTCCACCATGTCCGGGGAACAATCACCTCTGTCGATTGTATCTGGAGTACAGTCACATTTTTACTGGTCGGGGTTACATCGGTTACCGCTGTTGTCTTTCCCAAAAACCATTTGCGCTTAAAGCCGGTGACGGTCGTAACAGAGATATCACCTGTGACTTGTGTCAGTATTATTCCCTTATTGTCGATGCGGTAATTGGCACAAAACCAATCTTCCCAAACCGTCCCGACGCGCTCAAAGCTTTCGGTTTTAGTCGAATCTGACTGTGCCGGACGCAGGACAATCGGCGTATCGAAAACAGCTATCGCAGAATCAAGCTTCGCCTGGGCCTTAATTGTTGTGATCGAGGTAACTTTCGAGAAACGGCCGGTTAGTTTCTGCAATTCCTTGTCTTTTGCCGGTTGGTCCTTTAGATCACCAGCGGTGACTTGCAACGTTTCAACACTTGCCGTAAGTGTCTTGTTTTCATTCGACAGGTATGTGAGGCTGTCATTGGCTGTCATTCGGGCAAGCTCCCCTTTATACGCAAGGTTCCTGTAGTGGAACATCCCGAACAGCAAGGCAAGGATGAACAGCCATGTGGCGGCTATCCTTATCCATTTCCAATCGAATTGCTTTTTTGTCGTTTCCATTATTTTGTTTTTGCCTGCGCTTCAGCGAGCATTACGTGTACGTCACTTTTTATCACATCGACTTCGAGCGCCAGGCGTCGGTTAATTTCCTGCTGTGATGGCTGGAAATCCTGGTCATGGTAAGGTTCGCTTTTCTCATTCCCGGTCGTAAATGCAGAAAGTGCAAAGCATACTGAAAAAATGACCGCCATTGTTATCCCGATAATTCTAAGTTTTTTCATTTTTTTTCTTTTTGATTTATCAATTCTTCCCGAGCGCTCAACCATTCGGTTTTATAACTGGTCAGCAGATCATATATTTTTGCGCCCTGTTCTTTAATGATAGCATCCTTCTTGTCAAACTCGATGCTGTCCTTTTTGGTCACAGCTGCGACCGCTTCCTTAACCCGGTCGTCGCAACCGTTCTGCAACAATTGATTTGTTGTATATAACGCAACGATTGCCGCTGACATCCCGCCGAATACCGCCAACAACAGCCATTCAAGGCGCTTTTTTAGCCATTCAGCAATATCACCCATACATTTTATCCTTTCGCTTGTTCCTTCAGGTATTCTGTTTTCTTTTCCTGGTCTACGTGGCCGTCTGTCCCGCGCCATGCCGATGCAAGCTGTGCGATGAAAACAGGGATTATAGCCAACAGTGCGGTATAGCCGTTAAAAATTTTGTCCATCCATTCAGGATAGGTAAAATCAAAAAAGCCGGGGAGCGCAACCATAAACCCGATGATCACGGTAATGACTGCGAAAACGCGCTGTAATTTTTTGAAAAACTCCGGGGTTGGCTCGAATAGTCTTGCTAATAATGTGTTCATAGTGTTTGTTTTAGTCGTTAATTTCGATTAGTATTTTGGTTGGTCCGATTTCGTCGACCCAAGTGCCGGTGGAATCCCACGCTCTGACATAAAATTGCTCGGTATCGATCCACTCAGTACCGATGTTACGGTATAAAGAGTTTTGAATTTCTAAAGTTGCCTTACCTTCGGGAAATGCCCCGGCCGGACCAGTGATAGCTGTATCTCCTGGTGCTGAACGATAAGCACTTGGCATAAATCCTAACGTGTTTTGAAAAATAGCAGGGAAGTAAGGCGCACCATTGTAATCCAATTGCGAACCGTTTGCCCAATTCGTCGGGATTTTACCGGTTGCGATAAAACTTTCGCCCTCGATATTGGTACCGCCAACGTTTTCAAAATCGTCACCGGCGAGGTAGTTCGTGATTGTGTATTTTGCTCCGATTTTAAGCTCACCTTCGGTCGCTGTGCTCGGGGCATCCTGGGCGATAAGCCCTGAAAGCCTGCGAGGTTCAGAAAAACCACTTTCTATGGTCATAATCCATTGATCGGACTCAACCTCCGACTGAGCTGCATAAATTAGCTTGAAAAAAGCACGTGATCCAATTTGGATTTTAAAGCCGGTATCTCCTCCCGTTCCGGGACTCCAAAAACCATTAAAAAAAATCTGGACCAGTTCGGCCGTGTGGATCGCCGCTGGTATTCCGGTAATACCCCCGTTATAGTTATGGTATTGTACTTCATCACCACTTTGGAAACCTCCTTTTTGAAATAAAATTACAGGCGTATCACTGCCATCAGTGCCATTTTCTAATGCTGTTGACTTATCTTCAATTTCAACGATGTAGGGATAATCACTGACGAATTTAACCCGTCTGTTTCCCACCATCAAAACAGTTTCGAGTGAAGGGATATCTCCGCTTAACGGTACAAAATCGGTATCAGCGAAAGGAATTCCGCCTGCGCTCTGTCCATAAGTTCCACCGACGTTTTGGAATAACCAATAGAAAAAACTTCCATTTCGCGTACCCCGAAAAACGACGTTGCCGATGTTTTGGTTCTGAATGTCATATTCATCCCCGGTTAAATTTCCGAATTCTGCCGGTGTAACACTTCCCATTTCGCTAAATTCAAATATCTGTACACCTTGGCCTGCGAGGATTTCGGTAATTGAAGATTCGCCAAGATAAATTAAGTCAGCAACTTTTATAGGATTCGCGGGGTTATAGACAACGCTTACCTTATCGTTTTTCAACGCATATTTTGCCAGGCTGACTTCACCGTCAACATTGTTGGCGTAGTGCCACACCTGAAAAAAGCAAACCTGCCCGGCCTGGACAGTTACAGAAAGAGGATCGAGAACGGTTTGCAGATTGGCAAGGCTTGCCACAAAGTTGATTTTGAGCTCACTCAAATATACTTTTGAGAAGCCTGCACCGCCGCCGCCAAATCGTTTAACCATTACTCTGCCTAATTTCATGCTTTTTGTTTTTTATCTTTCATTATTTTTCGAATCAACAAGGCCGCTGCAATGAGCACTAGAACCGAAGTTGTGGAGATTATGATTACTTTTTTTTTTCGTACACAAAGTTTGTCAGGCGCTCAATCCAGCCGTCAAGGAAAGCCCCGCCCAGCGATCTGTAATAGTCCTCGCGGGCTTCTTTGATATAGTTGAAAAGCTGCTGGCCGTTCACGCTGTTTGTGGCCTGTATGGTCGCATTGCCTACAGCGCCGTCGACGATCAGGTTTTTGGCAAACCGCTTGTTGAGGGTTTCCTGCAGCAATTTGGCCGCGCGTCCCGGACCTGCATTGACCGCGTGGTCAACGATGATATTGGCCACGCTTTGGTCGGCGATCTGGTCGCCCTTTAATTTATCCCAGTACCATACCTTGTAAATCTGCATCGCTATGGCCGGCGTGATTGCTTTCATGTCGGCAACCGTTGGGGGCCTTCCGATCCATCCCTCAAAAGTCTTTGCAGATATACCGCAGTTGGTCCCGACATTCTGGTGCAGGGAATTGAAGTTTCCGCTGTCGCGGGGGTCGGCTTGGTAGCCGTCCTCGACGTCAAGGACTATCGGCACAAATATTCTGAAATCTGACATAATCTTACGGTGTTACGGTTTTTGGTTTAGATGCTGCGCTCTTGGAAAACCCGACAATCGCGGCAAGGCTCAAAAGGGCAATGACTACATAAAGCGCGGTGTTATCCGGTTTTTTATAATTGTTCGGCAAATTCACATCATTCAATGCGTTTTCGAGGTACAGAACGGTTTGGTCTGTTATATCAGACGCTTTGTAGGTGTCATAGGAATAACCATCCTTGCTGAATTTGATCTGCGAGTCCGGTCCGGCCACATTGAGCGAATACTTGGCGTATTCGTCGGTCGTCGTACTGTTGTTGGTGTACAGCTCTTCCACCAAAACGCCAGGCAATGCGAGCTCGTCATACGATAAAACACTTCCTGATATATTCATGGTTACAGTTGTTTTGGATATTTTCTTCTCAAATTAGCATACATGCTGGAGCTGATTTCCTCATACAGCCAGCCTTTAAGATCATACGGGTCAAGCGTACCCCAGAAACTGTATTGGTTGCCGGTAACGGGATTGTATTTCAGTTTCCCGAAGGCAGGCACAACCAGATCGAACTGTGCTGGAGTAACCGGCGTAAGGATTGCGACCACGGCGTCCTCGTCGGTTCCGCTGTCTTTCATGGCCATATAGAGGTCCACGGCAATCTTGTGCGCATCAAATCCATTCGTTGAATTGCCTGCGCCCCCGATTGTCGGGTCTATTCCGTCGCCGGAGACCGTATTGCGGAAGAACAGCAGCCAGACCATAAGTCCGGCAGCTGAGACGCCTAATGCTATTTTTTGGTTTTTTGAAATATCCATGGTTTTTGTTTTTAGAAGAATGCGCCGCCCAGGTATGAGCTCAGCTGCGCTACTTCGAAGTCGTTAAAATGGTCCCGGAAGCTCGCCTCCAAATCCAGATCGTCACGGTGCCCGTAGGCGTTGTACAACTTGATGTAGCCGTTATAGTTCAGGATCGGGCTTGTCAGGGCATTGGCAATCGCGTCGAAATCGTCGTTGGTGTAGCCGTAGGCACCATAAATGGCATCGGCTTTCGCCTCTGCCTCGCCATCGGTGATATTTGCCGGAGCCAGGTCCCTGCGGTACTCTTTTTTGATAAACCGTTTCATGTAAGCGTTCGAAATAAGGTACAATGCCAGGCAACCGACAAATAACTTCAAACTGAAGGTTATTGCCGGCGCGGCGACATCAATCGCTTTCGAAGCGACAGCAGCCTCCGGGCTTACCACGGCGAGTGCGGTATCTGTTGTCGAATTCCGCAAGCCGGGCAAAGCAGAAGAAGCACCCCCTTTAGATGCCCGACTCTTAGAATTGTTATTTTTGACTGTTGTGAACATTGATCGTCTACAGTTATTAGTGAACCATTCCCAGCAACATTGCTTTGTTGTCCAGGATCATTTGCATGGCCTTTGCATTTTCGGCCAGCTCGCACAGAAGCGCACGGTGCGCCGGCGATATCTTCTCAATGCTTTTGGCCAGTTTCTTAACGGCCGCGTTTTGGATTGGGGAACCGTCGACGGTGATTTTTATCTCTTCTCTTGGCATTATGCTGCGTTTTCGGTGTTGTACTTATTCATAATTACATCGAGCTCGGCAAGGAATTCCTGGTTGCTGAACTTCATGGCGATTGCTGCCAGATAGGCCGCACTGTCCTCGTCCATCAGGCGGACAAAATGAATCAGTTGTTTCTTTACTTCAGAGAGCTGCTGCTCGATAGCGCCGGTCATTCCCTGCGCCTCTGCCGCTGCCGCCGCACCGCCGCCTATTAAACCCTTTAAAATTCCCGCAATTGCAGGCAGGTTATCAAAGACGCTTTTCATCGTGTCCTGGTTGCCCTTTTGCTTGTCCATATTGAACCTGTGTGACAGGGCATCCTCCTTCAATTGTAGGATTTCAGCTTTTCGGGCCTCATTTTCCATATTCACACGGTCGTACTCGCCTTTTAGCCTGGTCCAATCCCACGCCTGGTAAAAAGCCTGTTGGTTCATTCCGCCCGTTAATGCCGGAATTTGTCCGTTTAATCCAATATCCTGCAATGGAGGCGGAACCGGACCGGCTTCGGTCTTGGCCTGCAAATCGAAATCGTAACGCATGTCCTTGTCTATGAACGTGGAACCGTTCTTTCTTTTCTCCTGGACCCGGACGGTTTTGTAGCCCTTGTCGAACATCCAGTTGAAGAACTCCACAACGCCGCCACACTTTTCAGTGAGGGCCGCAGCTGTGGCATTTACAACGATGGGTTTGAGGGTTTCCATATCGGTCACGGTGATGGCCGCGTACTGATCTGCATTTAATTTGATGATTGTTTCCTGGTGCTTCATCATGGTTAACAATTTTTAAGGGTTGTTTTTCTCTCGACGGCTAAGCCGGACCCTGTGTCGAATGTGACTTTCAAGGTGAAAGTGTCATAAACGTGGCCGGTGTATGGAATTTCCCAGGATTCTGCATAGTTGTTCGCAGCATCATATGGTGCAAGTACTTCCTCGACTCCCATGTGGCTCACTGTCATTGCAGTGTCGCCATAGTTTATGAATCGCAAAGTAGTTACGTCATCGTACTTAGGGGAAATATTCCCTGTGATCTGTGCGGATGCAAGTCCTGATTTAAGTCCCATTAGATTGCGGTATTACATTCTTCGATTGCAGGTTCGTAAACCAATACTAGGCTGGCATAAAAATCCGCAGTCATATTTTGTTCGCAAAGGATTCCGGCAATGAACGTGTGTCCTTCGGTAGTGAGGTTAATCGTTTTACCGTCGTTCTCATATTCGACCTCGCGGCTGCGCATCAGCTGGATATTTTGCGGCTTAATAATCTCAATACCATTCTGGTCGTTGAGATAAAAGCGGACAAAGCCCGGATTTGGCACTGGATTATCAAAACCCAGCACGGCACGCAACACCATTCCTTCCGGTGGTGTAAACCTGAAAGCGAGCACTTTTGTATTTACAGGGACAAAGAGTTCAATTAGCTCTTCGATTGTCCTATTCTTATTGGTCATTAGCGACATAGTTTCTCGGATTTAAATTGTGTTGTATTAAAAAAGCCCGCAGCCTTAGCCACGGGCTTTTTAGATTAACTAACTCAACTAATTAATTTATGCGTTCCCTGTTGATTGGTCTGTGTTGGCTAAGTAATAACCACGCATTTCCAATTTGATACCTTGGTTTGCGGCTCCAGCATTAGGAAGGGCTGCATTGATCTGGAAGTTAATTCCTCCACGGATACGGAAAGGAACGATAGTCCTGAAATCGTCATCGTTACCGGTAGACGCTTTGAAGTTTGTAACATCAGTTCCCGAGCTTGCGAAAAGCAATGCACCCTGGGTGATGGTAAAATCACAGTTTTTAAAGTTAACCGGCGCGGGATCTACCCACGTACACAATGCCAAACCAGGCGTTCCTGACGCTTCGTTGGTACCTGTTGTTTGAGCAAGGGCCCTAATCTCGGTACATACGAAATCAATCCCTTTTGGTAATTGCTGTTGGTCAAAAGATGAAATTCCCGGAAGGATTTTCGTGTTTGAGGTCAGGAAGTTACCGTTTGTCGATGTGAGTCCGTCGAGCCAGACTGCGATGTAAAGTGTTGCGGAAATAACGGTTTTGTCATTTCCCCAGAAGCGGTTGACTGCTACCGAAGCGTTTGCCGGGATTGTCAAGATGAACGCCATTAATACTTGTAATGCTCCTAATAAATTTCTCATTTTTTTATTCTTTAGTGATTTATAATTGTTGTTTTCGGATTCTTAAATTTTTGGTTTGTTGGCTTTACGACGCTACGCCAAAAAAGCCGGAATTCATGTTTTGGTCCATTTGGATCACTCCCGGAAGGTTAATACCTTTCATTCCGCGGTTCTTTTGGTACCTGCTCACCGCACGGTTCAGGGCAATGGCGCTTATTGGCGAAGATTGTCCGCAAGGGCATTTCAGGCCAAGGCCTTGGCCCAGGGCTTTCTGCAATTTTGTTGCTGTCGGGCTTGCTGTAAGTGCAGACAGTTGCGCATTGCCTGCAGCAAAATCGCCAACCCCTTCGAGGGTTTGAACCCCTGCCATACCGATGCCGGCTCCTTTTAGGATTGTCGCCAGCGCGTCGTCACCGTTTACTGATGCGGCCAGAGCCCCACCACCTGCGGCAAGCCCTCCCCTTTTGAGGTAACCGAACATTTTATTCTTTGTTTTTTCATCGGTAGTTGTACCGGCGTTGGGATCGTGGACGAGTCCATAACCCACTTTTGAAACCACGCCGCCCAACACTACACCGACGAGTAGTAGGCCTATGTTAGTTGCGCTTTTTTCAGTTGGTTTTACAAGTTTCATAACTGCGTTTTTATTTATTATTAATTGCTTTTTGGTTTGCTTTTGCTAAAGAAAAGTTCCTTGATTCCCCAGAGTGTGAGGATCGTTCCGCCGATGTAAATCAGCGGGTGTTTTTTGTCGTTGTCGTCTGTTGTTGTGGTTGTGGCAATAGTAGTTGTCGCAGTCGGAACGGTCTGTACTGCAGGTGTCAATGTTTTGATACTGCCGTCTGTGGTTGCTACTCTCCCAGGGAGATAGTTCAAGCACTGGAATGTTGGAGCCGTTGCAACGGTAATGAGTGGCGTGAGCGTGAAATTGGCCGCTTGAGCCGTGACAGATTGCAGAGAGTAAGAAAGACCTGCTGCCGAAATCTTAGCTGCGATCTCTTTTTCAAGTGCCTCGCAAGCTTCCGCTAAAATTTCATATCTATAATCAAGTGCTGCGTCTGACAAAAATGTAGTGCCATCATTTGTTGCGTAATGAGTTTTCAAGATGCACAAATAGTTCAACGTCCTGTTTAATACAGTGATGTTTGCTGGCGTGACACCATTTAGGAGAACGCTCGCAGTATCACGTGTTATAGTTCCAATAAAGGGCATGAAAACACTATTGAACCATGTTTGAATTTGAGAATCTTCCTCGGCAGTGACATTTGAAGGAACCCCGTTTTTACTCCAGTACCCTATTAATCCTGCCCCAATAATGGCTCCGATTGGCGGAACAAGTGTAGAGACAAGGGCCGCAATGCTTGCTTTCCACCAAGATATTTTGCTTAATTCCTGCACCGGATTTGATGGAAAATAATTTGGATTTGCTACCGGTGGTCCTGGTATAGGTCCGTTGTCCCGGATGCTTGATCCGTTATCTCTGATGCTGGAGCCACTTCCTGCCGTGATTAATGCTACTGACATAATTTAAGTTTTTTTAGGTTTGTTTGCCGGCTTATCCTCGCCGAATTGGTTGAGTGCCCAGTACCCTAACGCTAGGGCCGCCATCACACCGATGACTGTACCCATTCCGGCCTCATTTGTATTTTTCAGGTCTTTGTTTGGGAGCGCGACTACCTGCCCGGTCGCCGGGTCGATTGTCGTGCCTGTCCCGGTTTGGTTTGTTGGAGTTCCGCCGGTAAATATTGCTCCCGGATTTTGCACCGCAGTGTATAGCTGAGATAATCCGCTTATGAAAGATTGTGGGTTGAACCCTTCAGGGCTCATGATATAATTGTAGACGTAGTCGTTAGGGATGAACCCTTTTATCTGGCCGGCTTTCTTTGTATAGGTTTCGTATGGCTGGTCGGAGTAAGGGAGCGGACTTACGTAGGCACAGAAAGGCATAATTCCCTTGTCTATGAAAAGCTGTGCGCTGTAATGCCTCGTCTGTGGCGTGATGACTACCGTGAAGTTTTCGGCCAGCCACGCATCCAGGGCGATGTGCATTGCCCCGTTGTAATAAAATAATGAAGCGAGCGCCATCTGCAAGAGGTTTCCGCGTGAGCATCCATTCCAGTCTTGCGATTCGATCTTCTTTTGGATTACCTGCGGCAGCAGATCGGCCATCCCGAAATACTCATTTACCTTGTCACTAAACAATAACATGTTATTCTTGTCGGCCGCATCGTTCATCTCATTCAGGACATTGACCATAGCGTTTGCCAGTGTGGTCATATCTGTGGTGAGCGCGGCAGCATTGAAAGCAGTTCCGCCTATACATGGCTGGAAAAGGCCGGCAATATTTTTGAAGCTGATTTTTTTAGCCCAATTGCCCGAATTTTGATTGACATATGTAGTACCCGCATTCGTTGCAGCAGTTCCGGTATTACTCCAGAACCCCCCAGAGCCTGTTGTGGTTGTGCCGGTTGTTGTAGCCGGAACGGTCGGATCGCCTAAACCAAATTGGTGACCAGGAACTCCGTTTAACATTACATGTGGCATACCGCTCATAAATTCATCTTTTATTTCAAGAATACAATCCGTAAATTCTTCATTCGTTGCAACGGTCCCGTCGCATACATAGTAACCTGAATCCAGCTTCCCGCTCTGTTGGTCAAATGGAACCACTATGTATACGTGGCTGAAATTTGCCTCGAAGAGCGCCGCCGCGTCGAAATCATCTTCCCACATCTGTGGCGTTGCCCGCTGCCGGGTCTTGCGGATATAGTGGGTAATTCCCATTTCCGTAAAGAGACTTGAGGCGATGATGCTGAAAGATTTGCAGTCGATCCCGATTCTTCGACTGTACCAGCTGCAAGCCGGTGAGCGCAGGACCTGTAATTCATCGTCGGCCAAATACTCGATATCGTCAAACATGAATCCGAAAACTTCCCAGACAGTATCATTCAAAGAACTCCGTTGCAACACTTTCGAAACCGCCGACATTTGCCAGCTGAACAGCTTTACGCACTCCTTCATCTTGACTATGGAATGGTCGGTAAAGCCTTCGCTTGTCCCTACATTCTCACAGGTGACTTTGGGAATCAGGTCATCGAATTCCCTTCCGTCGAGCGTGGCGCGTTTGAGTTGGGTTTCGGTGTGCTGCATTCATTTCATAATTTCAGTGTGACTTATCGTGGGAGCAAATATTGGGAACAAAAAAACCCCGCTAAGGCTTTAGCGGGGTTTGTCGGGGTTTGTCGGTATTTAACGGTCGAAAAACTGAGATAGCGGGGTTTGTTGCAACAAGGCGTTGCAACGTTTGTCCAGAGCAGTCACTTTTAACTGTGGCCGATCAGATCACCGTGCCGATATATCTGGAGTAATCGTCGGGAAGGCTCGCGTCGATATCGCGAAGGTATTTGCGAAGGGCCTGCCGGGTGGCGTGCCCGGTGATGTGCATCGTGATGCCTTCGGCCTCGTCGGGCGAGTGCTCGGCCAGGAGCGCCGTGAAGAGCCTTGCAACGAAGGTGTGCCGGAAGGAATAGATGCTGTAGTCGGTCCCGAACCCGAACGGGACCTTCACGGCCAGGCGGAACCGCTCGGAGTAATCCCCGCGCCGGGTCTCTGCAATGGAATCCCACGCCTGGCCGAAAACGGTCTTCCCAAAGAGCGGGTTGTCCGGATGGAGCCCGGACAGGTCCGGGATTTCGGCCAGCAGCACATCGGGAATCCGCTTGGTGGTGAACCTGCCGTCCTTGGTCTTGACCAGCAGCCGGCGCGCGCCGGTATCGACGCTGGAGACCAGCAGACGGGAGACCTCGATGGGCCGCAGGAAATTGTAGGAGACGAACTTAATGAAAAGGCCCAGCATCGGGTCGTGCTCTTCCAGGTGGGAGAAAATGGCGTCGACCTCTTTGGCGGTAAAGCTCTTGTTGCGCGTCGGCCTGACGTTCTTGATGGGCTTTATCCGCTCGACCGGGTTGGACAGCAGGTAATCGTTCTCGACCAGGGTCTCAAAGAAATTGTGCAGGGCCGAGCGGGCGTTGTTCGAATTGGCCGCGCTGTTTTTCTCCAGGACATAATTGAGGTACTTCTTGACCACCGGTTTGGTGACCGCGGCTATGTAGCGGTCGCGGAACCCGTTCCTGTGCAGCCATCCCTTGAAGAGGCTCAGCCTGCTGCGGAAATCGATGAGCCCGCCGGCGTAGATGTTGGCCTTATAATCCAGGACGAACTTGCAGGCCTGCTCGACGGTGAGTTTCTCCTCAATGTCGAGTTGCAACGTGGAGTTGTCGCGGAACGGGTTGTAAAGGCCGTCGGCAAAAATCTCCGAGAGCGTCTCGCAGAGGACCTTGCCCGCCTCGCGGCGCTCGCGCAGGGACTTGTATTGGTGCAGGCCGGTATATACCGGGGTGTGGCGCTCTAACTTGCCCGTGGCCGGGTTCCGGAAGGAGAAATACACATACCATCGCTTGTCCAGGTTCCCCCCGAAATCATTAAGCTTGGGCTCGGAATATTCCTTCTTTACGCTCAAAATCGTATGCGTTTTCGTATGATTTTTTAGTATACACGAGAGTCTGGACATAAAAAAAGCGGCTTTAAATTGCTTTAAAACCGCATTCTCATTACTTCTGTTAACTTGGGTGAATGACCGGGTTCGAACCGGCGACCCTCGGCACCACAAACCGATGCTCTAACCAGCTGAGCTACAATCACCGTGTTTTACGAGTGCAAATATATTATAAAAGTTTGGCTACACAAATAAAAAAATGCAAAAATTACAGCAAATCTTTTAAGCTGTTGACAGCCAAATATCTTTCGGCGGTAAATCCTTCGGCATAATCCGAACCTATCAATCTTCCGAGATCCTGCGCGCGATAGTTGAGGCTTTCGAGGAAATTCTTTGTTGCGATCGGCGTTTCCGGTTCACTGCTGTTCGGGTCATAAAACTGCGAGCTGTAGGCCAAAATCGCTTCCACCCTTTTGTCGTTGTATCTGGAAATATCGACCACGAAATCAGGTTCGATATTTTTCCATTGGATATAATGGTAGACAGCTTTCGGGCGATACGCTTCCTGCTTTTCGCCATTATATTCCGTTTCAATCTTTCGCAAACCCGAAAGGAAACACGCATCAGAAACCAGTTTACTTCCTTTGCCGTGGTCAATATGCCGGTCGTCAATCGCATTGCACAGCACGATTTCAGGGCGGTATTTGCGGATCATGCGGATTACGGCCAATTGGTGTTCTTCGTCATTTACAAAAAAACCATCGCGCATATTGAGGTTTTCGCGTGCCACAACGCCCAGGATTTTCGCCGCCGCCGCCGCTTCGCGATCACGGATTTCAGCCGAACCGCGAGTCCCGAGTTCACCACGCGTCAAATCAACAATGCCGACTTTCCTTCCCAATGCAATCTCTTTGGCCAATGTGCCGCCGCAACCCAATTCCACATCATCAGGATGGGCGCCAAATGCAAGTATGTCTAATTTCATGTGTTTTAATTTAGTATTTTTTTCATTGTCATCGATTTGTTGACCGATTCTTCAAATTCCTTTTCGGGGATGCTGTCTTTGGTGATGCCACAGCCGACGTATATTATTGCCGAATCGTCGCCGATTTCCATACAACGCAGGTTCACAAACAAATCGGTCGTCTTGTTATCTGAATAAAAGTCAGCGTCGAGTTCGCCCAGATAACCCGAATAATATTTCCGGTTGTAACCTTCATTTTCAAGAATGAATTTCCGTGCCGCTTCCTTCGGCAAACCACAAACCGCGGGTGTCGGATGCAAAATTTCAACGAGTTGCTTCACGTCCGAACTGTCATTCAAAACACCCGATATATCGGTTTTGATATGCAACAGGTTCCCTGCTTTATAAGTATACGGATTGGAAAAAGCGATATCCGAAGTGACGCTTTCTAAATTTTCCATAATAAAATCGGTCACCATCTGCTGCTCTTCCTTTTCCTTATTTCCCCAATCGACCTCTTCGTTCCCTTCGAATTTTTGCGTTCCTGCCAACGCAATCGTTTCGAAAGCATTCGTTTTCACCTTAAGCAATTGCTCGGGCGAAGCGCCAAACCACATCCCGATTTTCGGATGAAAAAAACAATAGATAAAAGCGGTCGGATAAGTGCTTGCCAATTTTTTAAAAGTAGCGATGGCTTCGAAATTTTCCAAACGCAATGTTTCCTTTCTCGAAAGCACCACTTTCTGGAATTCCCCATTCAAAATCGCAGCAATTCCTTTTGAAACCAAGGCTTCATAGGTTGCTTTTTCATTTTGTAAATCCGATTGAATAATTCGCTCATTCGTGGCAACATCTTCCGAAATCCAATCTGTAATGATAATTTCCGAATGACTTTGCGGAATCAAAACCACTTCTTTCCCATCGAAAGGCGCGAAAACAAAACCAGGTTTGTCAAAATCTTCCGCGAAATAAAGCCGGTCATTTTTCTGGAAATAACCTACAATCTTGTCATGATTCGGCTTGTTGTAAATCACGAAAGGCAAATCCTGTCTGAGCTGGTTCTTCAATCTGTTGAAAAAATCTTCCATTATTGCTGGGTTCTTGGCAGTACGATATTGGTCAGTTTGCAAAGCGAAATGAGTTTGTCTTCCTCATCGGTGATCCTGATTTCCCACAAATGGATGGTCCGTCCCTTATGGATAATTTTCGCCGTTCCGGTCACCATACCGTCGCGCTTGGCACGCAAGTGGTTTGCCGAGATTTCAATGCCGCGCACTTCTTCCGTTTCTGCGTTCGCATACAACATCGAAGCCGCGCTGCCCACACTTTCGGCCAAAGCCACCGAAGCGCCACCGTGCAAAAGTCCCATCGGCTGGTGGATCCTGGAGTTGACAGGCATGGTTGCGGTGAGAAAATCCGGACCGGCATCGGTAAAACGGATCTCGAGGGTTTCCATCAGCGTATTTTTGGAAAACGCATTGCATTGCGCTATAATCTTTTCCTTATCGAAAGTCATGTTGCTATTTTGATGTAAAAATAAGATATAAAGCTGGCATAGAAAAGCGACAGACTAATATTTAAAGTTTTGCGTTCTAATCATGGAATCGCAAGCCAAATTTATTATTTTTACCAAAATTCAAACAGCAATGCGCAAATCTATTTTTATACTTTTTGTCGGGATTATCATTTCAATGACTTCGTGCAGAAAGGATTTTGATACGGTTCCGAGTACCGGAGGCCTTGAATTCTCTAAACAGACGGTTTATCTCGACACGGTTTTCACCAATATCGGTTCGAGTACTTATATGCTCAAAGTTTACAACAGGGGCAGCGATGATATTACGATTCCGGAAATCCGTCTCGGAAAAGGCGAAACTTCCAAATACCGCATCATGGTTGACGGCATGACCGGAAACGACGGCAAGGGCAAAATTTTCCCGAATGTGGAATTACTTGCAAAAGACAGCCTTTTCATCTTCATTGAAACCACGGCAAGTATCGCAGATGCCAATCCTACAGATTTTTTATATACCGACCAAATCTTGTTCAATACCGGAACCAGTTTCCAACAATCAGTCAATTTGGTGACTTTGATACAGGATGCTGTTTTCCTTTATCCTGAAAAATATTCTGACGGCAGTAAGGAAACGCTTAACCTGGGCGTTGATGAGAATGGCGATCCGGTTGATGTAATCGGGTTTGAACTCAACGAGGCCGATCCGGTTCACGGAAACGAATTGGTTTTCACCAATGAAAAACCGTATGTAATTTATGGTTATGCCGGTGTCCCGAGTGGGAAAACACTGCAGATTCAGGCAGGTGCACGCGTACATTTCCATGCCGATTCGGGGATTATTGTAAAAGAAGGCGGAACGCTTAATATCGATGGAAATGCCAGCCTTGATCCCGAAAACCCGCAGGAAAACGAAGTGGTTTTTGAAGGCGACCGACTCGAACCCGGATTCTCAGAAACACCCGGGCAATGGGGAACGGTTTGGCTGATGCCGGGAAGCGGGAACAATTCGATCGATCATTTGACATTGAAGAATTCGGTAGTTGGATTGTTGGTGGAAGAATGTCCATTAAATATTACCAATTCGCAGATTTATAATAGTTCTAATGTAGGGATTTTAGCGCGTAGAGCGACCAACTTAACCGCTGAAAATGTAGTGGTTAACCTTGCCGGACAAATGTGTCTGGCATGCCCAATCGGAGGAAATTACAGCTTTAAGCATTGTACATTCAATAACAATTGGAACAGCACGAAGCAGCTTACCGTTTTATTGGCGAATTATATTGAATATAATGACGGATCGGTTGAAACAAATGGTCTCGATCAGGCGAATTTCTACAATTGTATCATTTACGGTTATAATAAAGTGCAGTTGTTTTTGGACAAATATGCAGGTGACGATCTGGTGGCATTCAATACCAATTTTGACCATTGCCTGGTTAAATTCAATGACAACGGTACACAATTGGAAGGAGATACGCTGTATGATCCGATCCGCACCGAACCGGCTTCTCCGACAGCCGCAGGGAATTACAGGAATATCGATCCGAAATTTTACAACGAAAACGCGAATAAACTCAATATTGATACCGATTCGGGCGCTTTCCAGAAAGGGAATCCGAACAATACGCTGGCCGAAGACGTTTCCGGAAAACTGCGGACGTCCAATCCGCCGGACATCGGAGCCTATCAAAGTGCCGCTTTTCCACAATAAAAAATCAAGCTTTCCTCAAACGGAAAGCTTTTTTATTTAACAAAACTTTCGTTAAAAAGTATTGAAAAGTCGTTTTGGAAATCCGCCTTTTTAACCTAAATTTGCACCACAACAACAACTAAAATAAACACAATGATTCATTTCTTCGGAAACGAAAGCAATACCGTTTTTGCCGTCCAGATGCAAAGCGAACTTTCGGCGGAAAACACCTCAAAACTCAACTGGCTTTTTGGCAACGCAAATAAACTAGAAAAATCCGTCCTGACGGATTTTTTTGTTGGGCCACGTGCCGCAATGATTACGCCGTGGAGTACGAATGCAGTTGAAATCACACAAAACATGGGCATCGAAGGAATCATCCGTATTGAGGAATTTCATCAGGTTGCTTCCGATTTCACTGATTTCGATCCGATGCTTTCGCAGAAATATGCCCAGCTCGGCCAGGAAATCTATACGATCAATATCGCACCCGAAGCGATTCTCGAAATCGACGATGTTGCGGCCTACAATAAAAAAGAAGGTTTGTCCTTAAGCGATGAAGAAGTCGGTTACCTGAACAACCTTTCCGAAAAATTGGGCAGGAAATTGACCGATTCGGAAGTTTTCGGATTTTCACAGGTCAATTCGGAACATTGCCGGCACAAGATTTTCAATGGCACGTTTGTGATTGACGGTGAAGAAATGCCTTCTTCCTTATTCAAATTAATCAAGAAAACTGCTGCAGAAAACCCGAACGATATCATTTCTGCTTATAAAGATAACGTGGCTTTTGTCAAAGGTCCGCGCGTACAGCAATTTGCACCGAAGTCGGCCGACAAGCCTGACTTTTACGAAACCAAAGATTTTGATTCGGTGATTTCGCTTAAGGCGGAAACCCATAATTTCCCAACTACGGTTGAGCCTTTCAACGGCGCAGCTACCGGTTCGGGCGGCGAAATCCGCGACCGATTGGCTGGCGGACAAGGTTCGCTTCCTTTGGCCGGAACCGCAGTTTATATGACGGCTTATTCACGATTAGAAAAAGAAAGGACTTGGGAAAACGGCATGGACGAACGCAAATGGCTTTACCAAACACCAATCGATATTCTGATCAAGGCTTCAAACGGCGCTTCCGATTTCGGGAATAAATTCGGGCAGCCCTTGATTACAGGCTCCATTTTGACTTTCGAACACGACGAAAACAACCGCAAACTGGGTTATGATAAAGTGATTATGCAGGCGGGTGGAATCGGTTACGGAAAACTCGACCAATCCATCAAAAAGAAACCACAGGAAGGCGACAAAATCGTTATCCTTGGCGGAGAAAACTATCGAATCGGAATGGGCGGCGCTGCTGTTTCATCCGCAGATACAGGCGCTTTCAGTTCGGGAATCGAATTAAATGCGATCCAACGTTCGAATCCAGAAATGCAAAAACGCGCCGCAAATGCCATCCGCGGTTTTGTGGAAAGCGATAACAATACGATCATATCGATCCACGATCACGGCGCTGGCGGGCATCTGAATTGCCTGTCTGAACTTGTCGAGGAAACCGGCGGATTGATCGATCTTGACAAATTGCCTGTGGGCGACCCGACGCTTTCTGCAAAGGAAATCATCGGCAACGAATCGCAGGAACGAATGGGATTGGTGATTGGAAAAGAAAATGTCGACACTTTACAAAAAATCGCCGACCGCGAACGCTCCCCAATGTATCAGGTGGGCGACGTAACGGGCAATCACAGATTTACTTTCGAATCGAAAACCACGGGCGCAAAACCGATGGATTTTGCGTTGGAAGACATGTTCGGGAGTTCACCGAAAGTCGTGATGAACGATCAGTCAATCGACCGCGATTACTCCGAATTGCAATATTCCGAAAACAATATCAAACAATATCTGGACGCCGTTTTGCAGCTCGAAGCCGTGGCCTGTAAGGATTGGCTCACCAATAAAGTCGACCGTTGCGTGGGCGGAAAAGTCGCCAAACAGCAATGCGCCGGGCCTTTGCAATTGCCATTGAACAACGTCGGCGTTATGGCTTTGGATTATCTGGGAATTGAAGGCGTTGCGACGTCAATCGGACATTCGCCAATTGCGGCGTTAATCGATCCGGTTGCAGGCAGCAGGAATGCGATTGCTGAAGCGTTGTCGAATATCATTTGGGCGCCGCTTAAAGACGGCATCAAAGGGATTTCCTTATCTGCCAACTGGATGTGGCCGTGTAAAAATGAAGGCGAAGATGCGCGTTTGTACGAGGCCGTAAAAGGCTGTTCGGATTTCGCAATCGAATTGGGAATTAATATCCCGACGGGAAAAGATTCGCTTTCAATGAAACAGAAATATCCCGACGGAGATGTGATTGCGCCCGGAACCGTAATTATTTCTGCGGGAGCGAATTGCACCGACATCAAAAAAGTGGTCGAGCCGGTTTTGAAGAAAAATGGCGGCAACATTTATTACATCAACCTTTCGGGTGATGCGTTTCAATTGGGCGGATCATCATTTGCACAGACTTTGAATAAAATCGGGGACGAAGCGCCGACGGTTGTTGACGCAGCCAGTTTCAAAAAGGCTTTCAATGTCATCCAGGATTTAATCAAAGCGGGTAAAATTCAGGCCGGTCACGACATCGGAAGCGGCGGTTTGGTGACGACTTTATTGGAAATGTGCTTTGCGGATGTGGACCTCGGAGCCGATTTCGACCTGAGTGACCTTCACGAAAGTGATACCGTAAAACTGTTGTTTTCAGAAAATATCGGGATCATTTTCCAGGCGGATGCTGCCGTCGAAAATACTTTTAATGAAAATGGGATTGCGTTTTTCAACATTGGAAAAGCGACTGAAAGCAATACCGTAAACATTAAAAATGGCGCTTCTGCCCTAGCCTTCAATGTTTCCAAACTGAGAGATACATGGTACAAAACTTCATATTTGCTCGACCAGAAACAATCGGGAAAGCAAAAAGCAAAAGAGCGTTTCGACAACTACAAAAACCAACCGTTGCAGTACACTTTTCCATCACATTTTGACGGAAAGAAACCGAACATCGACCATTCCAAGCCAAAACCGAAAGCGGCAATCATCCGTGAAAAAGGAAGCAATTCGGAGCGCGAAATGGCCAACGCCATGTACCTCGCAGGTTTTGATGTAAAAGACGTGCACATGACCGATTTGATTTCTGGGCGCGAGACTTTGGAAGACATCCAGTTCATCGGCGCAGTCGGCGGATTTTCAAACTCTGATGTCCTGGGTTCGGCAAAAGGCTGGGCCGGCGCATTCCTGTACAATGAAAAAGCGAAAATGGCTTTGGAGAATTTCCTCAAAAGAGAAGACACTTTATCAGTCGGAATATGCAATGGCGCACAATTGTTCATGGAATTGGAAGTGATCAATCCCGAACATGAGAAACACGGAAAATTAAGGCATAACGATTCGCGCAAGCACGAAAGCGGGTTCACTTCTGTGAAAGTACAGGAAAACAATTCGGTGATGCTTTCGACTTTAGCCGGAACCACTTTGGGCGTCTGGATTTCGCATGGCGAAGGGAAATTCGATTTGCCTTACGAAGAAAACCGTTATGATATCGTGGCGAAATATGCTTACGAAGGTTATCCTGCCAATCCGAACGGCTCGCATTTCGATATCGCGATGATGGCTGATAAAACCGGAAGGCATTTGGTGACAATGCCGCATATCGAGCGCTCTACCTTCCAATGGAACTGGGCCAATTATCCTGACGGACGAAACGATGAAGTCGCGCCGTGGCTCGAAGCGTTTGTCAATGCGAGGAAATGGATTGAAAATAAATAATACATTTTTTAGTCACGAATTACACAAATTTTCACAAAGCCATTTCGTAAAAATTTGTGTAATTCGTGGCTAATTTTTTTAAATTATTTCTGCGCCTTTAGCTTATACTTTCTTTCTTTATATAAATACGAAGCGGCGGTGACATGCGCGAGCGCGTCTTTTGCCAGCTCCGGATCCAGTTTCACCGGAATCATAATCGTGTCGTTTTTCAGTTCAAATTGCAACGGATCTTTATTTGGCTGCATAATTACCACCTGATTCCCTACGCGGAAAGCGTTGTTGTCGTGGAATTGCATGATTGCGCGCCCGATTGTGGTTTCAGGTAATTTGAATAAATCGCGTCCCGGCATCGGCGTTTCAAGATTCATCCCGATCAAATTCAATAGTGTTGGCGGAATATCGATCTGGCTGCTGAGTTTGTCATACGCTTTCCCTTTCGGCACGCCCGGCCCGAGAATGAGCGCCGGAATGTGGAATTTGTTGATTGGAACCAGATTCTGTCCGTAAGTCCTGGTATTGTGATCGGCGATGACGATGAAAATCGTATTCTTGAAATAGGGTTCTTTCTTCGCCATTTCGAAGAATTTCCCAATCGAATAATCAGCGTATTTCATGGCATTGTTGACCGTCTGTTTGTTCTTGTCATACAATTGGATCCTGCCATCCGGGAATTCGAACGGCTCGTGATTTGAAGTCGAAAACATCAGCGAGAAAAACGGCTTGTCACCTTTCGATTTGAAATAGTCGTTCGCCTTTACCGCCAAATCTTCATCCGAGTAGCCCCAGGTTCCGTGGAAAGCCATTTTCTGTTTGTCGAAATCCGGTTCGTCTATGATATTTTCAAAGCCATTTCCGTTGAAAAACGACGCCATATTGTCGAAATTCGCCATACCGCCATAGATGAAACTCGTGTCGTAGCCTTTTTCCTTCAGCGCTTCCGCCAGGGTAAAAAATCCGGTTTGCGAATTGCTGAGCTTGACAACGCTTTCAGAAGGAGAAGGCAGAAAGCCGGTAATGACCGCTTCAATCCCGCGCACGCTGCGGGTTCCGGTGCAATAGAGGTTCGTAAAGAGCATTCCCTCTTTTGTGAGTTTGTCGAATTCGGGTGTGAGCGGTTTTCCGCCAAGGCTTCCGACATATTCCGCACCGAGGCTTTCCTGGAGAAATACAACCAGATTGTATGGCTTTTCACGCAGGCTGTCGGCTTTCTGGAGGTGCATCAGTGGGAAGTTCGGATCGGTAAAATCAGCTTCGGCGACATTCATATATTTCTTGACGCGATTGATGGCCTGTGCGTTGTCCATTTTTCCGTACATTTTTGCGGCGTTGCCTTCGTTCTTCATCGAATAGATCGCAAATCCGACCGTATAAAGCGAATTCAATCCCAATGAATTGGTAAGCTGGTCTGTCGAAAAAACAGCGTTGCTGGCGTTGATCGGGCGCTTGGAAGTCAGGCTCGACCTTGCCCCGAAGAAAAGCAGGAACATAACCGGCAGGAACAAAATCAGTTTGATTTTATAGGCGGCAGGCCTTGGATAGAACAATTTCGACGCTTTCTTAAACATGAACCACAACACCAGCGAAAGTACGATTACCGTTATGATGATCGAGCCGAGGTAACTTTTGAGCAATGTCCCAATGACCTCTTTCGGGTAGATCAGGTAATCGACGAATAATTTGTTCGGACGCGTGTCGTATTCGTTGATGAAATCGCGCGTCGCCAATTCCATGAACAAAAACAGGAACAGGAAAAAGATGAAATAGCAACTGAAGAATCGCTTTATTTTATGTAGTACCTTTTCGGGCAATAAGCAAATCAATAAAGCCGGCAGCATCGCGATATAAGACATGATAATCAAATCCATGCGGAGTCCGATTGGGAAGATCATCCAGAAATCTTCGGTCTGCACGACCCTTTCCCGGAACATCAAAAACAGGAAAATCCGGCTTAAGGTTGTGATTAATAAACCGATAAGGAAAAAATTGAGGATGGGTTTGAGAAATGTAAGCTTTTTCATAGATGGATTTTCGTCGGATAGTCACTTCAAATATAAAGAACAATAAAATACCGCAAATCATTTTTTTATGGAATTGGGAAAATTTAAGCACATATTAAGTGTAATTTTTACTAATTTGCATTCAAAATAAATACCTCTCAAAATGGCCGAGATTACACGCCTGTTCGATTTCCCTTACCATCAGCAGCAAAATCATAACATTCCGGATTCACTCGTGACCAAATACAACGGACAATGGATAAAGACTTCCACCGACGAATATCTCGCTAAAGCCAATGCGATTTCGAGGGCGTTGCTTCGGATGAACATCCGGAAAGACGACAAGATCGCCATTATTTCCTCAAACAACCGCACGGAGTGGAACATCATGGATATCGGCATCCTGCAGACAGGCGCCCAAAATGTTCCCGTTTACCCAACGATTTCCGAAGACGATTACGAATACATCCTAAACCATTGCGGCGCGATCTATTGCTTTGTTTCGGATGCGGAAGTATTGAAGAAAGTTGAACTGATCCGGAAAAATGTCACAAATCTTAAAGAAGTCTATTCGTTTGACGAAATTCCGGGCTGCAAAAATTGGAATGAAGTGCTCGACCTCGGCAAAGACGAGAGCAACCAAAGTGAAGTTGAAGCCCGAAAAGACGCCATAAAAACTGAAGATCTGGCAACAATAATCTATACATCCGGAACAACGGGAAGACCGAAAGGTGTTATGCTTTCGCACCAGAATATCGTTTCCAATGTTTTGGGAAGCGAGAAAAGGATTCCGTTTAACGCCGGAAAAACAAGGGCGATGAGCTTTTTGCCGATCTGCCATATTTTTGAACGCATGGTTTTGTACCTGTACCAATATTACGGCGTAGCGATTTATTTTGCCGAATCGATCGATAAGTTAAGTGACAATTTAAAGGAAGTGCATCCGAATGTGATTACGGCCGTACCGCGATTGCTCGAAAAAGTCTATGATAAGATTTACGCTACCGGAAACGCGCTGACCGGAATCAAAAGGAAATTATTTTTCTGGGCGATCGACCTCGGATTGCGCTATGAGCCTTACGGCGGGAATGGTCTTTGGTACGAATTCGAATTGTCGATTGCAAGGAAACTGATTTTCAGCAAATGGAAAGAAGGCCTCGGCGGCGAACTGAACCTTATGGTTTCGGGGAGTGCGGCTCTGCAGCCAAGGCTCGCCAGGATATTCGCTGCGGCGGAAATTCCGGTTGTGGAAGGTTACGGACTTACGGAAACTTCACCCGTAATTGCCGTTAACGACATGAGAAACCACGGTTTTAAAGTAGGAACCGTCGGCAAAGTGATTGAGAATGTGGAAGTCAGGATTGCCTCCGACGGCGAAATCCTTGTCAAAGGCCCAAACGTTATGATGGGCTATTACAACGATCCTGAAAAGACAGCCGAAGCTATGCAGGGTGGCTATTTTCATACGGGCGACATCGGTGAAATCGACAGCGAGGGTTTTCTTAAAATCACCGACCGGAAGAAAGAAATGTTCAAGACATCGGGCGGAAAATACATCGCGCCGCAATTGATTGAAAATGCCATGAAGCAATCGCGTTTCATCGAACAGATCATGGTCATCGGCGATGGCGAAAAAATGCCGGCGGCTTTCATACAGCCTAATTTTGATTTTGTGAAAGAATGGGCAAAGCTGCACCATGTGGAAATCGGCACAGACAATCAAACGATCGTCAAAAATCCGGAACTTATAGCGCGTATCAATGAGGAAGTCGAAAAGATCAACGAGAAATTCGGGAACTGGGAAAAAATCAAAAAGTTTGAGCTAACCCCTGAAGTTTGGTCGATCGCTGGCGGCGAATTAACACCAACGCTCAAGCTCAAACGCAAACAGGTGCTCGAAAAATACCAAACACTTTATAAACAAATTTACGACCCGGCTGGCTGAGATAAGACGTTTTGAGACATTCTTAAATGTTTATAATTGGTTTAACAGTTGTTAAATAGCTGTTTGCAAATTGAATAAATTTACTTAAACCAATTAAAATCAAAACATTATGAATGCAAAGAATTTTCTACTATCGGGAATTGCAGGCGGAATTACAGATTTTTTATTAGGCTGGTTATTGTATGGAATGCTTTTCCGTGATTATTTTGCCGGTCCGGAGCCAAATATGGTTTACATCTTTTTAGGCTGTATGACTTTCGGGATGATTGTTTCTTATACGATTGTCAGATGGGCCGATCTGAAAACTTTTGCCGCAGGTTTGAAAGCCGGTGCCGCTATCGGTTTCCTCTACGGATTGGCCGACAACTTCTTTACATCTTCAGGCACTACCACCGTAAATTATGAAAAATTCGCGGTCGATGTAGTGATTATGCTTATTATGGGAGCGGGCGTCGGTGCAGTAGTTGCACTTGTAAATGGCGCACTCTCGAAAACCGCAGCATAAGCATAAAAAATATCTTTTGAAACTCCTCCAGATCGGGGGAGTTTTTTTGTCTCTCAACTTTAACGTAAAAATAATAATTATTTATTATGCATGCATAGTATTTTTGCTTATATTTGAATTTGATTGCGTAAATTATCAGCAACAAAAGATAAGCAATGAAAGAAAAAACAATAGACTATATCCTTCGCGCAACCTGGCAGGCCGTTTCCAGGATGTACAATGAAGAAGCCTCCAAATATGGTGCGACCATGGCAACCGGTTTCGCGTTGCTTAGCATCGACAAGGAAAAAGGGACACCTTCTACGGCGCTCGGGCCAAAAATGGGGATGGAAGCGACGAGTTTAACCAGGACACTCAAATCCATGGAGGAAAAAGGGCTCATTATCCGAAAGAAAAACCCCGAAGACGGCCGTGGCGTATTGATTTACCTGACAGAATTTGGAAAGGAAAAACGGGAACTATCCCGCACAAACGTCCTCAGGTTCAACGAAAAAGTCAGGCAGAACGTCACCGAAGAGCAACTCCGAAATTTTATGGAAGTCGCCGAAGTCATCAACGAACTGATCCTGGATAAAAACATATTCAACCCAACCGAAAAAACAAGTTAATGAAATCGCCACTTACACCCGTTTTTGAAAAAAACAACCGATAAATAAAAAGGCGATACCATAAATGCCCGCTAAAAAATAAATTTACATTTATGAAAAGAGTTATTAAAAAAGTCGCCGTGGTCGGATCCGGAATTATGGGTTCGGGAATCGCGTGCCATTTTGCCAACATCGGCGTTGAAGTCCTGCTTTTGGACATTGTGCCGAGAGAATTGAATGAAATTGAAACCAAAAAGGGACTGACTTTAGAAAGCAAAATCGTTCGCAACAGGATTGTCAACGAACATCTGGCCAACGCTTTAAAATCAAAGCCTTCGCCTATTTACCACCTAAAATTCGCCAGCCGGATTACAACCGGAAATACGACTGATGATTTAGCGAAAATCGCCGACGCCGACTGGATTATCGAAGTCGTCATTGAAAGGTTGGATATCAAGAAATCTGTTTTTGAGCAGATTGAAAAATACAGGAAACCCGGAACGTTGATCACTTCAAACACTTCCGGAATCCCAATCCATTTTATGAGCGAAGGCCGAAGCGAAGATTTCCAGCAGCATTTCTGCGGAACGCATTTCTTCAACCCTGCGCGCTATCTCAAATTATTCGAAATCATTCCGGGTCCGAAAACATCTACAGAAGTATTGGGTTTCTTAGCCAATTACGGCGAACAATTCCTCGGAAAAACCTCGGTCGTGGCCAAAGATACGCCCGCATTTATCGGGAACAGGATCGGAATCTTCGGAATACAAAGCCTTTTCCACCTTGTTAAGGAAATGGACCTGACGATTGAAGAAGTCGATAAATTGACCGGACCCGTAATCGGAAGGCCGAAATCTGCAACTTTCAGGACGGTTGACGTCGTTGGTTTAGACACATTGGTCCACGTGGCCAACGGTTTGTACGAAGGCGTTCCGAATGATGAAGCGCATGACTTGTTCAAATTGCCCGATTTCATCACGAAAATGATTGAAAACAAATGGCTCGGTTCCAAAACCGGACAGGGATTTTATAAAAAAGTCGACAAGGATATCTTGTCATTGGACTTGAATACGATGGAATATCGTGCAGCGAAAAAGGCCAGCTTCGCGACTTTAGAACTTACCAAAACTATAGACAAACCGATTGATCGCTTCAAAGTCCTGATTAAAGGAACCGATAAAGCCGGAGAATTTTATCGCAAGAGTTTCGGTGCGATGTTCGCCTACGTTTCCAACCGCGTTCCTGAAATCACCGACAACCTTTATAAAATTGACGATGCCATGAAAGCAGGTTTCGGTTGGGAAAACGGCCCGTTCGAAATCTGGGATGCCGTTGGTGTCGAAAAAGGAATCGAACTGCTCAAAGCCGAAGGATTGACCCAGGCCAAATGGGTAGACGACATGCTCGCTTCAGGAAACAAAACATTTTATACCATAAAAGAAGGGGCGACTTATTATTATGACCTCGCTTCCAAATCGCAGAAAAAAGTTCCGGGACAGGATGCGTTTATCATCTTAAACAACATTCGCGAAACAAAAAAAATCTGGAGCAATTCGGGTGCAATCATTCAGGATTTGGGTGACGGAATTATCAACCTGGAATTCCAGTCCAAAATGAACACGATTGGCGGCGACGTTTTACAGGGCATCAACAAAGCGATAGACCTGGCGGAAAAAGAATATTCTGGTTTGGTTATCGGAAACCAAGCGGCCAATTTCACTGTCGGCGCCAACATCGGGATGATTTTCATGATGGCGGTCGAACAGGAATATGAGGAACTCAATATGGCGATCAAATTGTTCCAGGACACGATGATGCGCGTGCGTTATTCCTCGATTCCGGTAATCGTTGCGCCACACGGAATGACTTTGGGCGGCGGCTGCGAAATGAGCATGCATGCGGATAAAGTAGTTGCGGCTGCGGAAACGTATATTGGTTTGGTCGAATTTGGCGTGGGCGTCATTCCTGGCGGCGGCGGTTCTAAAGAAATGGCGTTGCGCGCTTCGGACCTGTTTCATAAAAACGATGTCGAATTGAATGTCCTGCAGGAATATTTCCTGACTATTGCAATGGCTAAAGTGTCGACTTCCGCCTATGAAGCTTTCGATACCGGCGTTTTGCAGCACGGAAAGGACATTGTCGTTGTCAACAAAGACCGACAGATTGCCGAAGCGAAAAAACATGCGATTCTCATGGCAGAAGCCGGATATACCCAGCCCATCAAACGAAAAGATGTGAAAGTTCTCGGAAAACAGGCACTCGGAATGTTCCTCGTTGGGACCGACCAGATGGAAGCCGGAAACTATATTTCCGACCACGATAAAAAAATCGCCAACAAACTCGCTTATGTTATGGCCGGTGGCGACTTGTCCGAACCCAATTATGTCTCGGAACAATACCTGCTCGATCTCGAACGCGAAGCCTTTTTATCGCTTTGTACGGAAAGAAAAACCCTGGAACGTATCCAGTTTATGTTGACCAAAGGCAAACCATTAAGAAATTAAACCAAGAAGAAAGAAGCAAGAACAAGAAATTCGCATCGAAAAATCTTGATTCTTTACTCTTGACTCTTTTATCTCAAACAAAATGAAAACAGCATATATAGTAAAGGCTTATCGTACAGCCGTAGGAAAAGCACCAAAAGGCGTTTTCAGGTTCAAAAGACCTGACGAACTCGCAGCAGAAACCATCCAGTACATGATGAACGAGCTACCGGATTTCGACAAGAAAAGGATTGATGACGTCATGGTTGGAAACGCGATGCCGGAAGCCGAACAAGGGCTGAACGTCGCGCGGTTGATTTCCCTGATGGGATTGAATATCGTAGATGTCCCAGGCGTAACGGTAAATCGTTATTGCGCATCGGGGCTAGAAACCATCGGATTGGCAACTGCAAGGATCCAGGCCGGAATGGCCGATTGCATCATCGCAGGCGGTGCCGAAAGTATGAGTTTTATCCCAATGGGCGGTTTTAAACCAACACCCGATTATGCTTTGGCCAAAAACGGGCACGAAGATTATTACTGGAACATGGGTCTCACAGCCGAAGCCGTGGCAAAACAATACAACGTTTCCAGGGAAGACCAGGATCAATTTGCTTTGAACTCGCACCTGAAAGCCTTAAAAGCGCAGGCCGAAGGAAAATTCGATAAACAAATCGTCCCAATTACGATCGAGCAGACATTTGTCAATGAGAATGGCAAGAAAGAAACCAAATCTTATGTAGTAAACAAAGACGAAGGCCCAAGAGCAGATACCAATCTCGAAGTATTGTCTAAACTCAAACCGGTTTTTGCCGCAGACGGAAGCGTAACTGCGGGAAGTTCCTCTCAAATGAGCGACGGTGCCGCATTCGTACTCGTGATGAGCGAAGAAATGGTGAAAGAACTGAACCTCACTCCTATCGCGCGTCTCGTGAATTTTGCCGCCTCAGGTGTTGAACCGAGAATCATGGGAATCGGCCCCGTGAAGGCCATTCCTAAAGTATTGAAACAGGCCGGAATGTCGCTCAACGACATCGAATTGTTCGAACTCAACGAAGCTTTTGCCTCACAATCCTTGGCGGTGATCCGTGAATTGGGATTGAATCCGGATATCGTAAACGTAAATGGCGGCGCAATCGCACTCGGACATCCATTGGGCTGTACCGGAGCGAAATTGTCTGTGCAATTATTCGATGAAATGAAACGCCGGAAAAACAAATACGGAATCGTCACGATGTGTGTCGGAACCGGACAAGGTTGCGCGGGAATTTATGAGTTGCTGTAAGAAGAAAAAAGAGACAAGAAGTAAGAATAAAGAAATAGTGTTAGATGAAAAATTATAAGCCAAAAAGAAAAACAGTATGCGCCACAACTTTAAAAATCTTAAGATTTGGATATTATCCATGGAAATAACAGCAGATATCCATAAACTATGTTTGACTTTTCCAAAATATGAAATGTATGGATTGATGAGCCAGATGAATCGCTGCTCTGTTTCAATGCCTTCAAATATTGCTGAAGGCTCAAATAGTGGCAGCAGGCATTTCAAATACTATCTCAACATAAGTTTGGGATCGTCATTTGAATTACAGACACAGCTTCTTATAGCTTTTCAAAACAAATATTTATCAGAAGAACAAACTATAGAAACAGAAAATAAAATTATCGAATTCCAAAAGATGACAACAGGTTTTCTCAACAGATTGGACGAAAGTCTTGACTCTTGATTCTTGCATCTTTATTAATCTAAAAAAATTATGGCAGCAGAAACAATTAAAAAAGACGTAACCAGAGGCGGACAATTCCTCGTCAAAGAAACCAAGTGCGAGGATGTTTTCACACCCGAAGATTTCTCCGAAGAACAAAAAATGATGCGTGATTCCGTTAAGGAATTTGTCGATAAAGAAATCTGGCCAAACAAAAACCGCTTCGAAAGCAAAGATTACGCCTTTACGGAAGAATGCATGCGCAAAGCCGGCGAAATGGGGTTCCTGAGCGTTGCCGTTCCGGAAGCTTACGGCGGAATGGGAATGGGATTCGTCGATACCGTTTTGGTCTGCGATTACATTTCGGGTGCGACTGGCTCGTTCTCTACCGCTTTTGGTGCACACACCGGAATCGGGACGATGCCAATCACTCTGTATGGAACTGAAGAACAAAAGCAAAAATATGTTCCGAAACTCGCTTCGGGCGAATGGTTTGGCGCATATTGCTTAACAGAACCGGGCGCTGGATCGGACGCCAATTCGGGGAAAACCAAAGCGGTTTTATCTGAAGACTCTAACTATTATTCGATCACCGGACAGAAGATGTGGATTTCGAATGCAGGATTTTGCAGCGTATTCATTGTTTTCGCCAGAATCGGCGACGATAAGAATATTACCGGTTTTATAGTCGAAAATGATCCTGCAAATGGCATTTCGATGAATGAAGAAGAGCACAAACTCGGCATCCGCGCTTCCTCTACAAGGCAAGTTTTCTTTAATGAAACAAAAGTTCCCGTTGAAAACATGCTTTCGGAAAGAGGAAACGGTTTTAAGATTGCGATGAATGCGCTAAATGTCGGCCGGATCAAATTGGCTGCAGCCTGCCTTGACGCACAAAGGCGCGTGACTTCCGGAGCCGTAAAATATGCCAATGAAAGAATCCAGTTCAATACCCCGATTTCCCAATTCGGAGCCATCCGGTACAAATTAGCGGAAATGGCGACGAGTTGTTACGCCGGGGAAAGTGCTTCTTACCGCGCAGCAAAAGACATTCAGGACAGGATCCAGGCACGTGAAGCGGCTGGCGCATCGCATCAGGAAGCGGAATTGAAAGGTGTGGAAGAATACGCGATCGAATGTTCTATCTTAAAAGTCGCGGTTTCTGAAGATGTACAGAATTGTGCCGACGAAGGCATCCAGATTTTTGGCGGAATGGGATTTTCAGAAGACACGCCGATGGAAAGTGCGTGGCGCGATGCCCGTATTTCAAGGATTTACGAAGGTACGAATGAAATCAACCGCATGCTTTCGGTCGGAATGCTGATTAAGAAGGCGATGAAAGGCCACGTGGATTTACTCGGTCCTGCGACAAAGGTTCAGGAGGAATTGATGGGAATTCCAGATTTCAACACGCCCGATTATTCCGAATTGTTCGCTGAGGAAAAAGAGCTCGTCGGCAAATTAAAGAAAGCCTTTTTGATGGTTGCAGGCGGCGCGGTTCAAAAATACGGACCTGATTTAGACGGCCACCAGCAATTATTAATGGCCGCAGCCGATATGCTCATTGAAATTTATATGGCGGAATCGACCATTTTGCGTACCGAAAAACTCGCCAGATCAGTGGGAGAAGACAAAGTTCAGGAGCAAATCGCCATGGCAAAATTATACCTGTACAAAGCCGTAGATGTTATTACACAAAAAGGAAAAGAAAGCATCATTTCTTTCGCAGAGGGCGATGAGCAGCGTATGATGCTGATGGGATTGCGAAGATTTACAAAATATACCAATATGCCGAATATTGTAGGCCTGCGCGAATTGATCACTTCAAAACTCGTAGCCGAAAACGAATATTGCTTTTAGCAGAAAGACAGTTATTAGTTAAGTTGAAAAAGCCGCATCGCCCTTAAAAGGCTTTGCGGTTTTTTGTTTGTATTTATTTCTTCGTAAAACGCATCAGGTCAAAATCTTTCGTGGTCAGGTGAAGGGTTTTGCCTTTGTCTGTAATAGACCAGGTTTCGACCTTATTCAGGTTCTCAGTGAATATTTTTTCCCCGTCACCTTCGCAGAACATTTTGGTCATGCCAAGCTGGTCGAACTGGATTTTATGGGCATCGACACTTTTCAAGCTTCCGAAAAAACTATTGCAGCCTGTATTGCCATTGACTTTATTTTCAGTCGTGTTGAAAGTAATGGCCGGTTTTTTATTCGGATACAGATCTTTCGCCTCGAGCCGCGTTAACCCGATATAGTTGAGTTCCCAGGTTCCGTTGAGCGATTGCGGATTGGCTTCTGTAGGTATAGAACTGTTGCACGAAGCCAAAATCCCACCCAGAAAAACAGTTGCAAAAAATACTTTTTTCATAATTGTACATGCTTTGATTATTCCCTAAAGTTAAGAAATTTAATTTCTACCTATTGCCAATTCTACAGCAATTGCTATTTTTATTGCAAAAATAAAGCAAGATGAAAATATTAGGAATTGGTTCAAGGATACAGCATCCTGAATTCGGAAAAGGCGTCGTGACCAACGTTTCCACGAAAGAATATTGGGTGACATTTATAGAAAACGGATTGGAAACGATTGCGCTCAACGATGCGTTTGAAGTGATCGAAGCGGCAGAGAATGAAGTCGACACCGTCAGTTTTTACGATGTCGAGAAAAGTCTCAAAAATATCCTGCAAAAATGGTCGGATATTTCGCCCGTTGTCCCGATTGCCGACAAATGGAAAGGCGGAAAATTAATTATGGACCCCGGACAGGCTGGCGTTGCAGGGAAAGAAGTCCCGATCGACGCTTTCTTTCACAAGATTGTGATGGTGCGTGACCGCGTGCGGGTGATGGAACAAAAAATCAATGCGAGTAATCTGGAAGAAAGTGAAAAGATTGAGATGCAGCAATACATTACGCGGATTTACGGAAGTTTGACTACGTTTAACGTATTGTTCAAATCAAACTCAGATTATTTTGTAGGAGAGAAAACAAAATAGATTACTGAATCTTTTTAAATAAAAACGGCCGCCTGTTCGAATAGCGGCCGTTCTTTTTGGCAATATCAAATTTATTCTGACTTATAACAATTATAACCCCATATTTGAATTCGTCGTTTGAATAAATTGAAGAGATATTGCGAACCAAACAAACATTATCTTAAAATCTTACAACGGCTTTCTACCCTGTATGATCCTTAGTATTACTGCGATGATGGCAATCACAAGGAGTATGTGAATCAGCCCGCCTGTAGCGTAACCACCCAAAAACCCGATTGCCCAAATGATAACTAAAATTACTGCGATTGTATAAAGTAAATTTCCCATAGTTTCTATTCTTTAATTGTGTGTTTTGTTATTGGTTTAGCAAAGTTGCCGATTCGAGCACAACAAAATGTTATATAATATTTCAGAAATGTTACAGAATTTGTGAGCGGCAGGAATTTCAGCGTTTCCGGGTGACCGTTGTCGTAACATTTCCATAATTTGAATGTGTGTTTTATATAATTTCAATGCCGGTTGAATTTTAAGGCAATTTTAAAATTTCGGGTCTGCAATTTTTCTACCTTTGAGTGAAATCACATACAATTCAACTATCATGAAAAAAGTAACTATCCTTCTCGTCTTAGCAATAGCTGTATTTATCGGATGCAAAACGAACAGTACCAAAACCAAGTCCGAAGAGAAAAAAATCACCATAAAACTCGAACCGAAAAGCGGCAGTAAAGTCACCGGAACTGCCGAATTTGTTGAAAAAGACGGTATGGTTGTGTTTACGGCCAAATTATCCGGACTCGAGCCTGGCGTTCACGCAATCCATATCCATGAAAAAGCCGATTGCTCAGCCGAAGACGCTTCTTCTGCTGGCGGCCATTGGAATCCGACATTTAAGAAACATGGCAAATGGGGCGATGCAGAACACCATAAAGGCGATATCGGCAATTTCCCTGCAGCCGTTGACGGAACCGGGATGATTACAATGTCCACCGACGAATGGTGTATCGGATGTGCCGATAAAACAAAGGACATTCTGGGTAAAGGCCTTATCGTTCATGAGAAAGCCGACGATTATGTCACGCAGCCAACAGGAAATGCGGGCGGAAGGGTGGCCTGTTCCGCTATCATTAAATAATATTATCTTCCCGTAAACTTTAATATAAAATCATTTTCAAATTCTGAAAAAAGCCTAGCTTTACGGTTTAAATCTGAATAATGATCAACCCTTCGGCAAATGGCTGGATCGATAAATTTTTCTTTGAGCAGCAACCTGCCCAGATTATCGATGATGCAGATCAGTTTTACAGGAAAGTACGTGACACGGGGTTTATTTACGGCCATATCATCGGTTTTGATACGAAAGTCAATATCGATTCGTCGCGATGGCTTCGGGACGAGATTTCAAAAGCGGCCTTACTCAATATTCTGTATCAGGTTTTTTGCCTGACGTGGAAAGACAGCGACCCGCAGGAATTTATAGCAAAAACCGTCTCGTTTTACCACACCATGAATCCGCAGGGCTTTAACCTTTTCCGCAAAGTGATGCCCGGAAATTCGCCGGCGTTGACCCTGGAACGAATCATTGACGACCGCGTACAGACCAACGACAATATCATCAGCAAAAATTTTTCGCATATTGTTACCAATGCGCTTCTTTTTGTAGATGTACTGGCATTTCAGCATTATTTATCAGAAGGCGAAATTCCCGAAAAATACCTCAAGAAAATCGAAGAAACCATTGTAAGCATCGTTACGCTTGCGCTGAAGACCAAAACTAACAAGTCACAGCATGATAATTTGCTGATTAAACTTTTTGATGCCTCGGTGCGCTACAGCAAATTCTCAAAAGTGAATACCCAAAACCTCGAAGCGCTGCAGTTGGATTACTTTTCAAATGTCCTGGAAAAATATTACCTGATTGATATTGCCGGCCTTTCTTTATGGAGCGATGGCATTGTTGAAAAAGACGAAGCGTATTTCCTGCACACGCTTGCCGGAATCATGGATATTCCGGACGGATTTGTCTCTGAAAGCATGGCTTCCACAAACGCGTTTATCACAACGTACAAAAAGGAAATCCCTTATTTCAATTATTCCAATCCGGTGAAGCATTTCTACGACCAGACGACACAACTTGTGGTCACGCTGATCAGTCGCAATAAAAAAAGGCTTATCAAGGAAATCTCTGAAAGCAAGGAACTGATGGTGCTCCTCGCCCATTCCACACAAAGGGATCTGGATAAGGCCGAAAAGAAAAAAGTCAAGAAGCAATTGCTCGATATCTGTAAAAGCATCCCTTCGCTCACCATTTTCCTGATTCCCGGAGGAAGTCTGTTATTGCCAATCCTGATCAAATTCATCCCGCAGATGCTGCCGTCATCGTTCAATGAAAATCTCGAAGACGAATAAAAAAAGCCGCCCGAAAGCGACTTTTATTTTTAGAAACGCAGTTGGTCTACCTGGTTCAAATCCTTATCGGAACTGAGGTTGACATTCAGGTCGGTGACAAATCCCGAATTGAGTCCGTAAACCCAACCATGCAGCGTCAATTCCTGCCCGCTGTTCCAGGCCGATTGTACGATGGAAGTCTTCGCCAGGTCAAAAACCTGCTCTTTCACATTGATTTCCACAAAAGCATTGAACCGGTCGGCTTCATTGACAATCGAATCGAGGTAATGGTGATGTAAACGGTAAATGTCCTTAATGTGGCGGATCCAGTTGTCAATAATCCCGATCGATTGGTTGCCCATCGCCGCTTTCACACCGCCGCAGCCATAATGTCCGCACACAATTACGTGTTTCACTTTAAGCACGTTGACTGCGTAATCAAGTACGCTGAGCATGTTCATATCCGAATGGATCACCATATTGGCGATATTCCGGTGCACGAATACTTCGCCCGGTTTGGCGCCGATAATCTCATTGGCCGGTACGCGGCTATCGGAGCAGCCGATCCACAATAATGGCGGCGTCTGGCCTTTGGCTAAATCTGCAAAATAGTTCGGGTCTTTGGCTAAAGTCGCTTCAACCCATTCTTTGTTGTTGTCTAATATTTTCTTATAAAAATCGCTCATTGCTTGGTTTTATTAGTGTTATTCAAAAACATTAAACCTATTTCCCCTGCGGGAATAACGGTCATAAAAATAGGTAAATTCCGTTTCAGGTTTGCTGCTTTTATAGTTTTTTTAATCATTAAAATCGGTACTGATCACTTCTCTTTTTATAGTTGCCCTTTTCTGAATGTCGTAATAATGTTCGAAAGTGACTTTGTTTGGTGTTTCCTCACTGTTTTCCAATTGGTAGGCTTTCTTAAATCCTTTGAGTTTCACTTTGATATTTTCGTCTTCGGCCCGTGTAGCCTTAAATTCACGTATCAGATCCAAAATATCATGCGCGATATAAACCGTATCGTGTGCGTTGATGATCACTTTTGAATTTTCCGGAATTTCACTTAAAGTGGATTTGATCGCCGCCTTGTTCAGGAACGAAACTTCCTGCGCCAGATCGATGTGGATCACGTCTCCGTCTTCATACTGCTCTTTCCTGAAATTATAGGCGCGTTTGAGATTGCCTTTCAGAACGAAAACGATGCTGATGATGATTCCAAGTGCCACGCCTTTGAGCAAATCGGTAAAAACGACGGCAACAAGTGTCGCAATGAATGGAACAAACTGGTATTTCCCTTTCTGCCAAAAATGTTTTACCGTAGATGGTTTGGCCAGTTTATAACCCACCAACAGCAGGATTGCTGCCAGTGTTGCCAGCGGAATTTTATTCAAAACCATCGGAATCACAATTACACTCAGCAACAATAAAACACCGTGGATGATTGCCGACATTTTCGATTTGGCCCCGGCATTGTTATTTGCCGACGTTCGCACAACCACCGAAGTCATTGGCAAACCTCCAAAGAGTGCACTGACGATATTCCCGATTCCCTGCGCTTTCAATTCGACGTTTGTATCGGTATACCGTTTCTGTTTGTCCATCCGGTCGGCTGCTTCGATGCAAAGCAAGGTTTCGATAGAAGCCACAATGGCAATCGTCGCGCCCAATATCCATACTTTTGGATTGTATAATCCCATCAGATCCGGGGCGACCAAGATCGCTTTGAATTCATCAAAACTTGTTGGTATCGGAAGTGAAACCAAATGCTGCGCTTTGATGGCCAGCGAACTTCCCGAAAGGATAAAAATCTCATTCAAAACCACACCGGTTACAACTGCAATCAAAGCCCCGGGCACGAGTTTGAGTTTCTTCAGAAAAGGAACTTTATCCCAGGCAATCAGTATCGCCAGTGAAAGCAGCGTAATGACAATCGAGCCCAACTGCACATAATTCAATGCGCCCAAAAGCGTCGAGATCGTATTGCTGCCGTCCATTTCCATAAAGGATTGGTCGCCTTCAAAATTGCTGTCAAAACCCACGGCGTGCGGTAGCTGCTTGAGGATTATGATGATTCCGATTCCGGCAAGCATGCCTTCGATTACATTCGTCGGGAAATAATTCGAGATACTTCCGGCTTTTATAAAACCGAGCGCCAGTTGGATACATCCGGCAATGAGAACCGCCGTCAGCACGAGATTAAATGCCCCAAGATCGGTTACCGCAGTCAATATAATGGCTGTTAAACCCGCTGCCGGACCGGAGACACTCAAATGGGATTTGCTTAACCATCCAACGACGATCCCGCCGACAATACCCGAGATGATTCCTGAAAATAACGGTGCGCCCGAAGCCATCGCAATGCCCAAACATAATGGAAGCGCCACCAGAAAAACCACTAAACCGGACGCGAAATCCGACTTAAGGTTTGCAAAAAGATTGATTTTTTTTGTCATGATACCTTACTAAAAATTGAATACAAAGAATTTTGCCGCACATTAAAAATGAAGGCATTGGCTTTAATGATAAAACCGGAAATTGTATTAAACCTGTTCGGGTGGTGGAATGAAAATCGTGGCAGTGATCTTGTCGTGCTTCAGATTGTTTTCGGATAAGATCAGTGATGAAGTAAATCGGGAGAGGTTGATAAATTCAAAATTCGTTTCAAACTTGTATTCGGCTTTCACTTCCTTATGCGCCAGTTCTTCTTCCGACATGCTGTAAAAGTAAGAAGTATCGCAGCTCTTCTTGATGACGCTGACAATTGTTGGCGTAGCAAGAAAACCGATAAATAAGAATAATACTATCTTTACTGCGAATTTCATGGTGCCAAAAATAGGCGGAAAAGTCACAACGAAAAAGTGCGAAGGATAAATTTAATTAAACATTAACACAAAAAAAGCCGAAATCGTTTTCGGTGATTTCGGCTTTTCGGGGCAAATAAGACGCCCAATTTTACCAAAACTTTATAGCGATTACAATAATTAAAACCTATTGTTTTCTTAAATTCGCATAAAATTTCATATAATGACAATCACCCAACTCCAATACGTCCTCGCGGTTGCCGAGCACAAGAACTTTACACTCGCCGCTGAAAAATGTTTCGTGACCCAGCCTACGCTGAGCATGCAAATCCAAAAAATCGAGGAAGAGCTCAGCATATTGATTTTCGACAGAAGCAAAAAGCCGATCGCCTTAACTGAAATTGGTCAGAAAATCGTCAACCAGGCCAAAAACATCGTCAATGAAGCCGATCGGATCAAGGATATTGTCGAGCAGCAGAAAGGGTTTATCGGTGGCGAATTCCGTTTGGGAATCATTCCGACCATCATGCCGACACTGCTCCCGATGTTCCTCAACAATTTCATCAAAAAATATCCGAAACTCAAACTGATCATCGAGGAACTCAACACCGATGAAATTATCACGCGTCTCAAGAACGGCCATCTCGACGCCGCAATCGCCGCTACGCCATTGATGGAAGAAAAAATCAAGGAAGTCGTTTTGTATTTCGAGCCATTCGTAGCGTATATTCCGGAAGGCCATCAGGCTTTCCAGAAAACGGAAATCGAAGTCGACGACCTGAATCTCGACGAAATCCTGCTTTTACAGGATGGACATTGCTTTCGCGACGGCATATTAAACCTGTGTAAAAATGTAAGTAAAAACGAAACCAACCATTTCCGGATTGAAAGCGGCAGTTTTGAAACGCTGATAAAATTAGCGGATGAAGGTTTGGGAACCACTTTGCTTCCGTATTTGCATACGCTGGAACTCAAAGAGAAAGATAAATTGAAGCTGCGCCATTTTAAAGAGCCGAAACCCGCGCGTGAAGTGAGCCTGATCTTCCCAAAAACAGAATTGAAAATCCACATTATCGACGCCTTACGCGCCACAATCGCCGGAGTTGTCAAAGGCGCGATCGTTTTTCAGAATGTTGAGATTATCAGCCCGTTGCAAAAAAAATAAAGGAGCCAACGCTCCTTTATTGTTCATCAGCCAACAATGGTGATGTAAGGTCTTAATTCAGGCTTCTCATTCGTAAAATTCATAAGCCATTTTTTGAGTTGTTCCAGTTCATAAGGCAACAAGTTCTTGATTGCCTTCCTGAGCTCTTTGCAGAAAAGAATAGGATCAAAGCTTACTCTTTCCAACACCGATTTTGTGTAATCATAAATCATTCTGGGCATAGTGTTAAGATTTAGGGGTTATCTTATTGTAAGAACGTTTGGTAAATGTATATTAAAAAAATGTTTTCACAAACAAAAAAATCAAAAAATCATCGATAAAGTGCAATTATATTCGTTAATCAGCGTTAATTAATAATTATTTTAAGTTTTTACTTACAATAATTAATCTAATTGTAATTAAATTTGTGCGTCATAATTAAAAAGCCACGAATTCCCGAATTAAATTAATTCGGGAATTCGTGGCAAAAATACCGTCTAATAAAAAAGGAGCCGTTTAAGCTCCTTTTAGTTTTATCTGTTAACGTAAATCAGACATTGCCTTAATTCAGGTTTCTCATCTGTAAAGCTTAAAAGCCATTCCGTAAGCTGCTCAATTTCATAAGGGAGCAAAACTTTCAGGGCTTTCTCTAATTCTTTGCAAAAAAGAAGCGGGTCAAAACTCACTCTTTCAAGAATCGTCTTAGTGTAAGCAAACATGGTTCTTTTCATTAGGTAATCTATTTTTAGAAACTGTTTTTAATTGGTCAATCAAATTTAGGCAAAAAAAATATCGGTTCTACTAACAAAACGTTAATTGGGAAATGTTCGGTCATTTGCGAATGTAGCGTGGCACCCGAGCGTAGCATACTGACAAAGTAATATTTTTTCAGGAGCTGTTTCCTGCTTTCCGCTACAATCTGTCATTGCGAACAACGTGAAACAATCTGTTGCGGCCTCGGTAATCGCAATGACAGGATTTACGCTGCAATCAGGGCTAGGCTTTCTGTAAAACTTCAATATTCGTTATTCCCTGTTCAATATTCAACATTTAAAAAATTTCATATTCATGTTGAATAACGAACAATGAATGTTGAAATTAAATTTTCCTCGCCCGAAACATTTCTCTTTTCCCCGGCGGTCCGGCCAGTTTCTCCACGGTAAAACCCACTTCAATCATACTTCGCTTTACCACGCCGCGCGCGGCATAGGTCACAAGAATGCCTTTTGGTTTTAAGGCGTTGTACATTTTCCTGAAAATTTCTGTGCTCCACAATTCCGGCTGCATGCGATACCCGAAAGCGTCAAAGTAAATCAGGTCAAATTTCTCAAGGTCGTCTATCGCATCAAAAAACTGCTTGCGTTTGGTCAATGCAAAATTTTCAGAAAGTGTGATTTCCTTTCCCCAATCCGATTCGTGCATTTTCGCAAATACTTCCGATTCGTTTTCGGCTTTAAGCTCCTTTACATAATTCATCTGCAAAACTTCTTCCGAAGCAACTGGATAAGCTTCTACTCCAACATAATTTATTTGTTGATTTGTTTGTTGCGCTTCGAGGAAAGTGATGAATGCGTTGAGTCCGGTCCCGAAACCAATCTCCAAAACAGCAACGGGTTTCCCTTCACTAGAGCGATAGCGAACAGGCGAAGCAAACAAAGAAAACCCGTTTCTGATAAATACATGCTGCGCTTCCTGGATCGCGCCGTGCTTAGAATGGTAGCATTCGTCCCATTCCGGCAAATGGATGGTTGTCGATCCGTCCAAAGTCTGTATAATTTCTCTCTTCATCTTTATCCTGCTATCTGCTATCTGTTTTATTCAATATACAATTTCTTAATCCGCGGAATCGGCCCGGCACATTTCACCTGATGGCACTTCAAACACGCGTCAACGCCTTCATTGAAATGTTCCTTTGAATTTTTTGGATCTTTATAAATCAGTTCCTGCGCCCTGATGAAATTCGCCGCCTGTTCCTTAAAAAAAGCATCGTTCTCTTTATCGTCGGTCATGACCGCCTTATGGATTTTGAGGAAATGACCCGGAAACTTTCCAATCGTATCGCCTTTCCTGATGCGCTCTTTGAGCCGTTGGTTGTCCACATACATCTGTTCCATCAGCAGCGACATCTCCGACATTTCATACATCTCAAATTGCTTCCCGTTGGCGGGCTTGCTGCAGGATTCTTTCTTTTCGGAAACCTTTTGAACGGCGACTTCCTTCTGCTGGCACGAAAACAGCAAAGCGAATAAAAGGCTAATCGCGAAAATTCTCATTATTGCTGGATTAAAACACCGTCGGCCTGGAAAGCATAAGTGATTTTTGGGTCTTTGATCTTATCGATTTCTTCCTGGGATTTTCCGCCGTCTTTGGCATAATGCTTCAGCTCGTCTACAGAAATTACGTCGAGGAACGCTTTCCCGCTCACCACCGCTTCCGAATTATCGGCGTTCAGCGGAACAAAAAAACCATAATCCTTAAACCTTACAAACGATTCCTTATTGTCGGCCAGATCCATTTTCATCCAACAGCCCTTCTTTTTGCAGACCGATGAGATTTTGGATTTGAATTTCACCGAAATCGTATCGCCTTTTTTCAATGCGGCATATTTTTGCAGCATCTGCTCTTTGGTCAGCGCTTTGTCAGCAATGATTTTATCGCCGAAAGAAGTATAGGAAACTTTAGCCGGAATTTCTTTTTCCAATTTAACGCCAGCCGTTTTTTCAGGGATTGCGGCTTCAGCTGTTTCCGGTTTTTTGGTTTCCAAAACCGCAACGGTATCTTTATCTACAATAGAATCCATCGGCGTATCGATTTTGGTTTCGTCCACTTTCACTTCTTCGGTTTTATCTTTACAACTAATGAGTGCCAACAGGCAGCAAATCAACACAATAGCTTTTTTCATTACTTTTTTCTTTGGTTATACAATTTTGGTGAGGGCAAAAATACAGCGTTTATTCAAACTACTGCATACATTTATGGAAATTGTTGAGAATTTGGCAAGAAATGTATCTGCCAAAAACGAATTAAAAAAAACAGCAAATAAATCCGCCCAATCTCCCAATTCCAAAGATATTTTTTTATTATTTTAGCCCAATATTATTTCAGGGTAAATTAATTTTTGAATATTGATTTTAAATAACTTATTAACAGCTATTTACATCAGTTTTTCATTTAAAAACCGACTAATAAATGAGTTTAAAAACGACAAACGAAATCGATATCGTAAAAGTTACCGCTTCAAAGATTAATTCCATTGATTTTGACAATATTTCGTTCGGGACCACATTCACCGATCACATGTTTGTTTGTGATTTCCGCGAAGGCAAATGGCACAAACCGCAAATCAAGCCTTATGAACCATTTTTGCTCGATCCGTCGGCAAAAGTTTTCCATTACGGACAGGCGATTTTTGAAGGAATGAAAGCCTATAAGGACGAAGCCGGTGAAGTTTGGCTTTTCCGCCCCGACCAGAATCTGGACCGTCTGAACAAATCTGCCGTAAGGATGGCGATGCCTGAAATCCCCGAAGATATCTTCATGAGCGGCCTGCACCAATTGATCGACCTTGAGCGCAACTGGGTAAAATTCGGACTTGGAAATACTTTATATATCAGGCCTTTTATGATCGCTATCGGAAGCGGCGTCATTGCTGCGCCTTCCACACAATACCGTTTCATGATTATCCTTTCGCCTGCAAAATCCTATTATTCAGGTGAAGTGAAAGTGCTGATCGCAGAGCATTACAGCCGTGCGGCCAATGGCGGGATCGGTGCTGCAAAAGCGGCCGGAAATTATTCGGCGCAATTCTACCCGACGAAACTCGCCAATGAGAAAGGCTTCCAGCAGATTATCTGGACCGATGACGCGACGCATACGAAACTGGAAGAAGCCGGAACGATGAATGTTTTCTTCCGCATCAATGATACTTTGGTCACTGCGCCTGTGAGTGAAAGGATTCTTGACGGCGTGACCAGAAAAAGTTTAATCGATATTGCGCACCGCGACGGAATTAGGGTCGAAGAGCGTTCGGTTTTGGTTTCCGAACTCATCGATGGCATGAAAGACGGTAGCCTCAAAGAAATCTTTGGCGCCGGGACTGCCGCCGTTGTGAATCCGATTGTCGGTTTCTCGTACGACGACAATTATTACGAATTGCCAAAAATGCAAGATTCGTTTGCGTTGCAGTTGAAAGACAAATTGACAAAAATCCAATATAAATTAGCGGAAGATACTTTTGACTGGACGGTGAAAGTATAATTGACAAGGGATAATTGATAATTTAAAAGCCGAAATTAAAATTTCGGCTTTTTCTTTTAGTGTCTTCATTGTTAATTGTCAATTATCCCTTGTCAATTATCTTTGAGAAATCGGGTTTAAAATAATTCGGCCCTTTCATCACTTTTCCGTCCTCGCGGTAGATTGGTTTTCCGTCTTTGCCGAGTTTGCTCATATTGCTGCGTTGGATTTCATCGAAAACGTCTTCAATAAGATGCTGCAAACCGTGTTCGATGATGGTTCCGCAAAGGATGTACATCATGTCGCCAAGCGCATCGGCCACTTCAACAAGATCGTTGTTTTGTGCCGCTTCGAGGTATTCCTCGTTTTCTTCTTTCATTAAGTTGTAGCGAAGCATGGTTTTATTTTCGCCCAGATCGCTTTTCGGGTTTTCGCTGTAGCCGAGTCCGAATGCCGTGTGGAATTCCTTAACCGAACCTATTTGTTTCTGCATGATTTTTACGAATTAATTGATGCTGCAAAATAGTAAGTTTTGGTTTTGATTGCCTAAATTTGGCGAAAATTTATACACAATGTTTACACAGGGACAGTGGACTTTCGCCGGCATCTTTTTATTGGCTTTCATCATTTGCTCGGTATATGTTTACCGCAAAGACGCTGGTTTGCATAAAACATTTTACAAAGGAAGTTATCGGGTGTTGATCGCTTTCCTGCTCTTCATCGCGCTGCTGTTTGTGATTAAGGTTACGATGAAACGCTGATTTTACTCCATAAAAAAACCTGCACAAAACAGGTTTTTATTTTTCTGGTCTAGTCCCACGGAAAGGATAATATACTCAGCCCTTTATCAGGCAATCCAAACATAATACTGACAAACAGATAAGCATGATACGTGAATATCAGTAAAAGAATGGTCATTACCGAGTAATAGACAATTCTAAATTTCCTGCTCATTTTATAGTTCAGATTTATTTTCATAAAAATACTTACGGCGAAAAATCCGATTTGGTTTTTTATGTTGATAAAAAATATCAGACCCTGAAAACCTCTGGTTTTATTGCATCTATATAAAAAAAGCCGCAATCGGTTCGACGGCGGCTTTTAAATTCTATAACTAATTTTTGTTAATTTTCGTCAGGCAGGAAACTGAAATTTTTAGAGTAGAACAGCATCTGTTCTGCAAAAGATTTCGGCTGCGTCACTGCTATGGAGATGATTTTACCGTCTTTCATTTTCGGAACCAAAACAGGATTTACGAATCCGCTGTAAGGGGCCGATTTGAATTGCTCGTTGCGTTTCAGGACTTCCTTATGCAATTGCTGGTCGACCTTGACACCATAATTTTCAACCAAAGCTTTTCCCGAATTGAAATCGCCTTCCGATTTGATGCGTTGCGTTTCTTTCAGCAATTCGCCAAAAAGTTCATGCAGCTTTTCATAATTTGTGATGTTGAAATACGTTTTCCCGTTGCGTGTAATTTTCTCAATTACATTGTCTTTCTTTCCTTTTTCAAAAGCCCAGGCACTCACCCACTGGCGGTTTCTCATGTGTGCCTCTTCGATGTTGGCTCCGGGCTCAAGACGCACCAATTGGGTCATTAACCCATTTCTGATGTAATTGTCATAAGCGGCAATTCCGACCTGTTTCCAATTGTCGACCAATCCGAGTTCCTGAAGTTTCGGGTCATACAGATAGTACAATCCGACCAAATCTGCGCGACCTTCTTCCAAAGTCGAAGCGTAACTTTTCAACGTCTCTTTTGGAGTCCCGACGCCTTCATTAATCTGGCCCGACGCATGCCCGACGACTTCATGCAAAGCCGTATGCAGCTTATCCGCAAGTTCACCATATTTGATTTCGTTATCGATTTCTGCCTGGTCGTTTGCAAATTCTTTTAGTTTTTGCGTTCCGCCAGCTTTGTTATATGAATCTACGATATTGCCGAGGGAAACCGATTTCGAGCCGTATTCCGCACGGATCCAGTCGGCATTCGGAAGATTCACGCCGATTGGCGTGCTCGGGGAAGAATCGCCCGATTCGCCCGCAACGATTACCGTTTTATACGAAACGCCAACCACATTTTTCTTTTTATGCCCGGGCATCAAAGGCGAATTGTCTTCGAACCATTGTGCGTTTTTTGAAATCTTTTCCATCTTGGCCGACATGTCGAAATCCTTGATCTGGACAACGCCTTCATACGAACCGCGGTAACCCAGCGGATCGTTGTAAACTTCAACATAACCGCTGATGTAATCGATATTGCCTTCGGTAGCCTGAAGCCACGCGATGTTGTAATCGTCCCAGGTTTTGAGATCGCCCGTTTTGTAGAAACTGATCAATAATCCCAAAGCATCACCTTGTTTTTTATTTTCGGCGACACCTTTTGCTTTTTCGAGCCAGTAGACGATTTGATCGATTGCCGCGCCATACATTCCGCCGCTTTTATATACTTTTTCCTCAAGTTTTCCGCTGGCGTTCCGGATTAGTTTGGAATTGAGTCCGAAAGAAAGTGGGCGTTTCGGATCGGCATTGGTTTTTGCCTTATAGAAATCTTCGGCTTCCTTATCGGTAATTCCTTTTTCATAGAAATTTACGGCTGAACCTGCGAGCAAACCTTTGGATTCATCCAGGTTTATCTTTTTGGAATCGGCAGTATTGAAAAGCACATCGACGATTGCCGGTGCTAAAGTGGTTTGGGTAGCGGCCATCAACTTCGTCAAATAGGCCTTATCAAATCCCGGCTTGATTTTGTCTGTAGAATAATGGTGGTGGATTCCGTTAGCGAACCAGACCCTTTTAAGGTAGATTTCGAAATTCTTCCAATCCGCCGACTTTTTATCGCCTTTGTAATCCAGGTAGATTTTCTCAAGCGCTTTCCTGATTTTGAGATTGTCCTTGTAATTCTGGTCCCAATAAATATCGCGCCCGGCAATTCCCGACTGCGTAAGATAATAGACCAGTTCCTGTTCCTTAAGCGTCAGTTTTTCCCAGCCCGGGATTTCGTAACGCAATACTTTGATATCGGCGAATTGCTCCACTTCCACTTTAAGTGGGCCGCTGGGTTTAGCCTTCTTTACTAAAGTTTGGGCTGTTGCATCATTATAGGAAACCAAAACCGCTGAAGCTGCAATGATTCCGACAATTGTTTGTAATTTCATTAGACATAATTAATTGATTATTCCAACAAATATACACAACTTATTGGTGAAAATTCTGATGGCGGCACTTGAAATTATATAACCGCGCTATGGATTAAATTTATAACTTTACGGCTACAACAAAACCAAAAATGAGAATCCTAAAATATATATTCCTGCTGATACTGCTTGCGTTTTTTGCCTTGTCGGTGTTTGTTGCCACACAGAAAGGTGATTTTGCAGTGGAAAGGAGCAAAATCATAAAATCACCAAAAGCGACCGTTTTCAATTATATAAATGATTACCGGAACTGGGAAAATTTCGGGTCCTGGAAAACAGACGACCCAAAAATGGAATTCATCTATCCGCAGAATACCGTCGGGAAAGGCGGATCTTATTCCTGGAAAGGAACCGAAGGAAATGGAAATGTGAAAACGACAGCCGTTATCGACAATGAAAGCATCAGGCAGAAAATGGATTATGGCGGGACTGTTTCGGAAGTGAACTGGACATTTAAAGATACGCTTGGCGGAACAAAAGTGACGTGGAAATCGAAAGGAAATATGAGTTTCGGCTTCAAGATTTACAGCGCTTTTAATGGCGGCGCAGATAAAGTAATCGGAACCATGTATGAGCGTAGCCTTGCCAATCTTGACAAATCCTTGGATTATGAGATCAATACGTACACTATAAAAGTTGACGGAATCGTAACAAAAACAAGCGCTTTCTATTTGCAGCAGAGAATTACGAGCAAGATTTCGAATGTGTCTAAGAATTTGCGGATCATGCTTCCGAAGCTGATTTATTTTTTCAGAAAAAACAAGATTCCGATGTATGGAAAGCCTTTCGTGGTTTACCACACTTATGATATGGCCAAAGGAATTACCGATATGTCGGTTTGCATTCCGGTCGATAAGCAAATTTTCATCAGTCCGGGCAGCGATATTTCCTCCGGGAAACTGCAATCTTTCAAGGCTTTAAAAACGACACTAACTGGCGATTATTCGCACCTGCAGCAAGCTTGGGATAAAGCTTTCGAGTACATGGACAAGAATAATATCCTGCAAAATGAAGCCGGCGCCTATGTCGAATTGTATGCCGTGAACATGGAGCAGGAAAAACATCCGTCCAAATGGGTCACTGCGGTTTACATTCCGGTGAAATCCAAAGAAGTTGCTCCTGTATGGAAACCAAAACCAACTCCGGTTATAATCCCTGTTGAAACTGCTCCTGCGACCGAAGTTCCTGAGCCTTAATTAAACCTTTTCTGATTGCGCCATTCTTAAAACCAAAAAAATATTCTTTGGAAGAAAAGGAATTTATACAACAATTATTGGATCCGAAAACGCAGGATGCTGCGTTTCAAAAACTGCTGTCGACCTACCAACGGCCATTGTACAGCCACATCCGCAATATTGTATTGAACCACGACGATGCAGACGATGTTTTGCAGAACACTTTCGTGAAAGTATTCCAATACCTCAAAAACTTCAAAGGTGAAAGCAAATTATTTTCCTGGATGTACCGGATTGCAACCAATGAAGCGATCACTTTTATCAACCAGAAAGCCAAACGCAACGGCACAACGAGCGAAGCGATGCAGACCAAAGCCATCGAAAACCTCAAAGCCGATACGTATTTTGACGGAAATGAAATCCAGATTAAATTGCAGAAAGCGATTGTCCTTTTGCCTCAAAAACAGCAGTTGGTTTTTAAGATGCGTTATTTTGACGAGATAAAATACGAACAGATGTCGGAAATTTTAGGCACATCGGTTGGCGCCTTAAAAGCGTCATATCACCATGCAGTCAAGAAAATTGAAGATTTTATGACCCGGAATTAAACCATTATAAACTAATTTTGTCCAAACGGCATGAAAGATTTTAAACTAGATAACCACGAAAAGATAAGCCCGGGATTTAAGATTCCCGAAGGTTATTTTGACAGCCTTTCAGAAAAAATAACCGGGCAGTTATCGAAAGAAAAGCCAAAGGTAATTCCGCTTTACCAAAAAAGAAAAACCTGGATTTATGCAGCGGCAGCGGTTTTGGTTACAGCACTAAGTCTTCCCGTTTACAATTCCATTACAGCAAATTCAAATGAACCGGACCAGGCGACATTGGAAAATTATCTTGCCAACCAATCGAATATTTCAGAAGATGTTTTAGTAGATCTTTTGGAAAAGGAAGACATCGAAAAACTCGAAATCGATTACAATCTTGGAGATAAAGCCATAGAAGACGCGCTTTTACACAATGCAAATTTAGAACAGTATATAATTAACTAACTATGAGAACAGCTAAACTATTAACGGTGTTTTTATTTTTATTCAGCATTGCCGCATTTGCGCAAGGCGGAAGATTAAAAGAGAAAAAAGAGCAGATTAAAGCTTTAAAAGTGGCTTTCATTACCGATGAACTCAAATTAACATCGGCTGAAGCAGAAAAATTCTGGCCGCTTTTTAATGCCTACGATGACAAGCAGCAGGAATTGAGACAGCAAAAAATGCGCTCTTTTATGGATCGGATGGATGGCGATGCAATCGATAAGATGTCTGATAAGGACGCAACCGCCTTGCTTGCACAAATGGAAAGCACTGAAGATGAATTGTACCAGTTGCGTAAAAAGTTTGTGGGCAACCTCAAAAATGTCATTTCACCTGTAAAGATTCTCAAGCTCAAAAAAACGGAAGAAGATTTTAACCGCAAGCTGCTCCAGCAATATCGCGATAAATTCCGAAAATAAATTTCTTACTTAATGCAATAGAACCGACATGAAAATGCCGGTTTTATTTTTTAAAGGCAATCCTGATGATTTTGTTCTTTCCGGCAGCGATGGCGGTATTTTCGTTTTGAAAACGGATCGTGTATAAATCCTTATCATCGGATAATTTCTCCCAGGTCGCACCGCTGTCGGCAGAATATTGGATTCCCGAACCGCCAACGCAAACCAATTGTTTTCCATTGCTTTTCGGAACATACTGAATGCACGAAGCATAACCGAAACCCTGATTTTCACCAACCAAATGCCAGTTTTTGCCGCCGTCATTGGTAAAAGCCTTGTTGCCAAAATTCTGGTTTTGAATCTCATAATCGCCGCCCGCTATAAAACCATTGTTTTCGTCATAGAAATCGGCTGTGAAAATTCCGGTCATCGTTTTGCCCTGAATAATGGGTGTTTCAGAAACAGTCCAGTTTTTTCCTTTGTCCGAAGAATAGAAAACCCTTGCTTTTTTTCCGCCGGAAACAATCCATGTCTTATCGCCTTTGATAATAATATTGGTATTGCTTGCTGCAAAGGCTGCTTCACCATCGGCCAATTTCGGCAATTGACCACAGGATAATTTTACCCAGGAATCGCCGCCATCGCGCGTGATAATTATCGAAAAACAATTTTCAGTTGGGTCGCCGACGGCAATGCCTTCCCTATCGTTCCAGAATTGCATCGCATCGTAGAAAGCTTTCTCATGATTTTCGGTGTAAACCAGTTTAGGCTCTTTCCCATCTTTGGAGATCTGATAGATCAGCGCGGGATTTCCAATATTTGCGAGGAATATATCTTTTGAAGTCGAAGCGAGGCTCCTGAATTCGATATCGATTGTGTCTTTTTTTATTCTTGTTTCTTTTTTGGTTTTATCTTTCAGGGAAATATTTCCAAAACGGCCTTTATCTCCGGCATACCAAAGGGTGTTCTTATCAATTGCTATTGCCCGGATGCTGATTTTATCAACCAAAAGTGTATCGATAGAAATACCCCAATCGATTTTTGCTTTTTGTGCGAAAGCCGGCCTTAAACCAAAGCCAATAAATATAGTCAGATAAAAAAGATTTTTGATGGTTCTCATTGCGTAAATTAGTTCCCGCTAATTTACAATTTTAAATCACATTTAACTTTTCATAAAACACCTAAAAAACTTATTGGCACAGTAATTGAAAATGTCGCAAACGCAACCGCGAAGAACTGAAATTCGGTTGCAAAAAGTAACCAACTTAAAACTAAAATTATGAAAACTAAAATATTTTCAGCCTTGTTCGCTTCGGTGATTTCGTTATCGGCTTTTGCACAGGATGTGACGACCGTTAATGCAACGAGTACAGAAATCAGCGACAACCTCGACTTAAAAGCAGTTGCCTCTATTTTTGGAGATTCGGAAAATCTTGAGGATTTCGAAAGAAGGCTGAATGATCCTAAAATGCAGATTTCAAACCTCGATTTGAACAATGACAACCAAGTTGATTATTTAAGGGTCATCGAGACTGTTGAAGGAAATACACACCTTATCGTGCTGCAATCGGTTCTTGAGCGTGATGTTTATCAGGATGTAGCCACAATTGAAGTGGAAAGGGACGCACAAAATAATGTCCAGGTTCAGGTTGTCGGAGACGTTTATATGTACGGCCCGAATTACATTTACGAACCGGTATATGTACAAAGCCCTATAATCTTCACTTCATTCTGGATCGGAAGTTACCATCCATACGTTTCAAACTGGTACTGGGGTTACTACCCAAGTTACTATTCCGCATGGCATCCTTATCCAGTTTACAGATACAGAAGAAATGTCAACGTCTACATCAATGTACACAACCATTACAACTACGTCAATGTAAGGAGAAGCGACAGGGCGGTTGCCTTGTACAATGGAAGACGCGCCAATGGTTATGAAAGGGAATATCCGAACCGTTCTTTCCAGCAAAGACATGCCAATGTGACGAACAGGTATGAACTGGATAAAACAAGGACAGTTAGAAATGAGGGCGTCAGAAGCAATAATGCCAACGGAACAAGGAATTCTGGTACAAGAAATACCAAAAATACAACTGCCGGAGGAACCAGAACACAAAATTCAACCCCAAGGGCAACTTCAGGCACAAGGAACTCAGCTGGTTCAACAAGGGGAAATTCCGGAATCAAGAACCAATCGGCCTCAACGCCAAGGCAAACTTCCGGTACGAGAATTCAAACAACAACGCCAAGAGCCAATAATACAATTAAAACGCGTGACAATTCGCAAGGAACCCAAATGCAGACTATCACTCCGAAGGCAAACCAAGGTGCAAGAGTGCAGCAAGTACAACAACGAACAACTCCGCAGGCTGCCGCACCAAGACCACAACAAGCTGCCGCGCCAAGACAAAACAATCCGGCAGCTGCTGCTCCAAGAGCAAATAACAGCAGCAGAATGCAGCCGGCCCAAAATGCGGGCGGCGGAAGACAAGCTCAACAAAGGGAAAATCCGGGCGGAAGAAGATAATAAGATCCGATAAAATTAAAAGCACTAATTTACTTTAGTGCTTTTTTTATTGGCTATTTTTCAATTGTTAAAAAAAACGATGGCATTTGATGTTAATATATTTAATAATCATAACTTTGTACCCTTTTATAATACCATTATGAGTGCACATCGCGGTCTTCACAGTAAATTAACTTTCGCAGGATTATTAATTACTTTAGGAATAATTTACGGTGATATTGGGACTTCTCCTCTATATGTAATGAAAGCCATAATCGGGCTTCATACCATAAATGCAGATATCGTTCTCGGTGGCGTTTCCTGTATCTTTTGGACGCTGACATTGCAAACCACTATCAAATATGTATTGATTACGCTTAGCGCAGATAATCATGGTGAAGGCGGAATTTTTGCACTTTACGCACTAGTCAAGCGAACGAAAGTCAAATGGCTCATCATTCCCGCAATCATTGGCGGTAGCGCCTTACTCGCCGACGGAATCATCACACCTCCTATTTCAGTCTCTTCAGCCGTAGAAGGAATCCGTACCTTTTATCCCGACATCAATACTGTTCCGATTGTCATCGGAATTCTTGTCATGCTCTTTACCATTCAGCAATTTGGAACCAAACTCGTAGGGAAATTTTTCGCCCCGATGATGCTGCTGTGGTTCGGAATGCTAGGCGTTCTGGGCGGCATCCAGATTATGGATCATCCGGACGTTTTCAGGGCAATCAATCCTTATTACGCTTACCATCTGCTGAAAATCCATCCCGAAGGATTCTATGTCCTTGGATTCGTTTTCCTTTGTACCACAGGTGCGGAAGCTTTATATTCAGATATGGGCCATTGCGGAAGAAAGAATATCCGCATCAGCTGGATTTTTGTAAAGACAACGCTGGTGCTGAATTATTTCGGACAGGCGGCTTACCTGATCCAGCACGAAGGGCAGACTTTAATGACTCTGGGCGAAGGAAAAAATGGCAATCCGTTCTACCTTATTATGGCAGATTGGTTCCAACCAGCCGGAATCGTAATCTCTACAATCGCTGCCGTAATCGCTTCCCAGGCCTTAATCAGCGGCTCGTTTACTCTGATCAATGAAGCCATGCGATTGAATTTCTGGCCAAAAGTAAAAATCAAATACCCTACTGAATTAAAAGGCCAACTCTATATTCCGTCCATCAACTGGCTTTTATTGGCCGGATGTGTTATGGTTGTTCTGCATTTCGAGGAATCGAGCAATATGGAAGCTGCTTACGGTCTGGCCATCGTGCTTTGCATGATCATGACTACAATCCTGCTCAATTATTACATGATCATGAAACGGGTTTCGTGGTATTTTATCACGCCGGTAATTATCATTTATATGGCTATCGAAATCAGTTTCCTTATCGCCAACCTCAAAAAATTCACTCACGGCGGTTATGTAACGCTGTTTATCGCCTGTATGCTCATCGGAATCATGGCAACCTGGTTCAAAGCCAAGAAAATTAGTAAAGCTTACACGAAAATCGTTAAGATTGATGATTATAAAAAAGTACTTGCCGAGTTGAGCGTCGACCTGTCTATCCCAAAATATGCCACGCACCTCGTTTATATGACCAACGCCGGACGTATTGATGAAATTGAAGAAAAAGTAATGTTCTCAATCCTTCAAAAAAGACCCAAACGCGCCGACATCTATTGGTTTGTCCATGTGAATATTCTCAGCGAACCATACAAAACCGAATACAAAGTCACCGAGATTATCAAAGACGATTTATTTCGTATCGATTTCAATCTGGGTTTCCGCGAACCAACGAAAATCAACCTCATGTTTAAGGAAGTGCTTCGCGACATGGTGAAAAAAGGCGAAGTTGACGTAACCAGCCGTTACGAATCCCTGAGCAAAAACAACATTATCGGCGATTTCAAATTTGTACTTTCCGAAAAATTCCTGTCCAACGACAGCGATATGCGCTGGGACGAGAAAATCATCATGAACACTTATTTCATGATCAAGAAATTAAGCTTATCGGAAGAGAAAGCATTCGGTCTCGACAGCAGTTCGGTCAAAATCGAAAAATTCCCGATGGTTTTACATCCGCCTGAAAAAATCATGCTCACGAGGATCCACAACGAATAATCAAATATTTCAAATCCAATAAAAGACACTGCCCAAAACAGTGTTTTTTTATGCGTATTTGTTTTAACAGCAATTTCACCATTAAGTGTTACCTTTGCACCTCAATTACAGAAAATGAGATTACACCGAAATTTAGTTTACACGACCATCGATTCCCTCAATGCGATTTTCAACGACGGGGAATATGCCGATAAGGTCGTGGCAAGGGCCTTAAAGAAAGACAAACGCTGGGGAAGTTCCGACCGGAAATTCGTCGCCGAAACCATATATGAAATCGTCCGTTGGAAAAGATTGTATGCCGAAATTGCCGAAGTGAAAGAACCTTTCGATCGCGATAACCTATGGAGAATGTTTGCCGTTTGGGCCGTTTTGCGCGGTTACCCGATTCCGGATTGGAGACAGCTCGAAGGAACGCCGGAAAGAAAAATCAAAGGCCGTTTTGACGAACTTTCAAAAATCCGCGCCCTTAAGGAATCCATTCCGGACTGGATGGATGAACTCGGCGTAAAAGAACTCGGCGAGAAACTCTGGGCTACCGAAATTGCTGCGCAGAACCAACCTGCAAAAGTGGTTTTAAGGGTGAATACTCTGAAAACGACGAAAGAGAAATTACGCGCCATCTTGATGGACCTTAATATCGAAACCGAATTCCTCAAAGACCAGCCCGACGCTTTGGTTTTAAAAGAACGCGCTAATGTGTTTCTGACCGACGCCTTCAAGGAAGGTTTTTTTGAAGTTCAGGATGCCAATTCACAGCTTGTCGCCGCTTATCTCGATGTGAAACCGGGAATGCGCGTGGTAGATACTTGTGCCGGTGCCGGAGGAAAAACACTGCATATTGCTTCGCTGATGGAAAATAAAGGGCAGCTGATCGCCATGGATTTGTATGAAAGCAAACTCAAGCAATTGAAGCTTCGCGCCAAAAGGAACTCGGCTTTCAATATCGAATACCGCATCATCGATTCAACGAAAGTGATCAAAAAATTACATGAAAAAGCCGACCGTGTCTTAATTGATGCGCCTTGCAGCGGTTTGGGTGTCCTGAAAAGGAATCCGGATGCCAAATGGAAACTACAGCCCGAATTCATAGACAACATCCGCAAAATACAATCGGAAGTATTGGAAAGCTATTCGAAAATCGTAAAGCCGGGCGGCAAATTGGTCTATGCAACCTGTTCGGTCTTACCGTCTGAAAATCAGGAACAAATTAAACGTTTCTTAACCACAGAGATTGGGAAAAGTTTTACCTTTGTCAAAGATTCAAAAATATTGGCCTCCGAATCAGGCTTTGACGGATTCTATATGGCATTACTCGAACGAAAAGAAAATTAAAATACCACTATGAAAAAGATTTACACCATTGCATTTTTATTTCTTGCAACAATTGGTTTCGCGCAGATTCCTGCAGGATATTACAATACCGCGACCGGAACCGGATATACGCTTAAAACCCAACTGTACAATAAAATCCACGCCCATACCGCATTGAACTATACGCCCGGTTTATGGAACGCTTATCCTTTTACCGATGCGCGTCCGGATGGAAAAGTATGGGACATTTACTCGAACTGTAATTTTACTTTCGGGACAGGAGCCGGTGGAAATCAGGACCAAGGTTCAGGCGGAACTGCAGAATGCCAGTTTTATAACCGTGAACACACCTTTCCTAAAAGTTGGTTCGCCGACGGAACGCCTATGTATACCGACCTTTTCCATGTCATGCCAACCGATAAAAAAGTGAACGGATTGAGGGGAAATCTGGCTTATGGTGTTGTTGGAACAGCGACTTACACTTCTTCAAACGGGACAAAAAAAGGCAATTGCATTGCGCCAAACTATCCATACAATCTTGAGGTTTTTGAACCTGCTGATGAATATAAAGGCGACATTGCCCGTAATTATTTTTATATGGCAACCTGTTACCAGAATGTAATCTCAGGCTGGCAGACGAACGATGCCGATGCCGATACCGCACTCGATGGCAGCAGCGACAAGGTTTTTGAACAATGGTATCTTGATTTAATGTACAGTTGGCATGTTGCCGATCCCGTAAGCGCTAAAGAAATTGCACGCAATAATGCCGTTTACAACATCCAGGGAAACAGGAATCCTTTTATCGATCATCCGGAGTACGTTTTGGCGATTTGGGGTCCGGTACTTTCAACCGCAACATTCAGCAATGCTCTGGCAACGGTTTCGGTTTATCCGAATCCGTCCAGTAATCGCAAGATAAATATTGAAAGTGACAATGCGTTGGAGGAAATCCAATTGATCACTATTAACGGTCAGCTCATGCAGCAGATCAAAAATCCGGTGATGGAAAACCATACTTTCACGATTGAAAATCTGCCACAGGGATTTTACTTCCTGAAGCTTTCGGCGGACCACCAGTCGGTCACCAAAAAAGTAATTGTGAATTAAATATTCTTCAATAAAGTTCCTTAAAAAGCCTTCCGGAAACGAGAAGGTTTTTTTATACGTTAAAGTTTGCCGATAATCCAATAAAGCCTCTAACTTTGCCGTCCGAAAAATACCACCATGAAAAAAATTTACATTTTTGCTCTTTTGCTTTTTGCAGCCATTGGTTTTGCACAACCACCAGCAGGCTATTACAACAATGCAACCGGGCCCGGTTATGTACTGAAAACACAATTATACAATATCATAAAAAACCACACCGATAACGGATATAACGGTTTGTATACTACTTACCAGACTTCAGACCGCGATTATTTTTATGAAAACGACGGCTCTGTCCTCGATATGTATTCTGAAAATCCAACAGGAACCGATCCCTATAATTTTACGCCCGGAAACAACCAATGTGGGAATTATGCGCATGAAGGCGATTGCTACAACCGCGAGCATATCATTCCGCAATCTATTTTCAATGAACAGGCGCCAATGCACAACGATGCCCATTTCATCACACCTACCGACGGAAAAGTAAATGGCATCAGGAACAATTACCCGCATGGAAAAGTGGGCACCGCAAGTTATACTTCTGATAACGGATCCGTGTTGGGCCAGGCTTCTAATTCAGGATATGCCGCCGGATATTCCGGAACCGTTTTTGAACCGATTGACGAATTTAAAGGCGATATCGCCAGGATGTATTTCTATTTTGCAACGCGCTACCAGAATGTAGTGACAACCTGGGGCAATGCTTATCCGATGTTTAACGGCACAAGCAATCAGGTTTTCACCGACACTTTCAAAAATATCCTGTTAACCTGGAACCAGATGGATCCCGTGAGCCAGAGAGAAATTGCGCGAAACAACGCTGTTTATGCGCGTCAGGGAAACCGCAATCCGTATATCGACAACAATGCTTATGTAACTGCCGTTTGGGGCGCGCCGTTGGCAACCGAAACGTTCGATACTTTAGCGACAATTTCCGTTTTCCCGAACCCGTCTAACGACCACAGGATCAATATTGAAAGTGATGCTGCTTTGGATGAGATTGAATTGATCAACATCAACGGGCAAATCGTACAGCAAATCAAAAATCCAATTTCGGAAAACCATACTTATACGGTTGGAAATTTACCGCAAGGCTTTTACTTTTTGAAATTAAGTTCAAACAACCAGTCCGTGACGAAAAAGATGATTGTAAATTAAAAAGAAATAAATTTTTTCAAGACCGGCTCAGGAGTAATTTCCCGGGCCGGTTTTTTTTTGAACAAATGTAGCGCCCCCTTTTTTTATCATCCTAATTATTATACATTTGGAGTTCCCATTTCGTAAAGCAATTGCCAATCAGATTCTTAGCTTATGAAAAAAATATTACTCCTGTTACTTTTTCCAATAATCCTATTTTCACAGACGCAACAGCAGCGGGAGGTCATATCCGCAAAATCGAATGTTGCCGTTCTTAAAGAACTTTCCAAAAAGTACAAACTGTTTTTTGAACAGAACAGGTTGCAGGCAGAAGTATTTGCGAAAGCTAAAAACTGGCCGCTGGAAATGAGCACGTCCGGGAATTATTCCCAATTGGTTGGCATCACCGAAAATGGAAAGCCGATATATTACACGACGTACAACCGTGGCGCAGGCATCACTTCAAGGGCAAACAAACTCTACGATGGCGGCGGTCTCGGCCTGAATGTGCAAGGAGAAAATATGATTTCGGGAATCTGGGATGCCGCCGCTGTATTGACTACACATGAATTATTTGAAGGGCGCGTCCAGGTCATGGACAATACGGTTTCGACAAACTTCCACTCGACCCATGTGGCGGGCACAATTATTGGTTCCGACCAATTCCAGGGCGGATCGGCGCGCGGAATGGCTTTTAAGGCTCGTCTGCAATCCTATAACTGGACGAACGATATGTCTGAAATGGCCGCCGCGTCAGCTGATGGCTTGTTGCTTTCCAACCATTCCTATGGCTACAATCCGGGATACCTTCAATTATTCCAATGGGGAAAATACGACAATCGTTCGCAAGTAGCCGACGAAATCATGTATAACGCGCCATATTACCAAGTCGTTTGCGCCGCAGGAAATGCCCGGAACAGTACTTTTAATATTGGGAAAAATGGCTATGATTTATTGTCTGGCTACGGTGTGAGCAAAAACGGCATCACTGTCGCAGCGGTCCAGGAAGTGTTGGATTATACGGGTCCGGAATCTGTGATCATGTCGTATTTCAGCAACTGGGGACCAACGGACGACGGAAGGATCAAACCCGATATTTCTGCAAAAGGCGTAGGGACTTTCTCTGCGATAGATTCCAACAATAGCAGTTACAACACCCTTTCCGGAACTTCTATGGCATCGCCCAGTGTTGATGGGACACTTTTGCTCCTCCAGCAATATTACAACCAGCTAAACGGCTCGTTTATGAAAGCTTCAACGCTTCGTGGACTGATGATTCACAGCGCTGATGAAGCTGGCCCTACCGTAGGCCCGGATTACCAGTTTGGCTGGGGATTGATTAATGCCGAGAAAGCTGCCAACATCATCACCAAAAAAGACGTGCAATCGTATATCCTTGAAAATACGCTTGTACAGGGCGGCACTTATACCATTGCGGTAGCATCTGTCGGATCCGAACCATTGTTGGCGACTTTAGCATGGACAGATCCGAGAGGTGGTATTCTGCTTAACACGGTCGACCTCAATACGCCAAGTCTTGTCAACGACCTTGACATCCGGATTACGAAGACCAACCAGATTTTTTATCCGTGGAAACTGAATCCTGCGAATCCTTCAGCGGCGGCGGTACAATCGGATAATATTGTAGATAATGTAGAGAAGGTAGCAATCGATAATCCGTCCGGAAGTTATACAATCACCGTGAGCCACAAAGGAAACCTGTATGACAACACCCAGAATTATTCGCTCATTGTCTCCGGAATTACGGTCAAAGATTTCTGGCTTGCGGCGGATGAAAATTCCAAAAGCATCTGCAGCGGAAATAACAGTATAATTTTTCCGTTCCAGTTGACTGTCAAAACCAATTTTAATGAAACGATTTCCCTTACTGCTTTAAATCTACCTGCCGGAATCGCTGCGACTTTCAGTCCGGGCACGATGACCGCCTCCGGAACTTTCGGCGTCACATTTAGCAACCTCAGCGCCTTACCGATTGGGAATTATACTTTCATTGTCAGGGGTGAATCGGCTTCGGAATCATTTGAAATGCCTGTCACGCTTGCGATACTTTCACCTGTATTTGCTGTGAATACCTTACAATTGCCTTTGAACAATTCGGCAAACGTCAGTAATCCTGCAGCTTTCTCCTGGTCGGTCGACAGCTATGCACAACAATACGATATACAGATCGCGACAGATGCGAATTTCAATAATATCGTCGAATCAGCTACGGTTGCTTCAAATAATTTCACTTCCACTATACTGCGCAGCAACAAGGTTTATTATTGGCGTGTGAGAAGCATAAATACCTGTGCGTCCGGAAATTATTCTGCTGTTTCCACTTTTACGACCGCCTGTGTTCCGCCATCGGATTTTCAGGTATTGAATGCCGCATCGGGCAATGCGACTATTGGCTGGACCGATTATTCCGACAGCACTTCCTGGCAACTGGAAATTGTCCCGCACGGAAATGCGCCAACAGGAACCGGGATTGCCGCCAATTCAAATCCGTACCTCTTTACCGGTTTGACCCAAAGCAGCTGCTACGATGTTTACATTTATGTGAATTGCCTAAACAGTAACTCACAGTGGGTCGGGCCATACACTTTCTGCATGCCGTTGGACTACTGTGGCGGCGCCCATTTTTATGATAGTGGCGGCGCTGACGGAAATTATCAGAACAGTGAATTTTTCTTAAAAACGATATTTCCAAGCAGTCAGGGTTTGCAGGTCCACACGATTTTTAACAGCTTCAACGCAGGTGCAGGCGATTATATGGAAATACTCAACGGCCCTAATGTCAATTCTCCAACAATGTACAATTCGAATTGGGGAAGTCTGACTTCAGGTGCCTTTATCGCTTCTAATTATTCAGGGGCGCTCACTTTTATATTCCATTCAGATTCAGGCGAAACGGCCTCCGGTTGGGATGCGACCATTAGCTGTGAACCATTGCCTGCCTGCCCGTCCGCACCTTATGCGCCCTATGTTTCAAATTTAGCCGCGACTTCGGCGACTATTGGATGGTTTGATAATACGGATTCGGCAGCTTGGGAAACACGGTTTGTATTGCACGGGGAAACACCTCCGGAATTGGGAACAATTACAACGTCAAATTCGGTAACACTAAGCGGACTGGTAAAAAATACCTGCTATGATTTTTATGTAAGATCGCTCTGTGATGCGGGTACTTCAAACTGGATCGGGCCACTGCCATTTTGCACTACGCCTGATTATTGCGGCGGCGATCATTTTTATGATACCGGCGGGCCTGACAATAATTATCCTGCCTATGAATACAAGATCACAACCATATATCCTGAAACAGCAGGTGATCGGATCCGTGCCGAATTTAACAATTGGGATCTGGATCTGGACAGTCCAGACCAGCTTGAGATTTACAATGGGCCAGATACTGGGTCGCCACTGTTATTTGCGGGAGATTTCAACCACATTCCTACTTCATTTGCTGCTACAAATGCCTCCGGAGCGCTGACCTTTTTATTTACTTCGAATGCCAATGATTCGGGTGCTGACGGTTGGGATGCGACGATTATTTGCGAACCGATGCCGCCTTGCGCAATTCCGCCATCAGATCTTTATGTTTCAGGCATCAGGGTGACAACAGCTGTGTTAAACTGGAACGAGAATGGTACTGCGTCATCATGGGAGGTCGATATTGTTCCGCAAGGCAATTCCCCTTCTGGGACGGCTATCGCAACAAATGATAATGTCGACTTCCCGCTCACCGGGCTGATTAAAAATACGTGTTATGATGCTTATGTTCGTTCCATTTGCAGTGACGGCTCTTCCGAATGGATTGGCCCATATCCATTTTGTACGACTCCCGATTACTGTGCCGGCGATCATTTCTATGACAGTGGCGGCCCGACAGGCAACTATCAGAATTACGAATACACGAACACCACGATTTATCCCGATGTTTCTACAGACAGGGTCCGCGCGGTCTTCAGTAGTTTAGCATTGCAGGGGCCAGGCGATTATTTGAGGATTTTCAACGGTCCCAGTAACTATTACCCGATGCTGTACGACAGCCGTTATGCCACAGTTCCACTTGGAACCATTGCGGCAACCGGTGAAACCGGAGCGCTTACTTTTTTCTTCCGTTCGAATAGCACAACAACGTCAAGCGGATGGGATGCCACAATTATTTGCGAGCCGATGCCTCCTTGTGCGAATCCTCCAGCGAATATTATGGCTTCTGGCATTACAAAAAATTCGGCAATGCTGGCTTGGACGGAAAACTCGGATGCGACTTCATGGTTTGTGGAAGCAGTACTGCAAGGCCAGACGCCGACAGGTATCGGAGTTCCCGTCAGCAACAATCCATATCTGATTATCGGGCTAATCAAAAATACCTGTTATGATGTTTATATAAAATCTGCCTGTCCGGATGGGCTTTCCGACTGGAGCACACCGTATACTTTCTGCACCACGCCCGATTATTGCGGCGGCGATCATTTTTATGATAGTGGCGGTGCGACAGGAAATTATCAAAATAACGAGTATAAAACAACAGTCATTCATCCTGACAATGCCGGCGACAGGATTCGTGCCGCATTCAATAGCCTGCAATTGGAATCGTGCTGTGATTATTTTCGGGTTTATAATGGTCCGGATACGAATTCACCCTTACTCTTTGGCAGCAACAGCACCAATACCAATCCGGGAACTTTATATTCGACCGATCCCAGCGGGGCGCTGACTTTTGTATTTTATTCCAATTATAGCACGGTTTCAAGCGGTTGGGATGCGACGATCAGTTGCGAACCGATGCCGCCTTGTGCAAATCCGCCATCAGCCATTCAAATCTTAGGTTTAAATACCGATACCGCAACGATTGCATGGACTGAAAATTCAAATGCCACAACTTGGGAACTCGAGTTGGTTTTACACGGTGATACGCCAACAGGCAATGGATTGTTAAGCACCGCAAGTACTTATACTTTCAATGGATTGGCTTTGCTAAGCTGCTACAGCGTCTATGTCCGTGCCATCTGTTCCGACGGGCCTTCTGACTGGACCGGGCCATTCGATTTCTGTACGCAGCCCGATTATTGCGGCGGTATGCATTTTTATGATACCGGCGGTGCGGCAGGTAATTACCAAGATAATGAAGATTACACAACCACTATTTTCCCTGGAATCGCGGGCGAACGGGTGCGTGCCTTTTTCAATAGCTATGAACTCGCAAGCAGTTACGATTATTTCACTGTTTATAATGGCACAAGTATTTCGGATCCGATATTGTTTTCAGGAAACGGGATCTATTCACCCTTGTCGGTAGCAGCAACCGGTGCCAGTGGGGCGCTTACCTTCAGATTTACCTCAAATGCGAGCACGACTTCCGGTGGCTGGGATGCGAGGATTATATGCGAGCCAAGGCCAGCGTGTGCGGTTCGCCCGTGGAACCTTCACGTAAGTGGCATTTCCGCAACAGCTGCAACAGTGAGTTGGTTACAGGAATCGGAAGAGACCACATCGTGGGATATCGCCGTTGTTCCGCAAGGTACTTATCCTGATGCGCCATCCGTTACCGTAAATTCGTTCCCTTATCTATTTTCAGGCCTCTTAGCAAATAGCTGCTATAATGCTTATGTACGTGCGCTTTGCCCGGAAGGGACATCAGACTGGGCAGGGCCATACCAATTTTGTACGACGCCCGATTACTGTTCCGGCGACCATTTTTACGATTCCGGAGGGGCAACAGGAAATTACGGAAATCACGAATCCCGTACTACGACTATCTCTCCGGTAAATCCTACCGACAAAGTGAATGCAGTTTTCAATAGTTTCCAACTCGAAAATTGCTGTGATTATCTTTCTATTTATGACGGCCCTGACAATAGTTATCCGTTGTTGATGGTAAGAAACGGCATCAACTCTCCCGGGTCTGTGACCGCGACCAATTTAAGCGGGGCGTTGACTTTTGCATTCACCTCAAACGGTTTAGGTAATTATAGCGGCTGGGATGCGACGATCAATTGCGTGGCGCTTGGCGTTTCAAATCCTGGGTCTGTTTTCGGGGATTTGGAATATTATCCGAATCCGGTTGAAAATACAATCAACTTCAGTTCAAGAGAAATAATTGCGGATTATGTAGTGTATGATGCACGGGGAAAACGTATTTTGGAAGCCTCTGCAAATACCCGAAAATTTGAAATAAATCTGTCCGGTTTCAGCACCGGAATGTACCTCATAAGACTGGTAGATGCCGAAGGCAAAACCAAAACGATAAAGGTTCTGAAGAAATAATCCTAAAATAAAAAGTCCCATAATTGCTTACGGGACTTTTTATTTATAATCTATTCACTCAGGAACTAAGCCACTCAGCTACTTTCTAGTCATTCATTGAAATCAGGAATTCCTCATTATTTCTGGTTTTCTTGAAACGGTCGTTGATAAAATCCATCGCTTCCACCGGGTTCATATCCGAAAGGTATTTCCTCATGATCCACATGCGTTGTAGAGTCTTCTCGTCGAGCAGCATGTCGTCGCGACGCGTACTTGAAGACGTAAGATCGATGGCCGGGAAGATACGTTTGTTGGCGATTTTTCTGTCCAGTTGCAATTCCATGTTACCGGTTCCTTTGAATTCCTCAAAGATCACCTCATCCATTTTGGATCCTGTTTCGGTTAATGCTGTGGCGATAATGCTCAATGACCCGCCGTTTTCAACATTTCGTGCCGCTCCGAAAAACCTTTTCGGTTTCTGCAAAGCATTCGCATCCACACCTCCCGAAAGTACTTTTCCGGATGCCGGCTGGACCGTATTGTAAGCCCTTGCCAGACGCGTAATAGAATCAAGCAAAATCACAACGTCGTGTCCGCACTCAACAAGCCTTTTGGATTTTTCCAGAACGATATTGGCGATTTTCACATGCTCCTGCGGCTCGCGGTCGAAAGTCGAAGCGATCACTTCGCCCCTGACGCTGCGTTGCATGTCGGTAACCTCTTCCGGACGTTCGTCAATCAGAAGCACAATCAGGTACACTTCAGGATGGTTTGCCGCAATCGCGTTGGCAATATCTTTCAGCAGCATCGTCTTACCGGTTTTTGGCTGGGCGACAATCATACCGCGTTGTCCTTTTCCGATAGGTGAAAACAAATCGATGATCCGGGTAGAAATAGAGCTTCCTTTTTCGGCAAGCTTGAATTTTTCAGAAGGGAAAACAGGCGTCAGGTGTTCGAAAGAAACCCGGTCACGAACGACCTGCGGATCATGTCCGTTGATCTTTAAAACGCGTACCAACGGGAAAAATTTCTCACCTTCTTTTGGCGGACGCACCACACCTTTTACTGTATCTCCGGTTTTGAGTCCGAACAGGCGAATCTGTGAAGTCGACAAATAAATATCATCCGGCGATGCCAGGTAATTGTAATCGGACGAGCGCAAAAATCCATAACCGTCGGGCATCATTTCAAGGACGCCTTCGCTTTCAATAATCCCGTCGAATTCGAAATCGGCATCGCGGAAATTATTCTTTTTATTTTTAAAATTTGGATTTTGGTTGCCGTTTTGGTTTCCGTTGTTACCGTTCCCATTCGTGTTCCCATTTGCATTTTGGTTTGGATTGGCTTCGCTCCGTTCGGCTCCGCCTCGGGTCGGGTTCTGGTTCGGATTATTTGGATTGTTGCGGGCCGCTTTCTGCAGTTGGTTTGGATTGGCTTTTTTCTCAAAGATCTTCGGTTCGCCGTTTTCCTCATTGCTTATGGGTTGGCTCTCTGGTTGGCTCTCAAATTGGTCTTCTGTTGGCTGGCTGCCTTCTGAATACGCCTCATCTGAATTTCGCGCTACTTTTTTGTCATAATCTGCTTTTTTGAATTTGCCTTTTTTAGGCATTTTCTCATCGGGCAGCTGTTCGTTGTAATCCGGTTCCGCTACCGTTGTATTTTCTTCAACCTGCGGTATATTTTCGCTTACCGGTTCTATCGCATTGTATTCGTCAGAGAAAAGCGTGTTGTTTTGTTTTTTCTGGATGGCCGGTTTTTTATCGGCGGTGATTCTGGCGCGTTTGGGTTTATCGGCCTCTGAAACATCAGAATTATTCTGGGCAGAAGCCTGGTGCTCGAGGATTTGCGTGATTAATGCCTCTTTCTTAACACCATTAAATTTTATTGTTTTAGCAGCTTTAGCTATATCCTGAAGCTCAGAAAGCTTCATTTCTTTTAATGCAGAAATATCAAACATGAATGTTATTTGAATTTAATTGATATGGAAAATGATATGAAATGTGTAGTGGATTATTTCTTAAAACGGGCCGTAAAATGAAGTACTTACGGAATTGTTATGCAATAATACGAATAAAAACTTATCAGGCAATAGTATTTATCAAAAAGAAAATATATTTTTGTCGGGAAATTAAGTCTTGATGATACAGAGAATACAGACCGTTTATTTAATTATTGCCCTGATTGTGGCCGCGGTTTTACCATTCTTTTTTTCGTTGTGGACTTTGAGCGATGGCAAGGCGTTTTATTTTATGCAAAGCCAACTATATGCCGCACTGATTGGTTTAAGCGCCGCATTGTCGCTTTTGGGGATTTTATCATACAAAAAAAGACAGCATCAGTTTGTCATTGGCAGGCTGAACATCATATTAAATTTAATTTTATTAGGATTATTTGTATATCGTTCGCTAAATGTGTCTGGAGAAACCCCTGCGGTTTCTGAGAAAGGCATTGGGATGTTTCTACCGATTATTTCTATCGTTTTTTTAGTTTTGGCGAATAAAGCCATCAAAAAGGATGAAGATCTCGTAAAATCAGCTGACCGATTGAGATAAACCTATAAACTTAGTTTATTTAGTGCGAAGAAAACCCGGGCAATTGTCCGGGTTTTTTTGTGCCCTCTCACTAAATTTAGTGATGCGAAAAAATCACTATATTTAGTGATACGATGGTATTGATTATTGTATTAAATTTGGACAAAGCAACCCCGCAAAATGAACAAGAAAAAAATACGCATTTATCTCGCAGACGACCACCAGGTTCTTATTGACGGAATGCAGGCCGTTCTGAATACCAATAAAAACTTTGAGGTTGCGGGATTTTCCCTGAACGGGAAAAACGTAATTGAACTTGCCGTTAAAAACAAGACCGACATTCTGGTTATGGACATCAACATGCCCGAAAAGGACGGCATTGAAGTCCTGAAAGATCTTTCGGCGGCGGCATTCCCTTTCAAGGTAATCATCCTTTCCAGTTATGACGACTTAAAGCTCATCAAAGAAGTGATGAAACTTGGCGCCAGCGGTTACCTGACCAAGCAATGCGCGGGCGAAAATATCATTGAGGCCATCATAGCCGTCGAAAATGGTGAGGAATATTTCTGTAAGACGGTCCGCGATAAAATCTTCAATTCATTTACAAAAAACAATATCAAGCCCAATAATGAAAACTCCAGCCTTTCGCTCACGGAGCGCGAACTGGAAATCATCAAACTGATTTCGCTCGAATACAGCGGAAAGGAAATCAGTGAAGAATTGTCGATCAGCACCAATACCGTGGAAACCCATCGCAAGAATCTTGTCAAAAAACTCAATGTGAAAAACACGATCGGATTGGTCAAATTTGCGCTCAAACACAATTTAATTAACCAATAAAAACAAATAGTATGGCACTCGTAAAAGATTATGGTACCTCGACTACCAATGACATCAATTTCAGCGTAACTTTCGCAATACCGAACAATTGCGATTATGCACTCACTACCAATGCAGGCAAATATTCCATTACGGTAAGCCTCAACAAAGGGCAAACCGTACCTTCTTCTGTATTTATGAATTGCACCGTATCGGTCAGCGCCATCGCTAATATAGTTGATGTGCAATTTGAGCAAGTACTTAGCGGCATCACCACAATTAAACCAAAAATGAGAGTTGATAATTGCGCATAATCTGAAAAAAATTACTTACATCTTACTGTTTTTTAGCCTCGGTATCTCGGCAAGAACTACCGGAGGTGATTCTATAGATGTGTATGTTGAACAGAACAAAATCATAAAAGCGCTCGGGTATGCGATTCGGGAATCTGACCAGCTTTTAAAAAAACACGATTACGAAGGTTATTGTAAATTCAGCCTCCAGAAAAGCAAAATCTATCTGAAGTTAAATGATTCCCAAAAATCGATCAATGTACTTTACAATGCGTTAAAAATTGCCGAAAAATACAATCTCAAATATGAGAAAGTGTTGCTGTTAAATTCCATCGGACGCAACTTCCAATTGAGTTTCAATCATCAAAAATCATTAGAATATTACAACAAAGGTGAAAAATTAGCCGCCGAATTGCACAACGACACACTGCGGGCATTTGTACAGCAAAACATTTTCAGCATACTCATAAAGGACGGAAAGAACGACAGCGCCTATCAATATGCTGCCAAAATCATGAAAGTCCTCAAAAACAGCAAGAACTACGATCAGGTTTATCGCTGTTACAGTAATTTTTCGGTATATTATTTCACTGTCAACAAACAAGAGTTGGGAAAGAAATACCTGGACACCGCCACTTTCTATGCCCGGAAAAACAACAAGATCAATTATCTCAAGACTTGTTACATGAATCTCGGCTATTATTACCTGACCGTTAAGGAAGATTTTAAAAGCGGTGAAAAACAATACATTAAGATTTTAAACCTCACGCCGAATGACACGATTTCGGAAGACATAACCGACACCTACCTCAATCTGTCCTATGTCTATGAAAAATTAGGCGATTATAAAAAAGCCAATAAATTCCTCAATAAATACGTCGATAATACCAATGTCATCTTTCAAAACAAGATCAATTCGCAGCTCAAAGACGCCGAGACCAAATACGAGATCGATAAGGTAGAAAGCGAATACAAGAAGAAACAGGCCGAACTAGAGGAAACGCAATCCAAAAACCAAAAGATATTCATAGCCATTATTGCAATGCTCATCGTCATTGCCATCTTGTTCTATTTTTTCAACCAGAATGTCCGACTCAAGGAAAAAAACAAACTCAAGGATATCGAAAGTAAAATCCAGCAAAATATCATTAATGCCACACTCGACGGGCAGGAAATCGAACGCAAGAAAATCGCCGGTGTCTTGCATGACAGCATCAGCGCACAGTTGTCGTCGGCAGGTTTGCATCTTTCGGCTTTCTCTGCCATATCGGGGACACAATCGGAAGAAATTACAAAAACCCGCGCCATCCTCAAAGAAGCGCACGATAAGGTGCGCGACCTGTCGCATGAATTGTTGCCGACATTGCTCGCAAAATTCGGCTTGCTCTACGCGTTACAGGATTCCTGCGAAAAGAACTCCAATTCGCTCATCGAATTCGAATACGCCAGCAGCATTCCGTCCAAGAAAAGGTACAATGAAGAATATGAAATGAAACTCTACTTCATCATCACCGAACTCATGAACAACATCCTTAAGCACAGCGAAGCCAGCGAAGCAAAAGTAATCATCAACGAATACCAGAACCAGCTCAGCATCAGGGTTCAGGATAACGGCAAAGGTTTCGAAACCGGAAAATCACAAAACAGCGAAGGTTTCGGCCTCACGCAGATTCGCGCCAGGATCCGCAATATGAAAGGGAAATTCATCATAGATTCCAAACCCGGACAGGGCACGACCATCAGCATCAATATCCCGATTGTCGTTTAACCGCGCTTCCCTATCTCAACAATCTCAAGGTCTTTAATCTTATCGCCGTCAATCACAAAACGCAGCATGGTCCGCACCTGGTGAAAACCATGAATCCCGGCCGCACCCGGATTCATGTGCAGCAAATTGTGCTTTTTATCAAAGATGACTTTAAGGATATGCGAATGCCCGCAGATAAACAATTTGGGCGGATTCAATAATAACTCCTGCCGGATATTCGGACTGTACCTACCGGGATAACCGCCGATATGCGTCATCCAGACCTCCACGCCTTCACACCTGAAACGGTTGTGCAGCGGAAACTCCATTCGTGCCTTATCATCGTCGATATTCCCGTAAACGGCCCGAAGCGGCTTGAGTTTTTGCAAAGTATCCGTCACCGACAAATCGCCGATATCGCCCGCATGCCAAATCTCATCAGCCTGCACGGCATATTTCAGGATCGTATCGTCAAGGTGGCTGTGCGTATCGGACAGTAATAGTATTTTGGTCATTGATGTTTGTCATTGCGAGCGCAGCGCGGCAATCTCATTTTTAAATTAGAAGCTAATCCTGCTATCCGCTACAATCTTTTATTTTTAAAGAAAAATAAAAAGGATTTTCGCTGCTATCAGGGCTAAGATTTCCGGTAAAAGTAAACATTTCGTTTCCAAATAACCAAATCTTCGCGCTCCCGAATCTTCGGAATGTCTTCACAGCAAAAAAAATTTCAGAACTACCCTCAGCAACTCAAATTAACATTTTCTTACGCGAATTTATAAGTATCTTTGCCTGTCAAAAAAACAAAAACTTGCGCTACTTCATCAGATTTTCATACAACGGAACACATTACCATGGCTGGCAATACCAGCCCAATGCCGTATCCGTACAGGAAACGATGAACAAAGCCCTGTCGGTGATTCTCAACACGCCCATCGATCTCGTAGGCGCCGGCCGCACCGACACGGGCGTTCATGCAAGAGAAATGTTCGCGCATTTCGACGTCCCGCCGGCTAACACAAACGACCCGGAAAACCAAGCCATTGCGAGCAAAGCGAAGCAATCTTTTGATTGTTCCGCAATCGTCCACAAACTGAACTCTTACCTGCCCAAAGACATCGCCATTTTCGAAATCATCCCGGTACACGACGACGCTCACGCCCGGTTCGATGCCAAAAAAAGAACGTACCAGTATTTTATCAATACGCAAAAAGATGCCTTTCTTCAGGATCAGAGCTGGTATTACCATCAAGCCCTCGATGTGGAATTGATGAATGACGCCGCCGCACTGTTATCAGGCCATAAGGATTTTCAATGCTTTTCGAAGCTGCACACCGATGTGAATACGTATAATTGCACCGTGACTGAAGCGTTCTGGAAAAATGAAAATGGCCAACTTGTATTCACGATTTCGGCCGACCGTTTCCTGCGCAATATGGTGCGCGCGATTGTTGGGACATTAGTTAATATTGGTCTGCATAAAATTACGCTTGCGGATCTTGAAAATATCATCGCCAGCAAAGACCGAAGTGAAGCAGGATTTTCCGTGCCTGCCCATGGGTTGTATCTCACACGGATTGTATACGATTACCTTAAATACCCTAGCCCTGATAAGGGCCGAGCGTTAAAAAACAGTCCGGTGGACTGTTTTAGCGAAGGAGCCAGGCGGCGCGCAGGCCTGGATTGAATTAGCTCCTAAAAAACATAATTAAACAGCCAAAGATTGCCGTGCTAACGCTCGCAATGACGGTCAATAAAAGCAATACAGTCGCAAGACATATGAAAGCAAAAGCATTCGATACCCAAATATTCAAACGGATCCTGGAATATACCAAGCCGTACAAATTTCGTTTTAACGGCGTTATTGCCTTTGCCATCGCGCTGTCGATTTTCGCCGCGCTGCGCCCTTACCTGCTCAAGCAAACCGTTGACGCCTACATCCAGAACAAAGACGGACACGGGCTGTTGCTTTATGTGATGCTGATGGGATTGGTCCTGTTGGCGGAAGCCTTTTCGCAATTCTATTTCGTTTTTTGGGCCAACTGGCTCGGGCAGGATATCGTAAAGGACATCCGCACCAAACTGTTCAGACACATGCTGAGCTTCCGGATGCAGTATTATGACAATGCGCCGGTGGGCCAACTGGTAACGCGTTCGGTTTCGGATATCGAGGCGATTGCGCGGATTTTCAGCCAGGGATTGTTTATGATTATCAGTGACCTGATGAAGATGATCGTCGTGCTCGGATTTATGTTCTATATGAACTGGAAACTGACCTGGATCGTAATCATCGCGATGCCGATCCTCGTTTATTTCACCCGGATTTTCCAAAAGAAAATGCAGGTCGCCTTTGAGGAAGTGCGCACGCAGATTGCGGCCATGAACACTTTTGTACAGGAACGCGTGACCGGGATGAAAATCGTGCAGCTCTTTAACCGCGAGGATATTGAAGCGGAGAAATTCAAGGAAATCAACGCCAAGCACAACCATGCGTGGATCAAGACCATTTTGTACAACTCGATCTTCTTCCCGATCGCCGATATTATTTCGTCGTTTACTTTAGGGTTTGTGGTTTTATACGGCGGTATCAATATCCTGCATGGCGATACGCTCACGACCTTTGGGGATTTGTTTTCGTATACGATGTTTATCGGGATGCTGTTTAACCCGCTGCGCCAGATCGCGGATAAGTTTAACGAGATGCAGATGGGAATGATTGCGGCCAACCGCGTCTTCGACATCCTCGACACCAAAGACCAGATCCAGGATACGGGAACGCATGAGGCGCCGATATTTGAAGGTGCGATCAAATTCATCGACGTGCATTTCGGCTATATCGAAAACGAGGAAGTGATCAAAGGGATTTCGCTTGATGTAAAACCGGGAGAAACGATTGCCATTGTCGGTGCGACAGGCGCCGGAAAATCGACCATCATTAACCTGCTGAACCGCTTTTATGAAATCAACAGCGGCACGATCTGCATCGACGGGAAAAATATCAACGACTATACTTTGGGTTCCATACGCAGGCAGATTGCGGTGGTTTTGCAGGATGTATTCCTGTTTGCCGATACGATCCTGAACAATATTACGCTCAACAACCCGGAAATCACCATGGAAGATGTGGTGATCGCGGCGCGGAAAATCGGCGTGCATGAATTCATCATGAGCCTGCCAAACGGTTATAACTATAATGTGAAGGAACGCGGCGTGATGCTCTCTTCGGGCCAACGCCAGCTGATTGCGTTTTTGCGTGCTTATGTAAGCAATCCGAGCATCCTGATCCTGGATGAGGCGACTTCGTCTATCGATACGTATTCGGAAGAACTGATCCAGCGCGCCACCGAAACCATTACGAAAGGACGCACTTCGATTGTCATTGCGCACCGACTGGCGACCATTGTCAACGCCGACAAGATTGTCGTGATGGACAAAGGTTTGATTGTGGAACAGGGTTCACATCAGGAATTGCTGAACCGTACCGAAGGTTATTACAAAAACCTGTATTATTCGCAGTTTTTGGTGGAGGAACGGGGTTAACTTCTTAGTCGTCAGTTCGAGTTGAGCGATTCATTTGTGATTAACAAATGAATGCGAAGTATCGAGAACGCTTCATGCCTTTTCCTAACCAAGGCTTCTCGATACGATTTTCTTGCAGAAAATCACTCGAAGTGACGGACAGATGAGCTTATGTCGTCAGGAGAAATCTATTATCCGTCAGTTCGAGTTGAGCAATTCATTTGTGATTAACAAATGAATGCGAAGTATCGAGAACGGTTTATGCCTTTTCCTGACCAAGACTTCTCGATACGATTTTCTTGCAGAAAATCACTCGAAGTGACGGGCAGATGAACTTACTTCCATTGAAAATCACTCGAAGTGACGGATGCATGAGCTTGTTTCCGTAGAAAGTCGCATGCATTACTGTAGCAAACAGAAATAATTCTATCTTCGAAGCCAAACCAAAAAACATCCTTATGGCTTTCACCATCGCAATTTCCAAAGAACGCACTGGCTTAAAACAAAACCACTGGCTCAAAATTTTCCTCGTTGTCTTTACGATCTGCTGGATTAATTCCTATGTCGGCAATACCGATACGTCGAACTGGTTCCTCGAAAACACGCTCGTTTTTATCTTCGTCGGATTGCTGACCTTCACTTACAAAAAATACCAATTCAGCGACCTGAGTTATTTGCTCATCTGCATTTACCTGTGCCTGCATGTGTATGGCTCTAAATATACGTATGCCGAAAACCCTTTCGGTTATTGGCTTAAAGACGCACTCGATTTACCGCGGAACCATTATGACCGGATTGTGCATTTTAGTTTCGGGTTCCTGCTCGCCTACCCGATGCGCGAACTGTTCCTGAAATGGTTTAAGTTCCCCAGCTGGGTCGCGTGGACGTTACCGATTGAGATTACGCTTTCGATCAGTGCGTTCTATGAACTCATAGAATGGGCTGTGGCCGATGTGTTCTTTAAGGCACAAGGCGATGCCTACCTGGGCACGCAAGGTGACATCTGGGATGCACAGAAAGATATTTTCCTGGCTTTTTCGGGGGCAATCATTGCGACGACGATTGTTTCTGTCATTAAAAAAGTATGGAATGTAAATGAGCCGTTTTAGAAAACTTTGTGCCTGCTAAACTTTTCAGTAAGCAAATAAATACCTAATTTCGTACTCGCAAATAATTTTAGAAAAATACAGACATGAAATACGATATTATAGTTTTAGGAAGCGGCCCGGGCGGTTATGTCACTGCCATCCGGGCGTCGCAATTGGGCTTTAAGGTAGCCGTAATCGAGAAAGAAAACCTGGGCGGCGTATGCCTTAACTGGGGCTGTATCCCAACAAAAGCGTTGCTCAAATCGGCACAGGTTTTTGATTACTTCAAACACGCTTCCGACTATGGGCTCACCGTCCCTTCGTTTGACAAGGATTTCGGCGCCGTGATTGCGCGCTCGCGTGGCGTTGCCGACGGCATGAGCAAAGGCGTGACTTTCCTGATGAAAAAAAATAAGATCGACGTGATCGAAGGCACCGGAAAACTCAAACCGGGCAAGAAAATAGACGTGAAAGCGGCCGACGGAAATACAACCGAATATTCCGCCGACCATATCATTATTGCAACCGGCGCGCGTTCGCGTGAATTGCCGAACCTGCCGCAGGACGGCGTCAAAGTGATCGGTTACAGACAGGCGATGAATTTGCCTGCGCAGCCGAAATCGATGATCGTTGTGGGATCTGGCGCAATCGGCGTTGAGTTTGCCCATTTCTACAATTCGATGGGAACAGAAGTCACTGTCGTCGAATTCCTGCCGAATGTCGTTCCTTTAGAAGACGAAGATATCTCTAAGCAAATGGAGCGTTCGATGAAAAAAGCGGGCGTTAAAATCATGACGAATTCTTCTGTCGAGAAAATCGATATTTCAGGAAGCGGCGTAAAAGCAACCGTGAAAACGGCAAAAGGTGAAGAAATTATTGAAGCTGAAATATTACTTTCGGCGGTTGGGATCAAGACCAATATCGAAAATATCGGGCTCGAAGAATGCGGCATCGCTACCGACCGCGACAAAATCCTGGTGAACGACTGGTACCAGACCAATATTCCGGGTTACTATGCCATCGGCGATGTGGTTCCGGGTCCGGCTTTGGCGCATGTCGCTTCGGCGGAAGGCATCACCTGCGTAGAGAAAATTGCAGGATTGCACGTAGATGCGATCGATTACGGAAACATTCCGGGTTGTACCTATGCGTCGCCTGAAATCGCTTCGGTAGGCCTGACCGAAAAACAGGCGAAAGAAAAAGGATACGAACTCAAAATCGGGAAATTCCCGTTCTCGGCTTCCGGAAAAGCGAAAGCTTCGGGCGCTTCAGACGGTTTCGTAAAAGTGATCTTTGATGCCAAATACGGCGAATGGCTGGGCTGCCACATGATTGGCGCCGGCGTAACCGATATGATTGCGGAAGCTGTCGTAGCGCGGAAACTCGAAACGACCGGACATGAGATCATCAAATCGATCCACCCGCACCCGACGATGAGCGAGGCGATTATGGAAGCTGCGGCCGATGCTTATGGCGAGGTGATTCACTTGTAATCGTTATGATTTATAAATTATGAGTTATGAGTTTGGCTCGTAATTGTTAGATATAAAATCCGTTTTGTGAAAGCAGGACGGATTTTTTTGTGGAATGATTTTGCTATTGAAGAAACTGCCCTAGCCCTGACAGCAGCGGAAATCCTTTTTTTGGATTGCCCCGAAGCGCAGCGGAGGGGAAATCTAAATAAAAGATTGCAGCGTATGGCAGGAAATAGCTTCCCGAAAAATCGGGACATGCTCCTGAAAATCGACACAAAGCACGTAATTCCCTGATGCTTTTTTTTCTTATATTTATAGCATAAAAGCCAGGAAATGAATTGGAAAGCCAAAATAATCAAGCACAAAGGGGAAAGCCGTATTGCGGTTGAATTTGAAAAAAATTACGATTTGATCGTCAGGATCCAGAAAATCGGCGGCCAATGGAGCCAATCCCGAAAGTTGTGGCATGTTCCCGACACAACCGACAACCGCAACCGTTTTAAATTAGGACTTCCATTTGAGTTCCGTCACCAGGAATCGGTTGAAAGGTTTAAAAATTGGCTGAATTCAAAGCGGTACAGTCAGAATACAATTAAGACCTATACAGAAGCATTGGTATCATTCCTGCGTTTTTTTAACGAGAAGCGCATCGCTGAGATTACCAACGAAGACGTTATCACATACAACAACGAGCGGATTTTGCGTAACAATTTGTCGGCTTCCTACCAGAATCAGGTTGTAAATGCCATCAAACTTTTTTTTGTAACGATTGAAGAAAGAAAAATGGTCATTGAGAAAATCCATCGCCCAAAGAACCCGAAGCTTCTACCGAATGTTTTAAGCAAGGAAGAAGTCAAGATGATCCTGAGTGCGCATCGAAATATCAAGCACCGCACGATGCTTTGCTTGATATACAGTTGCGGACTTCGACGGAGTGAGTTGCTGAGCCTGAAGCCGCTCGATATCGACTCCCAGCGCAACTTGATTATTATTCGCCAGGCTAAAGGTAGAAAAGACCGGATTGTACCGCTTTCGCCACGGATTTTGTTAATGCTGCGTGATTATTACAGTTGTTATAAGCCAAAAACCTGGCTGTTCGAAGGCTACACGCCCGGAGAGAGCTACGATGCCCGAAGTCTGTCGGCAGTTTTAAAATCGGCTGTCCAAAAAGCCAATATTCAAAAACCGGTCAGTTTGCACTGGCTCCGGCACAGTTTTGCCACACATTTACTTGAGAGTGGAACAGATTTGCGGCACATTCAGGAAATTCTCGGGCATAACAGCAGCCGTACAACAGAAATTTACACTCATGTGAGTACGATTGGAATACAAAAAGTAAAGAGTCCGTTTGATGATTTATAAAATTGTCTATATTAGCATCTATAACTTATCCTTTAACCACCACAATCCCACAACGGTGTGTTGTATTTGCGAGTTGTTTGTGGAGATATAAGGGAGTTAGCGGCAATCGCACTTGAGCTACACGAACTCAAAGAAACTGAAGCGTAAAAGTCATTTCGACTACAATTTTTTTATTTTTTTGCGCGGAAATTTTTGCTGTTGCAATTGGTTTGCGGAAAATATTTGCGGACGCCGATTACAAAACTTTCCTTAGCGTAAAAAAAATTGCCGGAGATTTTTGATCATATTTCGAGATTCTGCCAGCCGAAAGTAATCTGATGGTCGAAATTCTGTGTCGCTTTGGTTTGGGGAGTTTCTTTGGTGGTGCGACAGCCGCTAACACACGCTAATTCTCATTGCTAATTTTATCTTTGCCGGAACAATATTTTCATTAACTTCGTTTCTCAACGCCGAGAGAACTCGGCTCTTTTGGCCGCAATGAGAGTTAGCGCCAAACGTTAGC